>Ga0209755_10006010_pt1 | contig 13588 bp, 4 predicted proteins | sample TergutCo191P1_FD_187301 | JGI IMG/M metagenome (GOLD analysis project Ga0209755, IMG submission 187301) | Cornitermes sp. P1 segment gut microbial communities from Petit-Saut dam, French Guiana - Co191P1 (SPAdes) (version 2) | ecosystem: Host-associated > Arthropoda: Insects > Digestive system >... | reverse complement strand
CTTCCATTGGCACTACAGCCTACTGTGGGCTTTGGCCTGTCGAACAATGTCCATCATTTTTTCGTATCTGCCACCAACTCTCTCCATCTTCTCACTCCCAGCACTTGAAGATCTCTTTCTACTTCCTCTTTACATCTTTTCCTGGTTCTTCCCCTTCTTCTCGTCTCTTCCAGTTCTGATAGTCATTCCAAACTCCCGTGACGCCCAAATCAAAGTTTTTTTTAAAATTTTATTAATACCGCATAATCAAAACACACGTAGCTTGCATAGGCCTTATTATGATCCGCAGCTTTTATGTAACAGCTTTGATATGGTGAATTTGTAATAAAATACAGGGAAAATTATAAAACATCTGAGCTTGTTATGCTGTCACATTTGCCACAGATTTGTGTCTCCCAAGGTCTTGTGCCAGTGCGGTATGCAAAGTAAGCTGAGAGTGCATTTGGACGGTGTTCGTGACATTCAAGGGCCGTTTTTATGTAGATAAATGTAAATGTTTAAACCTTCCTATTCAGCTGCTGTGTTTCCAAGAGATTTGTTCCCAAGGCTGTAAAAAGGTAACAGCCTTGAATGGCGACGCCATAATACAGAGGGATATCCGTAGTAACATTACAATAGCAGGATATACAGCTCGCTACGGACGGGGTGGCTGTTGGGGTGTATTAATTTTTGTTACGGTAAAAGAGGGATACCAACTAGCTTCCTGTCCAGTGTATATTGAGGTTATGTGAGTAAAGGGTACCTGAACGTAAAGCTCCATACATTGCCGAGGCGAATGGTAGTTAGGCTTTACTCTGTACGCCGTTCTAACAAGGTTCTTGGTCGCAGGATAACTGAATTTGATGTGGATGAAGTAGTATTTTCAGTTTAAGTGACTGGGTACAGGCTGCAGTAATGGATTTCGTTTTCTGACAGGAACATTGGAAAATCATTCTGGCCACCACCTTTAGGACATAACTTTTCAATGGGTACGGGGTGATTATATTTAGAGCTAAAACGGCCGGAGCTGTAACTCATTTACATGTGTTTGTGTAGTGATTCAGTAAATGCTAAATTCTAGGTGAAAGTTTAAGTCAGGTGAAGTATGAAATAACGTCGGCAGCAAAGCCTACTACAACACGGTGCCTAGACCCAAGAACAGCCCATGGCTTTATCATTTCCCGGGGATATCTCTGAAATGGCTCCACAGTTACATAATAGCAGGTCTGTTGGAAGGCAGCCAGCACCCAAAAACTGGATCGTCATCAGCATTACATTTCCATGAGATCCTCAAATCAACAAAATTGTGCAATATCCACTCGATGCAGCTTGCTGTTCGAACGGGTGTCGAGGCGCGTATTTGGTGCGTTTATTTGCTTTTCTTTCGCTTCTGGGAAAAGCTGAGAGACCATGAACTTGGGCTGCCTGTTTCAGAACTAAATTAGTGGGCCTCGTGACGAAGTGGCTGAGCATACTGGTGTAGTGTTTGAAGTTATAGGCTTTTACTGTATTGTCCGGGTACCGGCTCTTTTAGCGGGTTCTGCTTGGTGTTCCTCAATATCTGTGGGAAAGTACAGTCATACGCCGCATAACGACGTTTCGGTCAACGACGGACCGCATATACGACGGTATAATATTATAATATTATAATGTAATATTATAATACCATTGTGTTACAATTGCCAGTAGTGTTCAATACAGTAATATGCTGTACAGGTTTGTAGCCTAGAGCAATAAGCTATACCGTATAGCCTACCTGTGTAGAGTAGGCTATGCTAGGTTTGTGTAAGTACACTCTGTGATGTTCGCACAACGACGCGTTTCTCACAACGTATCCCCGTCGTTAAGCGACGCATGACTGTGCATTACTTTCTAGTTGGGCATCATGGCAACCTGTGCCCCATTCGACTTTACGCCACATATACTTTCTTTCTTTCTTTCTTAGTCTGACCCCTTGTTCCTACATATTGTAGCTGTAGAGGGTAATTGTTGTACCTGATCACATTCTGTAGGATTGCCCTGCACGAGGGGATCGCCCGTCGCAGAGGCCTCGCCAATAAACTTTGAAGTTGAAAATACATCGATAAATCACCAAACAGTGATCTACACAAATGCGTCCGAACTTCGAGGCCGGTGATAGCATGTCACTGAAACGACAGATTCTCCAAAAAAAAAAGACATAATTTCTTTGCCGTAATAGAGACATTAACCATTCTAGAGACGTACAGGTGAGTGTCCGTCAGAACATAGCGACTGGTGCTCGGAAGGTGCTTATGTCTGCTGAGCGCCTTGGCAAAACTATAGGGGCCGAGGGGGGGGTCTTAGGCAAAGTAAGCCCTTCTCGTGAAACGACTTGCCTCACATTGGGCATATTTTTCGTGGAGGTTTATAGTGGGGGACTTTTAGTAACACGTCGACCGCGTTCAGATTTAGTTCATATATAATAATAACTTCGCATAAAGACCAACAAAATTTTATAACACCCCCACCGAATTTTTCTTGGGTTTAAAATACTTCAGATAACTGTAGAGAAAAAGATACCCATGTTGTCAGATACATTTTTTCGAAAATCATGCCGTTTATGAACAAAGAACAAGAAATATGGTAGCTCCACAAGGGTAAAAAAAATTGTCAGTGATCTAGGGATAATATGGCGCCACGTGAATATGATTTCCTTGCAAGGTAATTGAGATAAGTGGCCTAGAAACGTAGGTCTGGTCTGCAGTGAGACGTACGAAAACCGAGAATCGCAAAGAATTAACTGCAGGAAGATGGATAGGATCGTCAATAACAGCGGTATTTCAGACAGTATTTTTGTGATTGACAACAACATGTCAAAGTCTTGACTAAGATATTATTGTGATTGACCGTCCTCTCCGTCTGTCTTATTTGACACGTCACAACGCGATGTCCACCCTTAAAAATAGAATTGTCACTGCCATGTGTTCAGCCGCGTGTAGTAACGCGTGAATAGTATTTTGTTCCCATATTTTGTTTCCAGGCTGCGAATGTTGGTGCAGTGTATGCGTACGGGAATAAATGTGTGGAGACAGTGTGAATTAGTGGTAACACTTTGTTTTAAAAACAGGTGCGTAGAGGTATTTGAATTAGTATAATACAAATTAATGGCACACATCAGGACGCAAAGGTCCAAACTGAAGTTGGTGTTATGTTGCACGTACCTTTCCAATTTTGTTCGTTCCCTTCGTAATGTCTTCGTGCCGACGTCGAGCCCAGTAAATGTGCCGCGATATGCGTGAGAGAAAGTTGAATGTAGTCCCCGGCCGGGGCAGTGCTGCGAAAGAAGTTATAAGCGAACTTGAAAATGTAAAAACGTAACCGTGTGTATCAATGTCACTGAAAGCTGGTGTCACAGTGCTTGTAGAAAAGTCCGTATTCGCGTAGGGGGCGTTACTTTTTCTGAAGAGAGGAACGTAGCGACTTCGTTTATTACATTTTTTGTCATACTATTTGTTCTGGTGACATCATTTAGGCGTATGATCTGCATAACCAAACCTGACTGGAGTTGGCAGCGTAGTGCTTGGTTGGAGGGGATGACCCAGGACAGTATTTGAGAGTAGCGCTGCCGCGTCGGCATGAATTCAAGACGAGGACTTTTGGAACGTGCACTGCGAATTGCAGCGGACCCTGTTCGCAGTTTTGCCTGTTTGCGGAAGAATTAATGTGGTAACCCGCGACCATCTCGTTGTAGATTCCACCCTGATTAGCGGTCGCGCTTGCGTGGCAGTACAGGCAAATAAATGCACGTGCCCTCCTGTCTCAGTCGCTTTCTCTTTAGATGTCGAGCGATCCAGAACGTACTTGATCTGTAGGCCTGCTGTTCACAGCCTTAGAATTGTTTTCCTCGCTCCATATATTAATCAACAAAATGCGCTAATTAAATTAGGCAAAAGTTGTATTTCATTTAGTGCATTCTGTTGGTTAATATGTGGAATGTAAGAAAGTGCACGGTGTAAAAAACAAAATGTTTGCCTCGTGTTTTCACTTTCTGGGATGAATGATGTATACGTGCTGTTAAGGGGCCTAAGGATAGAAAGAAAAGTATAGTGATATGTCTGTTAGAGAAAGTGGGGTTGGTGTTGAAGGTGGACGGTGGAATGAGCATTTCCGCGGTTCGACGCCATAATGGCGTAAACGAATTCATAATTCGTTTCAACAGCCGGCGTGAACATAAGGAGGGCAAGCTCTAAGGGCACTGCTACATCCAGTGCGTAATTTTCTTGTGCGAGTCATTGTGATCCCTGACAGGGCCGCTCGTCCGCGGACGCGTTTTTGTGTGGTAGGAAGGTAAGACACAGGAATGGTTGTCAGTGCGTGGTGCTGTTATGCACACTGGCAGTAAAGGTTGGTTTGAAAACTATCTGAAGTCCAAAAATCTATAGAGTTCAAGGTCCTTCTTGTCCATCATAATGCCCAAGGGCATCTACAGGTTCTTGGTATCGCCCATCCGAATATCCAGTACCCGTCGTCACTACCACACCTGCAGCTGCTAAAACAGGCAATCGTCACAACATTCCAGAGCTATTACACCCGCCCCACCTTACACATTATCTTGGATGCAGGTGAGGAAAGCGTTATTAAAGTTACTTGATGCTTGCAATCGTACACCATAGCAGATTGCAGAGTAAGTAAGGAGAGGTCCCGGTAGACGCGGTAGTCCACGACTCCGAATGTCTGGGGTACTGGCGGGATGCAGTAAGGAATAACCGCGTGTTAGCCAGTGAAACTGCAGGAGAATGATTCCTGTATTTGGAGGAGGTTATGTCCAGGTAGATCTCGATTCCCACTTTGCCTAGTTAACTGAGGAGGAACTTAACAGCCGAAATCACTCAGTGAACCACTAGACGAGGAAGATACACTGACGTAAAGTCCTTAGCTTACTACTACTTCGTCTTATGAAGCGCTACAACCTGTATAAGGTTCTGGCTTGCTCGACCACTTTCTTCCAACTATATTCTGTGCTACTTTCTTCCAATTGCGTATGTTTATGCTCTTTATATCTTCCAAAAGTCATCTTCCCAGCGTGTTTTAGGTCTTCCAATTGATCTTTTAGACATGGGTTTCCATCTGTTAATCTTCTGCGCAATATTATCCTCAGCTATTAGTTTACTACTAGTGTTCTGAAGAAAGGTCTCCAGATGACGGAAGACCTAGTCGGTCATGTCTTGGAGGTCAGCCATTTCGTGGAGAGCTGTCTTAAATGTAAACACGAAATTGGAGGATTGTAGCATTATGCAGGTAGGTGTATGCAGGCGAAGGGAACCAGTGGAAGTTACCTCCAAGTCTTATGTACTCCCTCCTCCCCCACCTACCACCATATACTTTACATCGGCCTTTCTTCACCAGACAACTTTACGCCGGCCACACCCATGTCGTTCCAATAAACATACAAACGTTTTATTGTTTTTATTAATGACTGATTTATGTGTCGTCATGTTTCGTGTGTTTGGTTTCTGTAATAACATTTTTCCTGTAAGGTGTTAATTGGCTCATCGCGGTTTCACCGTTCGCGCAACTTTTCATGAACTTAACCTTCTGCTAACGGGACGGTTTGATGTGATGTTAGTCCCACCGTGCATAGAGCAGACTACAGGAGCAGAATGGCAGCTGAACGCTGTGCGACGCGGCAGATTTTTTTCCCCGAAGATGTGGGGCTTTATTAGCTAGGATAGGTAGACTTGAAACAGGCCGTACGTAGGGCGGAAGCTCGCCACAGGGCTTATTTCATTTGGTACATGATAGTTATTTACTATAATTGGGTTTCCACCCGGTGGCGTAGTGTTAGTGTATTTGTACTGTACCTATTTGTTGTGTTGCGTACTTCTATTTCTCTTTCTTTCTGTCTTTTGGTATGTGGGGCCGCAGTTGAAAAGTTTACCCGAAGCACAAAATTGTCTCTTGTGAGCAGTGAATATGTATTTTTATTTCAGTTGAGGTCCTCTTCTGGAATACGGTGCCCAACCTTTCCAGACCAGTACACTGTCTCGAATGGTGTGCAGCAGTCACACAATGGCCCGTATGCAATAAGAACGGAGACCTCAACTGTACGCTGCGAAAGCCAAAAAACTTTTTGTTTTATTTATTTAAATCATGAGCAGATTTTTCTGTGGAACTCAAAATGTTGAGACTTGGAGAAACGTAGAAACGTATCTTGTAAAAGGGTAGGTGTTATACCACGTGAGGAGTGTACTACGAAAGGAGGAGTTTTTAGTAATGTATTTACGCGCTGTGTTTGTCGTATCCAAAACATTAGTCTGTGTTGCACGTTTACGCAGGGACATCCGACTGAAACGCGCCTTTGTGAACTTGCAACGGTCCCAACTAGCGGAGATACACTATTCGTTATGATATTTTTGTGGAAACTTGAACAGGGTTAGCGGACACACTGTATCTCCATAATAAAAGTAAACTTTATTACTTCGGCCGTGCGAGGTCGGCAGCTGAAGAAGGTAGGCTTGTCTTGCCTCGTGTGTCAGGCCAGACGATGGTATAGGCAAGAAATAGGTAAGTAGATGTGTGGATGGGTGGATGTGAATTCTTTGTTTCCACGTTCTTAGTATGCAGAAGACAACAAGAAGCAGAACACTGTTACGAAACGTACACCCCTCTACAGTGAACTGCTACAGTGCACACTGAAGTATAAAGTTTTTATACGGTAGCATTTAACTCGGTTATAACGTGATCGAAGGGACGGGATAAATTGTGTCGTTACAAACGAGTGTCGCTATAAGCGAGGTGTGTTGTAAGAGAGAAGGAAAACTTTCAAAACAAAATAATGCCTGCAGGCATATTACTTAATGTTAACTCTATCATCTGTTTCAGTTTTAAATTACAGTTAAAATTCAGGTATAATAAATATTACATGCCCGTGCTTGTAAATTTCCATACAGGTTTACACTAAAAATACATTAGCGTAATATTAAAATTTAGGAAGAGCAAAAGTTGTTACGATAAGAGGACGGCTGACAGGTGCATTGTTACTTCTCGCTTGTTTAAACCAATTAAGCAGCGCCTCATCGACGTAACTTCGTTTAGGCTTTCGAAATTGCATTATTCTCGATCCGTTCTATTAACAAGCGCACTAATAATTTTGATTCTGTTTTTCCAAATCGTTTGGATCGTAGAATTTATCAAGTTACGGAAACACGTCAAATTTCCTTTTTCCATTTTCTTTTTGTCATACCACTTTAACTCTTCCTTCGAAGCTCAAAACCTTCATTTTGTTTGTGAGTTTGGTCATTTTGTCACTTTAACTGCAGGAGTAAAAAATAGAGGGACCTTTACGCACAAAGTGCATTACCATTACTATTGTCGTTTTCCAGGCCTGGAAGTTAGGTAGGAACTGGAAAGCGTAGAGCAGTGTTTCTCAGCCGCCGGGCCGCGGCCCGGTACCGGGTCCTGGCATCAGTTATACCGGGCCGCGAGAGGTTCTTCTGGAATTTGTCATTTTAGTTTTCTAAGAATTTTTCATGAATAAATATTTTATAGTGGAAATATTCTGAGGAGAATAATATTCGTGGATGTGTTGAAAAGCTCAGACCCAGATGATGGCCTGAGGAAACTACAATATGCTGCAAGACTTCATTAGTTCAGTAATTGATAACTAATTTAAATGTAATTTTATATTTGTCAACATGCCACACTGTATACATAAGTGTACTAATACTCTTTATGATTATGCCATAATTAATTATTAATACTTATGTTAGTTTAATGTATGAACTTAAAAAAATGGAAAGGTATTTACGAGTGAATTTGTTGGGACCGGGCCCTCGTCTTATGAAAAAATAATTTACCGGGTCGCGGTCTCACAAATATTGAGAAACTGGCGTAGAGGACTTGCCTTCTCAAGGACGAGGAGGTGGTTGATTTTTCAAAATAGCAAACTTCTTGGAAAAGTATTTTGGAATCGAGGGCTGGCAATGTGGTTATATCCTAGGTACATGCTCATATGTATGTCTTACTAAGCAAGGTAGAAAAGCACGTTCCTAATGGGGTATAAGTTGGTACCACAGAATGTGTAACGCTGTAGCTGAGGTATCACACAAACCGAGGTCGTTACAACCGAGTTTTAGTGTAGGTACAAGCAGGCTTGAATGTGTGATTCTGATTGGCAAGTCCACATTCACGAGCATTTGAAAAGGAAGAGAGTCGCGTCCTTTTTGTACGAGTTTGTATTTAAAAATGACCCCACAGAATGCCTTTAAACTAATCAGTGAATGCGCATTGGTGTATCTGTTGACGAGGACAAATTTTGGGAAGTTGTGTTAAGCTTACCACTGTGTTACGTTTTTCGTATTCACGAAATGCGGGTACTGTATAAGATGAAGTTGTATCGCCCATTTGTATGTGTCTTCCACCGTTGCGTACACTACTCAATGGCAAGATTAATGCCACAGTTCTGTGGTATTAAGGAAATATCATAGTTACAGCTGACACCCCAAGGCCTTATGATTATGATACTGTATCCTTAGTTCATCATGAATCGACAAGAAACCTGCCAACGCTGGCCTCGTGCATATTTTCCCAAGGCTGGTTATCTCGAAACCGGAAGTGTTTTGTTACACTGCCGGTTGCGACATCAAAACCTGCAAATAAGAGTTTTCAAGTACCAGTGCCCCTGTAACAATACCACAGTGCGTAGAGAAAGAATCTTGGAATAATAACCATGGGGGGCATTGGCCCGTTGGGGGGGTCAAGGTTCCGAGCATCCTCGGACCACAAGTTACAACAAACCGTGGGAGATACACGTGTCGCATTCGCTCGTCCCGCGAGGTCATTGCCTTCTTCAACTATGCTCGCACAGACAATCGTTACAAATTTGACATTTGTGCGTGTGGCAAATGAAGATCATGCTTGGCTGTGTAACTTGTTTTCTTGTACATGATCAGTACATACTGCCTTGTTAGTGGGTTTGTCGTGGAAATGAAACAAACGAAATGTGACCGGCTTGTTTATAAAAGTAACAAGTTAGGAAACGCGTGCGTTAGTTCCTTGTTAATTATGTCCGTGCCTTAAACACGTATGAAGAAGTGTATTGGACGTAAAAATATTTTTTCCAACCTCTTTTTTTTTTCCTTACCACAGCGGATTTATTGAGTTACGAGATGGCGCCCGGAAACTCGTGTAGGTCTTTGTGTAAAGTGTCGGTTTTTGTCCGAATTTAATAAAGAATGAAACTGGTGGATAAAATTTAGTAATTTTCAGATTATTTTATTCTTACCTTTGTGGCTTTGAATTTTGGTGCCAGCCGGGATGTGATGTGTAGCTTGGTTGCTAGGTGCGAGCGTTTTGGATGAACTCGCTGGTGGTGTCTTCAAGAAAAGAGGGATGAGAAAGTGGAAGGTCAGACTGCCACCCTGAGCAGGGAGGGGGCACATTCCCAAACTACACGTTGTCACATACTAGAAGATAAGCTTCAGTTTTTAGTATAACCGGCGACCACCAAGTGCTATAAATGTTGGTCCAGCTGTTCGCGATCTGCTTCTTGCGGACGTTCAGACAGCCTTTGGCTAAGCTAATGGACGCATTTTTTCGTAACGCGTCGGACATAAATATATCGATAGTTCCAAATATTGTGCAGCCTGTTTGTGAATCAGTGGCATTAGAGTCGAAATGCCTCTACATATATGCAAGGTCCTTTCACGAAAGGATTTTTTCCTTCCTCTCCAGCTTATAGGGCAGTTGACTGGGCCGTCGCGAAGCGAAGCCGGAACACCATTGTTGTGAAGATGGCACGCCGAACGGTACAGGTGTTGTTGGTGAACAGGTTTATCAAATTTCTGAGAGCAGGTTCGCATCAAAGGGGAGTGTACTGTTGGACTTAGCCCCCCCCCCAATAAACACATTAGGTATGGGCGATGATATAAAACGTTATAAGTTATTTACCATCAGCCGAAATCGGCCATTGAAATTTTATTATGACTAATACACTAGAATTCTGAAAAATACAATAACTTAGAATGTCGTAGATGAAATTTAAAATCGAGTATTGGACCTTGTGATTTAAATTAGGTGAGGGAGGCATGGAACACGTAGTTATATGTATGTGTATACATGCAGTTGCAAGCAGTGGTAGGCCTATGTTACAGTTACACTTCAGACATGATTTTATAACACATTCTCAAAATCAAATGTAAATTATGTATAGCCTCAGGATCAGCTTCCCTCCCCCTTCCAGTGAAAACTTCTCGGTGCGCACTTGTGTGGTGGTGTGCTGTGCTAAGAAATTCAGTCGACATTTTAAATTATAGTATAATATTTCAAGAATCGGTTTAATGAGTTGAGTACGAAAATCTGAAGAAACCGTGCTGACTTAACTCGAAGCTGGTGTTGAACGTAAGTGAACAGTATGGAAATACTGACATTGATGAAGGCCACCTCCCTGCTTCATTCGAACAAGTTAGCGGCTTGCAGTTACTAGAAAAAGAAGGGAGGGTTTAAAAGATTCTTGATTTCAACCTTTCGCCGTGTTCTGAATGTTGTATTTTTTTTTGGATGATTTTCCGACTTCTGAATTTTATATTCGACGTTTCGGAACGCTGTTCCATCTTCATAGGCGGAGTAAGCATTCTTCCTGTTTACACCGCTTATGAAGATGGAACAGTGTGTTTCGAAATGTCGGTACATCAAATTCAGACGCCGGGGAATCACCCAAAAAAAGAATACAACAGTGTTTAACATGTCCAGAATTGCATTGGTAATGTGTGGCCTTGCTCCACCTTGTTAAAGAAACATTTCGTTCGAATCACACCCCATTCATGCCTTGTAAACTCGGAATATAGTTCTCATCCCGAAATACCACATAACGTTCACAGTTTACATTATCCTCTTAGGGATACTGGGTCCACAGCAACAGGAGCGGACAAAGTACATCAAACTTTATACTTCATTGGATGAAGTGGAGCTTCTTCATAGAGGTTTGAATTTTCTCTTTTCCATATTTGACTTTGTTACTTAACGATTCCATTCGAATGGCCCTCATCTGTAAAGCAAATGTTCACAATACAAGGATTCCCCTGAGTGAAGTCAGCACATGGATCAACTTTGCCATGATCATTCATTGTTGAAAAACGTGTATCTTGTAAGGAAGCTTCTGTAAATGCTGTCTGAGAATTTGGCCGTGTAGTAAGTAGTAGCTAATGGTGTCAGGTTCTTCAGAAATGAGAGAAATTGAACAACTTGGTCTTTTTTGGAATATTCTTCTTCCACTCGTAACACGGCTTCATCAGTTCTTACACTTCACTTGCATTCAGCACCACCTTTCAGATTATTTAACGCAGAACCAGTTTCTTCAATTTCCAGTATGAAACTCGTTATATGATTTCATCGATAAATATAATAAACATTACAGTTCCTGTAATTACTTTTCTACATGCACGACGCTTTTAGCAACTAAACAGTTTTCACAATAAATGCCCCCAACACATATCGGTAATGTAGGAAGCCCGCTTCACTCTAACGCTGTCACGAAGTATTACTCCATACAGGTGTGCTTCTAACGACAGAATAACTAGTTCTAATCGGGAAAGGCAATGTTCTTATAAATGTAACATTGAGGCGCGTTCGAGTAACTACTCTTGCCATGAAAGAGCAATAGGTATTCCATATTCTTTGTATCTGTGGCCGTAGTTGTCCAGCACACAATGCACATGCGTCAATTGTGGCCTCTGGCTCTACCGTATTTTTCCACAGTATCTCATAAATGGCACGAGTCTTGGGAAAAGCGTTATTGAACATAAAATATGTGTTTTGATTTTCTCCACGACCTTTTTCTGAAACATTTTGCGTTCTAAGGAGGACTGGGCTAGTTATCATAAATGTACATGGGTCTTCAGGCAAAGTACCCGTTACCCGTGTCAGATTTTAATTAAAATTTAATTTTTTCGGCAGATTTTCGAAATACCCATACGAAATTTCATGACAATCCGTTCATTGAGAGCCGAGTTGTTCCATGCGGACAGACGGACGGAGAGACACAGACAGACCGTGACGAAGCTGATAGTTGCAATTTTGCGAACGTACCTAAAAACGTCAAAGTAAAATAGTTGTTTCATGAAGACTTTAAAAAATCTATTCAGCTGTTGAAACAAATTTTAGTAGTTATGATTTCTGCTTCGTCATTTTGTCGGTGTGGAGACCAGCGGTTTGTCTGTGGCAGCCCATATGTTTCTCAGTATTTGTCTCCAGAAACACTGTGTGTTTTTATGTGCAGTTTGTGTCGTCATTATCCGTCACACGCTGTTAACAATTTGAACGAATTCTGTATTGTGCTGTAATGGTTGTAGACCTGTATCTGCACAATACTTCCCCCATATTTTGTTATTAAATGTAACTTGCTGCCCTGCTTCATTTTGTTTTCCGCTTCCCTCCGTTCTGTGTACGTTCTTTCATCCCAGTTTTTCTTCACCATTAACCGCATCTTCAAACTTTATTTCTAGCATTGACATTCCATTCAAACATTCCGAAGTTTCTTTCTGATTAATGCTGTTTAGCAGGAGTTGAAATTCCTCCTGCCTCCACGTTGGGTTAGCGTATTCTGTATAGTGATTAGGCTACAAGCAGGACGACCACGGAATCTGCGTTCGATTCATGACAGGGGACAGATTCTCTTCCCCGAAACGTCCAAAACGGCAGTGGGGCGTACCCAGCTTACCATTTCACGTCGCTCTAGTGCTGTGGCAAGAGTGCGTGGAAATAAACCGCCTGTCCGCCCACAAGCCTTCGTGGTGTGCACACGGATGACCACACCAGGTGCCTGGTCTGTAGAACGTTTTAACCTGTAATTTCGTGAAGTTGTGACAGGTGGGATGCTCGAAAAGCGTGATATAGCTGTTAACGTACATTGTAATGTCTTTGTCTGTGAACGTTTACTAATATTCTTCAGAGCCTTATTATGGTAGACACGATACTTTTTTGACACCGTTTTCATATCTCCCAAATTTTGGTTGTTACAATGTAAGATGTATCGTTTCTTCCGAGCAAGGTAGGTTTATGTCATAGAAACCCAGCATACACTGAGACGTCGTCCTATAGCTGCCGCTGTCGGGGGAGCGATGAGGGAGACGCTGTGACATGCTGGTGTAGTGTTATGCTAGCCCAAAATTTTTAGTTAGTTCCACTCATGTCGATTTTATTAAATGTTTTCCTTGGCGATGGTCTTAGGTCTGGTGTCAGCCCACTTGCAGTTAACAAATATATCATATCGTATACATGATACAAATATAATGTAGATGATTGTGACATGTTAAGCTTAAGTGTCCAACGACGGTGTAACATTTTTTTTCAATTACAAAGAGTGCAGGGTCTGAATTGAAATGTAAATTACATGTTTTGTCTTTGGTTTTATATTCTGTGAAACGTTATGTCTTTTACGTTAAAGGAAGAACACGGGCTCAGAAGTTCCGGGCATAAGATGGAGGAAGTAACAGGAGGCGGCAGGAAATCGCGTAATGGGGAAATTTGTGATTTATGTGCCACTGGCCAAATGTTATTAGGGTGACCAAATGAAGGAGGATGAGATGAGCGGGAGGGGTATTGGAGGGAGACATGCAGTGCGTGCACGGATTTCGTCGGGAAACTGAAAGGA
>Ga0209755_10006009_pt1 | contig 13588 bp, 12 predicted proteins | sample TergutCo191P1_FD_187301 | JGI IMG/M metagenome (GOLD analysis project Ga0209755, IMG submission 187301) | Cornitermes sp. P1 segment gut microbial communities from Petit-Saut dam, French Guiana - Co191P1 (SPAdes) (version 2) | ecosystem: Host-associated > Arthropoda: Insects > Digestive system... | reverse complement strand
TGTCTACACAGGATGACATTAATTTTTAATAGTTTTGCAATAATAGTGTCTACACAGGATGACATTAATTTTTAATAGTTTTGCAATAATAGTGTCTACACAGGATGACATTAATTTTTAATAGTTTTGCAATAATAGTGTCTACACAGGATGACATTAATTTTTAATAGTTTCGTTTAATTAGTCCTTATAAAAACCTTATGCTTCCGGCATAGATTGTTTTTGTTTTGCCGTTTATGTCTAATAATAATGCACCGCTGTCATCAACGCCTTGCATGGTGCCTGTGTCTCCCTCAATTTCTATTGCCCTGCCGATGCCTATCAACCGCTGCCGATAGCTATCAAAGATTTGGGCTTGAGTCAAAGTGCTAGACAAAATTTTGGGAACTAAACACCGCAAAAATTCATCCTTGTCAATGTCATCACCCAGCCCCGTCGCTATTTTTTTCAGTTCATTATCAAAATCTTTTGTGCCAAAGTTTATGCCAATGCCCAATATATATTTATCATCAGCAACCTCAGTCAAAATGCCGCACACTTTTTTAAGCACAAGGCAATCAAGAGGCGGCAAGACATCATCCGCATCAATCAGCCCCTCATTATTAATTGTGCATTGTGCATTATGCTCTGTACACTGAATATAAACATCGTTTACCCATTTAATCATGGGTTTTTTGTTTGTAAACTTTTCTATTGTTTCACACACGCAAACGCCAGCCAGCGCTGTTATTGCTGTGGGGTTTAACAATTTAATGGTATCTTTTTTTAAAACTATGCTAGCATATAAACCCCCGCTAGGCGAAAAAAAGCTTCTGCCCCTTGTTCCTCTTCCGCCTGTTTGCTGCAGTGCCACTATCACATCCCCATGCTCTAGCAGCCCATTTTTTATCAATTCCTTTGCTTCATTGCTAGTAGAAACCAGCTTTTGATAATATTTTAGTCTCATAATGTTTAGTATAACATAGTTTTTTGTTTTGCAAAAACTTTTTTTATGCTATAATATGTAATGTAGTCAAACCTTTGATAGTGTTTTTTAAACGGCAGAGATTTCTCACCTTCGGTGATTGGCGTGCCAAGAGGCCTTCGTGCCAATGGGCTTCGCCCCCGAAATGACAAGAATTTAAAATTTGTCATCTTGAGTGAAGCCGAAAGATCTCATCCCATTTACTATAAAATGTTCTATTAAGCAACAATAGGTAATATCATATGCAAGAAAAAGCTTTGAAACAAAAACGACAAATTTCCACCAAGTCTATCATGCAGATTGCTGTCATGGTTGCCTTAATTGCCGTGCTGTCACAAATATGGCTTCCTATGCCTGGCGGCGTGCCCATGACACTGCAAACGCTTGCTGTCATGCTTGCGGGCATAATATTAGGGCCTATTAAGGGCGGGCTTGCAGTGCTAATTTATGTTGCAATGGGGGCAATAGGTTTGCCTGTTTTTACGGGCTTTAGCGGTGGCTTTTCTGTTGCGCTGGGAATTACGGGCGGATATATCATGGGGTTTGTTGTAGCTGCACCTATTATTGGGCTGTTGTCTAGTCCGCAAAAAACTAAGAAAACACTTTTTTTTATAAAATTATTAATAGGGCTGCTGCTAGGACAAGCAGTAATTTTTTCATTTGGCACGCTGTGGATAATGCGTTTATCTGGTATGAGTCTAAGTGCCGCCTTGCCGTATAGTCTAATCCCATTCATTGTCCCAGAGATAATAAAAACAGCGCTGGCAGTTGTGCTGGGCATAAGAATAGAGGCGTCATTAAAGATAAGGCGATAGGGTGTTGATAAGTAATTGCTGATTGATGGTTGACTGAAAGACGAAGTATGATTTATTAATGAATGCTGACTGTGTTTGGAAGCCCAGTAGGGGCGACACCCTGTCGCCCGTGTCACTACTATATCCGATACACGGGCGAACGAGGGCGTTCGCCCCTACGGATTACACATGCAATTCAACACCACCAACATCACAAATTATACATACCTATCAAATTTTTATGGGAAGAATTATAATAAATTGAATACATGCATTCATATTTCGTCTTTCAGTCACTAGCCATTAATAATTAATAATTAAAACTATGGACTAAAATTGCTTGATTAAATAAAAGGGTTGTAGTATAATTGTTTGTCTACAAATATTTTTTGGTTGCTTTTTTATTAGAAAATAAAGCAATAAGGAGAAAATTAAAATGGAAAAATGTTTGCTTAAAAGAGGCATAGCAGAGATGATTGGCACTTTTGTGCTGGTGTTTTTTGCTGTGGGAACTGCCGTAGGATCGGCTTTAGCTTTTGGGGGCGTTGATTTGGTTGCAACCGCTCTTGCCTTTGGTTTGGTCATTGTTGCAATGGCGTTTACTATTGGTCGTGTTAGCGGCTGCCATATCAATCCAGCTGTATCTTTTGGTGCATGGCTATCAAAAAGAATGAGTGCAAAAGAGTTTGGCGTTTATGTAGCGTTTCAGTTTTTGGGTGCAATCATAGGTGCGGCACTTTTGTATACTGTGGTTATTTTGGCAGGTATTGAGGCGGCGGATATTATTGTGTGGGGAACAAATGCTTATGTATATGACAGCGTGGGCGGCATTGTTTCTTCATTGATTATTGAAGTAATTTTGACTGCGATTTTTGTGTATGTAATTTTAAGTGTTACGACTAAAAAGGGTGACGGCAAAAGAGCAGGCATTATTATTGGTTTGACTTTGACGCTTGTGCATTTGATTGGCATCAATTTTACGGGAACTAGCGTTAACCCTGCAAGAAGCTTTGGCCCTGCATTGATGGCACTAGCATTTGGCGGCGGAAGCTATGCGATGGCGGATGTTTGGTTGTTTTTGCTTGCACCTATGCTAGGTGCGGCGGTGGCAGCTGTGTTGTTTGGATATTTGCATAAGAGTGAAGAGGCGGATGAAAGTGAGTTGCCTGTTGCATTAGAAGAGAAGAAGCAAGAGCCTGTGGTTATTGCAGAGGAAGCAGTTGAAGAATAGTTTTTTAATGAAAAATGAAAAATGAAAAATGAAAAACTACTGCTGACTTAATTATTTTTTTTAGTACAATGCTAAACATTAAAATTAAAGCCATCAACAATTTTTCATTTTTCATTTTTCATTTTTCATTAAATTTCTCTTAATTTAAGGAGAAATTTCATGAGTCAAATTATATGTCCCAAATGCAAAGAGCCATTTAAAATTGATGGGTCTTTGTATAATGATATCATCAATCAGGTCAAAGATGAAGAGTTTAAGAGGATAGTAGAGCAGTCGCAAAAGGAGCGAGACCTAGCCGTTGATGTTGCCAAGATGGCGGTTAAGAATGAATACATAGAAGAAATTTCTAGGCTTAAAAATGCGGTCAAAATTGAAATTGAGCGCAAGGATTTTGCTATTAAAGAGCTAAAAGCGGACATGCAGTTAGAGGTCAAAAATACTGTTGCCGACATTGAAAAAGAAAGGGATAGTTTAAAAAGTGCATTGCAACTAAAAGACAATGAAAAATTATTGAATGAAAAAAACTTAAAAGAGAGCTTTGATGCACAACTAAAACAAAAAGAAGAAGAAGTAAAATATTATCGTGATCTAAAGGCTAGACAGTCTACAAAATTGATGGGTGAGACACTAGAGCAGCACTGCCAAAACATGTTTAATATGTTTAGGGCAACAGCATTTAAAAATGCATATTTTGAAAAGGATAATGAAAGCATTGAGGGGACAAAGGGGGATTTTGTTTATAGAGAGAGTGATGAGTTTGGCACAGAGCTTTTGTCTATTATGTTTGAGATGAAAACAGAGATGGATACTACAGAGCAAAAACGCACAAACGAGAGCCATTTTGCTAAGCTAGACAAAGACAGGGTCAAGAAAAAGTGTGAGTATGCGGTGCTAGTGTCTTTGCTAGAACTAGACAACGATTTTTATAATAGCGGTATTTCGGATGTGTCCTATCGGCATGAAAAAATGTTTGTAGTGCGTCCGTCTAGCTTTATTGCAATAATCTCTATTTTAAGAAACCAAGCACTTGGCTTGATTGAATCTAGGCAAGAGCTAGCTAGAGTGAAAGAGCAAAATATTGACATAACAAATTTTGAGCAATCATTGGTGGATTTTAGAGAGGACTTTGGCAACAATGTGAGGATAGCTGGCACAAAGTTTAATGAGGCAATAAAAAAGCTAGAAAAGCAGCGAGATGACATTCAAGGCATAATAGATTTATTAAACGGGACTACAAGGCAGTTAGGCATTGCAAACAAAAAAGTGGATGAAGTCACTATTAAAAAGCTAACCAAAAACAATCCCACCATGAGGGCGATGTTTGACAAGACAATGCATAGTGAGGGTGAGCTGCCTAAGGATTAAGTAGATTGTCTTGATTACTCACTTTTTAAGTTTTTTGTAGAATACTAATTGTGAGGGGGATGTTGACTATGAAAAAGAGGGTTTTAATTTTTATCATGGCATTGGTCATGCTGTTTAGTGTGGCATTTTTTGGGGCTGGGACATGCGAGTTTAGCAATGATGCGTTGCTATTATATAGAATTGCAGAATTAGAGAGGGAGATGGCAGAACTTGAGCAGCAAAAGGCAGAGGCGTTGATACTGGAGACTAGAAAAACAGAGGCGATCAATGAGCTAAGGCTGCATGTGGGGGTGCTTAATCAAAATGCTTTTGACAGGAGTGATTGGAGGGCTATTGAGGCATATTTGCTGGGCGGGATTGCGTCTATTGTGGATGCTCAAAACTATGAGAGCGTGGGTGCTGTGGTGATACTAACAAAGGCTAGGCTGGCTAGGTTTCGTGAGATATCTATGTATTGGAGAGTGCTTAGGGATATATCAGAGCAGTTTTCACGAGGTTGTTGGGGCAGTGGATCTGTGCAATGTCACGGACATAGTATTTGTATAGATAGGTTGTCCTGGGAGTTAGTTTTTTTGAATATCCCTGTTGGGGAATTTTGGCATTGGGGTCAATTTAATCACAACAGTAATGTGGCTGTTATTGCAAATATATATAGAGTTGTTCGTGGTAGTATTGAAAATGAATCTTGGTATGAAACAGTTTCGGGTATTGAGTTTATGACAGGCGATAATGAACCTATTTATGTTTGGCACAATGGGCGATTTATGTCGTTGTCACAAGCATATTATGATTATGAGTTGCTAACAAGAGATGATTTGTTGAATATTCAGCAAATTCATGGTGCATGGTTAAGGTATGATCGCTATTGGGAATAGTATTGACCACATCACTAAAATAAGTAAAAACAAAACAATTGGTAATTGAAAAACTATGGATAAAACAGCAAACAAAATATGGCAACAGGTTCTGCCACTTCTAGAAAAAGAGGTGTCTATTTTAAGCTATGATGTTTGGATACGCACACTAGAGCCGCTTAAGATCCTAAACGAAAAGCTTTATGTCATGGCAGTTAGTGAGTCAGGGCGTGACTTTGTTTCTTCACGCTATTTAGACCTAATCAACAGAGCCGTCACCATGACAAGCGATTTGATAGCTGAGGTTGAGCTAGTCTCTAAAGAGTCTATAAAAGACACTGCATTAGAGCGTGCTTTGATTAAAGACAGCGAGGAGATGGCAGCACTTGTAGAGGCTAAGGCGATTACGCTAGAAGAAAAGGTGTTAGAAAAATCTAACAGGCCAGAAGAGGGCAACAGCGGACTAAAGTCTGGTGATTTTATGACTATAAAACCAGGCTATAATTTTGAAAGCTTTGTAGTAGGAAAGTCTAACAAGCTTGCTTACGCTGCGTCTCAATCTGTTGCAAATGAGCCGGGAACAAGATACAATCCCTTGTTTATTTATGGCGGGGCAGGGCTTGGCAAAACGCACTTGATGCACGCAATCGGCAATGAGATTAGGATAAACAAGCCGCACTTAAGAGTGCTTTTTGTATCTAGCGAGCGGTTCGTAAACGATGTGATTGCCTATATAGGTATGAGCAAAGACGGGGCTGCCTTAAAAGAAAAGTATAGGTCAGTGGATGTATTGATGGTAGACGACATTCAGTTTATTTCAGGAAAGGTGGCAACTACAGAAGAGATTTTTCATACATTTAATGCACTGCATGGTGATGGCAAGCAGATGGTGTTTACCTCTGATAGAGAGCCTAAGGATATTCCTGATATTGATGATAGACTTAGGTCTAGGTTTGAATGGGGCTTTAAGGCGGATGTTCAGTCACCTGACTTAGAGACTAGGATAGCTATCTTAAAGAAAAAGGCACAAGGATTGAAGGCGAATGTAAGCATGGAGGTATTGACGGCGATGGCAGAGGCGGTTAAAAACAATGTAAGAGAGATGGAGGGGCTGCTAAATAAGGTGCTGATGCTTGCACAGTTAGAAGAGGAGGCGGCAAGTGTAGAGCTAGTCAAAGAGGCAATAAAGGATTATTCTGATAGGGGTGATGATGAAATAAGCCCCGATGATATAATTGAGGCGGTGTGCAAGCTGTTTAACTTAAAGCGGGATGATTTGTTGGGCAAGAAAAAGACAAGAGAGGTAGTAGAGCCTAGGCAATTGTGCATGTATTGCATGACAGAGATGCTTGATTTGCCGCTGGTGGCAATAGGCAAGATTTTTGGAGGGCGGGATCATGCTACTGTGTTGTATTCAAAAAACAGGATAGCAGACAAGGCAAAGATGATAGGCAAAACAAGATCGCACATAGAGGACATAAAAAATTTAGTATGGCAAAAATAATTGACATGCAAAAAAACAAATGATATAATGATGCTATGAGCAAGATTTATTCTTTGAGTGAAATACAAGAAAAGCTGTTGCCTGTGTTTAGGGCGTTGCCTATAGAGAGGGCTATTTTGTTTGGTTCTTATGCAAAGGGTGAGGCACATGAAAAAAGCGATGTGGATATACTCATTGATTCTAAAGGGCAGATTAGAGGTATAGATTTTTTTGGAGTAATAGCAGACATTGAGGATGCTTTAAGCATTGATGTAGATTTGTTTGATACAACGCATCTTATTGAGGGTGGAAGAGTGCAGCAAGAAATCAACAATACAGGGGTATTAATTTATGAGAGAATATGAGGCTATAGAAAAAATGATTATGGATTAAGGAACTGTTTATTATAAAGCAAAGATCTCTCCCTTCGGTGATTGGTGTGCCAAGAGGTATTCGTGCCAATGGGCTAAAGCCCCCGAGATGACATAAATTAAATTTTGTCATTCCGAACGAATGTGAGGAATCTTTGCCGTTTAAAAATCAACTTAAGGTTTGACTATACTAGGATGGGTGGTTTTTATGGAAAAAAGAATCAACACAAAAAACAGGGCTTGGTTTGTAGTGGGCGTGATTTTTGCGTCGTTTTTGATTGTGCTTGTCCCCATGGTTGTTTTTTCTGCGTGCATATACACTCCTACAGCTTTGTTTAGACATTATTATGATTTTAGGATAGAGGGCAATTATTTGGTGTGGGCAGATATGAATGCAACATATAGCGTTACGGTTTTTAATGATGGATATGACCCGCTTAAAGCTAGGCTTGATGAGCAAGCTTTAGAGAGGCCTTGGCAGGATGAAGATGAACCAATGTATGTAATTTTGTCGCATCATATTTTTGGTGCTAGGGGCAGAGTGTCGCTAGCCGACTTAAGATTAACCGCTGGTCCTAGTGCTGTTAGAGTAATATCAGGAAATTCAAACTATAATTATTTTGATAGTACTGGTGGCTGCTGTGCTGGTATTGTGGGACTGAGCGGAGTATTTAGGCAGGCGGTGGGGTTTTGGGGAGTTTATGTGATACATGATTATACGATGTATGATTATGAATTTAGCGTGCAAAATCTAGGGTTTAGATTTAATGGTGGGGCGTATGATTATGCTGTGAGCGTATTAAACAATGAGGATGAATATGCTAGGTTTATTAGAATGGCGGCGGCAAGGCATGGGATTAGATTTGAGCTATTGGGATTGTTGGCTGGGAGCAATGTGATAAAGGTGCACAGAATAAAAAACGCAACATATTATATGGGTGTTTTGAATCTTGGGTTTAGCAAAGGGATATGGAATATTGAGCTTGAGTATGATGATTATTTTCCTGATTTTGGTTTTGAGGTGCTGCAAAGCGGGGCAAACATGACAGCGACTTTAAATTTTGATAGATTTATGTTTGCTGGTGCGGGCACAAGTTTGTTGTTTGATTTTAGGGCTTATATAGAGAATAAAAATACTTGTGGATTTGAGTTTTTGTTTGAAGTAGTGCCATCTGAAGGCAATTCTATTCTATTAAGTCACATAAGACAAGCAAAAGGACACAATGCACTAAGGCTTGTATCGTGGCGAGCAATAGAATATAATAATGGACTAATTGTGGCAAGAAGAAGAGTAGGCGAGTGGAGCTTTGATTATGCAGTGGCTAACGATGAGTTGCATAATATTGTTAATATACGCAGGATTACACGAAGCGTGATGGTTGATGGTGAGTGGGTGCGTACTTATGAGTGGGGAGTATTTATTAGTGTGATGGAGGGAAGAGTGATTAGCCAGGTTGGTATTGATAGACATGATGGCAATGGTTTTTTTATGACATGGTTAAATAATGGCGGCATAGAGGCAAACCGTCTAGTCAGAGGGCACAATACCTTGCTTATAAAGGGCTTTGATTATGATTGGTGCGATGAGTATAGTGTATTGACAAGGATAAACAGGCAAAGTTATATAAGGGTATTTTTGCATGATGATGGGACTATATCTATATTGGATTAACTAAATTAGATTAACTAAAAAAATTTTTGGTTCACCTTTTTTAAAAAGGCGATAAGGAGATATAAAATTATGAAAAATTCATTACCTTTTAAGTTTGGTTCGGTGCTGCTGCCTAAAGAGGGCATAGACATGGACAAGTGGGCGGTAGTTGCCTGCGACCAATACACATCTCAACCAGAGTATTGGAAAGAGCTTGAAGCACATGTAGAGGGTCACCCGTCTACTTTAAACATCATCTATCCAGAGGTTTATCTAGAAGAAGAGCAACCACAAAAAAGGATAGAGGACATCATCTCAAACATGAATGAGTGCGTCAGCGAGGGGCTGTTTAGAGAGATTGAAAACGGCTTAATTTTAATTGAACGCACATACCCTAATGGCATCAAAAGAAGAGGGCTAACCATGCTTGTGGATTTGACGCAATACAGCTTTAAGCCAGAGGACAAGGCGCTTATTAGGGCTACTGAGGGTACTGTTATAGAGCGTATTCCTCCTAGAGTAGAGATTAGAAAAAATTGCCCTTTAGAATTGCCGCATATCATTGTATTGATTGATGATGAAAAGAAAAGTGTAATAGAGCCGCTGTTTAAAGATACACAAAAGCATACTCTTGTGTATGACAGCAAATTAAACATGAACGGCGGGCATATTAAGGGCTGGAATGTCGGGGCTAAGTTTGAGAGCAAGATAGAAAAGGCACTTATAAAATTATTGAAAAAGTCATTAAAAAAATATGGCGAGGAGTTTTTGTTTGCGGTGGGCGATGGCAATCACTCATTGGCTACGGCAAAGGCTTGCTATGATCAAAGCAATCCATTAAGCAAGTATGCGCTTGTTGAGATAGAAAACATTTATGATGACGGCATAATTTTTGAACCTATACATAGGGTAGTTTTTGTTGATGATAAAGAGGCGTTTATTGAAAAGCTGCTGGCTATTGGCGGCGATGAGACTACAAAATTGTTTGTAGGAAGTGAAGAAAGGGATATGCGTCTGCCTAAAAATGCGATTGACGGCGTGGACAAGGTGCAGGTGATGATTGATGAGTATTTAAAAGAGCATGGTGGAAAGGTGGATTATATTCACGGGGAGAATGACTTAAAAGAGATTTGTGCAAAAGAGGGCGGCATTGGCATTGTATTAAAATCTATGCAAAAGGATGAGCTGTTTGATTATGTAGTGGACAACGGAGTATTGCCAAGAAAAACCTTTTCAATGGGCGAGGCGAATGAAAAAAGGTATTATATAGAGGCAAGGAAGATTAGATAGCAATACATTTAAGCAATGCATAGTTTATAATGCACAATGCACAACTTATGATAGGTTCGGCAGGATAGAGGGTGTAGTTACATTAATATGATAATAATCTAGTTTAGTTTTATATTGTGCAATTTACAATTACTACTCTACTGTAAGCCTACATTAATTGTGCATTGTGCATTATGAACTGTGAATTGAATAAGTGCATTGATAAAAGGAGCCAATATGAAACTATATTTATGGATAATTGCAATTGGCGGGGCTGTCATATTTTTGGCTAATTTTTTGGTGTTTTCTGTGATAGGGGACAGCTTTTATTGGTGGCATTTGTTGGTGCTTACGATAGGTGTGATTGTGGCGTTGTTTTTGGTGGATTTGATTTTTGCGTTTTTTGTTAGGGTGTGGCCTAAGAGGTGGTTTTCTCATAAGAAGAGGTTTTTTGTTGTGGGGAAAAGGGAGATGAGGTTTTATGAGCGATTGGGGATTGTGCGGTGGAAGGATAGAGTGCCTGAGATTGGAAAGCTGGTGGGGTATGACAAGACAAAGGTAGGGGAGCGTACGGCGGACAATATTTTGGAGTTTTTGTATGAGACGGGGTATGGAGAGGTTATTCATTGGTGGTGCTTGGTGGCTAGTTTTATTGTGATGGGGATATATTTTTTGCTTCCTTTTTGGGATATTAGGCTGTTTTTGACAACAATATTGCCAGCAAGCATTGTTAACTTTTTTCTTAACCTTGCACCTGTTTTTATTCAAAGGTATAATAGACCACGATTGGTTAGGATTTATGAATTGCAATTAAAAAAAGAAAAGAGTATCAAAGAAAAAACGCAAGCCTTGCAATAATTTTGCTTGTTTTGCTTGCGTTTTGCTTTTGAGTGTGATATAATAGCCTTGCTTTTTAGAAAATGCGTGTGATTAAGTTAATTGCTGACAAGGTTGTTTATGCAAACATGGGAGTAGATGGGTGCTGGTGTGCCCCTCGGTCTTCAAAACCGTAGCAGGGGGCTCATACCCTCCTAGGTGGGTTCAATTCCCACATATTCCCGCCACTCACTTTTTTAGAAAAAAAGTAACACCGTGCTTTAGGGTCTTCGTGGTCTTGCAACCTAAAGGTCTAAAGCAAAAAACTTTTGAGTATTTGGGTATTATTATATCATTGCTTTAGAAAAAACGCTATAAATCATGGCGTTTTTTCTTAGTTTTCTTAAGAATCATTTTAATTTTTTTAAGGTAGAATTAAGATCAGTTAACGGCAGAATTGTTGAACCTATCTGTCTGTTTTTATTCATGCTCACTTAATAATGAATATTTCTACTAAAATGGTGGTTTTTTGTTGCTTAAATAGAAACTATGTGCTATTATCTTATGGTCAGACAAATATAACAAGAAAAATGGTGAATATCGCCCTTCGGCTCATTCTCCCCATTTTTTTTGGTTTGTCTGACAACAATTAGGAGATATCCGTTTGGGGTGCCATCTCTTAATTGAGGTGGCACTTTTTTTATATCAAAATTTTATAAAAGTGTTGCAAAGGAGAAAAAATGGAAAAACATTATTCACTACGCAATGAGAACATGGTCGAGCGAATTCTAGGTACACGCTTAAATTTCTGGCATAGAGGTTCTTTAGAAATGAAAAAAGACAGCGATGGGGATTATTCGCAGGCAACAGCCTATATTGAACTAAGTTTTTGTAATGATGAACCGCCAAATCATATCTATATTTTTGAACTTCCACAAGGTTGTATTGGCTTATCGTTTGATAAAGTAGACCATGCAGAGCGTAATTTTAAGTGTAAATTGGAATTAAAAACTGCTGGCTTCTTTTTTGAATTTCCTTGGGATATTGCTTGCAATTTGCCCTTAGATATAGGCAATTTATATTTAAGACATGAGCAAGACGGGCGATATACTTGTTATTTTGTATAAAATTTAAGGGGACTAAATCAAAATGAAACAATTTTATAGGCGTACTATTAAAGAGCGAGTGCTTTTAGCATTGGCTATTATTAGTTTAGTGAGCCTTGTTAGTCTTAGTGGAACTTTTTTTATCCTTGGTATGCTTGATATTATCCTTGGATTTGGTGCGTTTTGGCTAATGCCCGCTTTCATCTGCTTGATAGGATTACTACCGCCAACTATAATTTTTTTCCACTTTATGAATAAAATTTCTACAAAACGAAAAGGCTCATCATTTACTGCTGTTAGAATATTTTTAACAAGAGACAATCTATTCTTTGTTGATTTTTCTAATAAATCTTGGCAAGTATATACAAAACATAGATTGTCAAAGGTATATTCATTTAAAACATTAACAGGGCTAAATATTCGCTGTGATGAGGAAGTAATTTATAGCACAAGTTCATCAATGATAAAAACTTTGGCAGGTGGTGTGCTTTTCGGGGGTTTAGGTGCGGTGGCTGGTGCGATAAGCGACAACACAAGGCAAAAAGCAACAACCAAACGAATATATTGGATTGAACTAGAAATCAACGATATTTATAATGCAGGAATGCTTTTGCAGGCTAATGATGAGGGTGTGCTTAGATTTATTAAAACACTTGAGTTGTATTATGAAAAAAACCATGCGGACATGAATTTGCAACAAGAAAAAGATAATGAAAATGTATACAACGAGCAAAAAGAAGTTAAAATTAACTCCCAATTTTGTGTATCATGTGGTAAAAAAATAAATAATGCTAACGCAAATTTTTGTGCGAGTTGTGGTGTGGCAGTTTCAGCATAATTACTCCCTATATTCATTATATTGCCATTTTATTTTGGTTCTATCCTCGCCCTTTGTTAGTAATTCCTTATCGCTTTTTTACAAGGTGGGAATCATGGCTATTTGAGAATGCTGTCAGGGCAGATTTAATTTTCTTTTTTATGGCGATAAGAAATGACTAACAAAGGGCTTGTGTCTTTCTAATAGCAAGGTCTATTTTTATCAAGCATTAAAACTACATTAGCCAAACCAATATATAGGGTCATTTTGTTTGACATGGTAATCTTAGAATGATATAAATAATTAGGGTCAAGTTTAGGGTCAACTTGGGAAATAGGTAGTTTAGTCAGGCCTTTTGAAGCAATGTTTTTCAAGATCATTTGGCTAGGTTGAAAGGATGACAGGGCTTTTTTGTCGTGTCTTTGGGGTTTTAAAATGGGGATTAGGAAATCTGTAGGGGCTTGTCTCTGAATAGCCTGATAAAGGGATGTATTTTTTGTAGGGGTGGGAATGTTTGTAATACAATGTTTTTGTAGGGGAGTACGCCCTCGTTCGCCTGTGTATCGGTTATAGCAGTGACACGGGCGACAGAGTGTCGCCCCTACGGGTTTCCCAAACACAGATTATGCCAACATGTGGGCGGTCGGGGACGCCCGCCCCTACGGGTTCGCATACAGACAAATATCATATATACATTGTAAAGCTACACAAACATAGCAGCATGGGCGAACGAGGGCGTTGGCAGATTGTCAATTCAAGTGCAACACTTTGTGGAAATAAATTCTAAAGGAGAGAGCCAATTTAGGCATTTTCTTGGTCTATTGTTTAGAAGTGTTGTTACTTGTTGAAGCTGTTGGTTTGTTACTT
>Ga0209755_10006008_pt1 | contig 13588 bp, 11 predicted proteins | sample TergutCo191P1_FD_187301 | JGI IMG/M metagenome (GOLD analysis project Ga0209755, IMG submission 187301) | Cornitermes sp. P1 segment gut microbial communities from Petit-Saut dam, French Guiana - Co191P1 (SPAdes) (version 2) | ecosystem: Host-associated > Arthropoda: Insects > Digestive system... | reverse complement strand
TGGCCCGTTGGTCAAGCGGTTAAGACTCCGGCCTTTCACGCCGGCAACACGGGTTCGAGTCCCGTACGGGTCACCAATCAAAGGCAAACTCCGTTAGTCACATGATTATCGGAGTTTTCCTTTTCACTCACTGCTTGTTGCAAAGGTTTTAAAGAATCACATATATGCCGTTTTATATTTCGAAGTGTAACAACATATTGTATGGAAAAGAAAAATCAATAATAATGCAAAATAGTTCTTGAAATATAACTTTAAAGCTATATAATAGAGACGGGGGATGTTCTGATGAAAAGGGATGATGCCTATCGACGGCTCTCCAAGATATTGAGCGATGAGCACTTGATATTGCACGATGAATGCTGGCGCGAGATTAAAAAATTAGTGTTTGGAACGGGGCAAGAAGTGCCTTTCCTAAAGAAATTGACGCGTCGTATCGATAAATTACTAAGAGAAGGTAATAGCGCAATCGGAACTGAGGGAATAGAAAAACTTAGTAATGCTTCAGATTTATATTCTATGCACGTGGATACACAAACTTTAAACATTAGAATATTGTTCGCATTTAGGAGCCGCGGAACGCAGTTGCTTTTGCTGGCTTTTCATGAGAGGGAGGGAAAGAAATCAACAGACTATTCAAATAAAATCCCTTTAGCACAACAGCGTTTAGAAAATCTGAATATTTAATGTATGGAGAAAACAAAATGAAGAATACGAATTATGTAGGCGGTGCAGACCTTCTTAATGCTTTCCGGAAGTATCTTTCCGATGAAGATGTCATTGAACTTGCACTCAGCTTGAAAATATCTAATGCAATCATTAGGAAAAGAAAAGAATTAGGGCTTAGCCAGCTTGACCTGGCAAATCGCCTCGGAGTTACTCAGCCGGTGGTTTCCAAGTGGGAAAGTGGTGATACAAATTTCACTATACGCACTATAGTTGATCTTTTTTCCGCATTAAACCTTGAGTTTGAAGTTCTTATTGGAAATGAAATTCAGAATTACCGTATATCTGATGCTTTTACGGCCGGGTGGAAAAAACAGAAGAAAAGTTGCAGTGGTCATATATTACAGTACGATGAGATGTCTAAGTTATTAGCAAAGGGGGCATAGTCATGAAAGAGGTACCAATATCCCCATTCACCTTTATTGGCAGTAGAATCAAAAAATTGACTTATACAAATCCATTTATAAATCTTCCTGCAGATGCAAAATATATGCTCGATGCTGACTATTCTGTAGATGAGATGACAGTTAACGAAAACAGACCTCGTGGGATAATTACGTTGTCTCTCAAGGTGAAGATAAGTTACAAAAGGAAAGCCGGTTCGTTAAATTTGGAATTAGAGGGGTGTTTCGATTTAGAGGATGAGTCTGTTGATGAGGACGCTTTTGAGCGTATGCTTCAAATAAACGGGGTGGCGATGCTTTATTCGATAGGGCGCTCTATTTTGCAGACAATAACTTCTCAGAGTTATTTGGGTGAGTCTGTTGCTTTGCCAATGATTAACGTTATTTCTTTATATGAACAAAAAAAAGCAGGAACGAAATAGTGAGTCATAGCCGGTTGTGATATGTCATTTGCCGATTGGGACGAAAACGCTTGCAAAGACGTGGGCGTTTTCCTTAATTTTCCTACGCTCTATGCAAAAACGAAAGGACACTTGTAGACAATGACCAGCAAAAAGACAGCATTTATATGTGATGAGAGTTATTTTTGGCATAATGCGGGCGGGGGAGCATTGTTTGAGCCTTCCAGCAAATATGTTGAGGAGTATGGCTCTATTGAAACGCCTCAGAGTAAGAGGCGTGTTAAGAACTTACTTGAAAAAAGCGGGCTTATGGATAGTCTCGTGCAAATAAAGCCCATACCTGCCACGGAAACACAGCTTGCCTGTTACCACACGCATAGCCACATTGAAAACGTAAAGCGGATAAGCGAGGTAGGCGGGGAGGATTGCGGAGATTCTGCGATAGTCGGCAAAGGCTCCTTTGAAATCGCAAAGCTCGCCGCAGGTGGAGCAATCGAGGCCGTAAAAACGGTTGTACAGAGCGATGATATAAAGACTGCCTATGTTCTGACCAGGCCTCCGGGGCATCACGCTGTCGCAGACAGGGGCATGGGTTTTTGCTTGTTTAACAATATCGTTATTGCGGCTAAGTATGCGCAAAATGTGTTGGGCATAAATAAAATCCTCATCTTAGACTGGGATGCTCACCACGGCAATGGTACGGAAGCCGCCTTTTACGAGGACGACCGCGTTTTGTTTATATCGCTTCACCAAGACCGCTTAGACCCTAGAAACACAGGGTTCCTTGAAAGTGTCGGAAAAGGTAAGGGTGAGGGTTACAACATGAACATACCTCTTGAAGCCGGGTCGGGAGACGCTGTTTATGAGTATGCGTTTGAGCAAATCGTTGTTCCCGCTGCAGATAAGTTCATGCCTGAGCTGATTCTCGTTTCGGCGGGTCAGGACGGCAGTATTTTTGATCCTTTGGCGCGTTTAATGCTCTCAGCCGAGGGTTACAGGAGAATGACACGGACGATGAAAAATCTCGCTGATAAATACGCGCAAGGTCGCTTGGTCTGTTTGCATGAGGGCGGCTACTGCCCCGTATACGTTCCGTTTTGCTGCCATGCCATCATAGAGGAACTTTGCGGCGTCACAACAGATGTTGCCGACCCTTTTATCTATGCTATGGAGGGCACAAATTACAAAAAACTACTCCCCCACCAAAAGGCACAAGTAGACGGCATCAGGAAGTTTTTCAACATAGGCGGAGGCGCATTATGAGAGGTTTCGACTTAGTAACTAACAAACCTTTCGACGGAGAAATTCCGGATTATTCAAAAGAATCCCGATTGGTCGTTGTTTGTAATTCAGGTGAGCTTTATAGTTTGCTTGAGGTGTTTGATTGGGATAAGGATACTGTTGACGAATGTTCCAATCTTGACGAAAAAATACGTTTTACAAACTATGAGGGTTATGACTTCATCAGTCTTATTTATGCTGAATCTGAGGGTTTCTCGGTAAAGCAGCAAGAGGTCAATATTTTTTTCTCATCATGTTATCTGGCTCTCGTTTTACCCGATAATCCAAGCGCGAGCCTTTCTAATCTTGCTGACAAGCTCCTCTCGGCAATTCCGAATGCTCAGACACGCATTTCCCCGCTTGCACATTTATATTATGTGATTTTTGACAACCTCGCCTCATACTATACGGATTCTCTTGAAAAAATCGAGGATAAGATAGAGGCTCTGTCTGAAACCATAGAGGCGAACCTCAGCAAGGAGCAGATAAAAGGTATCGTGCCGATTAGGAGAATGACATATACTTACAGAAAACTGCTGCGAGCTCTTTCTTACGTTGGCGACCAAGTTTTGATGGACGAGCATGAGTTTCTTGATAACTCTCTGCACAGATATTTTAGAGATATAGATACCAGGCTTTCAAAGCTTTATGACTTTGCGGACAGTCTTTACATCAGCTCAAACGATTTGCTGAATCTTCACGACAGTAAGTCTTCTGCGCAGATGAATGCTACTGTCAACAGGCTGACTATGATAACTTTATTTTTCGCTCCTCCGACACTGATTGCGGGCATATATGGTATGAATTTCATCAATATGCCGGAGCTTGCGTGGCACTATGGTTATCCCATAGCCTTGATTCTGATGGTAAGCGTCAGCACGCTTATTTATGCGATACTCAAGAAAAACAAATGGCTTTAGCAAGTCATTTGCTCGGATACTGTATTTAGAGTTTCCCAAGCGAGTTTGGAACATTTATGTTCCCATGTCTGAGCGACGAAATTGCTAAAATACAGTGTCCGAGCCAAGATTGCAACAGAGGTGATGATTGTGGGATTTGTGCATTTACATGTACATACTGAATATAGCTTGCTTGACGGAGCTTGCAGGATAAAAGACCTTGTAAAAAGAGTTAAGGAGCTGGGGCAAACGAGCGTTGCGATTACTGACCATGGAGTCATGTATGGTGCTGTTGCCTTTTATAAAGCTGCTGTTGCCGAAGGTATAAAGCCCATCATTGGCTGTGAAGTTTATGTAGCGGCTAGAACGCGCCATGATAAAGAGCACGGCGTTGATTCCGTGCGCCATCATCTCACTTTGCTTTGTAAGAATGAAACGGGTTACAAAAATTTGTGCAAACTGGTCAGCAAATCATTTACCGAAGGCTTTTACACAAAACCTCGCGTGGACACAGAGCTGCTCAAAGCTTATAGCGAAGGGCTCATAGCTCTCTCAGGGTGCATGAGCGGAGAAATTTCGAAGCTTTTACAAGATGACAACTACGCCGCAGCAAAAAGCAAAGCACTCGAAATGCAGGAAATCTTTGGTGAAGGTAATTTCTACATTGAGCTTCAAGACCATGGGCTGGAGGAACAAAAGCCCATAAAAGAAGGGCTTATAAAGCTCAGCAAAGAGACAGGTATACAGCCTGTCGCAACAAACGATGCCCACTATGTTGACAGCGGCGGGGCAGAGGTGCAGGATATACTTATGTGCATACAGACGGCAAAGACCGTCTATGACACCGACAGAATGAAGTTTGATTCAGACCAGCTATACCTCAAGTCAGAAGATGAAATGAAAAAGCTGTTTCCCGATTTTCCCGAAGCTATCGCCAATACAGAAGAAATAGCGGAAAAATGCAATTTTGACTTTGTTTTCGGAACACCCCATTTGCCGGAGTTCACACTTCCTAAAGGAAAAACAGATGCAGACGAATATCTCAAAGAATTATGCTCAGACGGTTTTGAAAAGCATTACCCCAAAGATAGAAAAGACCGTCCCGACATCGAAAAACGGCTGGACTATGAGCTTGATATGATAAAAAACATGGGCTTCACGGGATATTTTCTTATAGTCGCAGATTTTATTGATTACGCAAAGAGCCAAAACATTCCCGTTGGACCCGGCAGGGGCAGTGCCGCAGGGAGCGTTGTTTCTTATTGCCTCGGAATCACAGGTGTTGACCCGATTAAGTATAATCTGTATTTTGAGCGTTTTCTTAATCCTGAGCGTATCAGTATGCCCGATATTGACATAGATTTTTGCGAACACAGGCGCGGTGATGTAATTGACTATGTTAAGAAAAAGTACGGTGAGGACAGAGTGGCGCAAATAGTCACATTTAACACGCTAAAGGCGAAAAACGCTGTGCGCAGTGTTTCTAAAGCTCTCGCACTGACCTTTCAAGAGGAGAGCGACCTTGCAAAAGAAATCCCCGAGCGTTTGGGCATAACCATAGAAGAGGCACTGCGCTCCTCAAATCGCTTACATACTTTGTATGAAGAAAACGACCGTATAAGGCGTGTTCTTGATACGGCAATGGCACTTGAGGATATGCCGAAGGATAGTGGCACGCACGCCGCAGGAGTGGTCATTACAAAGCTTCCCGTAAGCGAGTATGTTCCCCTTACTCTTTCAAAAAAGGATGATTCAATAGCGACACAATACCCGATGGGTACTCTTGAGGATTTAGGGCTTCTTAAAATGGACTTTCTCGGGCTGCGAAACCTCACCGTTATAGAGGAGTCTGTACAAAAGATTAGAAAATTTGACCCCGGATTTTCTATAGAAACGATTCCCGAAGATGATGAGGCAACGTTTAACATGCTCTCGGCGGGCAAGACCTCGGGTGTGTTTCAGCTCGAATCGCAAGGCATGACAGGTGTGTGTGTCGGACTTGGTCCAAAGAACATTGAGGACATCACTGCTGTTATAGCTCTCTACCGACCCGGCCCGATGGAGTCAATTCCCAGATTTCTCGACTGGAGCAGACATCCCGAAAAGATAACATATAAGCACCCTCTTTTGAAGCCTATACTTTCGGTAACTTACGGATGCATAGTCTATCAGGAACAGGTAATTGATATTTTTCGCAAGCTTGGTGGTTTCTCACTCGGGCAGGCGGATATGATTCGCAGGGCTATGTCAAAGAAAAAAGCTGCGGAAATCGACCGTGAGAAAAAGGCTTTTGTTGAGGGAGATTCTGAGCGCGGAATAGTCGGTGCAATCGCAAACGGTATACCCAAGCATATAGCGTCAAGCATTTACGATGAAATCTACGCATTTGCAAACTATGCTTTTAACAAAAGCCATGCCGTAGCTTATGCGGTTATCTCCTACCAAACCGCCTATCTGAAGTGTCACTTCCCGCAGATTTATATGGCGTCGCTCCTTTCTTCCATACTCGGCTCACCTGAAAAAGTCGCCGAGTACACAGGGGCGTGCAGAGATATGGGGATTAACCTTCTTCCTCCCGATATAAACCGCTCCGATGCTCTCTTTACGGTTTCCGAAAATGACTTGCGCTATGGGCTTGTCGCTGTCAAAAACATAGGGCGCGGGCTTATCGCTAATGTAATGGCGGAGCGCGAGCGTGGCGGTGAGTTTAAAAGTTTTGAGGATTTTTGTGACCGTATGTACGGAGGCGAGCTAAACCGCAGGGCACTTGAAAGCCTGATAAAATGCGGCTGTTTTGATTGTCTCGGAGCAAACAGACGACAGCTTCTGATAGTTACGGAACCTATACTGGAAAGCCTTGCAGACGACAGGCGAAAAAATGTCGAAGGTCAGATAAACTTTTTTGGGCTCGCTGATGAATCCGAAACAAATAGCCGCGTATCAATAAAGCTGCCTGATGCACAGGAATTTTCAAAGAGTGAACTTACGCGCATGGAGCGTGAGGTGACAGGATTGTATCTTTCCGGGCACCCTATGGACGAGTTTAGAGCCGAAGCAAAGAGTAAAGGCGCAGTATCTATAGGCGATATTTTAGCTGATTTCAAAAGCGAAAAAGGCAGCACTAAATTCAAAGACGGTCAGATAGTAACTCTGGCGGGAATCATTGAAGCCGTGAAAACAAGACCTACGAGAAACAACTCGTTAATGGCATATATAACACTTGACGATGGTACCGGCGGCCTTGAAATGATTGCATTTCAGCGTACTATTGATGAATACGGAACGTATATGCAGTCGGACACACCCGTTCTGGTTAAAGGGAAAATATCCGAAAGAGACGATAAAGACCCGCAAATCGTGGTTGATTTCCTGCGCCCTCTCACTGAAGCGGGCGAGGTGTTTGTAGAGCGAAAGCTGTACGTGAAGCTTAAAGATGAGGACTCTCCGGAACATGAACGTTTGCTGCTTATAAGCAAAATGTTCCCCGGTAAAGACCAAATGATAATCCATTTTGAAAAATCCAAGAAAACACTTGGCTCAAAATGTTTAATCCACGAGGCTTTCACAGGGGAACTGATAGAAATGCTGGGCAAAAAAAACGTCATTATAAAGTGATAGGTAATTGCGAGTGGAACAAATCACCCGCCGCCCGCAGGCGGCGGGTGATTTGACCGAAGCACGGTGAAGCACGAGGACGGGGGTTCTGCTTCACGAAGCGAGTGAAGCAGCAACCCCCGTCCCCATGCTTCACCTACAAAACGCTGTAGAGCAAATCGCTGTATGATGGGAAAGGCCAGTCCTTTTTCGCTATTACGGTTTCAAGTTCATCAACGCTCAGGCGAAGCTGCGACATTGCGGCAAATACTTTGTCTCGGCAGAATTTCGCATGGGCGAGAATATCCTCATCCTCTTCTGCTTTTTCCAGAGCATCTTCAAGCGCGTCCAGCTTTTTCAAAAGTGAGTTGCAGAGTTTCGATATTTTTTCTAACATTCTGTCCTCAAGCGAGTAACTAAAATCACCGAATTCTTTTTTCAGTTTCAGCAGTTTTGCGAGTTCAGTTTGATATGCAACACTCGCGGGAATAATGCCTGTCTTAATCATCTCAACCATAGTGAGCGCTTCAATCATTATGGTTTTGCAATAGCCCTCCATGTGAATTTCATAGCGTGAGCGCATTTCTGTTTCGCTATATACGTTATGTTTGTTGAAAAGCTCAATATTTGACGGAACAATGAGTGCCGGCAACGCTTCTACGGTGGTGCGAAGATTTGAAAGCCCGCGTTTTTCCGCTTCTGTAACCCACTCGTCAGAGTAATTGTTGCCGTTGAATATTATGCGTTTATGTTCTTTAATAGTCTTTTTTATCAGGGCGGCAAGTCCTGTTTTAAAGTCCGTTTCTTTTTCCAAAATATCCGCAAACTGACGCAGAGATTCAGCAACCGCCGTATTTAATGCGATGTTTGTTTCCGCAATGGAAAAAGTTGAGCCGAGCATACGAAATTCAAATTTGTTTCCTGTGAAAGCAAAAGGAGAAGTCCTGTTGCGGTCTGTTGTGTCTTTCGGGAAATGGGGCAGTGCGGTAACGCCTATTTCCATTGGCTGATTGTTTATACCTCTGTAATCCGAATCTGTTTCGATTGCCTCTAAAACAGCCGCTAATTCATCACCCAAAAACATTGATACAATAGCGGGCGGTGCTTCGTTAGCCCCTAAACGGTGATCGTTTCCGGCACTCGCCACCGAGGCGCGAAGCAGGTCTTGATAGGTGTCTACCGCTTTTACCACTGCCACCAAAAACAGCAGGAACTGAGCGTTTTCATGTGGTGTTTCCCCGGGTTCAAGTAAGTTTCCGCCCAAATCTGTGGTAATCGACCAGTTGTTATGCTTGCCGCTACCGTTTACACCCGCAAACGGCTTTTCATGCAATAAACACGCCAGGTCATGCTTAAGTGCAATTTTTTTCATAAATTCCATCGTCAACTGGTTATGGTCGGTTGCGATGTTTGTTGTTGTGAAGATGGGTGCCATTTCATGTTGTCCCGGTGCAACCTCGTCGTGTTTGGTTTTTGCATATACTCCCAGTTTCCACAGTTCTTCTTCAAGCTCTTTCATAAAAGCAGATACTCGTGGCTTTAAGCTGCCAAAATAGTGGTCGTCCAGTTCCTGTCCTTTTGACGGCCGCGCTCCGAATAATGTTCTGCCGGTGTAAAGTAAGTCAGGACGCTTTAGGTATACCTCTTTATCTATGAGAAAATATTCCTGCTCCGGCCCCACGGTTGTTATCACACGCTCTGCTGCGTTGTTTCCGAACAGCCTTAAAATACGCAGAGCTTGATGGTGAAGTGCTTCCATAGAGCGAAGGAGCGGTGTTTTTTTATCTAACGATTCCCCTCCGTATGAACAAAACGCCGTGGGGATATATAGTGTGTCGTCTTTGATAAAAGCATATGATGTGATGTCCCAGACTGTGTAGCCCCGTGCTTCAAAAGTGTTGCGCAGGCCTCCCGAGGGGAAGCTTGACGCGTCCGGTTCACCGCGCACGAGTTCTTTTCCGGAAAACTCCATTATTACCTTTCCGTTGCCTACCGGTGAAATGAAGCTGTCATGCTTTTCTGCGGTAATGCCCGTCATGGGGTGAAACCAGTGGGTAAAGTGGGTCGCGCCCTTTTCCACAGCCCAATCTTTCATGGCGTTTGCCACCACGTTGGCAAGGTCAAGCTCCAAATGTGTGCCTTGCAGCATGGTTTTTTTCAGTGCTTTGAAGATGTCTTTTGGCAGTCTTGTCTGCATTACCGTTTCGTTAAAGACCATGCTTCCGAATAATTCTGGTATGTTTTTCATAATATTTCACTCCTCGTCAATTTTTTGTATAAAGCTGTTTATATGGACTATTTGTGTTTGGTCTGAGCAGTAAAAAACGATTATTTACAAGTTCTGTGCCATCCAGACCAAAATGTGCGGCGAATTCAGATATATACGTCTCTATCTCCTTTAGTTCGTCCGGAGTTGCTTCTTCCGCTATAACCTGTGTGACTACAAGATTGTCGGTCAGCAGTGCGTCAGTATCTGCGTTTGTGCGGATATAAATACGCCCGCCGTGCATCCCTGTTCCCGTAAAGTGTCCCATCGGAATGTCATCTGAGCCGAGACCAAGCACGATAATGATTCCTCCTGCAAGATATTCGCCCAGAAAACTCCCGACAGCGCCGCCTATAACAATAACAGGCTTTATGTCTTTGTATTGCTTCATGTGAATACCTGTCCTGTAGCCCGCGTCGCCTTTTACATAAATTTCACCACCGCGCATAGAGTATCCGAGTGCATCTCCTACATTTCCGTGGATAACTATTTTCCCGCCATTCATTGTATCACCTACAGCGTCTTGTGCGTTGCCGTTGACTTGAACCATCGCTCCGTCAAGATATGCTCCAAGTGCATTGCCGGGCGTTCCGTTTATTGTAATGGTTTTATCTGACGCTCCACACGCAATGAATCGTTGACCGTAACAATCGTTTATGCAGGCATCTTCAGATGTTGATTTTATTTTCTCGTTTAGTTCTCGAAAACCAAGCTGTGCCGCTGAAATAACCATTTCTTCCATCTCCTGATATTTGATTTTTTGACTATTCGCCCGCATGTTTAATGCCGAGTATCTCTAATTCCTTTTCATTCATACCCACGCCGCGGAGCATGAGCCTGTTGCCTTTTAAGCTTTCTATAGCGTTTATACCCATGCCGCCCATCATCTCTTTAATTTCATTTCGCCATGCTGTCATTAAGTTTACAAGACGCTTGTATCCGACTTCCGGGTTGAGACGTTTTGTGAGCTCGGGAATCTGTGTGGCAATGCCCCAGTTACAACTGCCTGCATGGCAGGTTCTGCATAAATGACACCCAAGTGCAATAAGTGCCGCCGAACCGATATAAACACAGTCCGCACCCAAGGCAATGGCTTTTACAACATCAGCACTGCTGCGGATGCTTCCGCCCGCAATGATTGAAACGTTATTGCGTATACCCTCATCGCGCAGACGCTCATCTACACAGGCAAGAGCCAATTCTATGGGAAGTCCCACATTGTCGCGTATTCGTGTCGGTGCTGCGCCCGTTCCGCCACGAAAACCGTCCAGTGCGATAATATCTGCACCGCTACGCGCTATGCCGCTTGCAATCGCCGCTACGTTATGCACCGCTGCTATTTTGACAATAACGGGCTTTGTATAGTTGGTGACTTCTTTGAGCGAATAAATCAGTTGGCATAAATCCTCGATTGAATAAATATCGTGGTGCGGAGCAGGAGAAATTGCGTCTGTGCCTTCGGGAATCATACGTGTGGCTGAAATGTCTCCCACTATTTTTGTTCCCGGCAAATGCCCGCCGATTCCCGGTTTTCCGCCTTGTCCCATTTTTATTTCGATTGCCGCACCGCTGTTTAGGTATGTCGGGTGAACACCAAATCTCCCCGAGGCTACCTGCACAATAGTGTTTTCACCGTATTTATAAAAATTTTCATGTAGTCCACCTTCGCCCGTGTTATACATGATGCCCAGCTCCGTCGCTGCGCGTGCAAGGCTTTCATGGGCGTTATAGCTGATTGAGCCGTAGCTCATAGCTGAGAACATAACGGGCATGGATAGAAACATCTGCGGCTCTAAGTTGTTTTTTATTTTTCCGTCTGCATCTCTCTCTATTTTTTTAGGCCGCGCACCCAGGTGTACCTTTGATTCCATCGGCTCGCGCAGGGGATCGATAGACGGGCTTGTCACCTGCGAGGCATTGAGCAGAATTTTATCGAAGTATACGGGATAGTTTTCGGGATTGCCCATGCCTGAGAGCAACACCCCGCCGCTTTCCGCCTGCCTTTGAATTTCGTTTATGGTTTTGTTGCTCCAGTTTGTGTTTTCTTTGTAGGTGTTGCCGCTTTTTACAATTTTAATTGCTTTAACGGGACAGAGAACGCTGCAACGGTGGCAGTTTACGCATTTCGCATCGTCACAGGCCATTTTGCTTGCACTCTCTATAAATTCATGGACTCCATTGGCGCACTCTTTTATGCAAATATCGCAATTGGTACATTTTTCGTAGTTTCGCACGATTTCATATTCGGGATAAATAAAGTTCATTGCTGATTACCCCCTTCCAAGCGAATAATCACAGGCTGTCCGCCTTTTGGTGCCCAAATCTTTTCGAGCTCCGGCTCTATTATCCTGATTGCCGCTTCCTCACTGGAAATGTAGACCATGTCGTCTTTTTCGCCCACAACCATACTGCGAAGTTTGAGTCTGTCGTTTAATGCCATGAGCCCCCCATCGAACCCTACAAGAATGGAAAATGGCCCTGTTATCAATTGCTCGGCAAACATTATGCGTAAATATTCGTGCGTTTCCTTTTCTTCTTGTGTCATGCTTTCTATTGTTTTCCAAAATGGTGCTGCAATGACAGCTGCAATTTCATCAAAGGTAAGTCCTTGTTTTCTGTGGAGATAGTCTATTATGTAGGTGATAACTTCCGTGTCTGTTTGGAGAGTACACTTATATCCGAACATTTCAATAGTGCGGCGATTTGCGTCATATGAGGAGATTTCACCATTATGCACCACGGAATAATCAAGCAGTGCAAACGGGTGTGCGCCACCCCACCAGCCGGGGGTGTTTGTCGGGTAGCGTCCGTGTGCGGTGAAGCACCACCCAAAATATTCTTCGAGCCGATAAAAACGCCCGACATCTTCAGGGAATCCCACAGCTTTAAAAACTCCCATATTTTTCCCGCTTGAAAACACATATGCCCCGGTTATGCTTGTGTTAACGCGAAACACACATTTTGCCGTAAATTCCCGCTCTTCAAGCTGGCTGGATGCAAGTTTAGTGTGTAGTGGAGTTACAAAATACCGCCATATTAAGGGTTCGTCTGTCACTTCTTTAATTTTGCGCGTAGGTATTTTAGACAGGTTGATAATATCAAAATGCCGCTCTATAAAGTCCTCACATTCTTTTTTTGCAGAGGGGTTGTCATAGAACACATGAAATGCATAATAATCGCTGTACTGGGGATAAATTCCATAAGCTGCAAATCCTCCGCCAAGCCCATTGGATCGCTCATGCATCACTGCAATGGATTTGATAATGTTTTCACCGCTCATGCGTTTGCCCGATTTGCTTATAATCCCCGACACTGCGCAGCCCGATGGTATTCTTATGTCTCCTTCTTTCAGCATGCGGCCGTCCTCCTCTGTATATTCAAGCAATGCGGAGTATATGTCATCACGACTCCCGGTTGATAAAATAAAACGCTCGCCGTAGGGCGCACAAGTCCGATAACTCATGCAACATGCGACGAACGTCATAGTCCATTGATTGAATTTTTATACATTGCTGCACAGCTACAGATAGTAACCCAATTTCTCGCAAATGTCAAGAATAAGTGTAGCGAATTTGCAAGCGAATTTCAGAGTAAAAGTGTTAGAAATGACTAAAAGATACTTTTTGATATTTGGTTAGATGCAAGACGAAAAAACAATACAAACAAGCAGTTCATCACAAAACATAGCGAAAAACCAGTTTTTCTTGCAATTTAGAGCAAGTATAGTATAATAATTATAAATTCTGAAATAGGGGTTGAGAGTTATGGAATTTGTACGTCAAGCAATCGGAAGTGCTCAGTTGAGCGGCATTTTTGACTTGCCCCCAACACTGCGTGACACAAAAGTTGAAGTAATCATTTTGCCATTTGAAAATAAGGTAGAAGAAAAGCCGATATACAAAGTTAAAAGCGGATTTTTAAAAGGGAAAGTGCCTGAGTTGCCTGATAGTTTTTTTGACCCATTACCAGAGGAAGATTTAGAGGCTTGGGAAGGAAAACATTCATGGGGATTTTAAAAGG
>Ga0209755_10006007_pt1 | contig 13590 bp, 8 predicted proteins | sample TergutCo191P1_FD_187301 | JGI IMG/M metagenome (GOLD analysis project Ga0209755, IMG submission 187301) | Cornitermes sp. P1 segment gut microbial communities from Petit-Saut dam, French Guiana - Co191P1 (SPAdes) (version 2) | ecosystem: Host-associated > Arthropoda: Insects > Digestive system >... | reverse complement strand
TATTATTTATGAGATGGATGATGATGAATTAACAAGCAATAAAATTAGTTTACTTTTAAGGATGTTACTGGTAGATAAGCTTGGTTATAAAACAGCTTCTATAAACCTTCATGATACAGTTAAAGATCTTTCTGTTCTTGCTAAAGATTTTGGGAAATGGAATGGCGTCGATCTTGTTGCCGCTTATTATCACCCGGAATTGGGTTTGCTTGTAGCGAATCCAAAAAACGCCGATGAACTTGCGGGTTTTGGAGAACTTCGCAAACGCGAGCTTATGGTAGTTTACGCGGGTCTCCAGGGGAAGGAAACAGACGAGAATTGTCAAAAAGCGGCGGAACTCGCTTTAAGACTTTTTGAAGGTTCAAAGGTAACAGCTCCCGCTTTTGTAACAAGGGGAAAATTCGCTCCAAAAAAAGTTTCTAAACCAAAGAAAGCCGCGGAACCAAAACCCGCGAAAGCAAAAGCGGCTTCTAAAGGTAAGACTGCCGCGAAAGGAAAAACAGCTGCCGCGGCTCCCGTCAAGAAAACTGTTGTTCAGGTTCAATCATCAGGCGGATCGAAGAAGATAACACCGAGGTACGCAATTATAGTTCAGAATGAACTTTTCCATAATGGAAATGTTGAAGCATGGAAGAGAATTATCGCGAGTTTTAAGGCAAAGAATCCTCACCTTGATGTATATATTTATTACGAGAAAGAAAGAATATTGGATATCAATTCATTGTTTAAATGGGGTAAGGTAAAACACGGCACTGCTATCGAAATCGCCGTAGCCGGGGATCCGATACAGGATGTGGCAAAATTGCAGCGTTATCTGGCTCAGGGCGCAAGTCATATGTTTGAAGCGTTCCTGAAGGGCCCTGTTAATTCAGTGCTTAAATTGTTCTAAATAAGGAAGTATATATGGACTCTAGAATACATTTTTTCAGTCAGAAAGACGTAATACCGGCGAAGGTAAATCCTGAATTATTGGGTATTCGCGGACGTCAGGCGAATGAATTCGCGGAACTTGGTTTTCCTATCCTTCCTGGTATTATTCTGGATACCGACATGGCCTCGGATTTGGATCCTAAGTCGATTAAAAAAGATGTTGGTGATCTTTTAGGAAAATGCGCGAAGCTTGTCGGCAAAGGTTATGGAGACGCGGAAAATCCCATGCTCTTAAAAGTAATTATTTCTTCGAACATGGCAATTACAACATATCCAGCGCTTCACAACTTTGGTCTTGTAAAACCTGTTTTGGATGGTTTTTCCAAATGGGTAGGCAGTGATTTTGCCACAAACGAAGTTTTGTTCCTTATAAGCGGCATGATGATGATCGAAGAAAAGATAAAAGATCTTGAAGGCAAAACAAAAGAGAAAGAAGAAATATCAGAAAAATTAAAATTAATAAAAAGAATCTTGGGCATTAAAGGTCCTTCCAATGAACTTCATAAAGAAGATAAAACGCCTCTTCCAAAAAAGAAAACCGCGAAAGAATATATGGATGAATATGCAAAATATTTCCCCAAAGGTTTCTTTGATGACGCGGAAAGCCAGTTACTGTTAACTCTCGGTGAAGTTTCCAGAATGTTAAAAATGGACGAACAGAATGATGAAGATACCGCCATTTTAATTCAGCCGATGGTATACGGCAATTACGGAAAAGATTCCTGCTCAGGACATTTCTTTACCCGCAATGTTGTTACAGGCGATAAAAAACTTCAGGGCAGTTACTTTACAGGCAAGTTTAACGAAATAGGCGCTACAGGACACGAGATTAGTAAAATTGATCCGGCTCACCTTAAGCAGCTTGAAAAAATCGCGTGGACTCTGGAAGACAAGTTTAAAGAAATTCGTCAGGTTCGCTTTACTGTAGAAAACGGCAAGCTCTGGCTTATTGAACAGCGCCTTGTGGATCAAAAATCTACTCAGGCAGATCTTAAACTTTTACTCGATCTCGCGAAACGAAAAATTGTAGATTCTTCTTATGTAATTAAAGCTGTCGATCCAATTCGTCTTAACGAAATCCTGCACCCGGTTATTAACATGAGCAGCATAAAAGGCTTTAAATCATGGAAGGGCGGTATCGCGGGAGCGCCGGGAGCGGCAATCGGTAAAGTTTATTTCAGCACCGACGGGCTTTTAGAAGCCAAGAGGTTCGCGGCGCAGCACGGCGAAGACGATCGCTTTATATTGTGTCTTGAATCATCTTTCGCGGAAGACGTAAAAGCAATCGAAGTGAGCACCGGCGTATTAACAGCGGAAGGCGGTTATTCCGCTCACGCGTCTGTAGTAGCGCGTCAGTATGGAAAAGTTTCGCTCGTCTCTCCTGTTCTTAAAATAAAAGGCAGCAAGGCAACGCTTGGTGAATTTAGTTTCTCAGAAGGCGATTACATCACTATCGATGTTCCTTTTTACGGTGAATCGAAAGTATACATGGGTGTCGCGGATTTGATCGAACCGGATCCAAAAGGTTCCGGTCTTTTAGACTTTATTGAGCTTTCAAAAACATTTATTAAAGATTTCCATGTGCGCTGTAACGCTGATACCCCAAGGGACGCGGCTCTCTCGTTAAGCTTCGGCGCTGAAGGCGTAGGTCTTTGCCGCACCGAGCATATGTTCCTTAAAGAAGATCGCATTAACGTATTCCGCGATATGCTTATGTCTGATGATAAAAAAGAAAGACAGAAAGCGCTTAATAAATTACAGGTAATGCAGAGGGACGATTTCTACGGCATCATGAAGGTTATGAGCGGTAAAGAAGTTGTTATCCGGCTTTTAGATTCTCCTCTTCATGAGTTTATGCCGCAGTCTAATGACAGTATAAATGATTATATTGCTCATGTTACAAAGGTAAAAGGAGAAAAACCGTCTAAAGCCGACATAACAGCGCGTATCGACTCGTTGCATGAATTAAATCCAATGCTTGGACACAGAGGCTGCCGTATCGCGGTTTCGTATCCTGAAATATACGCGATGCAGGTAAAAGCGATTTTTGAAGCGACTTACAAACTGCGCTCGGAAAAAATTGACGCGCGCCCGGAAATTATGGTTCCAATCGTAATGAATGCCGCGGAATTAAAACTTATCGCTTACGGCAAAAAGATCGAAGGTTCCAATTATCTTGGTATTGTCGATATAGAAGAAACCTTACGCAGAGACTTAAAGGCAAAGGAAGCAGAGTATAAAATCGGAACAATGATAGAGCTGCCTGCGGCAGCCCTCGGCGCCGCTGAAATTGCCAAGTACGGACGTTTCTTCAGCTTTGGTACTAACGACCTTACTCAAACAACATTGGGTATTTCCAGAGATGACTTTACAGCGTTTATGCCGGACTACACATTATTCGACCTTATCAATGGTAACCCGTTCAGCACATTAGACCCGCGCGTTAAAGAGCTTATCGCTCTTGCCGCGGATCGCGGACGCCAGACAAGACCGGATCTTGTCTGCGGTTTGTGCGGTGAGCACGGCGCTAATCCTGAAAACGTACGCTTCTGTATGGACGCTGGTCTTAATTATGTTTCATGCTCTCCATACTCAGTGCCGATCGCGCTTCTCGCTGTCGCGCAAGTTGAGATTGAGAAAGCAGAAGCCGCTGGTAAATAAAAAAGAATTATTATGATTAACAAAAAAGGCTGCCGCTTGGCAGCCTTTTTTGTTCTTAACAATACACTAACAATTCTAACCGTTTTCTAACAATCGTGTTTAACAGAAAATTCATTTAACTTTTATTTTTATATAACAATTATTTTATAGCTTTTAATCATCTTAATTGATGAAGGAGTTATTTATGTTGATTAAAACTGGAAAGAAAAGAAAGACGGTTTTGCAGGCAGTCGCGTTACTTTTGGTAATGTCTATTGCGATTTTTACAATTACTTGTGATGACAAGGATGGCGCTAAAACAACAGACATTGTAGATGATGACAATGAAGAAGAACAAGTTGTAATTACCAATTACGGCGAGACGCTTAGTTGGGGTACAGAAGAATTTACACCCGCGACACTCGGGCTTAATCCCGGTAATGATACAACAGAAATAAGGCTTAACTGGTATTCCTCGGGAACGCCTACGGACAAAGTTGCCAAAGTAAGGTTTATTAAGGGAACCAAAGCGGAGGGAACCAAATTGATTGAAGCTGAAGGAGAGGTAGCTTCCGCTAATGCCGGTAAATGGACAAATACCAGCCACAAGGCAGTAGTGACAGGGTTAGAGCCCGGTGCAAGCTATCAGTATTCGGTAAGTACAGACGGAACTAACTGGAGCCCGATGTACAATTTTAAAATACCGGCGAAAAACGCAGCCTTTAAATTCGCGGTAGTCGCGGACCCTCAGCTTAATGTTAATGCTGGTGATGATACTATAAAACTGGTTGATGTTGATAGTCGATACAACGCAAGTAGTACTACAGCCGTTTGCTGGGAAGAAACAATGCAAAAAATTGTAGCGGCAGGCGTTAGCTTTATAGCATTCGGCGGGGATCAGGTTGATATAACCAGTAATGGTAATGAAGTTGAATATGAATATTTCTTTGCGCCTGCAGGGCTTAGGAATCTTCCGTTCTCGCCTGTATCCGGTAACCATGATGGTCACAATCCTTTTATGTATCATTACAACTTACCAAATGAACAAACCTTTGCTGACAGCGAATCTTTTACAGCAATACAAAAAATGGGTAATTATTTCTACCTGTATAACAACATACTCTTTGTAGTACTCAATACAGCTCCATATCCGAATAATGTGACTAACGCTGCACCCTATATCGAATTCTTTAGACAAACACTCCAAGCCGCTGTAGCAGCGCACTCTGGAAAATATGACTGGCTTATAGTACAGCACCATAAATCTACCGCGAGCGTTGCTGACCATTTAGCGGATACTGATATCCAGTACTATGTAGAAGCGGGCTTTGAAACTTTAATGTCGCAATTTAGCGTAGACTTTGTGCTTGCGGGACACGATCATGTATACGCGAGAAGCTTTCCTTTAATGGGTATGGATGGCGGAAAAATCTCTGTACCGATGAAGACCGGTTTTAACCCGGCTTCCGGCAGCACATGGAATAGCCCTCAGGATCCAATTTATTTTACATTTACAACAGGTTCAGGAATTAAGTATTATGCTGTAAGACCGGATACAACCTATAATTATTTTGGTCCCAATGCTGCAGGAACCTTATATGTAAAGAATAATGTTTCATATCCGTATCTTGGTACTGTAGACTCTACCGGTACTACCGCTACCGCTGTCGGCAGTACTGCGTATCTTGCTGTTGGTTCACCAACAACATACCTGCCTGTATCTAACGCGGCTTATGTTCAGCCATATATACCAAGCTACTGTATCGTTGAAGTAAACGGAAGGACAATAAAATTCAGCACATATCCCATCGGCAACTCGGTACATGATGGTATAGCTGATACAGCTAATGCTCGAGGCAGTAAACATGGTTACACTAGCACAGCGCACAACTTTAATTCAAGCACACCGTACGATGTTATTACAATAACAAAATAAAGTGATTAGTCCGGGAATGTTCCCGGATAATACTTTGAGGAATACGCACAGCTTAAGCGGCGTGTGTGTTCCTCATATTTAAATTTAATGGGAGAAAGAAATGAAATACAGATTTGCGATTATAGTATTGTTTTTTATAGCATTACTTTTTGTAATTGCGTCCTCTTATACCTGGGCGCAAAATTTACCCGGCGGTATCTGGACTTCACCTCAGAGCGCGGCAACAGAGGGAAGATACCGCAGTAACGCTGATGACTTTATCCGCCCTGATACACATTCAGGCGTTAAATTTAATAAATGGTTTGGATTAGTCGCTTTTATAACAGATGAAAATTATAATCCCTTAGCGTCAGTAGGGTTCGCGACTAAAGTAAATGATCTTTACATAGGCGCTTTTTACAATGGTAATTTTTGGGCGGGAACGCCTGCGAATAATTACACAGAAAGACAGTTTACCGCAGGCAATGAGCCCGCGGGTGGTGTCGCGAACAAAACCTATGATGTTTATAACAGTATAAATGTCGCGTCTCAGTCGGTAAATAATTTCGCGCTTTTATTTGGCTTTAACGATATGGGCTTAAGACTTGCGATACGCGCCAGTCATTTATTATTCAACCAGAGTAATGTAGTTACAGGAGACCAGCTATATGGTAGTTATTTAGCGGAAAACGGTTATATTATTCCGCAAATTGCCTGGGCAGTGTCAAAAGACATGGTCAGCGGGAAGGGAATAAGACCTTATATAACTGTAGATCTTATGTTTGATCGCAGCTATTTAAAAACTGAAACTAAAGGCGAAGACGCAGGCGGTATTACAGGAGAAAGAATTGGAAGATCCGCGAATGTGCTTTCTCCGGCTCTTGGTTTAGGTCTTGGAGGTTATCATTTTTATAACCAGGATGGTTTTAGAGCTACGCTTGATGTTGATTATACGCTTTCAATTAATATCTACGATAACGAATATAGTTATATAGAAAACGGACAGTATAAAACAGGAAAATTCGCAGGGACTTTTAACCCCGGGAGTTTTCCCTATGTAGAGCGCAGCTACTTTACAACCACGCTTACTCCTTCTGTAGCGGGTTCATGGAGCAAGGAAAGGCTCGCTCTTAGGTTTAAACTTAACCTTCCTTTAACTCTTACAGTTGAAGAAGCAAGTACGATGGCTGTAAACGGTTCAGATTTAATTAAAAACGGCAACAGCGATACGACAACTACTTTTACATTCAGACCTGATATCCGTCTTGCCATGCAGTACAAGCTTATTCCTGACAGGCTTACCTTAAATGTTGGAGCGAGAATCCAGGCATCAGCGCTTACTCTTGTAACTGTTGATCATGATTATTATAACGCTTCCGGGGAAAAGGTAACTCCTTTAACGACAAAGATACATCAGGATTCATTCGGCTCAAGTGTAGCGAGCCGTTTCCATATTGGTCCAACTTTTTACTTTACAGAAAACGCTTGGGTTGAATCAAACACAGGCGTTACTAACGCGTATGGAGACAACGCTATTGATATATTCGCTGCCGGAGGTTTATTCTCGTTTGGAAGCATTCTGGTTTGTTTGAAATTTTAAAGGAGAAAATATTCACAGTGGGGCATAAAGAATTTTGTTACAAGCAATTTCTTTGTGCCTTTATGTGAGGCCCTGTATTTATGTTTGCTAAGAAACAATTTTTCCTGGCGCTTGTCTCTGCCGCCGCTTTTATTTTTTTATTTGTTATAGGAACGATAAAAAAAGATATTATTTTTTACAGCCTTTCTCATGTTTCGCTGTCCGTATTGGTTTTTCTTTTATTTATAACAGTTTTTGATATTTTTAATAAATTGGAATTAAAACCTAAAGAAAAAATATTAAAGGGAGGGGAAGCGGCGGCTTCACAGCCTGATGATTTACAGGAAGGTTTAAAGGAGATTTATAAAGAGAAAGCGGAAGAAAGTGATACAAGAAATAATTATTTTCTTAATGTAAAAAAAATTGTTTTTGTTATTATTTTTCTTGGCCTTTCCGCGTGGTTTATTTTTAGAATGTTTGAATATTCTAAGGCGTTTTTAATAAATTACAGTCACAGTATTGTAGACGCTGTTTTGCTTTTGTTATTTCCAATCATTATTTTAATTTATTTAAAAATGAAAAAATACGATAATTCACTGTTGTATGAAAAATTGTCCAATGGATTACTTAGAATATTTTCTTATACTTCAATTGTTTACGCGATTATTATTACAATTTCTTCCGCGTTAAAATTAAATATTATTTTTATTCTAAAATGGATATATTGCGCTGTAATAATATTTATTCCTCTTTTTCTTGGCATTAAAATTGTTCTTTATGTAATAAAGAAAGAAAAGCTGAATTTTTCTCTTAAATCACTTTATACAATAAAGTACGCGTTAAAAATCCTGCCCGCTGTTGTTTTGGGTTTTTGTTTTGTTTTATTTATATCTACATCAATATTTGTTGTAGAGCCGCATCAGCAGGCCCTGGTTTTTCGTCTCGGGAAACTGGAAACCACTGCTGTTATAGAAGAGGGAATACACTTAAAACTGCCTTTCCCAATTGACAGAGCCCGTATATATGACGTGTACCGGGTAAATTCCATGCAAATAGGTTACCAATCAACATACAGCGAAAATTATTTGTGGACTAAATCGCATGACGGAGGAGAAAATACAATGCTTTTAGGCGACGGCAATGAGATGGTCGCTGTTAATATTAAAGTAATCTATAAAATATCTAATCTTTACAATTATGTAAAAACTTACGCAAACCCGGAAGAAGCGCTCAGAGCCGCCGCGTACGAAGCTCTTATGTACCGCACTGTAAACACTACGCTGGATGAATTTTTAAGCGTGGACAGAAGTTCTCTGTCGGTATCGCTGGAGCAGGAGTTGTCGCTGTTTTGTAAAGAGAAGGAATTGGGAGTTTCTGTAATTCAGGTAATTATAGAAAGTATACATCCGCCTGTAGATGTAGCGGATTTTTATCAAAGAGTTGTTACCGCTCTAATTATTAAAAATACAATAATTAAAAGAGCGGAATCGCAGGCTGTACAAAAAATAATTGCGGCTCAACAGGAAAGCAGAACAGCTATAGATAACGCGATAGCCGCCAGACACAACAGGGTGAGTGAAGCGCAGAAGGAAATGGCTGTTTACTACGCAGCGATGCAGGCCTACGCTATAAGCCCGGCTAGTTTTGAGCTTGTAAAATATCTAGACACATACGAAAAAATAATAGCTAACAATAAGGTATATGTATTTTCACCAAGAATGGAAAACGCTATATCAAGAGCGGTTATAGGAAACAAGACAGGAACAAATGTTATAGGAGCGGGTAATAATGAATAAAATTTACAAATACTTGTTTGGAATTGTATTTATAGTAATTGTAGCGGCGGCCGGGTTTACATTCACGGTAAAGGAAGGCAACAGTACACTAATTTCGCGTTTTGGGAAGCTTGTAAATGTTCATACTCAAGCGGGTTTGCATTTTAAACTTCCTTTTCCGATTGATAAATTAATTACGTATGATATAAGAAATCAATATATGGATTCAGGTTATAACGAGACTCTTACAAATGATAAAATTAATATAATTTTGCAGACATATATAGTATGGCGCATAGAGGATGCGAAGAAATTCCATACAAGTATAGGCGAGTTTGATACGGCGCAAAGGCATTTGAATGACTTGGCAGCAAGCGCAAAAAACGGCGTTCTTGGGAATTATCCTCTTTCCTCGCTTGTTTCTACTAATTTAGAAAATATAAAATTGGATGAAATATGTAAGGCGATAGAAAGGGCAACGGCAGTACCTGCGATGGAAAATTACGGCATTAAGATTCAAACTATAAAAATAAAGCGGCTTGCTCTTCCTGACGCTAATATTCAAAGTGTTTTTGGCCAGATGATCGCGGAAAGGCAAAAATTTGTTTCGCAGTATATAGCGGAAGGAGAACGGGATTCGGCTATTATTTTAAGTGAAGCTCAGGCAAGGGCCGCTGAAATTATAGCTTTAGGAAGGGCGGAAGCGTCAGGAATTGACGCGGAAACAGAAAGAAGAATCGCTGAGATTTACGGAGAAGCGTATAACACAAATTCCAGATTATTTATTTTCTTAAAAAAATTGATAGCGCTTGAAAACTCTGTAAACCCCGATACTGTTTTAATTATGCGTTCAAGTGAATCGCCTTTTGATATAATCACGGGAATGAATTAGGAAATATGTATGAATTCTAAGGATTTCCAGTCTTTTACGCGAATACTGCAGTATATTATTAAATATTTTAAATTAATTGTTTTATTTGCCGCGCTTCTTATTTTACTTTCCGGTGTGTATATTGTGCGGAGCAGCGAAGAAGCTATAGTGCTTCGTTTTGGCAAATTAACAGGTTCTACGCCTGAAAAACGGATAAAAAAAGCGGGGATTCATTTCGCGCTGCCATTTTTTATAGATGAAGTTATTAAAATACCTGTACATACAGTGCATGAAAGAGAGATTAATACGCATTATAATTCCGAGAAAGGGTTTATAAGAAATAATATTGATCAGAATGGCTATCTTTTAACGGGTGATAATAATGTAGTGCTTCTTCGCGTAATGATAAAATATCAGATTAAAGACACCGCAAAGTATATTTTATCTTCAAGTGACGCGGGAAAAACAATAGACGGCGTGGTAAGCGCTCAGATGACCAAAATAGTAACAAACATGGATATTGATTCTGTTCTTACAAGCGGCATCGCGCGATTTTCCATCGCGATTGCTGAAAACTCACAAATTGTAATTGATGAATTAAATCTTGGCGTAAATATTACCAATGTAGAATTAACAGGAATTATGCCCCCGGTTGAGACTATCAGGTATTTTGAAGAAGTTAGAAACGCGGCAGTTGTTAAACAAACAAGCATACAGCAAGCTTATGAGAAAGCGTCATTGCAGATACTCAGCGCTCAGGCGCAGTCGAGCGCGGCTAAACAAAACGCTATTTCGTACCAAAACGAAAAATTTATAAAGACGCGCGCGGAAATGGCGGAATTTTACGGTTTGTATAATCAATACGCCAGAAACCCGCAAATTATTATTAACGGAACATTCAGGCAGAGGGCAGCCGCGGTTTTCGCTAAAACGGGCGCTTCGATTATTGTTCCGCAAGAAAGCGGCGCGCCTGTAATTGTGCTGCCATAGGAGTTGATTATGAAAAACAATACTTTAGCCGATTCAAGCAGGGAATACCTGTCGGACAAGGATAAGCAAAAGTTTGAAAACAGTATCCTCTTTTTATTCGGCGCTCTTTTGTGCCTTGCCTCCGGCTTTATTTACGCGAAAATAAATCCTTCGCAGGATATTATTAGCGCGTTTATTTATTTAACCGGTGTTGTAATTATTGGCGCGCCTGTATTTATTACGGCTGTTAAGGGGCTTATCTCCAGAAACATGAAGTATGCTATGGAAATACTTGTTTCTATAGCGATGATTATAACTGTTCTAAGCGGGGACTATTTACTCGCGATTCTTATTCCGGTTATTTTAACATTTGTGCATTTTTTAGAAGAAAAAAGCATCATGGGAGGGAGGGACGCGATTGAAGGTTTAAAAAAAATGCAGGCGCAAACAGCGATAATTTTTAAAGACGGAATAGAGATAGAAGTAAACGCCAAAGATTTAAAGTGCGGTGATATTATTTTAGTTCGCCCCGGTATGTCTTTCCCCGTGGATGGCGATGTAATTTTTGGCGTTTCAAGCGTAGATCAAAAATCCCTTACAGGTGAATCTGTGCCAAAAACAGTTACGATAAACGATTCGGTTTTCGCCGGAACTGTAAATATTGACGGCAGTATTCAGGTTAGAGTAACAAAGGAATATTCCGATACGTCTTTCCAGAAAATAGTTAAACTGCTTGAAGATTCAGAGCATATTACTATCGCTGAGACTAAAATAATTGACAAGTTTATTTTCTATTATATTCCTATTACGCTTTGCACGGCTTTTCTTGTATGGCTGTTTACAAAGGATATCACAAGAGCAATTGCCATCCTTGTCGCAAGCTGCCCCTGCGGACACCTTTTAATCAGCTCGGCTCCAATGATCGCGGTTCTAGCGGCCGCGGCAAAGAAAGGAATACTAATTAAAAATTCTTCGTTTATAGAACATCTTTCAGAAACTGATTATGTTATTTTTGATAAAACCGGAACAATTACAAAGGGTGTTCTTGAAGCAAGTAATTATTATCTGGAAAACGCTTCCGGTTTTGATGAACTTATTACAACAGCCGCAAGTGTAGCGTATGCCTCGCTCCATCCAATTTCAAAATCGATAGTTTCCTTATGCGATAAAAAGGAATTCAACAGGGATTTTGAAATTAAAGAATATATCGGAAAAGGTTTGGAAGGAAAGCGAGGAGGCGATTGTATTTATCTTGGAAGTTATAATTGGCTTTGCTCGCTTGGGTTTAATATTCCTGAAAAATATGAAGACACGGGAACCTGTAACTGGGTTGTAAGAAATAATGTTATTTTTGGATGTATTGTTTTTAAAGATTCCCCGCGCGAAGACGCTTCTTTTATTGTAAATCAGTTAAAAAAAATAGGCGTAACAAAGACATGCCTTTTAACAGGCGACAGGTTTAATTCGGCGCAGAAGATACAAACAGCTGTAGGAATTGACGAAATGAAATGCGAGCTTCTGCCTGAGCAAAAACTTGAATATGTCGAAGAAATGATGAAGACCCATACTGTTACGGTTATAGGAGACGGAATTAACGACGCTCTCGCTCTTTCTAAAGCGCATATTGGTATCGCTATGGGAGCAATGGGTTCTGATACGGCTATTCAAAGCGCGGACATTGCTTTAATGAATAATAATTTAATAAATATTCCATTTGCCATAAAACTCGCTCAAAAGACAAAGAGCGTAATATATCAAAATATAATCTTAGCTTTTTCTGTAAGTATAGTTATGATATTTCTCGCGGGAGCCGGAATCGTTACGCCAATTGCCGGAGCGTTTCTGCATAATATCGGCGCGTTCTTTATTTTATTAAACAGCGGAAGGATACTTGCCAGTTCCGCAAGGAATTGAAAAGGCAAAAAAAAGAGCTGCCGTTTGGCAGCTCTTTTTTAATCGCGGCTTTTTTTATGAAGAGTACTCGCCTTCAAAGCCCATGGATTTCTTAATTGTAGCTGTAATCAACTGAGCTGCCTTCTTGGCGTCAATTGACGGCACTCTTCTGAATCTGTTAAAAGAATCCTGGAAGAACGCGGTAAGAGCTTCGTACAACTTTGGTGTTTGATAGAAAACCATAGAGAAGTTAATACCTGTCGGTTTAAGAATTGTGAAAGAACCATACGATTCGTCCGGTTCTTTAGCAATCATTATTTTTGATTGATTGCTTGCTGTAATTGTTTCCAGTTCCGCGAAGCGTTTTGGAATTCTCTCATCATCCGATCTTGATACAGGTTCCTGGAATTTCTTATTGTAGGTATCCGGTTCAAGAAGAACATGAAGTTTTTTACCGCCGGTAACGAAGGTTAAACCTTCCGCTGTCGGGAAAATTTCTTTTACGCCCGCATAGGATACAATTTCGTACTTTGAATAATACGATTTGTCGCTGAAGAACGAAGAAACAATGTATCCATGGTTAAAAGGAAGTTTTCCTTGCGCGTAAGCTTCAAACAGATTACGGAATGGAACATTTGATACTTCTTCTTTCTTTGTTGATTTTTTCGCTGCTGAAGGTTTTGAGCCAGCCTTAGCTGCAGGTTTCTTTGCCGTTGATTTGGCTGCCGATTTAGCCGCAGGTTTTTTAGCTGCGGGCTTTGCTCCGGCTTTAGCCGTAGATTTAGCTGCAGGTTTTTTCGCCGCGGGTTTTGCCGCTGTTTTAGCCGCAGGTTTTTTCGCCGCAGGTTTAGCTCCGGCTTTAGCCGTAGATTTAGCCGCTGGTTTCTTAGCTGCGGGCTTTGCTGCAGGTTTAGCTGCTGTTTTTGCCGCAGGCTTTGCTGCTGTTTTAGCTGCCGGTTTCGCGGCTGCATCCTTAGTCGCAGTTGTTTTTATAGTTGCCATTAATTCCCCCTTAAAA
>Ga0209755_10006005_pt1 | contig 13594 bp, 9 predicted proteins | sample TergutCo191P1_FD_187301 | JGI IMG/M metagenome (GOLD analysis project Ga0209755, IMG submission 187301) | Cornitermes sp. P1 segment gut microbial communities from Petit-Saut dam, French Guiana - Co191P1 (SPAdes) (version 2) | ecosystem: Host-associated > Arthropoda: Insects > Digestive system >... | reverse complement strand
AATGTAAAAATTTTATGAATGTGCATTAGTTGGAGTGCTAATTAAATATAATTTCTACTGTTTGGTGGATGCAAGATAAGTTTCCCTTGAAGAGTGATAAATACAACTTCCCTACGTTCAGAGCCTTTATTTAGAAAATGTAGAATTCTACGTCACAAACTCTACATCGCCAAACGCACAACCCACAACCCCACCCTCCATTCTTTCATATTTTGGCCCTTCTCCTCAACGGGATTTTTACTTCTCTTGCAGGTTTCGCTAACTAGCTGTTTGTTTTACCGCTAGTGATGTAGACTTGTTGTCAAAATTTGTTATTTCGAAGTACTATATATACGTGAAATTAATTGTTCAAAAAAATTTCCCGTACACGTATTAGTATGTTGAAACTCTCCGAATTTGTGAAACGATCATTGCTGTTAACGTCCATGAATTCTAAAACAAATACAATAATGAATTGTGTTTAGTAACTTCGAACAGAAATAACGAGTCGAAGTTTGCTAGCCAAGTAGAGAATTATTTAATTTACATAAGTTTAGATTATTATGCAAATATAATACATTTTCTAAAATTATGGACCACAACGGCGTTTTATTATTTCCTTTCCAACGTGAAATGATGTAATGCAGCTATTATTTCAGCTATGTAATAAAACGTGTCATTAATCATAAAACGTTATGAGTCTAACATCGCAATTAATCCATTTAAACCTTTATTATTCTCATAACAATCAGAAAATTTATTACTCTAGGATTTTTCAGTTACAGTTCCTTCAGAATTTTGTGCAGTTCTACAGTTGATGCAGGCAGCAGTCTTGACGTATTGTCACTTCATTAAACACATACATTCCGTAAATTAGTGCTAGTTTACAGAGCGTCTCGTATTTCGTGTATAGAGTTAGTCTACAATCTTCGTGTGACATCTGGAGTAGAATTACAAATAAGCAGAGGATTTAATCTAGTGAATATCACAATGGAATTTATTTGTTAAGGAATTAGAAAGGGCGGAAAGGAAGGATTTGGAGAGTGTAGGTTTTGGTTTGATATTCCACTAACAAAAAATGTGACAATAATATTATACTTTTAAGGTGTTTATACATACTGTTCTATGTACTTTGCTCTACCAGATGCTGTACTGTATAAAAACACAAGACGGAAGGGTCACAGGAATAGATGTGTGTTAAGATAAGGCGATCTTTTTTATTCGTCATTGAACCTGTTTCGTTTCTTCGTTCTTGTTTTTCACTTGCAGCAGAAACATGAAGAAGGACAGCGTCTCTTGCATTATCTGCAACAGACATATACTGCGTTAGCGACAGCCACATTTATATATGTAATAAATCAAGCTACATGTTGATACGAAATTAAATGTCTACAATCATGAGATTCCACTGAAGGTAACAAATTTGTTTTTTAATGTGTGAATCGTCATAATCAGTAGCTCGTAACTGGCCTGAGGACTGTTTGTAATTGTGTGTACACTTTTAGCCGTGATTGTAACTGATATTATTGGCATTGTGTTTTTTTTTGTTAGACGTAGATTGTCGAAGAGTAAGAACATTTAAAACAACATATTCTCGTCATTGTTGATTCAATCTGTTGTTAATTTTTGCTTTTGAATGTTATAGAACACTTTAGTATCTCTTTATAATGTGGAAATTTACAGTTAGCTCGCTGATCCGATCGTTTAAGGAAAGCTGTCTTTATTGTGCTGTCATAATCATTTTGTGTTTGTGTGTGTGATGCCCCCTCGTAATTTCAAACTGAATGACGTGACTTTGGGTAATTGTATTTCATCATACTGGGAATCAAGTGTGGTTAGCAAAGTTTAATTCCTTAGCTTATCAATTCTACGTTCTTTATATAATTAAAAACATTCCTTGTAGTTAACTTTTCTAAAAACGCTCTGCAATGCACGCCGTAATATGCCATTTATGTCGCAGAATTAAGTAGATTACTTTGTTATGTTTATTTTTAATTCGTGTACACCATGGGTTATTTTGGGCACAGACATATGTGCCACCTTCAAATAAAATACTGCACATTCCAATATGTACGAATAATTATCAAGACTGAACTCAGGTTACTATATAAGAAGCGTAATATTTAAATAGATTATTTTAATGTAGCCTTGTGTTTGTTTCGTAAATTGGTGGTTGGATAAAGTGTCCTGAAAAGAAATTTTAAATAGTTTTAGATGTAATGTAGTCATTAAGCTACTCGCGTAAACTAATGACTGTAATAGTAATGAAGTGTAGTTCTGGCGTAAGATGCTTTGTTTATTCCTAAACTAAAACTAGTTATTTTAAGATTTTATCTCTTCTATAATGTAACGTTTGATATCGTATATTGGGTATTTAAAATTTTTCTGGAACGATGTTGGCCTTGTTAAATGAATGAGACATAATTTTGGAGGTTTTTTCCCTTAGGTACAGAAATTTCACTTCCAAATTCACTTTCATCTTTGTATGGTTTTTTGATTGGAAGCGGAGTTCCGTATATAAATGTTGATCTTCTCGTGTGTTCCCAACATGCTTTGTATAATTTGCATACTTTTGATAAAATAGAGGGGTAGGCGAAAGCGCTGTTGGTTGGGGTACTGCGGAAGGTCGTGGGTTCATTGGATGAAATTATTCCTTCCGGCAGCAATATTTCCCTGGTTTCTACTTAGCCTGTAACAGGAATACGAACCAGAAATATATGCTGGGTAGAATAGTCAGCCCTGCTTAGGGCTGACATCTTTACTACACCCGTGTGCTAACTGTCTAGTTGTCTAATCCTAGGAACCTCAAGGATCTGTAAAATTAGGTACTCGAAGATGTTATGGAACTTAGACACTTGAGGATGTAAATGTACCTAATATACAGCACCTAAGGGTTTTACATCTATAAAGGGATTACTAATAAAAAGCAGGTATATACCAAATTGAAGGAACATTCAAATTGTTGATCCAGGATTACTATTAGAGATGAACTATCCAGAGTGACTTCAATGGATGAGCCAAATTTCTTTCACTTTTTTTATATTGATCACAATAATTTATTTTAAAATGTCTGCAGTTGAACTCATGGTTTTAGGCATTGATGCTGTCCGGCAATCAATGATTTCAAACAGACTATCGAATAAGCGAAATAATAAGCAAGCGTTGATGGAGGTTGAAAAACATGTTTTATGCCAATAGACAAACTGGGCGTATAAGATAATTTTTATAAGAATGGGAAAGTGAAGGTACAGACATAAGACATAGTAACACTGCATATTGAAACAGAACTCACACATAATAAATCTCCTCCTGTGTGGTTGAAGTAAAAGACCACTCATATTTTTTGGCTGCTGGTGATTTATTTCTACATTTTGAAGCCTTACACCATGTAACAAGGTCAACGATTTCAAATTCCTGACAGATGACTCAAGAGGCAAAGCGTCTAGCCCTATATATCTTCGTTATAGTAAGAAAATTAACGCTCTAAACTTTGCCAGTAATTCTGTGTGAATATTACTAATTTCCGAATTTTTTAAATTGAATTTTTAAAAATCTAAAATTTGACGATGGAACGTTGAATATTATTTTGTCCAAAACAACAATGTCCCTAAAGGATTTAAGTGTTATTCACGCTCAACTTACGCACAATGTATACTTTTTCTCCCTTGGTATACTAGTTGAGACTTCTTTGGCATTCGTGTGGGGTTTATCGAAATGGACAAATTCCTCACTATTTCATAATTACTTATTTACATCTGAAGTAAAATGACTGTATATGTCCAGTTAAATAACTGCTAATTGTTTGACCTCTTTCTTTCTCCCGAACTCAAGTCTCATATGCTATAGCCAACTGACACTTCACTCCAGAGATATTACGTCAATATGAGCAAACTCGCTTTGAGAACTTGCTTACTGGAATGAGAGCGTCCAACTCTCTTTGTTCAGTACAGAATTTTTTTTACTTATTTTTTTCTTTGTGTTCAAGGTTTGCTTGTGTTATGCTATTGTTGTTCAACATATGTTACATTATGAGCACTTCATTTTGCCCCTGCATTTCAGGAATTGGCCAAAGAGAATATTAATTTATTTTCATTATTACTTATTATAAATATTATTATAAGTATTAATTTCTCTGTCGGTTGCAGGCAGTGTATCAGACTTAAATATTTCTCCAGTGACCTTCGCCATTCACTAACGGTGTTTTGAATGCTCTAACGTGACTGTTATGACAGACTGCAAGGACTCGAAATATGTGCGACGCACTTAGTCAGCATTCTAATGTACACGAATGATTGCGACCCGGTCGTAACTAAGGAATGGCAATCGTTTTACGTGATCAAAGTTGTGCCAAAATTTTTCGGCTGCGTTGTACGTAATTTATTTGATTTTAAAAGGCATCGTGTTATTATTTTTCTATAACAGTCAAAGCAGACATGTCCTATGAAAAATTGCCTTTTGATTTTAGTAATAAAAGAAACACTTTTGGAATCTCTCTGGTTCCTTTATGTTCCTAGGTTTTTCGCATTGGACAGGGCTGGTGTTACCTCTTTCTGACAACCGATATAGTTATTCTTCAACAGTAATTTGTATAAGTTCATGCTGACAAATTTGAGCAGGATTGAAATTTATATATATTGCTGCACAACTTTTTTTTAATAATTAAATTTATTTTCTGATGCTTTACAGCCAACGGATAACTCCCTTAATTTGTCAATGACGCTAACCACACGTTAAATTCCACCATTAAAGAATCGTTTCTGCTCTTGCTTCTTACATTCCTTCTTCTTATTTCTTGTATTTCCTTTCTCTCAATTTGACGTATTCACTTTGCTGACACAAACCACCGTTCAAACAAAAGTCTTCATTTCTGTTACTGTACATATAATTACCAGATTTTTAATTGTCTTTATTTAGTATTCCTTAGCGACTGTGAATGAAATGTTAGCTTCTCTGTCGAGCGACACCTTTACTAATGTGTTAATCTGCGACGATGCACGGTAAATGTGTCCTGTCTGCAGTGTTTTAGAACTTCAACGTGTTAATGAAAATGGTTCCAGAAATTTGCTTTTATTATAGGTTATGTACGCAATATTATTTATTAATATTAATAGGTAATCATAAATAATAGCAATAAGTATTATTGAAATACTTTATTAATTTTAGAGTTGTTAATCAATATGGAGGAGTGGAAAAAATTAATATTAGATTGTAGATTACTTTGGATAATCCGCACTGCAACGGTGACATTGATGGAAAACCTACTCACATTTGTGGCCCTAAAAGATTTTTTCCAATTATATTTACGTTAAAACCTCTACAGTATGGTTTTTTTACTGTAGCTATTGTGGTTAAGGCTGAAAGTCCGTACAGCTGCAACAACAGGAGGAGTTAATAAAACACTGATGTTTTAAAAATGCGCATTCCAAGAAGCACCAAAACACTAAATTCTTAATTTTCCTGCTGCAGAAGTTTTGGCTTATGTTGCTCTTTTTCTCACTAGTAATATTTTGACACTCCACCACTTGAAGGGCCAATAAAAATTGTTGATGCATTTCTTTTAATGCTATTAAAATTCTTAGTATAAGAAGAGTTGATTGCGTTGCAGATTCAAACATTTTTTTACAGTGACAACGCCATTTTCGTTTTACACAAATGTCTGAGAAAAAATTCCGCTGCCGTACTACCTTATTTCTTGGACGGAATGGCTGATGTCGAAGTTTGGGAAGAAGGAAAACCACATCTGGCAGTTGGCTGCTACAAGTTATGGACACAGCAGAAGGGATGATAAACGTCGCTTTTATTGACAGCATTAACCATACAAAAGCTGCACGTACTGTTCATAATGGGTATGCAGAACACTTCTGTCCGCAGACGGCAGCCGAAAATAATTTGTATAGACACATTAGTTACAGTGGAAATATAAAAGATGTTTTTTGACAGGAAATTATATTCCGATAATACAACACAGAATTATTTCAAGCAGTTGCCATATACGTAACCCCTACATGCGCAATTAAAATTTATTTTTGTAACACACACACATACACATAATTTACATTTTCGTTCAATGAATAGTATAATTATGTACGTCTCTTTACCCTTTTCCGGCACCGAGTTTCGTAAAATATAAAAGCCCCACAGGTATGAATTTGCTTTTTGCAAACAAAATAAATTCGGTAGACAAATGCACCTATATGTGCATCAGGATTTTCTGATTTTATTAGCTGAGCAGAATTCCTTCTACGAATTGTTTTAATTTCCACTTTTGCTTACATTGCGTTGAGTACCTGGAATTTCTTCTTCTGCACAATTTTCGCTATTACTTTTTCCCAAGCCATTTTTGTTAGTGTTCCAATTTAAGGTTACACAAGCACGCTCGGTGTTTTCTAACATCTTCATAAAGAGACGTGTGTTTGTCGCTGAATTTAAAAAACATAGTAAGTTATTTCAGGCAGAATAATAGAAAAAGAACCCTACCAGAAAAGGGAAACGCCGCTTGTTCACAGTGCAGAAACTTGCAGTGACATGACTATTTAGATATTCTACTTTCGATGATTTATCCAAATTTATCTAAAGTGGATCGCGGCCATCATTTTTCATCTTTCATATTGTACGATATATTATGCTGATCTGGGTCTTTAAAGCTTTCATTTTATTGATTATTACATAGGGAACATTCAAAAGCACCACCCGAAGAGAAATATTTAATTGCCGTTTCCACTCAGAAAGGGAGGAAAGTGAAAGTACAGATACTATACTTAAAGATAAAGACTTTACTCCAGTCATCTCATTTGTTTAACAAGGCCAGTTTCCTCCAAATTATTATTTAACTGTCAATATGCAATCCACAGAGTATCAATATTTATATGACAGAATTCAAACCGACTTAAATATCTAGGTTCATTACAATGAAAGTAGTCTCCCCTTACGCAAGAACTACACATAATTTACCAGTAAAGCCACATGAATTATAATTTTCCACGCAAAATGTAATTGCTTCTCTCACCTAAAACTATTTAAATTTTCATTTCAACACATTTTAAACAAGAAATTTCCAAACAGACACGTTACTACATTATACCACTCTACGTAGAATATTTTCTGTCCTTATACATAAAGTTAATTTCAAACTGAATTTTGTTTTGGTAATGTTATTCAATTTTACACGCTGTATATTCCTTTTTAATTACTTAGAATATTAGGATTGTCTTTAACTAGACTAGTCGCGTGACCTTAACAATGGTGTTAATAAATTAAATAATTCTGGTAAACTAAATAATTTTTCCAGTAACGAACTGATAATAGGTTACATTGGGCCATTTGGCTCAATTTTTATGTGATGCTGCTGGCTTACCCAAATCAAAAGTTCCAGGTTGAGCTCAAATAGCAAAGATTCTGCTGTAGTCAGTGACAGTGACTACTAAATTATTACAAATTTTAAACTGCTGGCGTCGCAATAAAATTGAAAATTTTAACGATTGTAGTTTGTGCCCTCGAATTCCATTTAACATAATTTGTGTTCACTTTACATTTGGTGTTTTTCAAAAGCCATAAAATTATTTCAAGTTGTCGTCGGTTAACCACAAGTTCTAACAGAATTACATTTTATTGAGCAAGACATTGTATGGGGATCTTAAAACCTGGTCGTGATGTACACCGAATGAGAACCTGTGGATTAATTCTGCCAACGGTGTAGTTTTGACACGACAACTTTCTAGTACTTCACGCTATGTCAAAAGCTTTCCAATACGTAAGGACTGTATTGTGAAACTGGTATAACAGCTGGCTTTTTTATTAAAAACTTAAAGTTTTGGTACCATTTTTGAAGAACCGTCATAGTTCTGGGACGACTACATCAGTCTAAAGTTTTAATTTACTTAACAAATCTGTGACGCCATCGGGATTTCGATGTCATTAATTCTGCAACTGGCTATTAATACGCAGCGCTTCATTATCAGACCAACTTGTATGTTCACATTTGCAAAACGTGACTGACGATATAAAATATCGCTTTTGAGAACTGAGTGAGTGTACAGTAAGAACGTGAACGATCAATTTGTAGGAGTTTAAGGTTGAATTTCTTAAGAAAAATGAAACCAAATTACGTAATCACATTACATATAATGTGGTTAGAACTTCCAATTTCGGTGACGTTGAAGTCACCAGGCTTTCCCGTTCCCCGGCCTTCTCTGTTCACACACTAATGTTAACCTGAGCATAAACTGGACATTCAGCTGTTGAAAAGACAATGCAGTTCAAAGGAAATTCGTTACATACAAAACGTGTTGGCAGAATGTGGCCATTGTTCTTGGTGTCTGTTAATAGGATAAATAATGTTTAAACGATCGTAAGCCGCGGAAGATAAGAATTTTATATCTCGGTCGCAGTTAAGTGCTTCTTAGTGGCTGATAGCTATAGATATACTGTATCTTTGAGGTAATGTAACTTATTGCACACCTAAAATGATATAAAACCATGTTAATTATGACTTATTAACTTTCTTAATTACATTGTTAAATACATACATTCAATGTGGTCACGTTTGACACCGAAACAAACTTTCCAGCTGTCAGTTGAAAATCCTTGTTAGCTGTAGCGATGATATACAACAGACATCTTTGAAATGGTATAGCAGTTCCCACCCAGTCGCACCCGAATGCCGCGTCTCTCACACTCTCCGCCTGAAATATTTTGCATTCAAAGTATTAAGTTCTTTCAAGACATTCTGCAGTACTTGTAGTGTATCAGTCGCTTGGCAAGCTAAAGTGTAGGAAATGATAATTGTTTAAAAAGAATTTTTCTTTCTCGTCAAGAATTTTGCAACCCTAATCAAAATAAATGCGTAATTAGCTACAAAATTTCAATTTAATTTTAACCTCTATCATAATGGCGTACGGTCATTTAAAACCTCAAGTAACGAAGGTACACTGTCGGGTACGCTGCAGCCATTTAAATCGCCGTAAACTCGTGTAGAAGCATAGAATTATAGACCCAATCGCTAAATCCATATTAGGTTATGGTTTGTTGTCAGATTCATGCTCCGACAACTTTACCCAATTAAGAACTTATATATGTCATGAATAGGAGTAGCAGCCTGCGAAATCTCGTATGTTTCTTTTCTAACTATACAACAATAAACCTTCCATTCCCTTCGCAAAATACGTCTAGCAGCTCGAAGCAGTTCGTAGTAACAACAGATCAGCATTACTGAAAACGAAGCCTCATTCACTCTGCCAAACGTAACAGTCAAAAAATGTCTAGTGAAGGTGTGTTTTAACAGAAATTTCTTCCTGTGTGTCCCTCTGAAATATAACTATGCAATATCGTTGACTGGTATAATGCACGCTGGTACTTATCTTACCCAAAACGAATACTCTATACGGACGGTCGCTGGATGTATTACTACTAAACACGACTAAGAGCTAACTTCTTTTTTTTTATAAAATTCCAACAGTATACATGTTCTTTCATGTCTCTCAAACATTATAGTCCCGATCGTACACTGTTACAGAATGAAGTTTTGAGAAATTATGAAAAAGACACTACATACGATTGTCATAAAAATAGATATAGATCGTTACTGTCCACAATGTGGTGTCACGTTTTTCCCAACACCTGTACTGAAATTGAGATGCCTCGTTGGTAAACTGCATTTGGAGTTACAAGATCAACTGAAGTCTGATATTTATAAATACACAGACAAGTCTGAAAACGTCGAGGCTTTTATAGATGAAATATATGGCTTTTCACACTGTGAACACGCGTTTAAAATGAGTAATTATAAGACGAACTGAATGTTCGTCCTTCAGTAAAAAGTCTGTGAAGATAGACGGGTTTCTGTCCCTAAACCGGACAACTGTGACTGATTTGTGGCAGCGGGAGTTACGATACACGGTCCCTGAGCGAAACTAGCCATGAAGACGATGCAAATTTTGAAGACGAAACAGGGGTGTTACACCCCCAATCGGACCGACAAACATCCACATGTCACGTGTACAGCAGCTGGCTTTCTTCAAATGCCGTGATAAAGAGGAAATTTTTCAGAGTGGGCAGGACCAAACTCCATCTGTTTCGCAGCGGAAACGGTCCTCTGGCCCTCACAGAAGTGTAGTAAACATCTGCAGAAGGGAAACCAGTCGGCAAAAAGACAATGAAGCTCCTCGTATGAAATGACGGCTCCAGTCCACATGACGTTTTCCCCTTTTATTTTGATGAAAATTTCACACTGCTGGTGATGGAGACTAATAGAATCTACCACGGCCACCTTCACAGTATTGACGACAGACTGTCGCCCCTCCCTGAAGCGACAGACGCCGAAATGTTTGTGTTTCTTGCTATAACAATACAAATGGGACAATGCAAACGGGACAAACTGACAGACTACTGGGCATCGACCAATCGTTTTCACACACGTTTCTACATTATCGCTACGAAACGGAACAGGTGCCTTCACATCATTTGAATTCTACAGCTCACAGACACCAATAATGAGAGTGACATGAGAGACAAAAAGAGGCGAAATCTGTGAGAAATTCTAAAAAAGTATTTTAAAAAATTTTCAGCCCTTCCGAACATCTAGCCGTAGACAAAGTTATTTTATTGTTCAAAGGAAGTGCCACTATCCGACAATACATACCCTAGAAACACAAACATTTTTTGCACCAAAATTTGCAAAACATGTAACTAGATTGGATGCACGTACAACTTTTTCATACTTCCAATTTTCATATAGAAGCATTCAATTCATCCTCGTGAATTATATACTGCAAACGATGTAGCAAGTCGGTAGAAACCAATAGCACCCACCAAAGTCCGATCTGTAGCGGTTCACGTTGATGACGCAACCAAATTATCGCATGTGAACTGCGAGTAGTGGAAAAAGAATCTTTATAGTAAGTGTGACGTGTGTTTAATAGGATTATGTGCCTGAAACTACCACGCCCAGACACAACTCCAAAATTTTGTGGTTGGACGTTCCTATGCAAAGCTGGGGCCCCAAACAGAAATAAAAATAAAATTAATTAAAAATTATTATTTTTTAAATTAACTTCCTGAAAGAAAATACAAAATATTCCTACTGCATATTTTAACTGAAATATCTCTGATTTATTCCCAACACAATCCAGATCATTTTATTATTCAATCGTCTTTAGTTCTTAATGTATAAATGTGTATTTGCAAACAATTTCAAACGATTTAAAGAGTAGTCGCAGAAAACCCCGTACCCCAGACACGAAGAATTAATTAAATTCCCGGACGATAATGGTATTTTTGTTGAATAACACTTAGTAAATCGTCAGATACTAAAATAACTGGCTTCAAGTTAGCCGAAGAAAATTTAATGTAGAATGTCGGGTAGGGCAGAAAAATACTCAATACTCAAGTTTCGTCATTAATTTCTCAATTGATTTGAGGCTCAGTACATATTATGAGTATAATGTACTAACAAGATCAGCAACGATACTAATAAGCCATTTTGTCTTACCTGTTGTGTTAGCTGAGATCCACACCAGCAAATCAGAAGCACTCCACAAACATTGAAAACGTAAAGTATGACTGCTTGACTCATACCTGCATAATCCCCCCAGTTCTGCAAAAAAGTATTTGTAATATTAGAAGCAAAGAAAGTATAGGATATTTTAAATAACAAAGTTATTGTAAACATAATATAGGAAGATTGGCCTTATGCATAGGTATTTCTTTTTTAGTGGGTTTTTAACGGCTTTCGCAAATTTTGTCTCCGTCTGTCCGTTCGTCTTCGTGGAACAGCTCGACTGTCATTGACAGATTTCTTAAATTCAATAATAGAATTTTCCTAAAATCTCTTGAGAAAATTTAATTTTTATTAAAATCTGACAAGAATAAGCGGAGATGTACTGCCTTTTATGTAAACGCCTGCCATATTTCTTTTTACAATTGAGGTTTCGGAATGTTTTAACGAAAACGAAACAAGAATTTTACGTTGAATGACTTTTCTCTAAATCGTGCCCTCATGAGATAATGTGTAAAAATGTGGCGTTGCCAGATACGTCACATACCACAACGCTATATTTGGTCAAGTAATAAAACAATGTCTGATATATTATAAGTCCATTTATTTACAATAACACACCAACTATTTTCCTATTTCTTCGGAAAATAGTTTTAAATCTCTCTTCAACATCAATTTCCGTGATTGATTGATTTATTGATTGATTGATTGATTGATTGATTGATTGATTGCGTAGCATTCGGGTTCTAGTCCTTACGGTTCCGATGCACCTAGGCCTTATTTAAACGACCCTTTTTGTCCCATAAAATAAAATCAGTTCAGGGGCGCCATGTACCTTTTCTAAAGTTCCAATTGGCCCACAGATGACTGGCTGACCCCCATTTCTTCTTCTCTTCAAACTATACTGAGTTAAATTTAGTAACATGAAACTGAGTGGCTTGCACAATTTGTTATTTCATATTTGTGTTGTAGATTCACTACATGACTTCTTCCCTCCGTTGGGGTTTTCCATTATTATTGCATTTGAATTTTGTCTCTGCGAAAATGTACGGTTACTCTAACACGTGATCACAAAAGATCTTCACTGTGAGGAACTACCGTCCCTGTGACAGTCCTGCGATCGGAATTGTGAACTGTGTCAAAGTGCTTCGCAACTGAAAGAAGGCATTTGATGTATTTTAGAAGAATTACACATTACTGTGAAAATAATTCCAACTCAAAAATAGGGAGACGTTTACTGTGATGGTGCGTTTCAAATTTAGAGAAGTCTGAATATTTTGGAAGATATAGTTAAAAAACAAACAACATTTTTTCATAAATTCTAGTCTAACTAATGTATCAGAATGACAGTGTGGAAGCTTTACAGTTCCCCATACAGCAGTTTATAGAAGGCATAATAGAATGTCTCCGTGAATCGAAGCTATAAGAAGTTCATAAATGTTTACGTTACCAAGTGTTTTAGGCACGGTAATTTAAAGTTAGGCGGGTAATAAAGCCAATTAAATTTATCAACAATTTCTCGCTTATATCACATTACACTGAATTATATAGTTCATATTTTTAATAATATTTGTGATTAGTTTTCTTTGTGGCCCTGAATTAACTAGTCTACTTTAGTCTGTATTTATGAGAAAATTATTCGCAAGTTGTCTGTAGGTGGACGTTCGTTTGTGAAGCTGAATATTCGACAGTAGGTCTTACTCGCGGTTGAGTGCCATGTTATCTGTGTGCAGGCAGTTAAAATTTATTTTAATATCTATGCATTTAGCGCCTGATGCTGAACAATAGCTCACTTTAAATTGTTGCCTACATTTATTTACATGCGTATTATCTGAATGAAATATGTATTTTCTTTTCCAATCTTCCCTTTTGATAGTCGGAAGAACCACCAAACAGACATTTTAAAGTTTAGGGGAATTTTTCTGTTAAAGTAAAAATTGTGTCAAATGCTATACAGATAAGACACTCTACGAAAGATTCAGTCATTTCAGTAGCAATGAAGAGAGATATGGTGAATGGGGCCGTACAAAAGATTAGCAGTAGTGACAGTGAAAGGCGAAGAGAATTCTGAATTATAATCCAAATAAGCAAAGGAGAAAAGAAGGCCCATAGTTTGATGGATTG
>Ga0209755_10006004_pt1 | contig 13599 bp, 3 predicted proteins | sample TergutCo191P1_FD_187301 | JGI IMG/M metagenome (GOLD analysis project Ga0209755, IMG submission 187301) | Cornitermes sp. P1 segment gut microbial communities from Petit-Saut dam, French Guiana - Co191P1 (SPAdes) (version 2) | ecosystem: Host-associated > Arthropoda: Insects > Digestive system >... | reverse complement strand
AAGGAGGAGCATTTCAGACTGAAATGTTCAGGAATTCTTGTTGGCAATACATACATTCCTTCTATGTTTGACATGTTTCTTTATGTAATATATGAATACTATAATAAAGGAGAGAACTTTCTTCTTGTATGCTCGCATACAAAATACTAGCTTTGAGCCTGTATTAGTGGGGGGAGTTTGACATACAGAGGACCGTGCATCGTGATATATTCTTATAATAAAGCCAACGAAATGCACCAATTTCTCAAATTTATTTTTGGAATAGAACTCTACATGTTTCGGACAGTTCCTCTGTCTATCATCAGGAGTCTAGCACTATAAACACAGCCATAGGTATATGTCATACAGGTTATGCTGACTGCTTGCTAGCAAGCAGTCAGCATAACCTGTATGACATATACCTATTGCTGTGTTTATAGTGCTAGACTCCTGATGATAGACAGAGGAACTGTCCGAAACATGTAGAGTTCGATTCCAAAAATAAATTTGAGAAATTAGTGCATTTCGTTGGCTTTATTATAAGAATAGTGGGGGGAGTTACACTTTTTTAAAAGAAATGGCTATGCGCGTGTGCCCCTTGTTTCAGCGAATGCTCTCAGACGAAAGACGCTTTTGATGCGGAGTTAGTATGCGTGCAGGGTTCGCTTTAATAAATCGTAACGAATAAACATTCATTTTATACAACCGCCTCAGTGCACAAGGCGCAAACGTAAACAAAATTGCGGTCTTTCACACCTCTCACATGTTCAGGCACTTCTGTGCTCCTACGCGAAACTTGAAGTAGGAGCTTCCTGCGGATAGGACAGGCGTGTCGAAACAAATAACAGTTGCGAAAGACCGCAGTTTTATGTACTTCTGTAACCAGCACATTGACTTTTGCTTTATAAATTTATGTTCAGCAAGATTCACGGAATTAATAACTGGAAAATCGTGATGAATTACTCAAATATTTCTAAATTTTCTTTTTTATTCATGCTGAAGTTTATTCTACACAACTGTAAACGCAGTCCCACGTGTTGTTCTTTATGTAGAATTTTGATTGTGTGTTGCGTTCGGTTGTTAAACTTCAGATATTCGATGTTTCACCTTGTCAAAACCACGAACCAGTCATTCGGCCAGCTGAAATTCAAGTTAATTACAAACTGTAGAAAAAGGAAGAGCTTGAACGCTAGATCTGAACATTATTTATATTCAGCACTGTAAGAAGTTCCGCCAGAGAGAGAGAAAGAGAGAGAGACCTTGAAGTAAAAACAAAAAAGTCAGTACAATTTTAAATGAATTTCATTTATTTACTTTTTTACTACTGAGTTAATTCGGTCTTCTTTAACTCAATAAACGTAAAGGTGAAGGTAAAGTTTACCCTAGAACAGGCCACGAAGGTCCAGAAGGGGAGGAGATGTATAGCTGTACTCTTTCTTTAACCTCGGCGCTAGTTGGGATGGATGGTCAACGCCACGCCCCGGCCGCTTTACCCCGGGAAAGAGACCCTGTACCCATTGTATAGGAGGCTGGATGGGCCTCAGGGCCAGTCTGGACGGATGCGGAAAATCTCGCTTCCACCGGGATTCGATCCCCGGACCTTCCAGGCCGTAGTCAGTGGCTATACCGAACAAGCTACCCGGGCCCCTTCGTTAACTCAGTACAGTGCACAATGCTCATGAACGACGCATTGCAGTTTGTGCGTGTGTAGGTTAAACACGGCATTTCGTGACATGATAACTTCAAAGGGAATAATTGTTGATCATTACTGCAGAAATACGTAACTTTTTCTTCCACCGAATGTTTGGACCGCAGTGGATTTATAGATAATTTGTATGTGTGACGTCATTACAAACGGAAGCCTCTCGGTTCGTAACGTTGTGACGTGCTGATATAACATAAAATTCTAATCAGCGGGAAATTCTATGGTATCTTCTGTTATAATTAGTGTAATATCCCCTCACAGTGGTCATGAAACACATTAAACCTTCGAAAACCATTATGAGAACAAATCGATGTTCCTGTATTAACGTACAGCCGTATATAAACCCTTTCTTTTCTGAACTCTTTATTTGTTTTAACCCAGTTTTTCTAAAGTATTTAAATTCTTTAAAATTTGAAGCTTTAAATTTACCGAATAACAGTTAAAAACATAATTTCTACCTCACAGTAAACAAATATGACCCAGTTTTAAAAAAAGGGAAATAATTTGTTTTAAGGAATAATACCTGTGCTTTAAATGGTCCAAATCCTTATGTAGACAGTGTATAGAAAAATGTCATTAATAAACATACATTTTGTCTGTGGTTCTTGACATTTAAGTGTGAGTTTACGTCCTTGTGCCCCTTTTTTTCTATACTCGAAGGATTTCCTCCAATACCGCATACAGAAAATCAAAGGTTTTATAATCAAATGTGAATGTTACATTTGCCTCCTTCCTCTTTCCGAAGGTAAACTTTTGTTCACTCTAAATATAAATGTAAATAAGAAATTAGCATTAATCTATTAATTCTAGTTATAATTACTAGTATCGGTATCTGAAACTTCATACCAGCTCTGCCCCTCCCCCCACTGAAAGAGTTAAGAAACTGCTACCACCAGGTTCTCTCAAATCTTCTTTTCTTATAAACAAAATTTATCTGTCCAGAACGCCCAATCAGTTCTGCTTTGTCTCTCTGGTACTGCAGATCCCATAAAAATCGCCCTAATTCTGCAGACCCCCTAAGGCACAACTCGCGTTATCATTTTCAGAGTTTAAATTATTACGGACAAGAAAAGCGCAAAAGCGTTTAAAAACTTATTAATTCAATGCAAAAAGTGGTTGTAAAATGTAAGATTTTGCATGCAGTAAAGACAATAAACCAAGATAAGAAAAAAGCCTAAAACAAAAGGTATTACGTCACGTTTTGCTGAGCACAACTTACGCTGTGTTATGCAGCTGTTACAGAAAAAGACTTTAATAATATTAAAAGTATACAATGCAGTATTTTTTCCTCGTAAGTTACGATACAAAATTAGAAGTAATCTTGCGGAATTTTGCGGTTTCACGGACCACGATTTGAGAACCGCTGGTCTATAATGTGCGGAGGGGGTTAGTCTACTCCTTCCGCATCGTTTGTCCTGCTGTTTCTGTTGTGCCTACTTTTACGATTTAACTTACACCCGATATCGCAATATAATGACTAGACTACAGACTAGATAACTGGTAAATCTGGGTTCGGTTCCGGGTAGAGGCAACTCTTTTATGCTGTTTACAGTATGCGGGCAAACTGTGAGACCCGCTCTGCCCTAGCCAATGGATATTGCAGACTCTTTCCTGGACATAAAGTGAGCCAGCTATAGGCGAATTCTGTGGATGGTTTTATGAGGCCGAAACATGTAACGAAGGACAACAGCAAATTGCAGTCAGTCACCACAGAGTATTCTACTGCGATATGCGTGAAGCATTTATACCATGAGGTGCGACTCTACTTACATTAGTAGACAGCTACAGACGTTTCGGTAGAGCTTGCCACCTTCAGTTCCAGAGTAGTCGTTCTGAACTTGAAATGTTTAACAGACAGTTGCCTCTGACGGAATTAATCATGAGGATTCAGCTCGTCTGCTTTGTTACGCTGAGTGCCAGGGCTACAGATTCTAGACGTTTCGAAGCAATCTACCGCCCTTCCCTTCAAGATTCAAAGTCCCAGAAGAATACCTAATTCTTCCAATAACTCAAATCGTGAAGACGAAAGCGGCGTGTTGGTTCGAAACGCCGGGAACCACTTAAACCTATTTGAGTAAAGCCACTCAGTGTAAGATACTAACACAACAGAATTGTTAAGTTCGACACAGTAGGGTCCGAAAGCCATCTTTTTATTTTGGGAAACGTGGTTTCGGTCATTAGGTTATCATTTGCAGGCGTGAATGAAACCGAGTTACAAGGATTTTGACGCAGGGAACACCGTGCATTACGTTTCACGTCACTTTTTATTTACCAACAGTTAACGCACAAATTTGCAAGCTATTCGATTTTTAATTGTAACTCCGTCGCATTTCAATGAAGCTAAAAAGTTATATATTTTTAGAACACCCAAAACTATGTTTTAAGTGTGCAGTTCTGGTCACATTTTAAATATTTAAACCTTTTACGGTACACACCAGTCTAGAAACCTTAACTGTTGTTAAAATCATAGATTCTATATGCAAGTTGAAAACTTAGACTCAATTAGCGCTTGTGTCATTTTGATATTGATATTGATATATTTGTTAACTGCAATTGGGTTGACACCCGGTGGCAGTAGTACAGTACACATTTACACACAAATAATACATAGAATAACACAATTAACAACTTTGGTTGGAAGGCTTTTTGGATTTTTTCAAACTAATTGGGAAGAGTGTGGGCCATCTTTGCCAGTTATACCCTGGCATTTGCTTTATAAATGAGGAAAAATCACGGAAAATCCTCAGTCAGGATAGAAAAAACGTCAGTCAGGGTAGAGACAAACCTCAATCAGGGTAGTAAATCCCATTTTGAAGCGTTACAAAAAAACAATCAGAATTCCCTGAAAAAAAAGAGTCGGAGTTACAGTTAAAAGTGATTAGCTTGCAAATATCGTGGTTTACTGTTGGTAAATAAAAAGTGACAAATTAGAAGGTGGCGTAAATACAAATTTGTTGCAATTCGCTGCCACTGCAAAAATGATAAGAAAATATCATGCCGATTGATTTTGAATTTCAAGTATAACTCACCCTTCATTGGGTACGTAGACAAGAAATGGCATTGCAGCCATTTGTGAGCATTGATTACTTATGGAGGTAGAACTCTACGAATTCTTAACCTCAAAATCTGACGGAAATGTGAGGCTTATTTAAGCGCCTGTCGTCCCACTTCACAAAGATCCCAGAGCTTGTGTGGGCGTTTGGAAAAAAGAAAAATCTTGGTCCAAATCAAGAATTGAGTCCCGATTATCAGGCCATCTATACCGTGGTCTAGTCACTGCAATCTCTCCCCTGGCCGGTCGCCCTGTTTGTCGACTCCAAACGAACTTTGATTACGAAGCATAACATCTGACAGGCCCACCGACATTCTGTGGGTGGAGGGGATAAAAGTGTTGCTACTTACGTTTTGTTTTTGTTTTCTCCCCCCCCCCCCCCCCAGTACTGATAAAATCACGTAGTGCAGGGGTGAATAAATTTTCGCCCAAAAAAAATCTATGGATCAACCTCAAAACCCTAGGAACCAAAGGGTGACGTGAGGCGAATCCCTCACTGAGGGTCCAAAAATATTAGGCCACTCTGTAAGAAATTTATTCATCCGGATTTACTGACTCCCGCGATTTGTCCATCCCTGTTGTAATGCAAATCCGGGACCACTTGACGAACTCTGTGGGATTTTCGTCGTGACAGGGGTGACATGAAAAGTGATTTCATCCTTATTTGATAACTGTTTGTTCTGTCTCTCTATCCATTTCCATTTTTCGTATTATCCTCCTCTTTTTCTGTTATTCTCTGCCCCTGTTGTCTTGTCTCTATGTCTGTGTGTTATACACTGTTGGTGTCGCCACACCGGTCGGCAGTCCTACATGACTCTACCCTCTGAATTATATAATAGCATTGTGTTCGTACACAGAAAACTACATTGTTATTTTGTGTGACTTGGGCTTTTCCAAGTGATAGGTTTACCCCTCACGTGAAAGGAATTATCTAATATAATAATCAATGAAATTTATTTGGGCTCAAAACCTAATGAACTAACAGGATAATTGAGAAATTTTCAAACTTTTCGTCCTTAAAAAATTTGTTTCTACGGCTGTCTTTTATTAATATCCCGTGTTATGTCAGGGGATACAGGGTACGACACACGGACAGACGGAAGGAATATGATTTATATAAGGGATGTCGGCCACTGCGGATGTCAATTTAGATATAATTTAATGTATATAGCAGTTAATGTTGATATTAGTTGATATAGACGTCAATTAATATGGAATATAGGAAGGTAGAGCCTGGACAGGCCTGAGGATTCCAGTAGGTTGAGGTTTCCAAATTTTAAGACAACAGGTAAATGAATGCGATCAAGTTGTCAGCCGTAAACACCGGCCGCCTTTACCCCGCAGGAATTGCTCCTGGTAATCATTTCTGTTAGATGCTGAGTCGACCCCAGGGCCGCAATGCGGCCGGAAGGATTAAGTCAATGACAAATCACAACCGAACCCACGACCTCCTGGTTTGTAGCGCAGAGCCTCAACCAACTGCGCCACCATGCGCCCCCATTAATATGAATATGGATATCAGTTAATGTGGTTATAATTGCATGTGTATTAATGGAAACATATATCGATATATCGCGTTATTGCTTGATAGCGTGCAATAACTCGTATTATTTTAAAGAAATGAAATACTAAAAGTGCCTGAAATTTCAGAAAAAAAGAACTGTTAAATAATATTTGTTTTCGATACAGAATTCACTATCGATTTACATCTCTAATTACAAGTGTTACGTATTTAAGACGTCATTCGTCATAGAAACACTTTCTTAAGAAAATGTTTCTGTAACAACATTTGTCTACAGTTGTCTGTAATGCATTGCTGCATACCAATTCAGGTGCCAATACTCGTTTGCTAATATCAATTAAGTATTAATATCGGCGGAATATACAGACGCTCACGTATCGACACGCCTGACACTTCTCGCTCGAGGTGCTGTCAGTGATAACTTCCAGTAAAGATAAGCTCTTTTGGCTTTTTGACATAACACAAGCAGATAAAGATTTTGTACAGAGTATGGCTTAAAATTACTCTGTGTGCCCGTGGTTCTGTACCTCAATAAATATTTATTCTTGTACGCCTTCCTGTTAAATGTGTATCCTGTCGCAGCTAGGGACCGAAACTAGTCACTTTTACGTCAAAGATTACTTACTGGACTCATAGCTGTAAATTCCAATTTTTTTTAGGCGGAGGAGGGTGTTCAAATTCACAACCCGGTCGCATTACCCCTTGGAAAGTTTTCCATCCTCTACATATAATGAGCTTCTTTTTAAGTCTCGCCTGGTCATTCTTACAGTTGGCAGTACTTAACGCCATATTACAACTATTCTCGAAAAAAGCCTGTCGTTTGGAAGCAGTCAAGGGGTACCTTTGCTTTGGTCGGCATAGCACCATCGCACTTTACCGATAACATCAACTTTTCCTTTAAGAGTTTTTAAAATTCATTATGTAAATATCCAATGAATTTGTGATTTCTTTACACCCCTCTGGGATTTTATTAGACAATAATAGATCAATTGAAGATTTAGACTTAGAAACGAGGGTTGTCAGAATTTTGCCGTTCAGGTTTCAATGTCTTTGTATTGCTATTGTTTAAATGTTAGAATTGGTTTATTGAAGTCACAGTGCCCTTTCGTCATTGACGGAAGACAAATTTGCAAAATATTAAGCAATCTGACTGAAGAAGAATATGAACCTAAACATGGTTTTCTGCATACCGACATATTTGTTTTAAATTAACAAAGCACGCTCACTCTGCCGACCCGAGTGGAGACGCCATCTAATTTTATCTTCTACAGGCGCGTCGCGTGACGCCATTTCCCTAAAAGAGCTCTTAGTTCTCTCTACACCTTTTTACACCTATCGTCTAATAGAAAACAAACAAAAGAATTGACTTAAAAATTCTTACACTGTAAATCACAACATTTTATACGTAACGTACTTATGTGAAAGTACATTTTAATTTAATACATTTTTATGTTAGAATAAAACCTTTATAAAATATGATGTTAAAAATGTAAAAAAAAAGTAATTTTTATTTCTTTTAATAATAATTTAGTTTAGTTTCCTTTAGTATATCTGAAAATGTTAGGTTACATGTTTTTAAATATTCCAGTAACATTATGATTAATTACTTAGTTCCTTGCGGACAAACAAGTTATAAAATGTTTATTTTAATGACATTTCATCAGGTATCTTTTTTATTTTTAAGTTAATTAAGTAGGGCATTCCTAAATGACTTAAATAATATGAAAATATTTGTCACATTTTTTATTATTTTATGAAAAATCAGTGATCAGATATTAATATTTCTTATTGTATACATGAAATGTTATTCTTTTTTAGTATTCTTGGGATGAACCTGTTCGGGTGTAGGTTCTGTGAAATTCAAGACGATGGAACTAAGATTTGTGACAGAAAGAACTTTGACTCGCTTCTCTGGGCCATTGTGACGGTGTTTCAGGTATAATTCAACGTCGCCTCTTCATTCATTGCATAACTTTCTGTATACTAATACACTTTATAATTTAATGTCATAATAATAATAATAATAATACAGCACTGTTGCCATTGACAATACAGCCTACATTTCACACGTATGGTATGCCACTTATAATAGGGCTTTGCCTTATTTGAAGCATGTGTTTAAGAGCTGTTTTAATATAATCTTTCTACCTGAACCGAGACGCGCTTGACTTTAATCGCAGGCGACCACATTCGAATCTCGGCGGGGGCAAATACTGTCTTGAACTTTTCGGTGGTATTTCACAGCAATTACAGGAAAGTTACTGGATATTACCTCAAGACAGGCCACGATCACAACATGTCATATAATTTCCGATACGTTATTTAGCAAAATTCCCAAATCTCGACGTCATGTAATCTGACACGTTATCAGTAGCGTTAAATAAATTGTAAATGCACAACATGGAGCACTTCGTGAGAATCTAATGGTGTCTCAGCTTTTCAACAAATTATCCGCATTTTATGGAACCCAAAGTTTCATTACCGTGTTTGCAACAGTCCACCACTGGTTCTTATCCTGAGCCGGATGAATCCAGTCCACACCCTGTCATCGCAGTTCTTTAATGTCCATTTTAATATTACCTCCGAACTACATATAGATCTTCCAATCGGTCCCTTATTTTCACTATTTCACATTAAAATTCTATATACATATCCGATATTCTTCGCGCGTGCTGTGTGCTTCACCTCTCCATAATCCTTGGTTTCATCGCCCTAATTCTGAGATGTTCACTGATGTGTATGAATTATGTAGCTCCTCTTTAAGTAATACTCCAACAAATTATGTAATTGTAAAACGTGACCAAGGTCTGTACCTGTAAAGATGTCGGTTCGTCAACAGCAGTCCTTACGACTTCGGACACGAACTGTGAAACAAAGATGTCCAGCTGCCGGCTGACAGTTTCACATCACACGAGGCTTGCTGTAAATAGAATATATGCCCTGTTTCATCTTTTGTATTATTTCTTGTGGGTGATTCCCCGGCATCTGAATATTATGTGCCGACATTTCGGAACACTCTGTTTATTCCATCTTCATAGATGGTGTGAACAATGGGACAGTTCGCGTTAAGGGACGTGGAACTGAACCGTTGGTTGTTCCAAAGTCTTGTGTAATTTTTAGTGCATCACACAAAATATGGTCCCTTTCGCACTTTGCCTTTACTTTTTGAAAACGAAATCGTCCTGATCTGCCTGCTTGACGCTGAGGCCGTCATACTTAGAAATTCTCCTACGTCATCATTTTCATCATCCTCAGTATCATCATCGTCATTGGCCGACATATCTCGTGTAGTGGTAACAATTAAGGCACGTGTCCTGATGGTACCAGTTTCAAACTTCCACTCTCCTGACTGAGGCCTTGCTTCCTTTTATTCAATCACTCCGGACAGATACTGGTAAAGTGCCATAAATAAGACACAGTCTCTTCTTTCCAAGTCCTTACTAGTTCTTCAGTGACCAACTCTTTGGCGCTTCGTACAATCAGATGTTTACAGCGTCGTTAAACAAGCCACAAGCAAATAAGTCAACCGATAAACTTCAGAGCTCCGTTTTCATGTAAATCCTAGCATAGTTTATCCATCCAAGTGTTCTTCCCCGCCACTAAGACCCGTCTACCTTAATAGCAGTTTTCAGTTCGTAACTGGCGCCTTCACGACGATAAAGCTTAACACATTATGGCTACTTCCGGCAATATAATTCCTTCTCTTATTTACTGATATTCTTCAAACATCAGGTCACCTATGTCCTGGGCTTTCGACTCGATTCATCTGGTTCATAATGCTTCACAGGCGGAATCTTATGAGTAAGGAAAAGAAAATTTGGTTCCTTAAATGTACTTTTGAGAAGCTGGGTAACTGTTAGCCTCAAAAGAACGATGGGATTTATTTTTTTAATCGATTACTTACTACATGTGACACAACGCAGCCTGAACTGGCCCTTCAGGTTTCTATTATCACGAAGGGCCTCTATCCTGACTATTCTTTATAATTTGTCACTTATTCCCTTGAAAAATATTTGTCTTTCTGCGTTTTTCTTTTCATCAAGTATAATATCTATCACAGCAAATTACCAAATACATTTACATGTTCTAAGTTAGTTATTTTGTTTTCCATCTTTCTCCATTATCCCACATGTTTTGCCCAAATGAGAGACTTTAATTTTAGTTGTTTTAATTTCGTGTACAATTTTGCCCAGTAAACAAATTGTGACATATTATTATTAGCCCCCAAGTCCCTACTTTATTTCACTGTTCTTTTAATTTGTATCCCGAAAAATATAAAGTATTTTAAATATGTCATATTTTGATTCAAAATTGTACAGTACCTTCTTAAATGTTATAATGCACGTTATTTCGATTTCCAAACCATGTAACGTCTCAGTTAAAAAGTAATATTTGTTTAAGTAGCTCCATGTTCGTTGTACAGTAACTGAGGAATCCTGAGATTAGATTACTTTAATCCTGGCCGTTACTGGAGCACTGACGCCGTGCATGCAGTATATGAAATTATAATAATTTTAAGACAAGGCCGATCGAACCGCGCCTCGTCTACGAAGGTCAGTTAACTAAATACTTTCAAGAGAGCAATCACCTTTGTTTTTTCCCACAACAAAAGGAATCTCACAAATAAAATCTGCATAGACTTTCGTTTTTAACTTCAAAACATGTGGTGCACAAAATTACCACTCCTGTGAAAAGTGATGTAAGAAAAATTGATTTCAATCGTAATTTCAAGAATAATGTAAATGTAGGGCTTACAGAATTACGTTGGCCACTTTGTTGCCGAATAGTACTACTGTATCGTTTATTATATCCTCTAGCAACGAACGCTTTGGAGTAGGTAGGGGAGGGCCAGAGGTGCAGTCGTCCTGGGCGGCAAAATGAATATTGGAAATGAAACCCTTCATTGTCTGTTCTAGCCAATTTTTAATTTATCGCTGCAATTAAAATTTTTGAAACTGAATTTTTTAAAAATCCTTTTTCTCTGCAAACCGCCATTGTAATCGCTCGCCCCTAGTGCCAAGTTCCTAGCTACGTCGCTGAATTACATACTCATTTTCTTACTTAAATCGCGCAACTCCTGCAATTGCATAGGACGTTTCGGCGAATATCTCTTTTGTCAACAACTTTGGCGTGTACTTGTAGCGAAAATATTAGACACGGTTAAAAGAAGGTAGGAGAGGATGTCCAAAACTGATAGACATACAAACATCTATCAAGTACACAGGGACGCCCAAAATGAATAATCAAATCTGGTATTGTACAAATTACAAGATATTTTCGAAAAAGCAGAAACATAGATTTGATGTGTTGGTGTTTAACATAAGATATACATTTGACCTGTCATAACAATTTATCATATATTCCTCGTGTTCTGCAGTCACTAACTAAGGATTAACTTTAATTTACTTTCTTCGATTCTGAGACATCTAACATTCATACTGCTGTATAAATTCGGTGCCCTCCGTAATCACCGAAGTGTCGGCTACTTATGAAGCAACCACTGGAACATTTTGCGATCACGTGTGCTGGTTTGTGCCACAGATGAGTACTGAGCAATGGTAGAATGGTGGTTAGCAGGGGAAAGCCGAAAGAAACTCGAAATAATACTTCCTCCAATACCGCTTCATCCACAACCAATCTCACATGAATTTAGTCAGGACTGAAGTTTGTGTTCCATTTTTAAGAATTAAATGGCTGTACATACGTATTAAATTGTTAGCTGGGTAGCGTTTCATATAACATGTGTATACCTTAAGATGTTGTACTGGTAAATACACATTTTATTTCAAACAACTATTGTCAGTTGGCAGCAGTGTTATTTGAGAGGTTATGATCACCGCCATCAGTATATATGCACGTCGTGCGTCGCGAGTCGAAAGTCGTAGATCGATCTCTCGCAATAGCACAGGTAATGTATGCAACCAGCATTAAAGGATAGCCCTAATGTTATAATTACATACGGAAATTAGCATGGCTACTCATCTGGAATATCTTCTGATTACGTCATAATTCTTCCGCTCCAAAATAATATTACCGAACATAGTAATAGGGATTTACACACAACATTTCCTTCTGTCTTCAAGTATTTTTGTATAATAGACATTTAATGTTTCTAATGTTTATAATTAAGAAAACTGCTAAAAAGAAACACATAATGAACAGTAAGTTTAAAGCAAACAGGACTTTTCATGTTTGGGCTCTTCACTAACAGGAAAAGTTAATCATTTTAAAAATTAAATTGAAAATTATGTTAATTGTTATATACTACACATATCTTTATATTGTACAAATTCTGAGTCTCATATTTAAGCGCTTAATATAATTTTATATTAAGTAATTATTTTTGATTAAGTACATTAAACTTAACGAAATTCTTTGTCAACTACCTGAACGTTGTGAAATAGCATTACACACATTTTTGTTTTTAAGGCACATTATGGTACAAAACTGGATTATTGCAACTTGTTTACCTGTAATATACATTTTACGAAAATTGTTAATAAACTAATGTGTAACGTCATAACCATGTACTTTACTTTCCAAAATTTTATGACGTAATCAGTTGAATTTCGCCTATTTAAAATCTTCAGCATTTTTGCTTGCTTATTTACAATCATGCTTAGCTTACCTGTTCGTAACTTGCTTTTGATTATGATTATGAATCTCTGACCCCAGCTGCCAACACACTGACACTAGTAATAGCTTACAGGCTTATTTAAACATATGCTTGGTACAGTATGCCCCGCTTAACCCTGCGACACTCTCTGCTGCACACAGCTTCCAATAAAGTCCATAGCAGGTGTAATGTAACCCTAAATCTTTCAGCAACATTTTTCAGTTTTCAGAAAAAGAATCTTTTATTGCTACTTTGTTGCAAACGCAAATGACCTTCGTGAACTTTGATTTGTTAAACACCCTAGTTGTTTTAAATAATGCATAAATAATTAAGACTTTTCTCATCTGTTTCCTTATTGCCTAATAGGACAGTCTGAATTTACGTAAAGTTTTGTTTACTTCCACATTCATTTTTAACAGATCTCCATAAATGGCTGCATGAGTGACTGTCAATGGAGAGCCGTTATTGTCAACTGTAGAACAAAAATTTGTGGTAAATTTAGATTGCCGTCCAGGGACGTAAGATTTACAAAATTGCTTGAATTTATCTAGCATACTCTATCCTACGTTACTTCACATGTACATTTATATAATTTGTATGTACTATATTTAAGTGATGAAAATATGACAAATAATATCGAACAGGTATCTGAATTTATAGTTTATTTTGTCCATTTTAATTCCTATTATATAAAAAATTTTGAATTACCTTTCTTGAGATCTTAT
>Ga0209755_10006003_pt1 | contig 13600 bp, 8 predicted proteins | sample TergutCo191P1_FD_187301 | JGI IMG/M metagenome (GOLD analysis project Ga0209755, IMG submission 187301) | Cornitermes sp. P1 segment gut microbial communities from Petit-Saut dam, French Guiana - Co191P1 (SPAdes) (version 2) | ecosystem: Host-associated > Arthropoda: Insects > Digestive system >... | reverse complement strand
ATATCTGACCTATGGCACAGAAACAGAACACAGAATAATACATACATTCAAAGCTTTACACAGTCAAATAGAACTTGTATTAAGTACATTCTGCCCATCTTCTCTGTGTGACATTATATAACTCTGGAAGCAACTGTAGCCTAATTGTGATTCCAGCCTGCCACTTGTTTGGCAGGACTGACAAAACTCACAGAAGACCTCAGTCAGGACATTCAATAACCTGGCCAAGATGCAAGACATACATCCCCAGAATTCCAATAACTGCTACCCCAACCCATATTTCTTAAATATAATCATATTCCAGGAGTTCCAACTAGTTGTAACATATGGGAATCTACAATTATGTTCCACAAATAATGAGTAATGCCCTATGAAGATATCTTTACTTTCATGCTCGTTGTAAACAATTTAATATTAAGTAAGATGAATAAAGTAGTAATTTTCTGTTAAAATTAAGTACAATTACTGAGTTTAAAAATGCATTTGTTCCTATATCAAGTACGAAACATTTCTTACTACCACGCACAAAGCACGAGATGCACAAATAACACAAGAACACGTTAAAAAATGTATGCATAGTGTCGAAATTGTGAAGTATTTGCTCCCTTTTGTTTAACTCTTTTGAAACCCAAAAGACTTAGGGTAAACTGTATTCATCATAAAATGTGTCTTCCATGTTTTACAACATTTGTTTCAAACATTTCTAGTTTAATTTCAGAAATTGTGTCTATGGTTTTTCTTTATCTCAGTAATTAACAAACTTGATGCACAAAATTTTTGTTTTACAATAAGTTAATTTCATGCCTCTACATGTTTTGAGCACATGTGCTCATCATCAGGAGGTCAAAATTGCATTACACAGCCTCTGGTATCATCACACCTATAGGTGGCTGTCTCGTCTCTCAACCTGTGCATGAGACGGCCACCTGTGGTTGTAATGATACCAGAGGCTGTGTAATGCAATTTTGACCTCCTGATAATGAGAACGTGCTCAAAACATGTACAGGCATGAAATAAACTTATTGTAAAGCAAAAATTTTGTGCATCAAGTTGGTTAATTACTGAGATAAATATACTGAGATGCATGGTCAGCAAAACGTCAAAATTTGATTTTCCTGTAATAAAAAAATACAAGATATCAACACTATTGATGTTCCTGAATGTTTACACACATGTCCTCCACTCAATGTAATCACCAGCACTCCACACACTTTTCCCATCTACATGGTAAACCATCAATTGCAGTTCTGTATTCATCATTGCTCAGATGATGTAAAGAGGCTGTGACAATAGTGTTGATATCATCTTCTGATTCAAATTGTTTATCCAAAAGTTGTTCTTTCACATGTGCCAACAAACCGTAATCACAGAGGGTGAGATCTGGAGACTAGGGAGCATGTGCCAACACCTCCGAGCCCCATCGTTGCACCAGATTTTGCACATCACAATAGTGAAGGGTTGTTGCATTGACCTGGAGCAAAATGACACCATAATCAAGCAGTTCTGGTTGTTTATGGTGAACAGCCAGCCTTACCCTATATTGCAAAAGTGTGCAGTAATAGTGGCCATTGACTGTCACACCAATTGGGATAGAATGGTCAAGCACAAGTCCATTTTGGCTGAAGAACGTTACCAGCATAAATTTCAGAACCAGATGAGTGCCATGCAACTTTTTTCTTGGTAACATCTGGGCACACCATTCAGAATTCTGACATTTCAGCTGAAGGTCAAATGAATGCATACATGACTCGTCAACTGTCAAAATTTGATTGATAAAACACACTGCCTTCATTTCTCCATGTTGCTGATGGGCAGAGGCAAGAAGAACACACATGGTTCTTTGGTCATCATACAACGCTTGTGGAATCCACTTTGCATAGACTTTTTGTTTCTCCAAGCTATTGGTCAGGATATGGTAAACATTTGCTGGACAGACACTGACTTCTGTGGCAACTGCCATGCATATAATACTGTGCATATTTTCAAGGACAGATTTCACTTTTTCCATGTTGCATTCATCAATTGCTGATGTTGGGGCTCCACTGAGAGGGGCATCATTTATCTCTTCTTGGCCATTCTTAATGGCATTCACCCATTGGTGAACAGTTTCATATGAAGAAGCATGAGTCCTTAAACTTTCCTTTGACTTGTAATAAGCTAGAGCATTTTTACCCAATAAAACAAACATGAAATTTTATTAATGTTTTCAAATCTATCCACAAGAAACATCTTTGAGGCTTTCCCAATCCACAGCTAAACAACACCTGACATCACAAAGACAGTGCACCTTTGTGACAGCAGCAACAGTGCTACTAGCGCCACGCATGTGATTTGAGTTCAGTCATACGAAGCACTGCACGGTGCTGCCACCAAACATAAAACTTCTGAAATGACCCATGTATAACTGATATTCAGCAGATCACAATCACAAAAATGCACAAAGACTTCATGTGAACCATCCAGTATTGTTGTCTCCAAACCTTAGTACAAATTCTGTACATCAAATTTGACAAAAATCCATTTGTCATTTCTAAAGCTGTAATACAAAGACAGATGAACAAGAAACAATAGGTGCATTTTTCAACTTCCCACTGCAAACACATCAAACAGAATGTGAAAAAGACATAACTTTTCACTTTTCATAAAGTACCTGAGGCAATAGCATAATTAGTTACACTTGAATTACATATATAATTATACGCTTGTTGATGTTCAAATTTATGTGGCAGGCAGCTGAATTTAATTAATATTGTGAACAAGAAACGCTGGTAATGTTGCATGTGTTTGGAAGATCACTGCTGCTTGCTGAATACACAAGTTAACACATGTAAATACAGCAGAACAATAATAAGGAATTTGGTTCCTTTAGTTTATTATTTTTATAGCTGTAAGACCTGCAGAAAAGTGCAATTGTCACAAAACATGTCTATAACTTCTGTTTGAAACATTTTTCTCTCTAACAAATATTCAGCAAGGTGCACTTGAAATATGTGCAGAATTGCATGTAAGATTTTGTATACAGTCCCCATTATTTTCACACAGTTACAACCAAAACTGACATGCCGTTACAAGTCTTAGTAAAACTTTGCAAGATAAAATTTCATGATCTGGTACAAGCAAACAGATGGGCAGACATGGCGAAGCTAAAACATGAATTTTTGCAATATATCAATTGTGAACAGATAAGAAATGGAACACACCAGTAGTCAAGTTCGAAGAAATTACCAATTATTTTCTAAATTGTTGATATACTTATGCAGTTATCTTTGCTTTTATCTTAATATCCATCACTTTTAGATTTTTTTAAAAGTAGAGACATAATCATATTTCGCTATCAAAATTTTATCATGGCTATGTTAATTAAGGATTTAATCAATGCCACTCAAAATTTTCTTAACAACAAAATTATTGGATGTCTTAACTATCAAGGTTATTATTATTATTTGATATTCTGTATACCAAGAAAGTTGAATTTTAAAATTTTAGGACACAAATTTGCTGTTGGGCATTTGTCATCACAGACATGAAGATCTTTCTTATTTACTCCATGGTGCACAGTACTCTTTGAGAAGCTAACTGGATTTCAGCTAGTCAAGAAATCCATGCATTTAATGGAACATGTAAGTTCATTACCATGTTTACAAGAACCCACCACCTGTCCCTCTTCTGAGCCAGATCAATCCAGTCCATTCCATGCCCCCCCCCCCCCCCCCCCATTCCACTTCCTGTAGATCCTTCTTACTATTATCCTCCTATCTATGCCTGACTCTTCTAAATGGTCTCTTTCCTTCAGGTTTCCCCACTAAAACCCTGTATGCACCTCTCACCTCCTCCATACATGTTACATGCCCTGCCCATCTCATTTTTCTTGATTTAAGAATAATATTTTGTGGGAGTACACATCATTAGGCTCCTCATTATGTAGTTTTCTGCACTCCCCTGTTCTTTCGTCCCTCTTAGGCCCTAATATTCCCCTCAGCACCCTTTCTCACACAACCACAGTCTACGTTCCTCCCTCACCGTGAGTGACCACGTTTCACACCCACACAAAACACACAAAATTATAGTTCTGTATATCTTAATCTTTATATTTTTGGATACCAAACTGGAAGACAAAAGATGCTGCACCAAATGATAGCAAATGCTCCCTAACTTCAATCTGCTCTTAATTTCTTCCTGAATAGAATTATGATTCATGAAGGTGTTACCAAATATTTGAACTGTTCCCCCCTTTCAAAGGATTTATTATCAAACTTTATATTGTGACTTTGTATTGCATTCTGATTTCAAGACATGACCATTTACTTAGCTTTATTAGCGTTTGATTCTAGCGCAATCTATTTATTGGCAACTACTAAAGATTCTGTGTTTTTCTTTAGAGTATGTTTGCTGCTACCCAATATATTAGCATCATCAGCATATAGAAGCTAGTGTGTACCATTTAATTTCAAGCCATCCTGGTTTATGTCAACCCTCCTAGAGGCACACTCTAAAGCAAAGTTGAAAAACAATGCTGATAAAGCATCTCTTTTTTCAAACCAGTCTTAACATGACAAATGTTGGCCTACCCAGATGCTGCCATAGGTTCCAATCAGACACATTTTTACTAGCATTAGCAGTTTCACAGGGATACCAAACTCAATTAGAATATTACACAAGACCATCCCCCTAATTGAATCATAAGCTTTCATTAAGTTCATAAATAGCTGATGCACTGCATCATTGTATTCCCATTTTTCTTAAGTATTTGGGAAATGCAGAATATGTAATTAGTTGACCTGTTGCATCAAAATTCACATTGATGATCCCTGATAATTTTCTCTGCATATGGAGTTAACCTTGACAGCATGTTGTTGGATAAAGTTTTGTATGTAGATGATGAATGATATGCCGCTGTAATTACTGCAGTCTGTTTTATCACCCTTATTTTCAATAGTTACAATGATGGCTCCTTCCACTCCTCAGGAAATTACTCCTTATTCAAAATAGAATTAGTAAGTTTATGGATCTCAGATTGAATTGTTCTAATCCCTGCTCCAGAGATTTGATCAATACCTGGTGATTTGTGTCTTTTTAGCTTTTCAATGGCCATCTCAACCTCAAAGACACTTGGCTCAGACACTAGTGGTTCTGTTTTAAGTATTTCTGTCTGCCTAACATTATTAACATCACATACAATCAAAAGCTAAGAGAAATGGTTCCACCACCTAGCCAAAATACTGTGGGAGTCAGTAACCAAGCCATCCTTCTCATCCTTTACTATATTAGATCTAGGGTGGTAACCTTTCTTAGAGTCAATGACGACCACATAGAAGTTTCTGATATTCTTGGTTTTACTGTTAGTTTCAAGTTCATCAATTTTAGCTTTCAGATACTCCTTATTTTTGTTCATGAAATGCCTATTAGCTTCAAGACTTACATTGTTTAGATTATCTACAAATTGCTTCGGTTTGGATCCTGTAACCATTGCAGTTTAACTTGCTTCCTTTGGTCTGAAAAATGTAAACATTCTCCATCAAACCATGGTTCGTGCTGCTTCTATTCCCTTTAGCTGAGGTTTCAATATTCTTTTTATTGTTCTTCCAAGCCATATTTATATACTCATTATTTTTAAATTCTCCAAAGCTGCAAATCTGTTTGAGATCTTAATCTGATACTGTTTCCTACCTCCAGCTCATTTAGCTTCCTGAGATTAAATCTTTCCACATGAAATATCTGCAGCTCTTGTTTACTTACTACCAATCGTTCCCTAACATTTTGCAACCACCAGACAGTGATCAGTATTGCAATCAGCCTCCATGAAAGATTGTATAGTGAGTATATTTCAATGCCATCTCCAATCTATCAATATGTGATCAATCTGGTTGTCAGTCTTCCCATCAGGAGAGGGCCAGGTATATTTATGAATGTTTTGGCGTGGAAACATTGTGCTTGTAACAACTAGATTTTTTGATGTGGAAAAAGTTTACTGTTCTAACACCATTATCTTCACTATTCTAAAGTAGTCTCTCATTCCTAATTGTCAGTCTGAAAATTTCCTCTCTCCCCAGTTTAGCATTAAAATCTCCTGACATAATTTTCATGTGGTATGTTGGAAAATGATCAAAAACCTGCTCTAATTCCTCATAAAAACTGTCTTTTGAGTCATCACTTTTCACCTTAGTTGGTGCATGCGGATTCAACCATGATATTAAACCAGCAACCTCTCAGAACTATATATGACATCCTATCACTAATACACTCCACTCTCTTAACTGCAGATAGTATTTTGTGGTGTATAAAAAATCCTGTTCCCATTTGATGTTTTTCATTTCCTTTTCCATAGAAAAAAAAAAATATAATTCCCTGCTCTTATAGTGCCTCCTTTTTCCAACCTAACATCCTGTACACACACTAAATCCAATTTATGCCTCGCCAATTCTCTGGCGACTGTCATAAGTGACCCTGACCTAAACAGTCTCCTCACATTCCATGTACTAAATCTCATGTCCCTTTTCCACTGCTTAGGATGTACCAAAGGATCCATTCAGACCTGAGGCACTTGTATCTGTTTTGTAACAAGGCCAGTTTCAACAGTTAAGAGTTGGTAGCACCTCGCCCAACCCCAAAGATGGAGGACTACTCCTTGTTGGCTTTCCACAACTATTTATTCGGTATATTCGCAGCTACTGTCCATATTGGAGGCCATTCCTCCATCCACAACTTGAGGACGCACCAGCCATGGTGACAGGGACCCATTTATCATGGGACATGAAGGTCTGTGTTCCATAAAGTTTGGGAGGGGATCAAGTATGCATCTGGTATTTACATATAGAATTCATAGACAGCACAAATGTTTCAGTTATCACTAACTCTAGGACTTTGTCTTCATGTATATCCAACATAATTAAAAGTTCTCAAAAGTTTCTTGACATAACTCACCTGAATAGCTGCCTTTTTGTCACAATTTCATTCATAGTTTCTGCAACAAAAGCTCGGCAAACGATATAACCTTCATTTTCTGAGGTTATTCTAAATACAGTTTTGCTGATAGAATACTGTACTGTATTTCCAAGTGTACTATTTTCACTTGTCCATGATAATACTTTGTCTTGGTGCAGCTGACATACATTATCAATCAGTGGATTTCCATCTTCTATTATACATACTGGATTTGTGATTTTTTTAATATTCCCACTAGAGATCCAGAGCTCCTCTGGGCTATAAACATCTAGAAAGTATTTGTTGTTCTCATTCCTGAAAAGAAATCATACTGGATCTGCATGTAAACAATAAATGTCCCTTCTCTTTTACATCCACTTACACACCATTATATTGTTGAATAAAGAGGGACTCTTCACCATCTAATGTACACATACAAACAAGACAAATCAAATAATGCACTACAGGCTCGGGTACAAGATAAATGGGAAGCTGAAAGTAAAGTAAAAACATTAGCTAATTGAATGAACAGGAAATTCAGAGGACAAACACAAAAAGCAAACACATTCAAAATAAAGGGATATTGTAAGGGATACAATAGAAGACTAGATACACAAAAAAATGGAATGCATGGTCCAGGCTTTGAATCTAGGTTGCAAAAATAAGTAGTAAGAATAAGAAATTTTTTCCCTTCTCCAAAATGTCCACACTAGCTCTGAGACCCACCCAACCTCCTATTCAAAGGGTAATGGGGATCCTTCCCAGGGGTAAAACGGCTGGAGCATGAAGTTAACTGCTCACTTCCATGTAGTGCTGAGGTTAAGAATGAGTGGAGCAATATCTCTCTTTCCTCTTTATACCTTCATGGCGGGGAAAGGAAGAACTTTACCTTGAGTTCAATTATGCCTTAATCATAACCATTTTAAACTGGAAGATGTTCTACTGCATACTGTGATTTGCACTGATATACTTCACAAACGACAAACAATAATTGTCAATTATTGTATGGCATAAGAAAAGCTGTAGAAGAACCCTAACATATACATCAAGAAGCTCTGACCATGAACCAAAGGCTTGAAATATATCAGGCAGAGTGTAATGAACTACAACACATATGGTGATTGTGTTAAATGGTGAACAGTGCCTATAAGTTTCTTCTCCTGTGACTTCCAGACAGAAATGCACACTCATTCTGAAACATGATCCTTGAATCTTTTTAACATTTACAATTCCATGAATTTTCTCACCTTATTACTGTGTTGTCAAACATCCATGTTTCATGTAAGACTTGGATCTTTCAGGGAAATTAAATGTCATAAAACCTTCTTATGATCAGAAGCATCAATCTGCATTCCAACTTTTGGAAAACTGTTGTCTTCATCATCCAGAAATGACATAATTCATTTAGCGCAGATACATAGGTTTTCCAAACATTTTGCTTCAACTCTGAATTGATATAGCTATGAATGATTGCCTGAGAAGAACTGATAATCTTCAATCCATATTCTTTGCTTTGAAGGTGGGAGACCAATGCAACACATGACTTTACAATGCAAAATGTTCTCTATAACCATAGAGATTTAGATGAAAACAGAATAATTTACCTTATTTCAAGCATTGGAGATAACAGGATTCCATGTTCCTGACCCATCTTTTTATGCACATTTGTATTCTGTCCCCAGCACTTCATGTCTTGATTCAAACATGGGTAAGTGATGCAAACAAAGTTGTGAACTGCTTTACCACATTTGTCCAGCTTGGCATGAATCTCTGCACCACCATCCACTGAGTTATGCAGTATCAGTACTACACACTGATCTTCCTCACTAAGTGAGGGTTCATTTTCAATCCATTTTATAATTAACCAATTACTGTGAGGGGAAAAATTAGTTAAGTATTATAAATGAACATTAGGAAATCAGCAAATATCAACAGAAATCACTAAGATCATGTGTGAGCAGCAGCTGTTTTTAATAAATAATACAAATGCATCATATTTTAAATGTGTCAAGTCTCACTGTCTTTCCAGTAGTCCACTTCTTGTACAGTACACGGTTCATTGCAGGTTATAGGGTTAACTTTACCTTTTATCGTTTAAAATGCAGCCACTACAAATTCTTCAGATAAATGCACATGAGTTTTTTGTTCTTCCAAGTATCCCAAGATATACTGGTGTGTTTCATTTACAGTTATGGAATCCCAACATACAAATATGTAAATTGATCAATCAATCCTCTGAAATGGCTGTATATACATGTATAATAATACCTTTAACACCCCCCAAGAGTTGGTATAGCAACTAAGATATGGGGTGGATGAAAGAGGAATCTTGGTTCAATGCTTGTCATAGGCAAGAAATTTTTCTCTTCTCTATAGAATCCAGACCAGTTCCAAGGGCCACATAGCCTCCTGTGTAAAGGGGACCAGGGAATTTTTCTTTGCAGTGTGAAGCTGAACACTCATGTCCTTCTAGTGCCAAGGTTAAAAATGAGTATAGCTATGCCTGTACTCCCTCATGTATGCATGGCATGCACAAGGACTTCACTTTTTTTTACCTTTTACACCTAAGAGTTCACAGTATCATAATAGTTACAGCTACTCTGGATTAATAGCACAGAGAAAAAACTGCAAATGGTGTACTGCATGACACAGTACACAGACTATACCAAGGGATTCTTTATTTCAAAGTGTCAAAACAGTTTCATGATATATACATAAAGGTAATATCATTTACGCTCATAAGAAAAGTATGGCTTTCTGTCTGCTGATACACATGAGTCACAAACACTTAGGAGCATTATGTGCATATCTTCACCCAAATTGGATAGTAAATGTTGCAAGTAAAGATAAAAATACATTTATGCCTCTGAGGAAATGTCGCTTTCACTGCACCAATTTTTACAAAACTCACTACCAATTAATAATTTTTTGTGGATATCTTCTGTACCTAATTCTATCCAAACTGCACAAGTGTAAAAAATATGGCAAAACTTCATTTATTCCCTAATTTAAAGTATGATTTTCAAGTGCACCAATTTTCATGTGCTCCAAAATACCATGTGATCATCTGTGCCGAATTTTACCAAAATTTGTCATACAATAGGGAATGTGCAGGTAGAAATTAATTTATACACAAAAGAAAAGTATGATTGCCATCGTGCTGATTTTCATAAAACTCAAGCTTTCTCAACAACTTTTGCAAAGAACTCTGGTACCAAATTTCACAAAAATCTGCCAAACGGTTTTGTCACTGATATTAAATCACAATGGAATGGATGTTGTCTACTTATAAGGTGTTGTTTATTTACTTCATAATGAATGCCTAAACCCACTCTCCCAATTACTGCAGTCCACATGTGTCAGAGTAGTTAATATACAATATACAAACTTACACACTGTTTTCTGGATCCATCACATTCTTCCCATAATAAATGCTTGATGGAAGATGATAAGTAATGGGGTGAAATGACGCACTCCTTCTTGCTTCAATCCACAAAGAGCTGATGTTTTTCTTTAAGAGGACCGTAACAATACTCATCAGCTCATCAATTTTAGTGTTCATCAGAGTAATATTGGCTTGTGCTCGATGGCACTCTTTCACTGCAGTGAACCAGTCTGTCTGCAGACCCACATATATGGATTTATTTGACACATGACTGAAATTTTCTGGAAATAGTACCCATTCTTGTGCTAGAGAAGAGACAAGTGCATCATTTGTCAATCTGACAGTAATGTTGTGAAACATAATTCCAAAAACACAAACACAATAAAAACTTCCACCTGCATAAATTCTCTGATAATTCTTCAATCTGTTATTGTTATAAGATTTCCTGTTTATAAACCGTAAAAACAGTTTAAAAAAGTGTTTTCTTAGTGCCTAATCTATGATCAATTTAAACACTGGATATAACGAGAACACACAAACACTGAGAATGCAGAAATAATTTTTCAAACACCTCTTCAAACTCTACACCAAATGTATAATTTTAGCTGTACATCAACAGTGAAAGTCATGGTAGCAAATATATGAGTAGTCATTCAGCTAGCATTTAGCAGGAGGGTCTGTAACTTGTATACCTGAAGAGATGAACACAGAATGAATTATTGCAGCAACATGGCACCACTTTATCATCAAATTCATTTCACCTACATGCGAACAACCATCCTGAAAAATAAAGTCTCACTATTAGAGTATGGACATGTGAGAAAAAATCAACATTCTTGATCTATTTATTTCAAAGATGGTCTGATATGCTTACTGCTGTTAACACAAAATCACACTTATAGAAGGTATTAGAGCACTTAACTTGGAAACTTACTTCTATTTTTTTTTATTTTGTAAAATAATTAAATTATACTAAAATTAAAAAATTACTTCTAAATGTTCATTTCCATATTGCCACACAAATCAATGAGAAGTGTACATTTCTGTATGCCATTATGATATGCTGTCTCACTTTGTTCAGAAGATTTAGAGTGCAACAAATTCAAAATGTTCGGTTACAAAGGTATCCAGCCAAGTTATGATGTCTATGACCAAAAAATTAAAATGTCTGAAGGTGTTTCAAATTTGAGAATGTACTGATAATACCAGTGTGCTAAGGGTGCATGCACATTACACGCTACACATGACCCCCCTTATAATTTTTATATTCACCTCCTTCCTTGCAAATTCACTTTCAAATTTTTTTTTATCATTTTATTGCTCCACAAAATGCGTTCCATAATTATAAGGTTTCCTTATCTTCATAGAACAATTCCTGATTTTTTTTGAGGGGTGTACAAATTTCCATTATCATATCTATCAGGTAAATCATAAGTAAACTATGAAGAGCACTAAGACGTCATGTTGTTTCACTTATCTTTAAACTTTATGAGCAAAGTACTCATTATGATACCATTAATGAAAAGTAGCTTTGTACATGGCAAAACATGCTAGAAACACAGTGCCAGCTGTAAATCCATTTTTGTAAAATCAAATCTTCAGTTCCTAATCTTTTTTTTTTTAAAAAAGTAATAAATTTCCTGTAAGCTCCCCCTTTTGCATAAACTTGAATAAGTAATAAAATTTGAGAACTGCACTTTTCTAGTTTATTACTTGGTGAGTAGGGTAATTTCTTACCAACGTTTTGGGACAATCACCACTACTTGCTGCATAATAACCCAGAAGAGTGCAGTTTTCAGCTACTTCATGGTGGAAGCCCAAAATCATGCAGAGTAATAGAATTATTTTTAATATTAAAAATTTCTATTACTAATTTCTTGCTGGCTCATTTCTGTGATAAGAGAAAGTGTGGTACTGAAGGCAGAACCTTAGAGACCATAAAAAAACACCCACACACACCAGTGGAATTTTATGAAGTAGTAGCACTGCCTTCTTTGTTAAATGGGAGTGAGATTTGTTGATAATTAAAGCAAGAGGCATAAAGAGTCAGTAGGGATGAAGTATTTAAGAACAGTTGAGGGCTGCATTAAAAGAGACCATACTATTAAGGAAGACATTAGGGAAACAATAAAATACAATCAGTACAAAATAAAACAGACAAGCACAGACAAAACTGGATGAAACATTTGTACAGAATGACTCAAGAAAGAATAACAAAACAGATTCAACACAGAGTATTTTTTTACCCATGGCTGAGCTCTGCAGATTGGGAAGTTTCATCAGCTGTGAGTCTGGTAATAAAAAATTCTTTCTGTACAGTATGAACAAAAATGGCATTTAAATAAAGGATGACCTAAGAAAAACGTGTAGTGGGGTATAAGATGTCCATACAGGCTGATTGCTCATGATAAAGAAAATTTAAGGCTGATTGCTTATGATGAAGAAAATTTAACCTCTCTGAACATCAGCCCTATACTGTCTTCATAAAATATAAATTATTAATTAACTGAAAAGAATTATTTACCTTTAATTGTATCCAAAACAAAGCATATTCTGTTTAAATGTAATTAATGTATGGATAAACAATTATCTTCCCATCCTCTTACACATCACTATTAAAGAACAATGTGCACAACAATCTCACACTGATTACTGATACTGGTAGGTTTCCTGTACTTTCCTAGCATGCATACAGATGAATGACGTACGTTCAGTATCAACAAACGAAAGGTCAGAGAGGGGAGAGGCTGACAGTTCACTTCCTAGAACAAGCTGAGGGTCATGTTCCAAATAAATGACGCTCACGAAGGAATGTATTCTGCAATATGTTACATGAAAGTTCCATTGTTAAATTATATTACATGACTATAAATAAACTCTACCCAGAAGAAACCTTTGACAGACACTTGCAAGATACATTAAGTACAATATTCACTTGTTCTATTCTTTCTTCAGTCCACGTTTATCACCAGTGTTACGCATATCTTCATGCAATAAATGCCTAATGGATGTATGAAACTATTAATAGTTATTTTAAACATTAACACACTCTAAAACAACTATTAATGACAGATCATAGCTGATTATACCATATCCATTGTTAACACAAATCTGATATTTTTTATATTTCCGCTTCAGGACCTCCATGACGTAATTTGAAGTGCCCTCTTAGAGCAGTTGATAGGTATTCAGATAGACAAGAAATTTGTGACTGTTATTATCATTAACATAAAAATTGATTGGAAAATCAGTTTTAAACATATTTATCCAAAGAGCAGTACATAAGTTGCAAAT
>Ga0209755_10006002_pt1 | contig 13602 bp, 7 predicted proteins | sample TergutCo191P1_FD_187301 | JGI IMG/M metagenome (GOLD analysis project Ga0209755, IMG submission 187301) | Cornitermes sp. P1 segment gut microbial communities from Petit-Saut dam, French Guiana - Co191P1 (SPAdes) (version 2) | ecosystem: Host-associated > Arthropoda: Insects > Digestive system >... | reverse complement strand
AGTTGAGAGAGGACTCTCAACCTGTGCACGAGAAGGCCACCTATAAGTGTGATGATACCAGAGGCAGTGTAATGCAATTTTGACCTCCTGATGATGAGCACATGTGCTCGAAACATGTAGAGGCATGAAATAAACTTATTGTAAAACAAAAATTTTGTGCTTCAAGTTGGTTAATTACTGAGATAAATATACTGAGATGCATGGTAAGCAAAATGTCAAAACTACTAAATGCTTAATACCAACTTACCAGGAGGACAACTATATACCACTTGGTCCTGATAAAGGTAAGATGCTCCAAGAATTGTTGCACCATTCACTGTAGGTGGCTTGCCACATGAAATGCCTAAGATAATTAGCGAGTATTAGAAAATATGAATATATCGAAATGCAAATTCTTGAATGACTACAATTGCATTTAATTTTGTCACAAAAAAATATTTTTATTTAACTTTATATCCCAGTAAAGGCATTAGGATGGTAAATCCCTCTCTAAGACTAAAACTATAACCTTTACATCAGCATGCTATATGTAGAAAGTGGATATTGTTTACACATCAGTTCATGACTGTATCAGTCACCAAGACTGATGCCATGTTTTAGCAAAAAAATCTTCAGGCCATCATCAGGTCAAGAGTTCATGTAAGAAATACAAATACTGGAAGATACAGTAGGTTTGTTTGTTTGTTTGTGGCACAACAGCCCCCAGTGGGCCAGGGCCTCCTCATTCACGAGGTTTCTTGATCACACGCAATGACAGACCACAGTTGGTAGGACTCCTCTGGACGAGTGATCAGTTTGTCGCAGAGACCTCTACGTGACAACACAAAACACTCACAACAGACAAACATCATGCCCCCGGTGGGATTCGAACCCATAGTCTCAGCAGCGAGCAGCCGCAGACCTATGCCTTAGACTGCGCGGCCACTGGGACCGGCAGATACAGTAGGTACAAAATCATATTTACAAGGAATGAGACCTCATTTCTTTTGAATTTCAAAATTTTGTGAAAATGTTAGCATAGTAATTTCCCTATATTGGTAGTTTGACTAATGCTTTCATGGTTTTCATCATTAACTGCAGACAAAATCCCCCAGAAATCCACTGTAATTGGGTGCAACAACTTCATTCTACATTATTTACAAGTTGTTACCCACTTATCATTCCATCATTGGCACTAGGCAGTCTGAGCTACTAACAGTAACTACAATAAAACATAAATAAGTAACTAAAATCATATGGTGGTGATTAACACATGATACTATTACTTGTGACCTGCACTTCTCTGGGATGTTACACAGCATAGACTGATAGTTATTTACCGACATTTTGGGAAAATCTCTCAGTACCCTTGAAGATGGTACCAAGAGATTGTCCTGAAAATAATTCATGTTCTTACCACACCAAATTATCTCTGATTCTGCCCTTTCCCTACAAGAAACTTAAAATAGCCAAAATATTATCCTATTCTCTTCGTTCATTTTAGACACACTTTAAATGCCTACAGCTTATTTCTGTTATCTTTATATTCTGTGCATTCCACTCCAGAGTTTAAGGATGTCCTGTAACTAGCACACTATTCCTTAAATTTCCATTACTGAACATTATATAAGAGTACCTTTTGCAGAAACACACTTACGTGCACATTTTCCTCGAACCCTGGACCATTTGCCAGTAGCAAGGCAACGAGATGTCAAAACACCATATGACTGGTAGCCTTCCTTACATCGAAAGCTCAACATGTTCCCATATACATATTCTTTAGCAACATTGACCAACTCCGTATGATATGGAGCAGGGGGATTGTGACACTGCACAGCTGTAAGGAACCAAAAATATTAGAATTTATAGAGGTGAATATAGGAATAAATCAGGCGTTCAGACCTTCATTAATGTATAAACATAAATCCACAACGTTTGTACAACTCTGGGAAGACCTGTATTGGTACACGAGGTGCAAACTGGACATTTAGAAGTGAAGACAAAAAGATTTATTGTCACCTAAAGCGCTGTTTCTCAGAACTGCAGCTTAAGTACATACATTGAACAGATATTTTATAAAAATTAGAAATTTGAACACTCTCCAACTTATAAAAAATTAACAAAATTCTATAAACACACATAAGAAGGGTGGATAACAGAATAATATAACATATTATACCATTCATACCTAATAGGAAGAGACAGTTAGAAAGGGCAGTGACAAGATTCATCAAGCTGTAATTGGTAACATGGGCTAAAATAAGAGAGGATATTGATGATGGTTATAGCAGAACATCGGGTTCAAATCCTGGACAAGCCCCCCTGTAGGTGAACCAGCAAATATTCTGAAAATTGAAGTCTGAACAAATAGGAAATGCAGGTTTTCACTACTACAGCTGTGTGTGCACCCTATTTGGAAACAAACTTATTTCTGTCTAGTTACACTTAGACAGACAAAAATTAACTGTGACAATTGTAATGGACCCTAGATTTAGAAAAGTTTGGCATTACTAACATTTTGACCTGAAGCCTTACATGATCTTTCCTGCTTTCCTCACTGTATATATCTTGTTTGCAGAGAAAAATCCAACTAAATTTAACCAATGATGATTTACAGTGTCACCTAAGAAGATTCCACCAATGAATGAGGGCCTTCTTTCATCATCTGTCCAGTCACAGGATAGAAAACACACCTGTCAATGAGTCATTTTTAGCAGACAAAACAGGAAGGGCTGGGGGATGGGAGTTCCTGCTCAGTAGGTCCAAAATCAGTATTTGCTATCCTGTATAGAGTACACCATTGTTCTTTATTGTCTGTAAAAATTTTGAATTTACCAGTGTTTAGTGATCAGATGGTCATTGGCCAAAGTGTGCCTAATAATGATGCCAAAGTTTATGGACAATACTTGTGAATGTGACAGAATGTGATATTAAACCTACTGCTGGACCATACAATAATTCCACTTGTAATGCTGAGTGCGGTGTTCCTTTCTTCAGCACCCTCATCCTCTATAGGAAGGACATAGCTGTCAGGTACCTGAATGCTGAGTCTGTGGCTCCAACATTATTGAACAACACCATGAACATTCATCTCCAACTTCCTCCATCTACAGCAATTAACTAACTCTATCCATCCGTATGCTAGGAAGTGTAGGTTAGAAGAAGAAGAAGAAGAAGGAGTTTCAATGGCGGCAGTGCATCTTAAATGAGGGTTCACTAAGGACAGCAACATGACATAATTCTAGCGAGTCGTAACTTACGAGCACATGTTCTGTTGTTATGACTCCACTGTCCACCTTCTTGACAAGTGGAAATATCTGAACCATGGAGAATGTAACCCAGTCGACATTTGAATTTGACAATGCTACCAACTGTCAAATTTTCAGGTAAATCATCCCTTAGAACATACCCATTATCAGGATCCTGAAGGAGAAAGGCACAAAACGTACATTTTTAGATTACTCACCCCTCAGAATATATCCATTATCAGGCTCCATAAGGAGAATGGCACAAAACATAAGTTTTCAACACATCTAAGAAAATTAATGTAAAGGTAAAACGTTAATTTCACACTATAACAGATAATTAAGGCCTACAGGGTGTGTAGAAGTATAGCTCTACACTTTCTTTAACCTCAGCACTTGATGGAGTGGGTCGTCAACCCCACACCTCACCTGCTTTACCCCCCCAGGAAAGAAATCTGGTACCCATTGTACAGGAGGCTGGGTGGGCCCCAGGGCCAGTCAGGATGTGTGCTGAAGATTCCTGCCCTCACCAGGAATCAATGCCTGGACTGACCAGCCTGTAGCAAGTCACTATACCATCTATGCCCACTTTATCATTCGTAATTTAGTATACAAATGATACAGTGGGGAAAATAAACGAACTCACACTCTTCATCCACTATATACAAAACAGCAATATTTTCTACACAGTTTAACTGTAACTGTCATTAAACATGCTATCCATCACACCCAAATTATTTTACCAAAAATTACTTCCGCAATTGTAACAATTTGCGATATTTTCTTTCCATGAACATACTGTGGAAAACTTTAGTATAAGCAGCAGTAGATTATGAGTGACAAGAAAACTGTCAGCATGAGGTAATGCTGGGATGGGTACTGCTTAGGGAGATTTAAGTCAAAACTTGCCAGCAATTGAAGAGTGTGAAATTTGCAAGCTAATAATTTAAGAAAAAAGCAACTTATAAAGTTAAACAATGTGACAGTTCAGAGCTCTTACCTTAGGCTCTGGACATTTGTACCGGAGAGGCTGACATAAAGCCTGGCCCCTCTTCAAAACAGCATCCACAAATTCACTTCCAGTGTCAATATTATTGAACAGCACCCAGGAACCATTCATGTGACATGTCCATGTAAGTTTTGTCAGGGACCATGAATAACTGAACATGGGAAGAGTAAGTCTGTAGCCAGGTTTACATATAAAGTCAGCTAAGTCACCATAAAATTTACCACTAACATTAAATGTACCGTTTTCTGTGACAGGCATTGGTGGATCAGAAAACAGAACAAGCCTTGATAAATCACATGTCACCTGATCACAGTGTGGTTCTGCAGAAGACCATTTACCATTTGCCAAACATTCCCGCACAACAGGACCAACCAGTCTGTACCCCAACGCACAACTCATTTCAATTTTACTGCCATATACATAAACAGTCGCATCATCTGATATATTGGATGCACTTGGTCTTCTAGAATTTAAAGAGTCACCATGATGTGTCTTCAGTGCTACCCATCCATGCTCGATCGCTGGTGGTGCTGGGCATTCAATAGGTACACAGTCAGACACTTGGCCCCTCCAAACACCATTTTCTTCACAAGTAATATGTAATTCTGTGTTTCCTCCAGCATGATGAAATACATAACCACGTTCACATTCATAAATTAATTGCTCGCCAAAGTCATACACCACCACTTCAGTTTCATGCCCATCTCCTCTAATTCTGCCAATGGATACTGAAAACTCTTTTCTGATACTACGGTTTGCTGTGGAATTTGTATCAGACTTTGTAACAAATCCGTGAGTTATCCTGGAAAAGAGATTAATACACGCATTCAGTACCTGAGAAGTCTGTAGTTCTAATTTCAGTCCACATACTGGCTATTTTATGATATTTGGTGTGCTTCCTCCAACATACACTTTCATCTTTCACAGCTATTCTTGCGTTTAAAAATATATGACCTATGTGATTAAGAAAGCTGTATTAAATATGCCAATACAAAACCACATGCACAGTGAAATCTCCATTCAGTGTTCCTGGACCATTCCAAATTAGAGCACTAAACTGAGGCTAAATTTCAATGGAAGAAATTTAACTAGTGAAATGTTGGTGGGAACACTGAAACTAAGCATAAAATTGAGAAAAATATTATGAAGAAACATTAAATGGAAATCCTTGTGTACAACATACAATTCTGCATGTGGTTAACACTAACACTGTGCCATGCTGCATATGACTAGCACTCAGGTTTCTCAGTCACGTGACCACATAATATTTGTTTTGGGAAGTCTATGCTTACATCTCACTTATATATGGTGTGATTAACCCTTAACGATCGTTCAAAATGTTGGGGAACATTTGCTTAATGAAACAGTATCAGAGCAGAGCAGAATTAAATCCTCAAAATTTGAAATTCCCTCAGTTTCAGCAAACAGAAGCTCACCATCTTTTCATTTGATGCTCTTCAAACCTGGTAAAGAAGTGAAGGGTTCAGTAAGCTTATAACATGAGTGTATTTTCAGGTGGAATAAAGAAGCAAAGCAAAATTTCTGCTGTGCCTAAGCATTGTGTCATAAAACAGCACAAGCTGCATAGAGGTAAAGCTCCACACATTCCAGACCTTGCTTCTAGCTTTCATGGCCCAGCCACTTTTTTTGTCTCAGGAGGTATCTTCCTCACTGTCCACAGTAAAGAACGTTATATTGACTGCAGACATCTAAGATCAATATAAGTTACTTCAGATTAGGGTGGTAAATGCTATAACGTTGCTACACATAATTCATGCTCAGTGGTAACTGTTAACCAGCTCTATTAGATGTCAGTATGAAGACTAGACAGATGTAAATTCAGAGTAATCTCAGATATGTTCAAGGCTCATCACACAGAATGCATCAGAAAGTCAACATTCTATAAAGATAATGCACAAAATTATACCTTTGTGTGTTTTTTATGAGTAGGGCATATGGGCACAGAACATGGCATTTATAAGAGACAAGAGAAACAAATACAAAGTTTTGGTAGGAAAATTTGAGAAAAAAAACTCACTTGGAAAATCTGTGTTCAGTTGGAAGACTAGTTTTAAAAATGCATCTTAAAGAAACAGTACAGCAGATTATGAAGTGAATCCATCTTCGTCATGATAGGGACCAGTGGTAGGCTCTTGTGAACAGGGTAATGAAACTTTGGCCTCCTTAACATGCAGGAAACTTCTTGGCTAATGGAATAATTACTGCATTAGTTCATGAAGTAGAATTTATTCCATGCAGTCAGTCAGTCAATCAGTTTGTTAACATAAACACTTACAGTGGGGGGTTCTTGCAGCCTGTTGGATGACAGATGGGGACAATATCATCCCACTGACCATCTTCAAGGCATGTCAATATATTGGATCCAACCATGTGAAAACCTGCATCACATTCTACCTCCACCTGGTGTCCATACCGCAGCAATGTGTGATTGTTCCATTGGGCATCATCTGATTCCAGCAAAGATCTCATTCTCCCATTGGCTGGAGGTTCTAGAACTTCACATCTCTTACCTACATATTCCACAAAACACTACTAAAAAGGTAATGGAAGGCGAAGAAAATACACATAAAAAACCAAAAATAATCAAAAAATATTAAACACACGATTCTCCAAATAACTTCCCTTTTAAATTTTCAAGCTACTGTAAGAAATTTTATTAGCAGTATTAAGTACTCTGTTTTAAAATATAAAAGGAAAAGCAGATGCTAATATTTAAGCAGCATATTAATAAAGTAAAATTTCTTGATGGAACTGTTCCATTTGAAAAAGCCTACATACTGTACAGATTCCAAATATCATTTAAATTCCCACTGCAATGCAAAATCTGCTATATGTAACTGATAGGTCCTTCAGCTATTGTCAAATATTATGATATAGTGACCACTGCTTCTGCAACTTATTTCAGGAGTGCTTATTTTAAATATAGTATTACTACCTCCCTCAATAAAAGTTTTAAGAATGTTTTCTGAGAACAAACTGTGACAGCTCCTGCCAGCTCTGGACTCATGTCATGACACAATTCAGTGAAGTATGACAGCACTGTCTCGTGTATAACATGTGGAAAACTTCTTCACTAGCACAGCATTATAACTATGCATATGTAAGAATACTGTTTCGTTTGACTGAATCATGCAGTAATATGAATAAATACAACAACACATTAAAATATTTGGTCTAAAAATCACCACTTATAGACGTCCTGTTATGTTGCAGTACTATGTACCCAATCTCGACACAGAAAATTCTGTAATTCACCAAACATTTTTCCAGAGTTGTTAGACATAACCTAACAGCTTCACAGCACAACCTCTGTAACACTATACTGTTAATTTGTAAGGCACAAAAATTTCCCTTACAAAATTTGTAGTTATATCATGATTTCTTTGCACCAAATTTCTCATTTAAAATTAAAATATTTTTTATTATTATTGATGATCAAGAAAATACACAAACAGTAACTTTGTTGGCCTCCATGTTATTATTTTACACTCTAAAGAAATATATGCATATAATTGTATAATTACAAAGTGTTATTATCACCAAATATTTCAAGCCCCTGTAGGTAATGGCACACTCATTTACAAAACGTTCACATGAACTTATGCCTTTTATGAATAACATTTCAAATTTGCAATGTCCTGCATAGACTTAGTAAAATTACACCAGTTTCAAAGATCACAAAGGTCTTCCATGGTAATTCTACGGTCAAATAACTTCAGATTAAGATTAAGTTCAAGGCTTTAGTACAAAAATATTCTACACTCTCAAACTAACCTTCACAAACTGGAACTTCCCCACTCCATTTGCCATTTGCCATACACACTCGAACAGGATTACCAATCTGCTTGTAACCATGATTACAATAATAATGAATAGTGTCCATGTAACGGTACGATCTTCCACGTATCAAACCTTGAGGGAAGTATCCTGGGAAACCACAGCTTTTCCCTGTTACAAAATATGTATCTATATATTTCAAACATGACTGAATTTTTCAAAACTAAATACAATAGGAAGAAGGTTTCTTAAACACAGGTATGTACTGAATATTTAAATAAACAAATGTATATACACACACACACACACACACACACACACACACACATGCTTGCTTAATTAAAAATTGTAAATGGTTTAAAGAAGTTCTTCTGAAATAAGTGGTTTCTTACGTATGCAAAATGGAGTTGGGCCCTCCCAGTCACCTTGCTTCAGGCACTTCCGCTCCACTGCTGTGTATTCTGTATTCCCCCATCTCAGAGAGAATCCCAGGTTGCAGGTATATATGGCAACACTACCTGCACCTGACAGACTTACACTGCCCTGGATTGGGGCTGCAGGTGCTATACAGTCTGCACAGAAAGAAGAATTTTCTATCTGAAATAGAATAAAAGCAAAGGAGCATCATTAGAATGTACCGTGCTACAGATTAGGACTGGGGTGCATAAATCCTAGTGGTAGTTTGTCCAGGCAACTAAATTTTGTACAGTAGCATCTAATGTTTGTGGATTCTCATTACTGAACCTGCTTCATGTCACCCTTCTGGCATCCAGAAATTTTTCTTCTGGGTTTTTGGAAAGTTTTTGCTCCCCTGGAATAGGTGAACTTCAGAATAAGGAAAAGAAATTGTGGATAAAGAAAAAATTAAGATTATACATGCTACAGCTCCTTGTAAGTCTCCAGTTTAAAATATTTTATAAGATGTATCACTATTCACCTTTGTAGTTTTCAAATGAATATACAGCCATCTCCCACTTAACATCAGTGATCTGTTGCTGCAAATCAGACGTTCTGTGCAAAAATGCTAATTGGCAGCATATTTCCCATTATTTTAAATTGGAATAATTGTAATGCATTATGTCAATGCAAAACCCCAACCAATCTCCTAAAACATAACTAAAATACAATAAAACGCCTTTATGTAATAAGCCACCATGTTAGGATGCAAAATGATTTAAACGTTGTTTCCTGATCACCAGACAATTAATATGGTTATTAACAAACACATTCTTTGCATGCAGTAACATGCAAAGTTTGCATGCACATTATTTTGTTAAAAATGTTATGAGTTTACAGAATGTTAATATAAATTCTTCTGATACAAACATTGGCTGTGTAATCTTGTATTGGGAGATACATACATTCTATGAATTATGGCTATTAAAAACCAACAGGTGTTCTACCAGGAAAATATTAAGTGCAGAGACATTCTGTGGGGTATGCCCATAGATAAAATACAGTATATGAAGTAATTACAAGAAGTGCACTAGGGCATACAGTTCATTGCATTGTCAATTCCTAAATACAGATTTGAAAATAAATGTAAATTCAGTACATTTTGTTGAATGAAAAGAAAACTTTTATAGCATAAAAAGGAACTGTATTAGTAAGCAACCTTGTTGACAATCTAACAACAAGGTTCAGCTTCATAAACAAACCATCATCTGGATAACCTTAAAAAATAATGTAAAAATATAAACATGACCTTACATTATGTCAGTAAAAATAGATGTGAGATCACAGCATTCAAAAATTTGTTTAATTATAATTATTAGCCATACGATTTTCATTTGGTAATTAAAATTATATAAAGTTTAATTTCTGAATTTTTAAAATTATTATCTACCCTTGTTCAATTTTATTTTCTCATTATCTCTTAAACAATAATGCGTTTTATTTTCAATAATAATGTGTGTGTGATGTACATTTGTATTTACTGGTAAGTGGTAACATGAATCAGTACTCTGTTTTGTAGGGATTTTCTATCAAATGCTACTTTTATATGATATATACCACATATGACTTTTCTTCATAATTTGATGTTTGATGCCAAACAGTAGCACACAGTAAAAATATTCACATGTTGTTCTTACAACAGGGTTTTTTTTATCTACACAATTTAGCAGTTGTAAAGATCGTAAAAACATTTTATTTCAGTTTAATATAGGAAGCACAACAGGATGTCATATACCCAGATTATACTTTATATGATGGCATTCTGTATGCTCTTAATTGTTCTGAATACCTGTGATTAAAATATTAGTTACAGTTTTCAGTTTTATTCCTGCATAGTTGCCTGTCAATAATATGGGGAAATTTTCATGTCATTAACTGTTCAGGTCTACTGTAGAATCTGCACATCATGCACAAGCCACACTAACATTTAATAATAATAAAGTAGGGCACATTTGAAGTATCTGCAGTGGTACACCTGAGATTCCAAACTTCTGGGAAATGATGCTGTGTCACTGGGTAATCAGACCTCAATATTATGAGGCCATGTAGTTTCCTCAACTTCAAGAGCCAAACCGTGCAAGAGCCAAAACGTCAAAAAATGTTTTGGGCATTCTTGGACATTACAACTTTTGAAGCTGCAGAAATTATGTTGCCTCAAAATGTTTGGATCCAATTATCCAGTAATGCAATGTCAGTGCAGAAGAATGAGATTCTCAACACTGAATTCTTTGTGTATTCATACCTGAAAAATTTTTGTTGCAGTGCATGTTTACGTTCTAAAGACCAAAAATTACACACTTCAGTTTCTATCATTAATCTGGTTAATATCATTGCCATAATCACTACAGTGGCTATGGTTTAAAGTGCTTTCCATGGTTAGCATAGTTGGCATAGTATTCTATAGCATTCTTGCAATGGTGTATGACATCCGAACTCATTAATGTTATGGACTAAGCCCATTAATTTAATATGTTCACATATTTACTGCACTTTAATAGTGAAGCTAGTGTCATGCTAAGTGTTTTGCGCAAGTGCCATGTTGTTATTACAGATTTTAGACCAATAAGACTTCTAAGTTTGGTGTGGCATCCAAAGGTGTAATGTTTGTGGAACATTTTGTCAAAATTCATACAGTTGTTCTCTATTTCAAATCAGTGTAGAGACAGAAAAAAGGCAGGCAGGCAGGCAGGTAGACAGACAAGACCTGAGATAATAAAGGTAAGTCCAGAAATACTGTTAACTTGTAAGTGTTGTACTGTACAGAGATGCAGTACAGTCAAACAGTAGAGACCACAGTAGTCTGTACTTTCAGATCTCCATGAATTCCATGCAAGAAGTCTGTCCATATGAAGATGTTGCCAGCTTTGGAAGACACTCCACACAGCGTCAAGTCCCAGACTTCTGTCACTTGAAGAATATAGTCCCACATGGCAACATTGGAGATATATCCCAAAAATGACTCAGCCTCACTGAAACCACTGCCCACTAGGTCCTGCTCCTGACCAAGTATAAGGATTCCATTACCTTAAAACAAAACAGCAGCCACAGTATTTCAAGTACTGATATAAATATGCACAAGTCTGGTATGAACCAACTGAACCATTTTAAACTCCCAGCAATTGTGCTTTAATTGCCTTAATTAGACAACAGTTCCCCATGTCTTCTTTCTGTAGCCTTACTAAAGTTAACAGTATCAGGTCTCAACAAAGAGTTAAACCAGAACCAAAACAAGGGGAAAGCATGTGCAGCACTCACTATGGGCTAAAAGATGATGGGCACAGAGAAAGTACATAAAATATGCATGTACTATCCCAAACATGTCATGGCATTATAAAAAAGGACATATTTCTATAATTTTAAACTGAATGAAGTTTCAAACTTCATGTGGTACAGCTACCAGGGGAAGGGGGAGGAATGGGGTGGGGGCAGCATAGTTTTATAATCTTGCCTTATGCACAAAATTAGCTAGGTAGAGCTATGAGCAAAATGCTCAGGAATTAAATATGCAACCCTTTTCATGCTTGTTTCTATTGAAGGGCACTATCTTCTCTTGCTATACTACAAAGTTAAAATAATTCTTATTGTTGAACTGTTGAGAGAGACAGTGCAACACATTTCTTTCACCTTGTTCCCAAATGTCACTTGTCCATTTACATATCTTATTTCAACATCTTTGTTTATTGGAACTACCACACCAATTAACTATACCTTTGTGTGTTATATTTATTCTATACATGATTGGTGGATAATTGGAATAAATTTTACCACTGTAATCAGAAGATTCTGAAAAAATGTGTGATAAAATAAAAATACAAAAACTACTCTCCCTGTAGGCAATTATGAATAATTTTTTTTTTTTACCTGGGATGAATGTTCCATTTGCAAGACCTGTTCCATTATCACCAAGTTTTGCATCAATGTAAATGCTCCATTCCCCATTTGATGAATGCCACATAACACATATAGAATGCCAAAAACCATCATTTGCTGTAATGTCTGTCACAATGCGTTCACCATTCACATACAAGACGAAACTGAAACATAATTTAAGAGGTCAGTCATAATTCTTATAATAAAACCAACTAGATGCAATAAATTCTAAAATTTATTTTGGAATAAAACTACATTTTCAGACAGTTCCTCTGTCCATCATCAAGAGTTTTTCACTGTACACACAACAATGGTATGACATATACCACTGCTGTGTGTGCAGTGAAAAACTCCAGATAACGGACAGAAGAACTGTCTGAAACATGTAGAATTTTATTCCAAAAATAAATTTGAGAAATTAGTGCATCTAGTTGGTTTTATTAGAAGAATTTATCAAGCTACATGGTCACCTGAACATCAAAATCAGTTATAACTGTTTGCCACAAATAAATATACAAATTCAGATAATGTCCCGACATCCATGTTGCAACCAAAGACATTAATTTTGACTGTCTGTACATTCAGGTACCATAACAAATAAAAAATAAAAATATACAAATAAAATAAAGAAGAAAACAAGTCAGTCACATAGTTTAGGGTGTTAGGTGATGACTTTCTGCCATGGAGCCTTAGATTTAATTCCAGGCAGTTTCATGTAATATTTGCAGTGGAGAGCATGGCAATGCAGCAGGTACTTCTATGAATTCTTTCTGTATTCTATGTCACTCATCATTTCACCACTGCCCCATATTATATGTAAAACAGTCCCAATGTTATGGCCACGCAGCATTTTATTACATTCTCAGTCTTGAGCACTTTATGTCTCTGACCGGGCACCTAGCTATATGCTGATTAAGAAATAAAAATTATTTTTACATGAGTGTCAACGGTTCATGATTTATGGAGGCGAAAGAGAGAAAAATGTAGGAATCTGGTCAGGTCCCATCTGTTAAGACACTGTCATGTCACATACCTGTGACTATAGGGGAGACACAAGAATAATTGCAAGCAGGACACCCAGTATTTGTCACATTTCAAGACAGTCCATTCAACCTGAACAGAAGTTTTAGGATCCTGTGACCGTGCATCTTGAGCAAAGTATGAAGAGAAAAAAACCAACAAGTTGCAACAATTAGATGTTTATTATTAACTTCTATCTCAACATGTTTCGGGCATCATTATGCC
>Ga0209755_10006001_pt1 | contig 13602 bp, 13 predicted proteins | sample TergutCo191P1_FD_187301 | JGI IMG/M metagenome (GOLD analysis project Ga0209755, IMG submission 187301) | Cornitermes sp. P1 segment gut microbial communities from Petit-Saut dam, French Guiana - Co191P1 (SPAdes) (version 2) | ecosystem: Host-associated > Arthropoda: Insects > Digestive system... | reverse complement strand
GTAAGTCGGTGATATTTCTCTAGAAGCAATCCAGAACAAATTGTTTTAAACAGGAAACAAGGAAATAACTTTCCTGAGAACAAAAGTAATACTTTATTGATATATCATATTATCACTGCTTCTGAACATGGTTGTCTTCATCTCCAGTTTTCTATTGTTTATGTCAAAACAGGTCTCAAACACCTATGACGATACACACAAAATTTTGGATATTTATATTTGCAGACTGACAACAACTGTTAAATGTTAGCTGACTCCGCAAAATGTGTTTATACAATAAAAAAATAAAACTTTCTGATGCATTTTTATTCAGTTGCAATGTTGAAATGACCTTCAGGAAAGCACTCTAGACATGCATGTAGCCTATTGTATCAATACAACAGAAGGGCACATATATACAAAAAATGACATTCAGTTTAATCAGGTTACAATTACTTGATTTACAATATAAAAAACACACTTACATATAATATGTAATGAAACATACTTTTAAGAAAGTTGTTTCCACTCCTGTAAAACTGAGAAACCAGATGATATGCCCTTGTGTTATAAAGTCCTCAATATGAAAAGCTATCTACATTACACCAACCACCGTTAAGTTACTGGTGAACATTTAACAAACCGATAACAAATTAATACTTAAACAGTTTAATCTGAAATATAGAATGAACACTACCATGCTACTAAAATTATTCACTGTATAATACATAAAATCTGTGGTGATCTGGACTGTATTTGACAGCTTTACAAACAATCAAACTTCACTTCTCACAGGATCAAAGAAACATTATTTACATTCAACAGCCAATTATTAGGTAGTCATAATAGACACATGCTTATGTTCCGTTAAAATAGTTCAGGGAAAACAGCCAAACTTATCATAACATTAAACACAGAAAAAGTCAACTTTTATTTTCACATAAACATTCAGCCATTTTTTTTCCACAGTATCTATATTTAACCATCATATTATCTTGTATAAATAGAAGCAATTTTTTTTTCTCAGCTTATCAACCATAACATTTGTAGACTGTGCTATGTTTGACAGTAATAAACCTGGTTATCAGTTTGGGTGTTGTCTGTCATCTTGAGATTATTTTTAAACATAGTGTTTCAAAAGTTGGATAGTCTTCTGCCAGTAGGTGTAAAGGAGGAAGATTCCTAGGCATGCCCATTAGAAAAAGATAGCCACATGTAATTACAGAGACAAGGTACTGAGTACTCAGTACCTTGTCAAGCCTCCAAACGAGTAGGAACCTTGTTTTCTTATACCTGAAGGCAGAAGCATACCCAATTTCTGAACTGCCGCATCTACAGAAAATTCAAGATGACACACAATATCCAAAATAACATTCATGCATATTGCCACCACACCATCACCAGAAACATTCAGCCTTAACTGACAATAAATTCTGAAGTATTCCAGTCTGTAGGGAATTTAAAAAGTAATCAAGTTTCCTGTTGTATACATTTCTTTTCATGACAGACAAAAGAAGAATGCTTACTGTTAGAAACTACCAAGTCAGGATGACTACATGCTTTGATAGAATACATACATTCAAACAGAGATCCCCTCACTTTCTTGCTAAAAGATACCAAACCCAGAGCAAGTTGTTTCAAATCTGAACAAAACTGCACTAGTTTTTGTACGCATTACTTACTCATACAGGAAGAATGCCTGTGGGAAGAAATACAAGTCCACACATTTTGTCACAAGATCCATCCTGCTAGAAATTTCAAATGACTGTGATGATACTGATACTGAGTACAGATACTGTAAAACCTAGTAATTAGTTTTGGGCTGCTTTCATTACAATGTTTGGAATCAAAGGAAAACTGCATCACAAAAATCCTGACAATAAATAATCTTTATATTACAAAATAAATTTGACAACAAATACACATATCTTGTCATACATAATACAAGGACAGTTGTCTACAAACTCAGCAGTGGGGGCAGCCAGCTCAACAGCATCAAGTTTTGAAACATGTGAATACAAATGGTTCCTTTCTTAATGATCTGTGCTTCACTCTGTAATACACAATATTTGGAAATTAAGTAAATTTCTTATTCACTCCTTTGTTAATGGATGTTTTGTAACATCACAATCAAAAATTCAATGACATAAAACATGTAGACAACAAATTCATCTATAATAAACTCACCTGGGGAGGAAACGCTATGTCCCAATGACATGTAACGAAATAGGCAATAGTATCTATATAAAAGCTTCTATGAACACAACCAAATTTAAAATGTATCATGGTGAAAGATATAGTCAGGATGTGAACAAAAACTGCCCTGCATTCTCAACACAACAACAAATGGTCAGCTCCATGCTTGGGCCACCCTTACCAAACAAAAAATACCCATATCCATCTGAAAAGTAGTTGGGCTGGCCAATATGGCCACTCTGAATACGAAAGTGAAAGAAATCCTGGTGTCTTCTACTTTACAGAAAGTCACTTCACTGACCAAGAAAACAATGAACATCTACATGCAAAGCCTATAAATCCAAGTTCCCTAAACTTAGTTCCAGATGCTTCTCTACATCTTATGAAACTGGTACTTGTGTGAATTTTCCACCACAAAAACGCACTTAGGTCCTGTCTTCATACACAAAAGCTCATTAACTTTACTGACATAATTTAACCACTTATATTTAATTTAACCATTTATATTCACATAACTAACATACACAGCTTTACTAGTGAATTTTTTATCCATATTCAGCATGGATCTTATAACTGTTACCACATTAAAACTGACACATTTCAGCCAATAATAATGCTGTCAATGTTGTATTAAAAATATTTTTCTCCTTGAGACCGGCATTTAAAACAGTAAGTTAAATAAATAGTGCAATATAAGTAGAAGCAAACTGCTCATTAGAAAATAAATAAAACCTCTTAATATTTAGGACCAGTGTGTGCTAACTTGTGTGTGAAGATTAGATGCTCTCTACTACAATACCTGAAATCTGTATTCTGACTTCCCTCTGGAAGGGAAATAATCTGATCAACAGAGCCTTCCAAAGCCCCATCTGTCACAATAAAACAGTCAGCTCACTGCCAGTACAGGCTAACTACGCAAAGCCTGCAGCCTGCTCTGCATATCTTCCAGTTCCTCCTCATCTTCCACAACTGATGATGCTCCAGCTGCCTCCGATACTCCAGTCGCAGGAAGAGAATCAGTAACAGCTGCTGGGGCTTGCCCAAGTTGTCCTGCTGTCAGTTCCCACAACACCTAAATGTAAACCAAAAGGTTCTTACATTACATTTACATTTCATATACATTTGAAAGATCCAAGCTCTCTCCAATGATGGATGAATATGAAATATGTAAAACAAATATACCTTAAGTTGTTTCACACAACAGCATCACTTACAAGTAAACAATAACACTTAACCCTTTAAATGCCAAGTTAAAGCCCAACTGCCATCTGCTGGCATTATTAGCTCACCATATTCTCCACATTAGCAGGATATGGGTTACTATAATAAAACACAGCAACAATACAATCAATACAGAACATCACAACACAATGTATAAAGTGTGTGTATACAAAAATATAAAATATGTATAATATTACACGTAAGTGGGGCCCAGAGGGTGGGTAGAGGTATAGCTCTACTCCCCATGACTGCAGCACTAGAAGGGGGTTAGTGGTCAGCAGCACGCCCCGGATGTACTTTACCCCCGGGAAAGACCCGGTACCCATTTTACAGGAAGCTAGATGGGCCCCAGGACCAGTCTGGACGGGCAGAAAATCTTGTCCCCAAAACGATTCAATCCCGGACCATCCAGCCTGTAGTCAGTCCCTATACCGACTGAGCTACCCGGCCCACAATATTACATGTAATAAAATTATTAATTTTTACCATTGTTACATATTAAAAATTCTTCCACAGAATAAAATACATGAGCAAGAAGATATTTTCTAAGTGCCGACTTAACAAGCATTTTACTTTCTTGTAATTCCTGTATGTTTGAAGGTAAGTGATTAAATATTTATATAGCAGAATAAGTGACACCCTTTTGAACAGGGGTGAGTTTTACTGATGGAAAATGTAATTGATTTTTGCTCCTAGTATTAAAATCATGCGATGACAAATTAAGTTTAAAGTTAACCAAATTATTAAATACAAACATTATTAACAAAAAAAAATATACAAACATGGTACTGGCAAAATATTTAGTTTCACAAACCAACAGGAACATCTTGGTACTATTCCCAGCATAGTTCTTATGGTACTGGAAAAATATTTAGTTTCACAAACCAACAGGAACATTTTGGTATTATTCCCAGCATAGTTCTTAATATCTTTTTTGAAATATAAACACCTTGTGTATTGTGGTTGAATTTCCCCAGAATCTGATGTTTATTGGACCATGCATCTTTGTGATAACTGAAGAATAAAAAACCAACTGGTTGCAAGCTTCTGATGGTGGGCATAGTAATGCCCAAAACATGTTGAGCCTATAAGAAGTACAATAAAATAATAAGTGGCATCTAGTTGGTTTTTCATTCTTCAGTTCCCCCGAATATTATACCACATTTTATCACAGAATTAAAAAGGGCAAAATATACAGCCTTGAGTGTTTCTACATTTAATATATGAACAAGCTTTCTCATTACAAAACAAAAGACACTCAGTTTATTTAATAAGTAATTTATACGCATCTTCCATTAATTTGAACGAAGTCATCCTGTTGTGTATTGATTCTATATATTCACTTTATTATATATATATTTCAGTCAACACAACTATATAATAAAAGCATAGGTTAAAGCGACATGTTTCGACTTAAAAAGTCATCGTCAGGCTAAGCTAAGAACAATGCAGTTCTTTACAGTGTGTCTGTGTGCATTTGGGATCCCAAATGGCTCACAATGTGTGCTGTGATTCATACCAGTGTTCTTAGCTTAGCCTGACAATGACTTAAGTCAAAACATGTCGCTTTAACACACACTTTTAGTATATAGTTGTGTTGACTGAAATATGTATAATAAAGTGAATATATATCTTCTATTGAAGGCCAAGAAATTTTTATATTATTTCATACAACAAGTATCTGACCAGAACAGGACAGGTGTAGTGGATATATAGAGGATTTAGTTACGAAAATTTTACGAAACATTTTAATTTTGTGCTTCCGTGCATCATAGTATAAGTCAAATGAAACACCAACTTGATGCAACACTGTGCAGGTTTTATTTCTGGAGAGTCACTCTGCAGAAATAAAACCTGCACAGTGTTGCATCAAGTTGGTGTTTCATTTGACTTTTACAAAACATGTTTTTCTATATTTAACATAAGCTGATTAGCCTGAAACTATTTCGATATTTGAAGAAGAACCGATTTAAAATTTATATTTAGACATTAATAAACTCATGTCACCTGCAAACATGATGACATCAGAATAACTATTAGATCAGTCCAGGAAAATCATTTATATACATACATATCAAACAACAGTGGTCCCAGAACTGAGCCTTGGTGAACTCCAAGTTTAATATTTTTCCAATTACAGGGGTAAGTTTTTAGTATTTATAAGCTTCAGTTTTACTCTTTGCTTCCTATCAAAAAGACAGGATCTCTACCAATCTAGGACGACTTCTCTGACACCATAAAACAGTCCACAGCATACTTACTAGCCATGTTTCTATGACATTTAGTAATGTATTCTCAGGCCAACAGCACAGTAATTTCACTTGAATACACTGACAGTTCAGAAACAAATTCTGCCTCCATCATGACAGTTCTAATACGATTTGACACCCAGTCTAATGAGATTATACAGTACTCTGAGACAAGACAAGGAACATATGTGGTACCCTATGTCTTGGCCGGCCAGAAGAGCCTACTGTGGTAGAACATATTATGGATATGGGACATGACAATGAACTCACCAATGCATAGAGATTAAACAAAGCAATAGGCTGTATGGAGTCCTTGGTGAAGGAGCCAATAGGCATATGATCAAAGTTACAGTACTTTTCAGTCTAAATACAATTGTTTATTTACTGTACCTACCTACTTACCTATGTTACATATGTTGCACATTTTATATAACAATTTTTCCAAGGTTTTGAGATCTCAAACCACACAACTCTCAGTATTTCCAAATCATTCTTGTAGACAGCTTGATGACAGCTATACTCTACAGTCAAAATATGTAGCTATTTTATAAAGTAACTGAACAGTTGTGTTTAGACTAAAAGTAAAAAAAAAAACAGTATGAAACAGTTCCACACAGATTAGAAAAACTACACCTTTGATTGTACTGAGAATACAACTGAGATGAATTGCCTTACAACAGGAATATGTTTGCATCCCACTAACTTCCAAAGGGAAGAGGGCTACATATTACACCCAGCATGGCAAACCACAACAATTCAAACAAACCAGAGAATGGGATAACTGTAAAAGTACAAGCACTAGAAGAAAATTTGTCAAATTAATGTCAGAGCTAATATTTTGGGATCTTGGGTTATGGCCAGGTAGTCTGCCCCACAGATACCAATATTTCAGAGGAACAAACTGTCTGCATCTGGGATATAACACTATGTGGTCCAGGTCTGAGCTACCAATCCTTCAGAGGAACATAATGCTGCCATAATCTGGGTTTTGACACCATGTAGTAAGTCAAGTGTACACCACCATCTTATAAGGAATATGCTGCCTCTTTCTTCTGGGTTATGACTCAGTGCAGTTCAGTACAAAAGTAACAATGTTTCAAGGAACTATGCCTCCATCTTCAGGGTAAAAGTCTCATATGGACATAAACACATATTCATATTCATGCGACTCACAGAAGAAAACAGCATTTGTTTCAAACACAAATGAAGCTGCCAAATAAATGACAATTCAGAAAACAAAACAAGCTGTAAAGACAAACACAAGAAAGATACACAGAGGAGAACAGCCAAAGACTGGATGGAGATCCAATAGGAACGTTTATTGTATGATGAGTCTAGAGTTATTTAAAAATGCCTTTTAACTGATAAAGTTACAGGGTGGTCAATGACAGGGTGAATATAAGTACTGAATTAGAAAGGACATGGAATTGTGGCCTCTTTTATGGTACTAACCCAATGTTTACTTGGAAAAGAAGAGAAAATCTGAACCAAGATTTGAACTCACAATACAAAATATAAGTGCCAAGTAGTCAGCTGCATGTGGTGAACTTGGAAAAGAATGAAACAGCTTTCTCACTTTTTATGGCATAAATGCAAATGGGCAATGATGATGAGTGGCTTCACATCTTTGAGTTTTACATTGTGACAAAAGTCAGGAACAAACCAAGGATCACACTGACCTTGTCAACCTCCTCCTGTGCCTCTTCCTCCAACTCATCCTGGTCTTCTAGAGTATCCATTGTTTCTTCCAGCATCTCCTCAATAATTCCTGCCTACAACAAATAAAAAGCAACTTAATAGTCATTCTGCATGCTACACACAGAGCTGGGATAGTGCAGTAGATATAGCAGTGAGGTTGCAGACATTCCAGGCAGGATCAAGAAACTTCAATTTGTACAGCCCAGCTCTGGAGCACAATGCAGCTTCCTATCAAATTGACACCAGTGGATATATCCCCAATAGTAACTGGCCCGTGCATTAGGCTAACCATCCACTGTCACCTACATGTGTGTACCTATACCTCCACTTCTCCATACACCCTCATGGCACTGTACTTAATTAACCACAAGGACAACGTTACCTTAACATACTACAGACAAAATTTACATACAACTTCCACTACATGAAGCAACTGCACAAAACTTTAAAAAATTACACATTATTGCTACACTAACTCGCATTCCATCCCTTCTTTCTGACTGATCCTTCACATGTTACCTTTTAACCTTGAAGAAGAAGAGAACTTTTGCTGCCCTGCTGAAAGACTGGCTATATGCTGATAAAAGCTAGTAGGAGACCAGCAAACCTATATGGATGTGTTGAATAATTAACAAGGAAGAAATCTGATACACTTTCCTTCACCCTAAAGCTAGTAAAGATGTTAAATCAACAACACACCATTCATTTCTACGCATAATTTACACCAGCATAAATTATAAACTCAGATCGTGCCCTCCATTAAAATCTCTAACATTCACACCATCACCACATTTGTAACCACTAACACACAATAAAGATATCACACAAAATTTACAGGCATGTTCCTATCTGCATACACAATTTCACAATACCAGTTCAAATGATTCATTATCACTGTGAAACAAAAAGCTAAATCACATGTCAGTTCTTCATTGTATTCCTATTTTATTTTCCACAGGTCACAATTCCTCAGTGAAGGTGGATATATTTCTAATATCAATTACCTCAAAAAAATTAAGTCTAGTATCACTCTTAAATTTTGAAGTTCTTAAGGCCATCATGTTGATATTACTGATGACAAAAACTTGAAACACATGGCAGATGATTTATTTTCCAGTGTCATGATAATCAGTTTCATAAAAACCTAAAATCAGCTAATTTGATGAAAGGGTATTAATTGGTACACACAAACATACACATGCCTGAATACATAAGTATGAACTATGAAATCAAATGACCGTATTTCCAGTTGAAACAAGCCACAAGAAGAAGAAGAACATTGTACACCTTGCAATGAGTCCAACATGAATCTGAAATAACAACTACATACCTGTCAAACCAGAACTGTGGATTTATTATAATCATCTGATGCAATATTGTGACTCACCCTCATCATCTCCTTCGATAAATCTCGCATAGTAGCTGCCACTTCAGGCACACTGACCAGTGACTGCATTGCCTGCATCACTTCTGTCGACTTCTGTAGGGAGCCAGCCACTCTCAGAGTTGCTGAACAAAGAAGTGAACAGTGGTACCAAAATCTGCACCTGAATCATAACCCTGGAATTTGGGTAAACCCTGATTCTACTGTTGTGCAACGTGGTTCTTCTTGACATTTACGTTCCTTGACCTTTCTGTCAGACTTTGATGTAAACTCATCCTGAAGACTGAACTCTAGCGTTCCTCAGCGTAGGTGGATGTAACCAGGCAATGGAATACTCTCTTGGCAAGGGTCATTATTCTGAATTACATTTATGAGTCACTTTGCCTATTCCCAACAGCTCATGTCAAGCAAGTGAGTTATATATTAAACCAGAACTTCTCCCCCTTAATATCATCTTTCTGTTTTTTTAAAAATGTACATTATGCCATTGGTACAATAAAACTGTTCATGCATATTTCAGTTGTTCATTTTTGTTTTTGTAATAAGTGAATCACCTAGGTCCCAGAACTTCATGACCCCTTGGTTTTGGGGGCACTTTAGAATGCTTCTCTATCTGACCCCATTTTCAATGACACTTTTTTTAAATGTGTTTCCACATTTCTGATATAGCAACACGATGAGGGTGCACATCACACTGAAACCTCAGTAATGAAGTAAATGTCTCATGTTACACCAACAAATGTACTAAGCTATTATATAAGTGTACAATCTTTTACATAGCTCCTACACATTTTGATACCATTATTGTGCCATTTTCAGGGAGCTAACACCAAAATTTCTTTAAAACATGTGTTTATTGTGATCTATTTCATTGCTATTTGTTTTCAAAAAATTTTGGTGTCAGCTCCCTGAAGATGGTAAGATAATATCACTGAAACATGTAGGCACTATGGAAAAAAATGTGCGTATATATTATAGTATAGTGTATTTGTTGGTGTTACACGAGTTATTTATTTCATCATAATGAACGGAATAAACAACATAAAACTCAGTAATGGAGTTCAGTACTGATTACAATAGTACACTCATTTTGTCTGGAACAACAGTTACAAGTGGAACACACACATTACACCAGGCATCTTTGACATGCAACTGATGATGGCAATACTTAGGTAAAAAAAATAAGACTGACACTTCGAATAAAGTAGTCACCAGGTAAGGTTATTCTGCTGTAATTTGTTCATGATCTTAGTTTTTCAATACAAAATCACAATGTTTTGGAAAGTTTTATTTCCATCTTAGTTTGCAAGGTTACCAAAAATCCCTACATTGTTTACTATATCCTATAGAGGCCATATTTGATTATGTGCAGGTAAGATGCAGTTTATTCAGTATATTCTGCAGTTATATTATTTCTATAATTGCACCTTTACGCTTCTTTCAAATGTCCCAGTTTTTGACTGGCCAGCAGTTTCCAACCTTCATCAGATAAAGTAGTGGAACATATGAAAGTACACATTACTTCACACAACTTGGTCTTCAGACCAGCTGTGAATTTACTGGCCAACTATCGGGCTGCAACCAGAGCTGTCCACTACTGTGCCCAGCTGCCAGTCAGCAGCTAAGTCACAGTGATGTATCTGCTGCTTATAGACATGTTCACACACTACAGTTTTTAGCCAGTTGCACTCAAGCCATCACCTCCCACTGCAGTTTTAGTGGAGTACTGAAACTGTAAAGTCATTCTGAGATTTGTCATGAGTCATGAAGGCATGCGATTTGGGGGAGGATATGGAATTATTATCCCTGGTAGAAGCCAGGCCTATATTTTGAGACAAAACAGATGATATTTATAGACAGGGAAAAAAAGGCATGGACAGAAATGTGTATTGGTCTTAAAATATATTTGAATCACTAGGAGATATATATGACTATGGTACAAAACAACAAAGCAGTAACTGAATTAACAGTCCAGTGCAGATCATTGCACAAACATGACTACTTGGTCAGCATTCTTGGTCATTGTTATCAAAGTTCTGAGTCATGCTCTCACCTATCTAGTAAGCTGCCAACTGGTCGAAAACTGGCATGTGTGAAGGACGTCTTAATGTCAACAAACAGGCAAATGCTTTTGCACTGTAATTTTATTCCCAAGCACATGGCAGCCATGTTGCCATGTTCACCTATGTGTCAATAATGAAATGAACTTATGTTTGAGAAATACCCAGGCTGAATCTCAGACAGGATATTAGATATCCTACATAAGGTCCTCAGTTTCACCTGGAAAATGCTAAGATAGAACCTTCATGGCCACTGCTATACATATCCTCACTAACAACAAAGCTTTCTTCTTACCAAGCTGATTCTTCATCTGTAATTGTATGGAGTTGAGATGTGCCTTGGATGTATGAATCTTTGAAATTGCCTTCCGGGCCCTTATGATTTCTTTGGCAAGTATTGTACATACTCCCTTGTCACCTTTCTTTGCTGCCTCCTTCAGTGAACATTTGACCTTTTCTTCTTCACGCTTAATGGCTAAAATTAGAAAGACAATTACCCTATTTACCACTGCAACATCCTGACCATTAAGATGTAGGTATGTGTATATAAAAGAACAGAAGTAAAAAACATGGTTTGCAACTTGCAAGTTAAGCGAATATGATCAAACTTAACAAACAAACCAAATCTAACAAAAGTTAACGAGGAAGAAACACTGTGGATTTCAGATTAAGAAATATTTCTGTAACATGATGTAATAGAGGGTTGCAAATACAAGAATGTACTAAATAATGACAGTTGGTGTTAGGCATACTGACTTCAAAACTGGAAAAAAATGAATGCATAGAGACAACAGGGACAAAATTAAAATGACTGAGGCAACACTTAGGACCCCTAAAACATGTTACATCAATCACATTGAAGGTCCTAAATCCAATCCAAACAGCATGTAATGTCCCTTCCATACCAAACATTAAAAAAAGAAGTTTTGGTGAGAACTTATGTTTCAAAGAAATGTTAAGGAGTGCCAAAATCACAATTAGCATAAAGTAGTAAAGTCAACAGTAATACAGTATTTTCCCTTTAATCCAGCACCCACAGGACTAGACAGGTGCTGAACCATGAAACTGCACCTTTTATAAAACTTTTTATACTTGGAACAAGAATTCACCTCAAACACACATTCTAAACTGTCTTTGAGAAAATGGTATTGGTCCCATGGAAAAATGTCCTTTTGATGTAACAGTGTGAACATTTTCTGTATTTGGGTTGAGTATGATAACACTGTAAACATGCAGTTATGCATGCAAAAATCCAGTACTGTCTTTGTAGGGTAACATTCTCTGCATCCTTGGCTTAGTCCAATAAAAAATTCATTAATGAAATACATCGTATTCTACACTACTATACTATTCAAATATTACACAAAACACCACCAACACCAAAGCACACCTAAGCAAGAGCTACTAATATGGTCAAAGGCAGGTAAGTGGGATAAATGACAGTGGGATGCAACAAGGTCAACCACATGATGAATTGCCAGTGTGGCACAGGTAGGTGCGAAGCTAACTAGAACTCCTGTGAGACCCTAAGATTGCAATAAATGGCACACACTATGATTTTATGTAGGGGCTGCATGGTCTGCGGTTAGAACCCCAGTACAGTCAGGAGACTTGTCCCTTCTTCAACAGTCCAGGCTGGCTCTGAAGCCCTCCCAGCCTCCAGTTTTGGGCGTTCTTTCATGGTGGTAAAGTGGCCGGGGAGTTAACCACTCACCTCCATCTAGTAACCTACATGCCTTCATGGAATGGACAGGGAGAACTTCAAGTTTCGTGGAAAAGTGATCATAAACTCATATTATCTTCATTAATTAGTAGTACAAATAGCGTATTTTATTAGATACTCGATAACTTGCGTTTTTAACACAAAATTACAAGAATTTTTTACATGGCTGTGCGATACAATTATGTTCAGACATGTTATGTTCAAACATTCCGGTTTTATAAAGGTACGGGAGTTAATAAAATGATACACGTATGCGTATAAAATTCCTAAATTACATCCCGCAAAAAAAAAAAAACCTCCGAACATGGAAATCTCAGAGGATGCAACCTTACACGTAACCGGGGATGGTATGCAGGTTAAAACAATGTAAAAGAAAGTGAAGACACGGGCACACATGAGCGCCAAAGAGTAATTTAACTGAAAAAACAAACGTAATTTCGTATTCACCTCTTATCTGTCGATCAAGCTGATAACCTTCTTTCCTTATTTTATGTGACCACTCATTTACCTACAAAAATGAACACAACCTATTGTCAGGTTACACCCACAAATGCATCCTGTCAAATACGTTCAATTCAACACATGATTTTACCATGTCCTTGGGATTCTTTTCTTGTGATTTACCAAATAAACCCATAGCGAACTTCTTTCTGTCACTTAACTCCCTTTAATCGGAAAGTAATTTTCTCTTGTGCAGTCCTTTCAGACTACGGTCACAATTGACATCGCGTTTTACCTCGCACGTTAACATGGATCAAAGCTCAGATACTTATCTACCACTCACTGAACCCACAGACCAGTATACTATGATCCATGCTCTGTATACTGTAATCCATGCTATACAAAATACATTTCCGTGCGAACTGCGTCAAAATCTAGAGGGCCCGATCGCACCATAGTTGCCAACATATGAAATATCTGTAAGAAATTTGGTATTTGGAGAGGAGATATTATTTAACTAACAGTTCCTCCACTAATCAAGAAATTCCCCTCATGTTATGGAATCCCAAGGTTTATTGCCATCATATAATGTAGAACAACACAATGAACCTCAGTACCGAACACGCTCTTCCACCTACAGGACTGCTAACA
>Ga0209755_10006000_pt1 | contig 13604 bp, 9 predicted proteins | sample TergutCo191P1_FD_187301 | JGI IMG/M metagenome (GOLD analysis project Ga0209755, IMG submission 187301) | Cornitermes sp. P1 segment gut microbial communities from Petit-Saut dam, French Guiana - Co191P1 (SPAdes) (version 2) | ecosystem: Host-associated > Arthropoda: Insects > Digestive system >... | reverse complement strand
CTGGCCCACTCAGCCTCCTGTACAAAGGGTACCAGGTCTCTTCCAGGGGCAAAGTACAGCCAGAGCGTGCTGCTGACCACTCACCCCCTTCTAGTGCTGCGGTCGTGGAAGAGTAGAGCTATACCTCTATCCACCCTCTGGGCTACATTGGGCCTGTAACAGGATAACTTTACCTTTTTATTATAAATCTTATAAATGTTTAGGCCCATTAGCATACGCTCTACTATTTATTCCAGTGGTGCTATACACTGATTTCTGTTGCACTGTAAAACCAGTTAGAGTTGCTTCCATACCAGACTGGGGACCAAGAACAATGGATGAAAGGATTTTAAAATTTGTATATGACTTGTGGAATCACGTGTTCTTCGCCCCGATTATTTTCATAGTAAACTGTACTGGTGCCAGTCCCAAAGGCTGTGCAGTCTAAGGTGTAGATCTACAGCCATTTGATTGCTAGGATGTTGGTTTCAAATCCCATGGTTGTCTGTCTCGTGTGTTGTTATAGGTAGTGGTCTCTCCAATGGGCTGATGATCCATTCAGAGGAATCCTCCAGTGTGTATGTGTCTGTGTGTGATCTAGAAACCTCAACAGTGAGGCAGCCTAGGACTGATTTGGGCTGTGTGCCACAAAGAAAGAAAAAAAACTGTACTGGTTGTTATGTTATGAAATTCCTGTTGACCAACTGTTCTGTCATGTACTACCATGGCACTGTATAGTGATGCTTGTAGCTGCACAGTGAAACATTGGTGAATGTGGATAACTTAGTATTGTAAGAAGTGGACATAGTCACATACCCCACATGTGGAAACTTGGGGAAAGAAACAACTGAAGTGATTTCAGATATAACAGGAATATCGTCATGTAATTCTGTTTCAGTTCAGCGCAGAGAAGCCGGGTTTGCTGAATTGGATGTAACTGTCACCAGCCCTTTGGGTCAAGACTTACCACTTGAAGTGAAGAGCCATGGGAATGAGAGGGATTGCGATTTAATTGAGTTCTGTCCAAGTTTGCCTGGAAATTACCGCTTCAAAATGACATATGGAGGAGAAGAAATATCAGGTATAATCATGAAACAGGTCATATCCCCTACCCTGGTAAGGGAGGTGGCTGGTTCCTTACCACATTGGTAACCATTTATGAAACTGTACAGTGTAACCACAGTGTCATATTGCAGACTGCAGAAGACTAATTTTCATCAACAATACTGTGAAGACTTCAAATAACAAACTGATTGGATGTCTGCTGTATCTCTGGTAGTAACCATATTGAAGTGATGTATTTGCACTAAATCCACTAAAACTGTAGGTGTTATTTTATTCTGTTGTAGAGTAGCAAACATTTACTACAAGTGTCAAGACTGTTTAGCTACTAATTTTCAGTTTAACACGATTTGGCGATGATCTGTGGCCATGCTTATCTTCTGTAGCAGGCTAGCAGGAAGTGATGTCACTGTCAAGCCATCAGTCATGTGTATGGATTGATTAAGTTGGTTACATAATCAGGCAGCTCATATAGTTTTCTCAACAGCATTGGCTTTTCTTACTGAGATGAGTGAGAAACAAAAATCTACATCGCCTAGTACAATCCAAGTGAAAAATCAGTCGAAGACAATGAGTATTGAAGAGAAATTAGGTGTAATAAGCTGACTTTAAAAAGGTGGACAAATTGTTGACATATGCCACAGTGTTTTACTCACTCATAGTAGCATACATACAATTTGTGATAATGCTGATAGAATTAAAGATAATGTATGCATACTGTACAGAAATTATATATACTGTATATATACAGTATGTATATACTCTACACACCCATGTGTCCACTAGTGGTACAGTCATACAGTATATAGGATTACACTGTTTTAAGTGGGAATTTTGTGTTAGATTTGCACAATTTTTATTGCACAACGTTTTAACCCTGGCATAAAATAAGACCTGCCTGTACATGGATTGGGCACACTGCTGTCCCCCAACAATGGCATTTTATACATTTAGTCAACAAACATACTGACTGAATTTTTTGAGACATGCTGCACAATTCCATTTTTTTCCCCCTCCACAAAATGCCTTGTATTCATAATGTTACATTTTTGGTTCATAAAATATTCACATTTTGCATTAAGAGTATGCTAAAATTTAAATGTCCACATTTGTCCCCAAAAGGTTAGTAAAGAGAAATCATTGAACTGGTGGTGACCAAGTTTTATATGGCAGTTCAAACTGGATGAAACATTTTTCAGAGTGATAATTACATTTTAATATCACACTGTATGGGATGTAGTAAATAATATTAAAAACTCTGATGATGCACATTTACTAGATATTGTACAGATGGTAGGAACAGTAACAGTAGTTTATATGTGCAGTAGTAAAATATACAAATGAAGGTCTAGTGTTTAATTAATTATATGCATATGCGTAATGTTGTACATTATTTCTAACATGTGAACTTTGGAGATATACATGGAAGGAAGTGTCCAGTCTTCACAAGGTTGTCATTTAAATGATATTTAACAGAAAATAATATAAACATATATATCATTTGTAATATTTACAGTTACAGATATTCAAATTTAAAGATCAACCGGAGTGTTTACTTTACAGTTACTGTTAAATGTACATTAAGTGCTAACACAAAAGTTGTTACTGTATAAGTACCCAGCATATGCCATCAGTGGTAGGCTAAGGGCTTAGTTAAAAAAAAAAACACTGAAAAAGCTGGGTAATTGCACAGTCCAAGTAGAAACCAGCTAATAAAAATGACAGGGTTTGTAACAGTACACCGTCATTTAACCCTTTAAATACTGAGTTAAATCCCATATGCCATTTGCTGGCTCACCATATTCTCCACGTTAGCAGCATAAGGGTTAAAAGGATATTTATTTACACTGACTCTGGTAAACAGTCCAGAGTTACAGATGTAAACAGGCATCTGGAATGGCCTCGTGCATTCTTTGTGACTGTAAGGCTTTAGCCACATTTAGATTCAAGCACCTGGGTCATCATTTTATGCAAGCAGGTGACTTTTAAGAAATCTCTCTTTGCAGAGTAGAGGCTGCTAGATACATGAATATAAGGGCTGCACATAAGGTTCAGTGTGGTTGAAGTGCATGGGTCACTAATGTGCCTATCCTTCTTGTATTCTATTCTATTCTATATACCATAATTAATATAAAATCTTCACAGCTAGAATCATTTTGGGTTTCAGGTACAGTAAATATTCAAACACTGCACCTTTAATTTCAGGATGTTTTCTAGTGTGTGTCCCAGTGTCACAATCACCACAACTAACATCCAAACAGAAGATGCAGAAGTGAAATCACCTTGTCACCAGCATAGAAATCTAAAATATACAGTACTCTATGAGAACATCACTAATATGGCAATATTTATAATTCCACACAGGTTCACCTCTGACATTTACTGTTGAAGATTCAGGAGTAGCAAAAGCAAATGGCGATGGATTATTGTGTGGCCAAGTAGGAAGTCCTGCTAGTTTCAAAGTTGTGGGACCTGGTTTACCAGGCAAACCTAGTATTCATGTAGATGGACCTGACAGCATGGCTACTTGCAGTATAGAAAGAGAGGCTGATGGAATATATGTAGTCACCTACACTCCTTTGGAAGTTGGTGTTTATGATGTTAGGGTAGACTGGAATGACAGCCCTGTACCAGGTAAGCATTGTTACTGAAAATTCTTCCATTAAGAATTTTAAGGATTTAAATTAAAGTGATTTATTTTGATTAAGAAGTTTAAATCTGTTCAAGGATCTCCATTCCATCCGAAGATAGTAGATCCACGTAAAGTACGAGTTATAGGAGGCTGGGAATCATTCACAGACTCAGAAGGTCGATTAGACCTGGCAGTTCACAACACCAAAAAGATCAGCTTGGACATTGCAGAAGCTGGTCCAGGTAAAGTGTTACATTTATGCCTGGCATGTATTTACAGATTGACACAATAAAATTTTTCACTTGCATAACTGTTCTAGCATACGATATACTTCAATATCACTTCAGTATTGTACAACTGAAGTACCTTAGATCAAAAAATCTAATTTGCATATATCATTAACCTATTCTTCTGTCTTTACGAACTCTGGTGTTGCACATTTTTATGGCTTTAAAGTCTGATAATGTTATCTTCTGGTTGAAGTATGCTATTTCGTGACACTGTCAGTTGCAAAGGTTATGCAGTGTTGGTGATATAGGGATGAATGAATGAGAATGGAGCATTAATGGAATGATATGGGCAAGGTAAACAGCATGCTCAAAGAAAAACCTGCCCCATTGCTCTTTGTCCACAGTAATCAACATGACTGGCCTGGGAATGAACTCTGGCCTCTGTACTAAGAGGTTGGCAACTGACCACATGATCCATGGCACAGCCTGGTCATTTTGTCATTTAAATCTGGGATGAAGTAAAAAGAAACTTTTTGCCCCCTGTCAAAAATTAATTTATTGTTAATATAATGGCACAAAAGTACTATACTTGAACATCTGCAACTTAAAACTTGTTTGGATACATGGTATATTGAATCACAAAGTGCTCCTAGAAGTAGCAGATTTGTGCATCATCATGAAGTCAAAAAGTACCATTTTCAAATACTGGTGTCAGTATGCTAGGAAGTTGGAATGCTTCATTAATACATTTCTCCCCCCAGAGTTCATTACAAAATGATACAGAGCCAAGTTCCCATGTACCTCGGTTGATTTCTATTGCCTTCTTTACACAGTGGAGAGACCAGTATACTTTTACATTTGTTGAGCACAAATTCATTACTGTATCACATACTTAGCAATTCCAAAAATTTGATCAGGGATAATAGGAGCTCTCCTTATAATCCCCATATTTATGTCACATGGATGTGGATCTCTTTTGCAGCTTCTTAATGCCGCTAATAATTAATCTAATTCAAGCTTTCTTATATTTATGGCATTTACTACCTTTTTTGTTCAAATCTATCTATAAATCTTCACAAAAATTGTTCCCACTGTGGGAGATAAGTATAAAAAAAGAACCAAATATAGCTAAGCAATATAGTAGTTACCTAGTAATTTTCAACAGCAAGTATGACTACAAAAACTGTAGTGCATCATTCTGTTTGATTTGGGGGGGGGGTGAACTTTATTTTGTTTTGGAAAGTATCAAAAGCAAAAAATGGAAGTTTAAAACACATAAAACATTTAGTGCAAAAATACAGGTAGGGAAAACTAAACTCTGCTAAGTAAAATTAATAACATGTGTCAAATTTTGTTTCTTCTAAGTAAAGGATATAGGAAGACAGTTTGAGGTAGTTGGATGTACCAGACAATTGTGCATGGTAGCTGTCTGCCAGTATTTTTGAAGCTCTAAATGATGCAAATTAGTTAATACTCTGTTTCCCTCTTAATAGGCCAGCTTACTGCAGAATGTCGTGGTCCTTCTGGAAGCTCTGTGCCCATTGCTGTTGAGCCAACCTCAGGATCACGAGTGCGTCTGCTGCTGACTCCACGCACCTCAGGCGAGCACCTGGTATACCTTCAGTATGGTGGCTTCCCTCTACCTCGTTCTCCACTTCTTGGGATTGCTGATGGAGGGTCAGGGGCTTCAAGTGGTCCAGTACGAGTTGTGTTAACGGGACGAGGACTTGCAGGAGCAAGATGCCATGAGGAAGCAGAATTCACCATTGATGGGTCACAAGCTGGGCCAGGTACAATTCCTTGGAATTGTAACAGTGAATCACTAGTGGCTGCACTTTGCTCATAACACAGTGAACTTGTATGTTACAAACATTGCCATTGCCTCCATACTGTATACCTGTGCCACACTGTTTTGCTCTTAAATCTCTCTGAATGTTTTCTGAATTCTGGGAGCCAGGAGCACCCACCATCATACAACACTGCAGTACATTCTGTATTTTTCTTCTAACACATTTGTATTTAATAGTCTGTATGTATTTGCAATACAGCAACTTGAATGCTTCACTTAGAAGAGTAGAATTAACAATATGCCATTTGAAATGACATAGTAATACCAGTTACTTCATGTGACAGTTGGCAGTTGCTATCAGTTTTTATGTATGAAAACTGAGTCACTAACAACAACAACAGTTATTAACATTTCATTAATGAACAGTAACAGTCAGATGCCCAAATTGATTAGGAAATAATGACTGTCTATACATGCACACTTAAAAAGTAGTTACAAAAATGAACATAGTGTATACTGTAAACCCTTGTTAATTTGTTGACAGTTCGAAGTAACAGTCTGTGTCAGCCCCTGAACGGGAGTTTTTAATTTGTGACAGTATTACATGCAAAATTTGTTAAGCATTTCTGTCATTCAGAGACTTTACTTTAATGAAGATCCATGTAGTGCACTGTGATCACACTTTCCTACATAAAGAAATCTGGTTATTTATTTAAATGCAGACCTAAGAATGTTTTCTGTAACACTGATGTCTAGGTAAATTGAAAGTTATTGAAATCACACATTCTTGTCCTCTCAGTTACAATTAAAATACAATTCATTGTTCCCTGCAATGGTATTTCTTCCAGGTTTGCCAGAAGTCACTCTAACGGGCATGAAAGCTGATATCAAAGTTCACTTGCAGAACCTGGGTAACAGTGTGTATCGAGCCACCTACACACCGTCTGTACCAGGAGCATATCTGCTGAATGTAATGTGGTCAGACAGGTGAGTTAGTGAAACATAGTGGAACAATAAACAAAGCCCTTGTTGCCCCATTCCAATTTATTTCAAGGAGCTAGCAGGCCAAGGGGTTTAAATATCTTTGAAATCATGAATACACACAATCTATCGTAGTCAGTCAAATTAGTTGTAACAGGAAATTTGTTATCACCACCTGTAATAGTGTGTCATAAGGAAGAAACTGAAATGACACATTTCTGCATTGTGATAATACCCTTTCTGCAGTTGAGTACTGAAATGCTGGCTGACACTGTATGTGAAACTGTCTTGTTTCTTTTACATACTTTGAAAGAATGTGCATATAAAATATTTCTTGGTTACACTGTACTCTTCAAAACTTTAAAAATGTGCACTGTATTTGCAGGCAAGTAAAGGGCTGTCCACTCAAAGTTGCAGTAACAGCAGTAGCTGATGCGGGCAGAGTCGTTTGCTCTGGCGATGGACTTCGTGTTGGTACAGTGGGCAAGGAAATACGCAGTTTCATTGATACAAGGCGTGCAGGGCCAGGTATTTTTAAGTTGGAGCCATTAACCTTTTCAAGCCTTAATGCTTGCGTGCACCAACAGGTTTAAAATTTAAAAACTGACATTCTGCCCACACTGTATTTATTTGTTTTGTATTTATCTCAGAACAAAAGGTGACTTCTGCCCCATATAACATGAACTGATTGGTTTTTATATCCGCAATGAAAAGTGTTTACTGTGTGGTACAAACTGGGTCTTTAAATAAAGCAGTCTGTGCTTCATCTGTAAAGGGTTAATAATGTCTGTTGTATATCAAGTCATTACTTAACCATTTCTCTGTTGGAATGTCAAGTCATACTGGCTCATACATGAAACTAACAAAATAAATTGGGACTCTTTTACCCTTCGGAAATGCCTCTGCTTCTCAACCCCATGACTGTCCCCAGGAGGAATGGAAGAGAGTTTCAGAAAGAAACAGTCTATATGTTACAAATAACTCAAAAGAATGATGTCCCATCCAACCAAAACTAACCCAAAGCTCAACTTCACTACCCATACACCCAAGATAATCACACCAAAATGAAATCTGAGAAATTAACTTGTCAGTCAGCCAGCTAGTACCACAGTGACCTCCACATTATGTGGTCCACAACTTGTCATGCCTGAACATGCAAACTATGGAAGGAAAGAAGGAAGGAAGGAAGGGCAAAATATTGATTCCAGCTGCTCATTGGCCACTGGCTGGTCTCACTACTCTAACAGCAGACTTCCATTAACTTAATCATTTTACTGATATTTTGGTTCTCTGTCTGTTGACATGAGAGTTCTTGCTTTGTCGACTTTGGCAGAATATTTCTTTGGGTACACTGAACCATGGGAAACTCCTTTTGGGCTCCAAGTCATCTTACACTTCATGTAATATTTGTAAGTCAGTTGGTGATGTAGGATAAACTTATCCAGCGCAATGCAAAGGGGACCTTGTAAGAACCACAGCAAAACTGCAGACACTTACAGACACATGATCCAGTAATTTCAGTAAGTGGTATCTTTACCCAGCTTGTTCCCAAGTTACTTTTCTTTAAACCAACAAGACACATGCCAAAACATAATAAGACAGTGGGATACAAAAAAATTCAATAGGTTTGTAACAAGTTCCATCGAGTAGAATGACTCAGAGAGTAGGAATACCTCAAACCTGAATTTTGGAGGTACCTGGTTCAAATCTTGGATAGGACACTGACTATCCTGATTGAAATTTCCATTTTCCCTTAGTTCTTCCAGGCAAAAGCCAGGATGGTACTGTAAACTAGGCCACTACAACCTATACTAGAAGATCTGTGACTGCAACCTCCTCCCACCTCTTTCCCAGTTGACTGTTCGCTAATCACCTTCCATTCAACATTCCATGGTTGCAAGTTATTGAAAACACCACTAACCAAAGAAGTACATTAAGTTTCATTCCATGATGTAAAAATTGGTATTTGGTGTGCCCAAACTATCAGAAGGAACCATATTCTGTAGTGACAAAATTCTGCATCCTGAACATGTATGTGCCTCCAGCAAACAGCCAGCCATGTTAATGCCACAATAACAGTAGAAAGAAAAGTAATATGAACCAAGTATTCATGAGAAATTATCAAAAACAACACATACTTCATTTTGGCCATAATTACTTATGAAGGTGTGTTTTTAAGGGAGTTTCCTCCCTGTACAGTATTGAATTACATCATTTACAGGTCCAAATACATTATGGGGTTATTCAAATGAAACTCTTTTGGGGATTCTTATGGCCAAAGGAGTGGAGCTCATAAGAAGTTCCCATAGGCACTGAAGCAGGCATGCCACTGATACACCAACCAGTGTGCTTCCTCTGAAAGAACTGCCCAACTTTCTGTTGGAACCACTGCAGCCATCTCTAATGTGCCTTTACAGATGGCTGCAGTGGTTCCCACAGAAAGTTGGGCAGTTCTTTCAGAGGAAACCCAGTGGTTGGTGTATCAGTGGGATGTCTGCCTCAGTGCACATTGGAACCATTTCGAATGGTGTCCACATTTTCACCTACAACAGACTCCTCATGTGGAACTGAGGTGGGGTTATTCCTGGATTTAGTTGGTCACATTATTTTATGACTTTTGCACACACCCTATAATACATTTGTGACTGTCATTTACCATAAAACAGTTTCTAGGCTATATTATTTTTTAAAAAATTATATGTATGAACATTCCTGTCTCTTAGGAGAGCTAACAGCACACTGCGTTGGGCCACACAAAGTGGCATACTGTGAACTGTATGACCATGGTGATGGCACTTTCACTCTCAATGTGAAGCCGCAGGAAGCAGGACGACATGCTCTTACAATCAAATATGGTGGTAAGTATCATCCCTCTCCAGTTCAAAGTTTGTGTGCACCATACTTCCCACAGTGTACTTCATGTGTACAGTACTGTGAAAGTATTCATGCATCCTCATGAAAATGCACATGCCATGTGTTTTGTTTCTTTCAACATATAAAGGTGAATTACATATAAGTTTTTTTTATTCTTAATATATCCATCTTAATTGAATGTGTTGTATTTGGTTCACATAATTTCTTTGATCATGCATGATGCCCAAAGTTGAAAACCACTTGCATTTAATTGGACCGAATGCACCTTAGTTTTTGAAAATTATAAATATGGACAGTGGGGTACCTTATATTGCTTTTAAAACATGCACAGCATATGTAAGTGGAATGCAATACAAGAACAGTCATCACAAGGAGAAAATCCAGTGGGAACATTTTGGATTCTTTTAAGAAATTGCTTCAGTCCAGCTGTCTTTGTCTTACTTTTTGTACACAACTGATATATAATGTGGATCATTATTCTTATATAATGTGGATCATTATTCTTAGAATGGCTTCTATGCTTGTCTGTGTCTCCATTGGTTTTATCAGGTGACCACGTGCCAGGCAGTCCATTCTCTTTACGTGTTGCTGGGGCCCCTGATCCAAGTAAAGTGCGAGTGTATGGACCAGGTATAGAACATGGAGTTCTGGCCACGTTCCAGTCTCGCTTCATCTGTGATACTCGTGGTGCTGGAGCAGGACAGCTCACTGTCAGGATCAGGGGACCTAAAGGTTTGTAACATCTCATTACAAAACTATACCTGTTTAGAGGAGACTGGTTGTACTCCATAGTCATTCAAGATGTGGTAACAGTGAAGACAGCAACTCAAAATTTCAGCTGGGCTCAGACCACAGCTGTCCAGTGCATAGTCCCATTTGAGTAATTTGATCCTACATTGTTCTGTTCCATATGGGGTTCAGTATCTGACAAGGAATTGAAGTATTCCATATTCCCACTTGTAGTTCTGAGAAACAAATAATATGTAAGGCGTATTCACATTTTTGCAGGTGCATTTAGAGTGGAGATGCAACGTGAAAGTCAAAAGGATCGCACCATTCTTTGCAAGTTCGATCCCACAGAGCCAGGTGATTACCGAGTGGAAGTGAAGTGGGCTGGAGAATTGGTCCCTGGATCACCATTTATTGTCATGATCTTTGACACCCAAGAAGAACTGAACAGGTTCCTGCAGGTGATTGAGTAGTCTTTTCACATGTAACAAATGGAAGTGAAGCTCAATTTACTCACTGAAAATAAACAGTAACAGTAGCCTCCTACAAATTATGCAGTAAATGGCATTTCAGTGCAGTGGTGGTTTTTAACTGCCACATCTGTGAAATGGAAAATGGGTTCTGCCCACATTCAATCTTTCACTTCAGTTCAGGTTGCAACATTTATATTTCTTATGGAAATGTGCACTTATTTTTGTCAGTACAATATATCATATTGGACTTATGAAGTATTGCATCTAATAACATGAAAAATTATGAAACATACTTTCTCTGTCATTCTGATTTTTGCCCTCGTATAGTTGTTTACAGAAAAAGCTTCAAAACTTTTTGCCAGATTCTGTTGAAGTTTTTCTATTAAAAATATGGGATGAAATCAGATTAAAACTGCTACCACAGTTTCAGGAAACATATTATGTTTCTTAGAGACCAAAACCAGAGTTGGTGTTGGCTTGTGTGTGTGTGTGTGTGTCCCATGTATGATTAGGTTGTATAATGGTATTTAATTTAGTAACTTGTGAAGAGCAGAGTCATGTTGCAGCGAAGTATGTTTATGTGAAGGATTTATAGTAAATTTTCTCCGTTTCTTTATCTGTTTATGTGCTTAGTTATGTAATATCATAAGATTTCTTTTTCAAAGAATTGTACATTCTGCCAAGATGGCATCACGTGAGACAGAAAAACAATACTATGGCATCAAGAGTTCTAAAGCTGGTGAAGTTTTGGACATTATTACAAGAGGCAAAAATTGACATTTTGTACACATTTCTGTTAATTCTGCATTTCTGATTTGTAGGTTCCTAAAATCCATCAAAATAAACCACATTCTGTTTAACTTAAGTAAGAATCCTGATGACAAATGTATAAGACCAGCAGTTACAGAGTTTCTTGTCTTACAGGGCAGCCATTCCCCAGGATCTGAGCTGTATGGCAGTGTAGGATATTCCACAGGATATGCTCACATGAACTTTGGTGGGGCTCAGCAGTCATGGAGAGGTTCACAACCACAGCTGTAAACAGTCACTTTACTTTATCTAAAAAAAAGTTTACTCCCAACTAGCAAAGAAAGTCTAGTATATAATCTTTGAAATATTTTACAAAAATTATTCCAGATGAAATGTTTTCTTAACCCCCCCCCCCCCAGATAAACTCATGCCACTGACTCATATATGTTGTATTTATAATTCAAGAGTGTGTACAGTGGTATGTGAAACCACAGAATACAGTTTAGTTTCAAAAGTCTACCATATGTTCTTTAAGGTATTCAGTTGTATCTTACCCGAGTACAGGGCTACTGTGCATAAAGTAGGCTTAACCATCTGTCAATAACCTGGGACTGGTTAGTCCTAAAATTCAAATTATAACAGCAACTGACACAGCACTTTACTATGTTTTTCTGTAGGCTTTGACTACACATAATTATTTAATACCTGGGATGACATTTTAAGTGCAGTACAGTTTTTGTATTCTACTTTGTAAAGTAATTCCACTCTACAAATTGTCATTGTTGTGAAATAAATATGGTGTTGGTTTTCATGTTTGTCTGCTTATTCTACTACCAAACACGTTTTGAATATAAAAACCTTTTACTTGTTACTTCAGATAAGAAACTGATTTGCCTACAAGATAACATATGGTGTATTCTGTGATGTAGTGCATAGATGTTACAATGGCACTCCTTTGAAGGGGGATCAGTATATGAGAGTTTGTATCCACACAATTTTCAGTACAGACATAATGAAAGACACTACAGATTACTTCACACTTACTTTTTATTCATGATTTATTTAACAATTCTTTCAGTTACTCAGATCACATGCCAAAAGATAGGGTAATCAGTGAACAGTTAATTTGAAAGGATGCAGTAGTAATTGTGGCCAAACTTACATAAGTTGGAATTCCCCAGAGGGTTTGATAAAAATGGAAAACCTCAGTATAGTTTGTCTCCATGCTGAGATTGAGCCCAGGACATCCCCAGCATTATGCAGAAGTGCTAACCACTTGACCGAGTTTCAAACAACCCAAAACATTCTTGTACAATAATGGTGCATCAAAATACCATTTTGCCTTAGACATTTCGTATCTTTGAAAATATGTATTTCATCAAGGTGTTCAATCTACAGAACTTTCCATGTATTATTACTCCTATGTCAGTAACCTATGAATGAGAAATAACTGACAGCTGAGCAGTGTATCATGAGGAAAACTGTGATAATGAAAAACAGAAAATGTTAACACATCAAATACTAGTCATGATACAAAAAAGCATGATGCAGTGGTTGCTATGTCATCTCTGGTATTAATTTAAAATATTCTGTAGTGAATAAATGACATAACCACAACAAGGCCAGGAAAAGCTTGATTCACATCAAGTTTCAAATGTTCACTTAAAATGCTATATACACAAACCTTCAAAGATCAAAGACTCCATATTTTGATAATAATATAGCAATGACACAAGAGCTGTCTTATGGCTGCATTACTTAGAACTTGTCCACAAGTTGTAAAATGTGCTGTTGTTCCATATCTCTCCACTCTATATCTCCAGCATCTCCCAGATTGCCTGCATATTCTGTAAACAGTGAAAATTTAGTGCTGTCTTGAATAACATCAGTTTCTTTAATTAATGATAATGAAGATGAAAAAATTACATCAGGATGCGAACATTATACAGTAAGTACGTCACGAATAAAAAGCTGGAGTTCAGCTGAATGCGGAGCTTAACCCTTCAGCGTGGGGGCATTTAAACCCCAGTTCATACTGTGATGTGGGGAGGCTTTTTTACGGGGTATTTAAATTATGGTCTAAATTGCAGAGAAAAAAATGAAGA
>Ga0209755_10005999_pt1 | contig 13604 bp, 14 predicted proteins | sample TergutCo191P1_FD_187301 | JGI IMG/M metagenome (GOLD analysis project Ga0209755, IMG submission 187301) | Cornitermes sp. P1 segment gut microbial communities from Petit-Saut dam, French Guiana - Co191P1 (SPAdes) (version 2) | ecosystem: Host-associated > Arthropoda: Insects > Digestive system... | reverse complement strand
AAAGATTTAGAGCCAAAAGTACAAAAAGCCGCCGATATAGTAGCGGAAAAAACCGTCTACTACGCCGACAAGCTTTCCAAGAGCCTAGAAAGCGGTTTAGAGGGAATGGATACGCCATCGGCTCCCAGAAGGCCGGCGTCAGCCTCCTCGCCAAACGAGGGCACAGAGCGGCATATAGAGCTAACAGTAGACGAGGGCTACAACGAATTAAGTTTAAGCGGCCTTAACGGAATAGTACAAGTAAAGGGCTACAACGGCGATAAAATATCCGCACGTATCCGCTACAAAGAAAAGCGGCGCGGCGCCACAATAGATTTAATGAAGCTAGGCAATAAATATTATTTGGGCTACGAGGAGGACGACTTCCAGTTTGTGGCCATAGATGCCTATGTACCTTCCCATAAATTTAAGATAATAAGCGTAAACGGCCTAAACAGCCCTATGGATATTTCTGCGCTAGACTGCGACCAGCTAGAATTATCTAATACCAACGGCTCAACCTCCTTGTCAGAGTTAAGGGCAGAGTCCATTAAAAGCGAAAGCGGCAACGGCCATCTTACAGTAAAAAATTTAGCGGCAAAGCAAGCGGTACTAGAGCATTTTAACGGCGCGGTAGAGGCCGTGGAAATTGACGCAGAAAAGCTATCGCTAACAAACTTCAACGGCCCTATAGCCTTAAGCACCTCGGCCTTTGCCCGTTATCACGAGTATTTATGGAACGTAGAAACCTCAAACGCCAAGCTGACCATGAACGTGCCAAGCCTGCCGGATTTGGGCTATCATGTACGCTCGCATGTAACGCTTGGGAATATTCGCATAGGGCTAACCGGGCTTGAGTATATAATAAACGATCCTGGCCTAGTAGAGGCGCAAAGTGCGGGCTTTAACGGCCGCAATAAAAAGGTAAGATTAGCCCTAGAAACATCAAACGCCGCATTAACTGTTAATTAGCGGAATATAATGCACATGGGTGATATTTTATGCTTAAATATGTGCTATGCGGGTTATTATTTACGATTTCGGCTTTTTTTCTTATTCGATATTTTACAGTTTTGCACTTTTTAGCGGCCAGCAGTAGCGATGCGATTTATAAGAATATTTACATCAACGGGGTGGCCGTAGGAGGCTTGCTTCCGGCTCAGGCAAACAAAACCCTAGAAGAAGCCGCAGGGCTAGACAAGCAGTTTATAAGGTTTATTTACAACGACAGTTTAATTTATAGCTGGAGCTTTGCGGATTTTGGCGCAAGATACGATTTTAGGCCTCTAATTGAAGAGGCCTATATGCATGGCAGAACAGGCACGCGAAGAGAGCGCTATGCTATTTTACGAAGCCTAGAAAGCCATCCGCACGAAATAAGCGGCCAAGCGCATTATAGCTATGATGAGGCAATGATCCCAAAACGCCTGGACGTAGTGCGGGCACAGGCCAGTACTCTTCCCGTGAATGCAAGTATGCATAAATCGGAGGGTCTTTTCGTGATAGAGGAAGGCACAGCAGGCCGCACGCCGGATATGCAAGTGGCGACAAAGCAGTTGCGCGAAATTTTATCTACAAGAGAAAATAATAATATTATCCTAGAAATGCACAGCATAGCCCCGCAATATAGAGCAGAGCATTTTGCGGCGGCGCAATCGCTTATAGGAAGCTACTACACGGCCTACCCCGGCGGCGACGAGATTCCGCGTAGTATAAATATAAGGCTATCGGCTTCGCTTATTAATAACTCTGTGCTTCTTCCCGGCGAGATATTCTCTACCCGCGACGCGGTAGGCCCCTGCACGGCAGAGCAAGGCTATGCCATGGCCGCAGTTATAGTAGACGGGCAACTGGTGGAGGACTACGGCGGCGGCATATGCCAGGTAGCCAGCACCTTGTACAATGCTTTATTATTCGCGGAGCTTCCCGTAACAGAGCGTACAAATCATTCCTTGAAGGTATATTACATGGATTTCGGCTTCGATGCCGCCATAGCCGGGGATTATATGGATTTGAAGTTTAAGAACAATACAGATTTTCCAATTCTAATAGCCGCCGATGCCAGAGACGGCAGATTGGCCATACATATCTACGGCCGCGAAACCAGGCCCGCCAACCGCTCGCTGGCTTTTGTAAGCGAGCTGATAGAAGTAATACCGCCAGAGCCGCAAAAGGTGCTATTAGACGAAAATTTACCAAGCGGCCATGTATTGGTAAGTACTGAGCCGCAGGACGGCTTTAAGTATGAGTTGTTTAGGATAGTTTTTATAGACGGGGAACAGGTTTCGAGAGAGCGTGTAAATACCTCGGTATATAGGCCGATACGCGGGGTTGTTGTGAAGGGGCCTTGATTGGGATTGTTTAGCTGTAGTGTTTCATCTTTATATAAATCAGGATAAGCCGCACGCCGCCATTCATCATCGTATTTATTCTTTAATGCTACCCAATCTGGCTCTTGATAATAGTCTTTGGGCTGGCGTTTTATTTTGACGGAAGTATTTATCAGTACAGCTATAGTTTTATCATCGTTTATTTGCTCGTCTGGTATTTGTTCCAAAACCTCTTTCATACGAGTTTGTACTGCTTTTTGGCCTAGCTTATGTATCCGTAAACCTTTATTATCCATAAAAAATTGAGCTAAGGTCACATGAATATTAATTGGGGCATTTTTTATGTAGATCGGGAAAAATATCTCGAATATGCCATCTGTGGCAAGCAAGACAGACGATACTTTAGATTTAAAACAGGCAAACTCCCATTTATCCGTAAAAAACAAAGGAAACACTCGGCCTTGCTCGTCACGTTGTTGTTTTGTAACTTGCTCGTATTTACCTTGGATGGTGAGGGCTATCATTCCACTGTCGCCAGAGTGACCGTAGTATAAGGTGTCACGAATAAGCACTGCCAAAGTTAAGGTAGTATCGTATAAATCTACGGCACGGTCTTTTTTATTGGCTTCTTTTTCTATGGTGTTTAGAGCCAAGGTAAAGGATGCTCTTATAATATTTAGGATTTGCTGTTCCTCGGTAGTCGCAGTTATGTGTTTACTACAATATTCCGTAGAGATTTTTGCCGCTATTTTTGAGCCTTCGTCAGAATGGGCGGCACTACCTAAGCCATCTGCTACAGCAGCTACAGCTATGTCTTTCCCCATTATGATTATTTTATGGGAATCTTGGCATACAATATCGTTTTTTATGTGGTAGGTACCCGGTAAAGATGCCCCGTAAGCGTAGATCATTTTGTTTTGCTCCTATTCAGCAGATTGCTCCATCTTGCAATTAAGGTAAATGGGTACTGATGAAGATTTTACTGCTCTTGCTGATACTCTTGAATCAGAATTGACCAGCAAAGGTTTTGTTCATTATGCACATGTAGACGAGGGGGAGAGTTTTCATGTTGTATTCGGTATCCCTCACTTGAATTATTTTAGCGAACAGATTATACTTCCCTTAAACTGCAAATAAAGGAGCTGATAGTAGTGCAAGCTTATTCTGCATATTATGAAAACGGCAGTATCATTCCAATCGGAAATCCGACTATACCAGAAGGTCGTAGGATTATCATAACTGTACTGGACGAAGCTATAGAAATTCCGCGTGTAAATATTGTTCGAGCGGTTGAGCTAAGTACCCATGCCGAGCCAGGGAAGTCCAAAAGGCTTTTAACTTCTAATGATTTTGCCGCCATAAAACTGGATACAAAAGGTTGGAAATTTGATAGGGATGAAGCCAATGAACGCCGCTAAAGCCCTTGTGGATACTAACCTTTTGGTGTATTTATATTCCGATACAGAACCAGATAAACGCAAGAGGGTAGTTGAAGCGCTTAATCAGTATGACTGTATCATTAGCACGCAAGTTCTTAATGAGTTTTGCCATGTCTGTATTCGCAAAATGAAGATTACGGCATTAGACGTAAGAAAGGCTGTTGAGGAAATTACCAATGTATGTCATCTTGTAACAGTTCAAGAGTCAGATGTTTTTTGTGCGTTAAGAATATATGATAGGTATGGGTATTCCTATTTTGATTCTTTGATGATTGCATCTGCGCTTGGTAGCGATTGCCGTTATCTGCTGTCGGAGGATATGGCTGATGGGCAGATAATTGACTCGCTGGTTACGATTACGAATATTTTTTAGCTGCTGGTTTTTCATCTTTTTGCGGCAGTTGGTGAGTGAAAGGTAAGCTTATGTTTATCCGTCAAGCCTCAGCCATAAAGCGGGACGGATGCCACCAGCAACAGAACCTACACCCCTGCCAGTCAAAATGACCCAACCATCAAAACTGACAATGGCGGCATAGAAACTGTTGCGTCCAGGCGACCGTAGCCACCACCATGAAGCAAAACCTACAACATCACTCGTTTTTCTTTCATTATTGTAAAAGTCATTTATCCAACCTATTTGATGACTTAGTCGGTTTTGTAACGCACCACTGTCTCCAAAATATTCGACTACTTCTTCAATGCTTAAAAGAAATATCTTATCGTTTGTGTTATTGTCCCCATTCGTGCCGAACCAAGGGTTGTCATTGTTTGTTACCGTTGTTTCACGTATTCGTGCCCTGTCTGATTGCGAAAAAGTATTGTAAAATTCATCGTTAAGATATTGCCGTATATCTGATGTTCCCCATGTTATATTCCGCCGTGTAGCGTGATAACTTCCGCGTCCTATTACATTTTCGGTTAAAATTAGCGCATAGTTATCATCTAAATCAAGTACCAGCCAGTTATGACCACCAAAGGATATAGTATCACCTATTAAATATTCTACTGCTTGTATTATAGGCTCTGGTTCTGGTGTAGCGGCTTCAATTATCTGCGAGGCTGGGCTTGCCCGATTTGGGGGGGTATTAGTAAAACTGTCCATTAATAACAATATCAAAAATGCGAATATGAGGAACATAGACGCTACTAAAATTGGTCCAGCGGGAGAACTTGCGGAAGTTTTGTTTGGGGTTGGGGCAGTTGTCTGTTTAGGCTTTGTTGGTACTGCTTGTGTTGGAGAAGGAGTCAAAAGTTGTGGCGATATAGGCACTTGGGAATATGGTGTTTGTTTTAAGCTGTTAGCGCCTGTGCTACCATTTAATACAGCGCTAAATCTTTTATCTGCTTCACACAGCGGACATGCACTATTTTTCCTATCATACTGATGCAGGGGGTTATCAGCACAGCTCACCAAATTTTGCACAAAATTAGTAATCGCCCCATGCCACTCCACCGCACTTGGCCTTTGTCCTGGGCTGGCTTTGCCGATTATAAATGCTCTTGTAAATAAATCCGCTACTTCTTGCGGCAGTGCCTCCAAGGGCATAATTGCCGCCGATTGATGTTTATATCCCGGCTTAAAGCAATAGCTATCCCTACGCACAGCCACATCCCCCACACCGGGGGAGCTTTGCGACACAGAGGCAGTTTCAATTATCCCGCCGTATGGAGTGTAGCCGTTCATTAACAGTTTAAAAATATGTATCGCCAAGGCAAAGTTATCTGTTTCCTTTGTAAAGGTCGGAAGTGGCGTTAAAGCATAAGCATTTTTACTTGCGGATGGATTTTCTGCTACATAGTCCGAGCATTTATCAAGCAACTCTGGTGCGGCATAACCCGGAGCGCATACGTTACATCGGTAAATTTTATTTTTGGAATGGTCAAGTACATGGTATGTATCTGTGTCTAAAAACGAAACCAGCCCAGTATTCATATCAAGTCCTATATTGCGGGGGTTAAAATCGCCAAATACATAACCCGCTTTATGCACTTCCGATATTACTACGCAGATATTTTGAGCTATGTTTAATTTTTGCTGTGTGGATAGGGTAAGCGTAGAGGGATATTTGTAAATCTCGCCTAGCTCGGCGTTTATGTTAAGCTTGGGCATGATAAAGCCAAGGCATTGCCCGCTACTGTCGTATGCCATATCCAAGGGCCATGCTACTTGCGACATAACAGAAGCATTTGGCGGGCGTTCTATCATTATTTTTAGTTTTTCCATCAACTCTGGGCTCAGTACGCCATCTTTATAAATCTTGGCAACATAATCCATTCCACGGACACTATAAATATCACCCTCGCCGCCTCTACTTAGCATGTTACTATCCAAACGGTATGTTGTTCCGTTTATGCCTATTACTGTCACAATCTCCACCTTTTCTAAATATTAAATATCCGATACATCCCTATAAACATTACCTTCTAGCGGAGGCAAGGGCGCTTTTTCCCCTGGCGCTGTTGTAGATACTGAGCGCATACTCTTACCAACCCAATCAAAAAAGCTTTCAAAATCTGCATCATTTATATGAAATACAACATCACTTAATCGTTTTAGATGCCTTCGGTCGCAGTCACCTATAGCCAAGGCCAAAAATCTAACCTTCCCCTCGTTCTGCATATCTGCTACCTCGTCAACAATGTTATTGATATTGTCTAAGGGTTCACCGTCAGTGATTAGAATAATCCAAGGTTTATAAGGCTCAGTACCAGAACGGCGGTAAAATCTTGATCGCTCATCTACCATACGTAGCGCTTCTCGTATAGGCTCGGAATACCTAGTAGCGCCGTCAGCTTCAAGTTGTATTTCTTGCATATATTCTATTGGCACAAAATCTTGCACCACTTCATAGCTATCGTTAAATTGGATAACAGCTACATCCAAAATGTCTCTGGTCTGTTTGTCCCGGCATACTTCGTCTTTGAAACGGTTTACGCCTTCGTTTAGCTGTTTAATTGGCTGGCCTTCCATAGAATAGGAAACATCCAACAACAAAATAAGCGCCATGTGCGATTCGCTGGCATTTATTATTGTTGGGGTTGTGCCTGGTAATACGTCAAATCTTTTTTGCCTCATTGTCAAAAACCTCCTTGTTTACGTGGGACGCTACATGTCCCGGTATACATTACCTTCTAATTGCGGAAGCTTTGGTTTTTCGCTTGGCTGTGACCGGACTATTGCTTCCATACTCCGGCTTATCCAACTAAAAAATGAAGAAAAGTCCATTGTTCCATCCAATCTAAACACAACATCGGTAAGTCGCTTTAACTCATTAGAATTGTAAGCCCCTACACCCAAGGCTATAAAACGTAATTTGCCAGCACTCTGCATATTTTTTACTTCATTAGCTACAGAGGTAATATCATCAGCGGCTTCACTTCCAGCTATGAAAATTATCCAAGGCTTATAGTGGTGCGTTTGTTTTTGCCCATAAGCGTATAAAACACCAAGCGCCTCTCGGATAGGTGCGGAATAAAACGCTCTGCCCGATGTAGTAAGCCGGACGGGTTTTAAATCTTCTACAGGCACAAAATTTTGAAGTATATTAACGCTGTCGCCAAACTGAATAACTGCTACATCTAGGCAAGTATTAGCTCTAAAACGGTTTAGGCAGATATTTAGTTTGTTAGTATATGAGCTTGTCGATACAGATGTATCTAACAGGAAAATAAGAGGCATACGAGGCGCAGAGGGCGTATGTATATGTGCCGATGTATGTACAGTTGATAGAGACACAGCTACCGTGGGTGATGCAAATGGTCTTTTTACGAGAAACACTATTGCACCAGCAGCAAGCAATACCGTAGCATAAGGAAAAACCGTCAGATCAATCAGCGATGAAATAAATCCGAGCGTTTCCCTTCTTACAACGCTATTTATCAGTAACACCGTAATAATAAAAACGACAGTGATAAGCGCACTAAGCCCAAACCCCGGAATCACGTACTTGTGACGGGAATTAGGCGTATATTTTAAAAGAGATATGACAAGCAAGGCAAATGACAGCAATAATAATAATTTTAATACCAGCGTAGCTAATACAAATACTGCAAATTCCTCTCCTGCGCCTGGGACGAAGGAATCTATCATGTTTGCCATTCTGCCAATTTGCCATGGCAAACTAAGAATGTTGAAATTTACATCACCTAACGGAATACCAGCCATTCCGCCCAAATTACTTAAAGGGATTCTTGCCCAGGTAAACAGCGACATGATTATTAACAAGGCTGTTCCCACCAGTATAACCAAAAAATCAATAGGTTTGCTTGTTAAGCCGGAAATATCTATATTTGGATTAAGCTTGTTTAAATTAAAGCCTTGTTTCGTAGAATTAAAACCGTGACCACAGTTAGAGCAAAAGCTTGTTTGTGCGATCAATTTATCCCCGCAATTTGGACAAAAATTCATAGTTTCTACTCCCTTCATCACAGTTTAAACGATAAAACGAGCTGTCATAAAGCGTACCTTTTGACAAAAGCCTAAACGGGTATATATTGAAAAACATTTGATGTTATTTTACAAAAAAGCCTTGCTTTTTCATCAAAAAGCAAATATAATTCCAAATTAGAACCAACTGTCAAAAGGTACACATTTTGACAGTCTCTCTAATTTATTTAAACTCACAACCTCCTGTAAAAACTGGATTCTTTCAAGCCTGTTGGCTTCAAAATTCCTGCCGAAATCAAATTACCCCCGCCCACTGCCTAAGCAATTTTACTAAACTATTAGAAGGCTTTTTGACAGTACGCTCAACACCCCTTATTTGCCTTACTGCGCAAAAATAAAACTACCCGTACATTTTGTACGGGCAAAAGAAATGGGTATGTTCAATTTTTTGTCAAAGCAGAATATCTAGTATATAATATAGGTACAAATAAAAACGGGGAACGTACACCAGACGCTCCCTTGCGAATGAACGGAGCCGATTGTTTTTTCGTGTTCTTGACAATCACTATCACTAATCCGACTAGACTAAGAATGAACAATCCAATTCTAAACCCTATCTCTTCCCAGCCCTATACTCACTTAACCGCCTATAAAAACTGGACTCCTTCAAGCCTGTCTGTTCCAAAACCTCATCAAAATTCAAGCTACCCCGCTCCCACCGCTTAACCAATTTCGCAAAATCCTCCGGAGGCTTTTTTACAGGGCGGCCAAACTTTATCCCCCTTGCTTTCGCGGCGCTTATCCCTTCCCGCTGCCTCTGCCTTATATTCTCCCGCTCATTCTGCGCTACATACGACAGCAAGGCCAATACTATGTCAGACAAAAACGTCCCCATTAAATCCTTGCCGTTTCGCGTATCAAGTATATCCATGTCTATTACTGAAATATCTATGCCGCGCTCCTTTGTTAGCACGCGCCATTGTTCTAAAATTTCCTCATAATTCCTTCCAAGCCTGTCTATGCTTTTTATGTACAGTAAATCGCCCGGCTTCAGCTTCTTCACTAGGGATTTATACGATACCCTGTTAAAATCCTTGCCCGATACTTTATCCATAAATATCTGCTTACGCGGTATTTTTAGCTCGTCCATTGCCGCAATTTGACGGCTCTCGTTTTGATCTATACTGGATACTCTTATATAGCCGTATGTTTTCATTTTTCGCCTCCCGTTTTTGCTGTAAAGTTATACCAGCGGAACGCCTTGCGATAGATGAACCATTCTATAGAGTTTTTCCAATAAGACAGATGGTAGAAGAAATAAGCCCCTCATACCTTGGTAAGCGGGGTAGCGAGATGCGGATGTTGTATGAGATTGGGGGGTAGATGAGTCAGTTGGTGACTCACAGTCACCAACTGAATTAGCGCAGTTTTCTTCGACCATATCCTCAAGCGCAATCACAAATAAATTAGTTTCTCCGCGGCGGCGTTATTACGAAGGAACCTTAATAACAATAGAACTGGTATTCCATTCAAAAATATTGGTAAAGCGCTGGCCTTCCTGATACAAATAGCTCCATTCCGGCAGACGCACCGTGCGTAGCAAACGGCAGCCCAGCTTCTCGCAAACGCGGCGCGATGCTGGGTTTTCTACATCGTTGGTGATAAGTAGCTTAGTCATGGCATGGGCTCTGGCGACAGGCACAATCAAACGACAGGCACGAACAGCGTAGCCCTTGCCCCTGTGGGCTTCGTCTACTTTATAGCCTATCTGCCCGGCGTAATAAAGCCCCTCGGTATAGCCGATACGCAAACTTGCACTGCCAACTTGCTTACCGTTTTTGCAGATGGAAAAGCTGTAGGAGGGTACAAGATTCTTTTCGGGATAAGCTGGGGTTTTTTCTGTACATAGCAATAAAATCTCCCCATCGTATAGACTGGGGGGATTTATAAAGCCGTTAAACACACAGGGTAGTGCGTTGTAGTATGCGATTTCTGCTTGCTCGTCCATTAAACCACCATACACTTTATTAACTCGTAAGCCAAAACTTGTTGAGTCATGTGACGATCTGATTTGTGGGGTTCGTCATTTTTATCCGATAATTTTGAGCATCTGTTAAAAATGTATCAAGTGAATCGTCTGTGAAAATGCCCTGTCTCCATTGGGTATAATCAAAGGGCTCACGGCGCATCAAAACAATAAATCGCTCGGCTTCAACAAGTCCAAGTTGCTCGGCAAGCACACGCATTCCTTTATCTTTCAAAACAGTGCTATTGTACATCTAAATACCTCCTAACGAAATCAATGGGGTTCACGACAGAAATTTCCGTTATCTGTTTATTAAGAATTTTCTTATCTGTAGTAAGAAAAAAATCCACACCGAGAGCGATAGCACACGCAACATGCGAAGCATCCATTTGACGAAGCCCAAGTGACATCAGCTCAGCCGCCTTTGCAGCAATCGCATCCGTCAACTCACAATCGTGATGGGCTAATGTTTTCCACTGCGTAATCCTATTGCGAACTTCATCAAACGGATTAGCAGCATTTTCGTAATCCATTACAAAAGACCAACAAAGTGTTAAATCGCTTTGCATGACTAATTCTTGCACATGTAGTTTTGCTTCAGTTTCCAAATATACAATCAATGATGACTGGTCATCAAAGGGTCTGTTGAAACAGCAAATGTCCAAATAAACTTTCATCGACTCTCCCTTTCTGATTGCTTTTATCCCAAAAAAAATAAAGCGCCCTTATTCTAACATAGACATAAGAGCGCTGTAAATTCTATCTTCTTACCTCCGTACCATGTATCCAATCAGGCTCCGGACTAAGCGGCCCTACTATCCTATGCGGTACGTAAGATTCCTCTAAATAAGCTATTTCCTCTTGCGATAGCGGAATACCTATTGCCCCAACAGAATCCTCCAAATGCGCGAGCTTGGAAACTCCGATAATGGGGGAAACCACCGGCGGCTTATGCAACAGCCAGGCAAGCGCTACCTGAGAACGGGTTATACCGCGCTTTTCCGCTATTTCTGCAACACGGTCTATTATAACTTGATCTTCTGCCTCGGTAGAGCCATATTTATTTCTCTGCACCTGGTCAACCTCTGTGCGCTTTGTATCTGCGCCTATACCGCGGGACAGCCTGCCGGAAGCTAATGGGCTATACGGCGTAGATGCGATTTTCTGATCTAGGCATAGTTGCATTACTTCCCGCTCATCTTCCCGGTACATGAGGTTGTAGTGGTTTTGTATGGAAACAAACTTAGTCCAGCCGTTCTTTTCTGCTGTGTATTGCGCTTTTTGTAACTGCCATGCAAACATGGAAGAAGTGCCTATATATCTGGCCTTGCCCGCTTTTACTACATCGTGCAGAGCTTCCATTGTTTCTTCAATAGGCGTATCATAATCCCAGCGGTGGGTTATGTATAGGTCAATGTAGTCCATCCCCAAACGCCGCAAACTATTATCCACCTCTTGCATAATTGCCTTGCGGGAAAGCCCTTGTCCGTTGGGGCCCTCCTTCATTCTTATAAAAACTTTTGTTGCTACTACTACATCATCGCGCTTTACATAGTCCTTTAAGGCTCGTCCAAGAAACTCCTCGCTGTTACCCATAGAATAACAGTTTGCTGTATCAAAGAAATTGATACCCAAATCTAAGGCTCTTTTAACAATGTCACGACTTACATCTTCGGTTAGCATCCAGCCCGCTGAGCCTGGCTCTTTGGCGCCAAAACTCATACAGCCTAAACATAGCTTTGACACATCCATGCCAGTATTACCTAATTTAACATACTCCATTGGTTTTCCCACCTTTCTGCCGGAATTTTATACCGCCGAAGCTTAAATTGCAAATACCTATTTTGCATGGCCTGCTATGCCCTGTAAGCATAGTTATCCGTTGTTAATAAGCACAAGCCCCATAACTATAAAGAAAACATAGTAAAGCCCACCAACAATAAGCGTAGCTACCAGGTTCATGGTCACTATGTAGACAATAACGCTAAGTATTAATAGCGATACCATGCCAATAATTATATAAAGGCCGCGTGTTAGGGTTATTTGTCTTTTCATAAAAATTATAGCTCCTTTGCATTACGAATCCAACATCCCCGCAACAATAGCATCAATCTGAGCCTGAGTCAAAACACCCTCTTGATCTGACACCTGGCCGTCGCCTTGCAACAATTGCAGAGATTGCAATAAATACTCTTCGTCCAGTTCCTCTTGGCTTTTGTCTGCTCCTGCCTCGGCCATTATAGCGGGCACACCTACATTATAGTATAAAGGAATATAGCTTTCACCCAACATCGAATTTAATAACAAACTTATTGTCTGTGAGGCATCGCCGCGCTTTATGGATATTATACCTTGCATTACTATCTTGCGGCTTGTTAGCTCTTGCGGGCTAAGCTCATCCGCTTCAATTAAATTTTGCATAACTTCGCGTATTATTGTCGGCTCTGTACCATCTACAACAAGCATTAAGCCCGTTTTAAAAAATAGGCTGTTTATTTTTTTTGCCTCTGCTTCCAGGGCGTTTAAGCCCTCACTGCGGGTCAACTCTGCCAAACGCAGTATTTTTTCTATTAAAGCTTCGTGTGCTATAGAATCATACATATTCTTCACCCTTCCCCAAACCAGTGCCAGTCGCCCCTGGCATAAAAACTTTGATATATAGCGTCAATCTCTGCCTGCGATAAAATTTTAATAGGATCCATTATCTCGCCGCTGTCTATTAAACGCTTTAAAAAATTCAGTATGTCCGTCTGCGCTTGTAATATACTAGCTTTGTCCGGAGGCGCGGCATCTTCCCAATCCTCCGCAATTCGTATAGCTACACTAAGCGAAATATCCTGCATAAGCATAAACACAAAGAACGAGCTACAACCATAAAGCGCGGGTATTAAAGGCCAAGAGACTCTTAAACGATTAACAAGCTTCCACTTATCCCAGCGGTGTAAAATTAATAGCTCCTTCTCAAAAAAAGCGCTTTCCGGCAAGGCTTTTTGCTGGTGCATTGAATGCAATAATCTATTTAATTTCTGCAACTGCTCATTTTGTGGGTAGTATTGGTAATCAAAATACTGCGGCGGAATGTGCTTCTTACCCAATATGGCATATAGGCGCAAGCCCAGTAAACGAGGATTTTCCCCCTGCTGAATAGCTAATACGCCCTGCTTCATTATTTTATGCTCTATTAATTCCTCCCGACTAAAATCTTCCGCATCTATTAGATTTTGTAATATTTCGCTTACTGCCTCGGGGTCTGTACCGTCTATAATAAGCGCTAAGCCCGTTTTTAAAAACAGGCTCTCTTGCTCTTCCACTTCCGTCTCAAAGCCCAGTACGCCTCTTTGCCGCGCTACCTCTGATAGATGCAGAATTTGCTTAATCAGATGCTCATACATATTTATTAAGCGTATCCCATACGCCCAGTAAATACTGCGCACCCAGCGCTC
>Ga0209755_10005998_pt1 | contig 13606 bp, 3 predicted proteins | sample TergutCo191P1_FD_187301 | JGI IMG/M metagenome (GOLD analysis project Ga0209755, IMG submission 187301) | Cornitermes sp. P1 segment gut microbial communities from Petit-Saut dam, French Guiana - Co191P1 (SPAdes) (version 2) | ecosystem: Host-associated > Arthropoda: Insects > Digestive system >... | reverse complement strand
GGGGTCAGTTGGGCAACCTGGAGTGGGCTCATCTACTGAGGACTTTGAGATATGGTTGAAAGGGGCTCTGGAGGTGTGGTGTCTCTCTCTGTGGGAACTCTGTGAAGGGAACCTAGACGGAGGGCTTCCCTGCTTGGGACCCTGAAGGACTTGTAGAAAAGGCTCTGGAGATGGGCATCTCTTTCCATAGGAGCCCCGTATGGGGAACCTGGAGGAGGGTTCGTCTACCAGGGACTCTGATAGAAGGATGAAGGGGGCTCTGGGGATGGGGCTTCTCTCTCTGGAGAGGCTCCGTGGAGGGGCCTTGGGGGGAGGTCCTTCACTGGGGATCCCGGAAGATATGTCCAGATAGTCTCCGGATATGGGTATCTCTCTCCACAGGGGCTCATATAGTACTGAGGGGAACCTGGTGTCTGGGGGGGAGGCTCGTATACCGGGGACTTTGAAAGATGGATGAAGGAGGGCTCTTTTACTGGAGAACTCTAAGATTGCAAGGCTCAGAAATGGGCATCTATTTCCGTAGGGGCCCCACTTTTGGGGAACATGGATGAGCATTTCTTTCTTGGAGCCTTCTTATTAGAGGAATTTTTATTAGGTCCTTTAGAGATATGCAAAAGCCCTGAAGATGAGAATCTCTCTCCATAGGGGCCCCGCTGGGGAACTTGGAGGGGGTTCGTTTGCTGGAACTTTTGAGAGAAAAGAAGTAGTATATCTGGGTTTCTTTTCTGGACCCAGAGGTCATTAAGATTTTAAGTCTGGGGGCCACGGCACCCATGATCCAATATGGGGCACAAAGAGCCCGTCTATTAAGGCCAATGTGCATTGGGGCTGAGAGTTCCTGAATCCAATTGCTAATCTATCTATCTATTTATCTAAAGCCCATAAACACACAAGAACTGCACACAGCTCTCCAATCCTTCAATGCCTCATTAGTCTGAAAATTAGGTATTAAAATGCAGAATACAAAATTAAAGCTACACTGAGTTGCAGAATATTCTGAGAAGGGGAACAGTTATGTATTCTGAGGGACCAATCAGTGACTTTTACATGAAATAAGCAAGAAACAATAAAAACATAAATGCTCAAGTTGAAAGTAGTATTGCACCTCTGGAAACCACAGCAAACTGGCCTCCATTCTCACTTTACTATTATTCATTTAGAATAAAGACCATTTCATCATTTTCTGACAATATAACAAAATAAAAAGTATAAATGCAGGCATGTACATAAATATACAATACAATACATGAAATGGTATACACTGGTTTATGGCTAACCAATTATAGATCATGATGATATTGTGTTTTTCATTCGTCTGGTATATGGTGCCACGTCACATAGCAGACAAAATATGACATCAGCTGCACTACTACAAAAGCATAAATCTTGTGTGATTATTTTCTTGATGAACACTTTGATACAGTCACTTTGTAACACAGCATGAATATAATATGTTGTAACATAATAATGAACTGTAAAAAATCAAATGTCAGATTTGGCTTCCTTATTTAGGATAAAGGCTGTTCTAATTTTAATTTAATGTTAAGCATTGCAGCTTAGTCACCGCATTATAAATGTGCACTCAACTGCATGTTTCATGTAAGAAATCGTCATCAATAACTGAAAAAGACATCAACAGGCAGTTGACAAAAACTGATATGAGAACTGATATTTTGTCACAAATTAAAGTGCAGTTCAATCTGTGTGCTTTGTAATTAGAATATAAAGCTAAATAATATAAAACTGCTGCTGTTGATCACAGTAAAACAGTAGCTGGATGAAACTCTGCATTTTTATTTGCCATGATCATAGAGAATGAAGTTACCCTAACATCAAATGTAAATCATGTCCATTACAGTTTAATGGCTGCTCACTGTTTCCTTTTATCAGACTTATCTGCTCCATATCCCCTAAATACTTTTCACAATTAGCAACCTTTTATCCTCTTGTTACACACACATATATAAAACCAAACTCCATAATTACTGCAGTAACAGTTCTCCAAGTGCCAGAAATACAATGATTGATGGCAAATAAAATTCAAACACACATGATGGCAACATTTGTATCCAAGCCAAAGTAGAGTTTCTGTTTCTATTTAATCCAAAAATGGACTATGTTATCCACAATGGCAGCATTTAAAACAGCGTGCGCATTTCACTTCTGTTGTCAAGGCTTCCACACCCCACCACAAAACTCAGCCATGTCCCAAACAGAATACACTATCCTTTGTCAGCTGCTTCGTTAGATTGGTGACAGGTAATATTTGGTGCTCATATACAAAATAGTTTCAACCAAACACACATGATGTGTGGTATCTATAAATTCTATAGCAACTGTTAAAAAAAGTGCAAAGGGTTAAATTATTACTTCCCCTCATATTCAGACACTTGTTATGATTTACAATTTCTTTACCATTATAATATTAAGAAAATCTGGCCAAAAAAGATGTCATGACATATAACCCTTCACACATCACTTTGTGGATAAACTCTAACAAAATACAATGAGTTCAAAAAATGATGCAATGGCCTTTCCACAGAGCTCTGCTGTACTACACTACATTTAACATTAACATTTATAACTGATATTAATGACTAGAATATATCTACTTATTATTTTTAATCAACTGTTAAATAACATCACCTCCATAACATGTCTTTCAGACATTACAAAGTTTACACTTATGGCTGCACTAAAGTGCCATCTTTTCATAACAGACAGTAGCCACATGTTCCTCTGTGCTCTTGCCTTTACCAAATAATGGGCTTTATCAATATACCCCAAAAAAGGTACAAAAGTAAGATAAAACTGCAACTTTCTTTCATTCAGATTAAGTTCAAAAGGGCAGACAGTGAAATTTAAAGATGTCTCCAACTGATTATGTTATGGGAATGATGAACAGATACACAGTTGAACTTAAAAATATACACAATTTGGAACTGTCTTTGTAAGAAATATGCTGTTGTATGAAGTGGTTACACTAATTTATTGTCATTCTGATGGATTCCGGACGTGATTAGTAATTTATAACAACCCTCTCCTATAGTAGTTTACATTGGTCCCATCACATACTGCATTTGAAAAAAATACTGGTACTTTGCTCCCTCAAAACTGCTTTCTTGTACCCTTTTCATATTTTAAGATCACTTACTGCTGTACATGAAAACAACCCACCATAATGAGAGGCAATTACTCCAAAAGAAAATGAACGACAGCCCACAGAGACAGATTACAAACTTAAGCGTAACTCTGAAAAACTGGCCATAACAATCATCCCCTCATCTGCAAACATGGGTCAGGGTGTTGTGATCCACAGATAAACTTGGGAAACACTGCTACAGTCATGACTCTAGTAAAACCTTGTATTATTAATTCTGCACATATTTTATCAAGACCACACACTGTGCAGTTGAGTGATGGCATACACTGCCCTAAGAGTCTCAACATCAACAAATTCAACAAGTGGCTTAACATGGTAACAACATTAGTGGTAACAGCTAAATATGAATAAGCATGTGCTCATTTGCAATAAATATATTTTACTATTATATACTAATTAGCTACTCTTGGTGGACTTCATTTAATAAATGTGTATGTGTACCAGTACATATAACTCAAATATAAGCAGGTCAATGCCATGGCAATCTATGAAGTTAAATAACTGAAATGTCTTTCATCTAGGAATGCACCCTTAGCATTCAATAACAGACATCTCTATCTTCAAAGCAATAAAGAATATGTTGGCATTTTTTATCAGGGGTGCACAAATTTTCCAAAAATCTAGTAGCCACATCAGAATTCTAGGCACCAGAAGGGTGACACAAAGCAAGTGACATAACTAGGACCCACAAATATTAGGAGTCACTGCAAAAACTTTAGATGCCATTGTGCATCCATTTTATATCACAACTGACTATGGTACAAAAAATTCATCAGACCTAATAATCATTCAACTCTGCCACTTATCATGCAAGTTTCTTGCCAAAATAAGAATGGTGCATTATTCCCTTCAGAATGAACTTTCAAGTGAACCATAACTCAATGTAAAATTCTTCAACAAGAATTTTACCCACCCTCTTGGAGCTCTTATGACACAGTCAGGTAGGCATGATAACATTCACATACAATAATGGAACACTGAAAAGATAAGTTGTCCCTCTCGTGGCCATGAAGGTGAAATACAGGCATAGCTCCATACATTCTTAAACCTTGCCAATAAATGGAGGCAAGTGGTCAACTTCATGCCCCAACCTCTGTACCCACAGGAAAACACAACCCAGTGCTCACTGAAGAGGTTGGGTGGGTCCCACAGCCAGTCTGGACATTTTAAGGGAGAGAAAACGTCTTGTTCCTGCCTGGATTTGAACTCGAGATCTTCCAGTTCACAGCCTAATCACTATACTATGCTACCCAGCTCCCTCCAGAGTACCAAAGTTTGTGTCAAATTTGATACTACACTTTCTTTAAATAGGTGTAAGCCAATTCCCTGCAATTCTATTAGCAATTCTTAAACATACAATTAGTTACTTTTAACCTTTCATGCAACATAAGAGTTCACCAAAATTATTCATCCCTGTTCTAATTTTCAATAATTTCATATTTTGGTTTTTTTTATCACTATTTAAAAGCCCAGAACACTACAACAGCTATTGCTCCCCTCTACAGTCTTTCACAGAACTAAAATAAGAGCAACATAAAGGGAGCAGATTGTAGCAGATGTTCAAAATTTAAAAAAAAAAAAAAAAAATCAAGCCAATCTCAGAATTCTAGGTGTCAGAAGAGTGACAAGAAGCAAGTTCAATTCTGAGGACCCCACCACACAAAATATAGTTGCGTGGATGACCTTATGCCTGGGATTTGTGCACCCCTGGACTGTGACGTATAATACATACAACACAAAGGGACAGGAAGGCACTCATGGAATATGTCAGAGAGAACTACAGAAAATCTCCAGTACGAAAGGTATTATAAATGGCACAGGAAGCGTTAACATGAGACCCTTGTCATTTCTTACATGGCTGCACCTTGTTTACGCATAAACTGTTATTTGTGTATCTGTATAAAACTGTAAAGATGTTCAAACATGTTAGGCATTCTAGTATTTTTGAATCACATTAACCTTTAAACAACCAGACTGGTACTTAAATTTTAGCAAATGGTTTAAGAAAAATATATCATTGGAACAGAAACAGATAAAACTATGAAATAAATGGCATTTTATGGAAAACACTATGCGGATTAGGCAGCATGTCTTAAAAATGCAGCAAATTTCCTTTGCCTAAATAATATATAAAATGAATTTCTATAGGTTTTTTTTTACATGTATTTGAATATGCAAATGCAGGTCATTTAGAGGTTACGAGAGAAGGCCTAAAAATGTCAACATAATGTGCTATGATATAAATAAAGTAGTAAATTCTACACAATTTCATTGTTACTACCAAACAGGGTTTCTCTATGAAGACAAATGGTGAATTTTTATGATACTTGTTGAGTAAGTGATTAAGCATGCTTGAATTAGACACAGAAGTAGTTTAAAATAATCACATATACTGTACAATACAAAGTGGTAAATGAAAGACGATACAAGGGTAACAGTAAAGTTGTCCTTGTGCGTAATTAAACACCACACAATGCAGATACATAGGGAACTGTAACTATAGCTCTACACATCCTTAACCTCAGCATTAGATGGAAGAACATTTTACCCTTAAGGAAAAAGTCCTGGTGCCCACTGAATAGAATTTTGCATGACAAAGAGTCAGTCTGGATGCCGCAGAGAAGAGAAAATCTCTGTTCCTACAAGTAACCAAATCCCAGTTCCTTGGTCAGCCATGTCATACCCCAGTCACTATGCTGACTCAGCTTTTCCTGCTGTGAGAAAAAATGGTCAGTGATGTTGCAAGTGCAAAGAAACGCATGAAACAAATATTACTCTAAGTGATAATAGCCTATGTAGCATGTCATTTGCATTCATGTTTTATGCAATAAAATGTGGGTATATAAATCGGACGACATTGTAAGACTTATATATGCTCTCCAATAGTCCAATAGTTCTGAATGAAACAAGGCTGAATATCAAGAGTAATAAGCTATCTAGATCAATGATACTCTCATGAGAAACGTTTTCAAACGACAAAAGAACTCTATTCAATGCATACTGGTCTTACCACCTCAAAACAGGCATAGAACATGTATCATAGTAGTCACAGGTCACTCACATTTAGATAGGTCATGTCCAAGAATAAGAATAACCACATTTACATCACAACACACTTACAGTAACTCAAACAGTCCCACAAACAAACGTTTTACATTATCAATCCTTCCAAATATCTATAATTTTTCTGATTACACATATTGCCACGCCAATTTTTTTTTTTTACACAAGGAAACTTTAAGCTAAACTGAAAAATCAGTTACATTTGCTCATGCTCCACTGCATACCAAAGAACATAGATGCTCACAGAAGCCACAGATATGAACTGAGTGTTGGCCCAGCAGGTGACAGGATACTATGGTACATAGTGATGTCAACACTGCTGACATATGGCAGAAGAGAGTTACCAAATGTGCTGTTCATCCACAATTATTTTTGCTTAAAGTCTGAACATACAGTATCAGTAAAAATTAATCTGTACAAAGTCCTGTTCATGAATTGTGCATTTTCATACAATTCTATTTCACAGTACTAATGCATAGAATTCTGGTAGGCACTTATAATTTTGTCAACAAATTAGTTGGATGATCTAACCAGCTGCATCAGCAAAAGAGCATTCTGTAGGATACCATATCTTACACTACCCAAAAATAGAGAAATGATGAAGAGAAAAGTGGAGGAAATATGATGACAAAATACTGTGACAGAATGTATGAAATTTTAAAAATATACCAAGAATATTACTAAAGAATATCACCCGAGAAATTTAAATGTATTAGATGTGAATGGACAACTCCTATCTGAATAGATGTGAATGGACAACTGCTATTTGAAAAGAAAAAGGTGATGGATGGAATGAACATTTTCAAGGAAATTAAGTGATCAGGGTCAATTAAATACAGAATTTGATATGGAAGAAGTTAATTTTAATGTGACAAATTAGGAAACAAGTGAACCAATATATTTGGAAACAAGGAATATAATATTAAATTTTAAAAACCAAAAAGCACTAGGTATAGATGGAACAATGACAGAGATTTTACAGAAAGTGGGTCCAGCTTTATGGAGGAAGATACATGGTTTAATAAACATTATATGGAAATACCCATAGATTGGAAGATGGAAACAGTATGCCCAACAAATAACAAAAGATGATTGGAATAAATGTGACAATTACAGAGGAATAACAGATATGAGTTGTATATACAAAGTACTATCACACATAATAAGTAATTCACAAAACAAAATATGCAAAAAAATAATTGGTGATTACCAATATGGATTCAGAATGAAGAGGGGAACAATCCATAATACATATTGAGACAAATATTATAATAGGCATATGAGTATAATATACAGATACACATACTGTTTATAGATTTAAAGCAAGCATTTGATAGTATTTATATAGACATGGAATGATAAAAATATTAAGCTACAAGAAATACCCAGCAAACTTGTAAGATTAAAAAGGATGACACAGACTTTCAAGCAAAAGTAGTTATAGAGAACAACATGACCAAAAGTTTTAATGTTAATGTAGGAGCAAGACAAGGTGATGCATTGTTAGTCATATGGTTTAGCTTAGTCCTATATTATATTATGAAGAAATTAGATATTGGGTGAAACATATCAACTAAAATGGCACAGAGCAATCCATAAGTGGACGATGTGGTCATTATACCTAGGAATCTCAAAGCCTTGGAAGAAGTATTGCAGGAATTAGATAATACAGCACAAGAAAAAGATGGATAATCAATTAAGAAAAAAAAACAAAATATATAAGAGTAAGTAAGAAGACACACAATCAGTGTAAGCAGATAGCAACAGGAGGGTATACGTTTGAAATAGTCTCTAGTTCTCCTTATTTAAGTTCAATAATAAATGATGATGATAGCATATCGGAAGAAATAACACACAGAACTAAGAAAGGAAACAAGGCCTATAATGGTTCATAAAGGATTTAACCCTCGGGTGTCCCTTGCCATATCAAAAAAAGGGGGGTAGAAAACTTGATGTCAACCGGGGGCTGGCACGTTCTTCGCTCTCGGACTTTTGGGCAATCGGCCCCTAGGAGCGGGTGGTCTTGTGGTTGTTTAGTTACAACAAGCATACAAGCTAATGGCATTAACTGAGTAATTGTATTATAAACGACAAGAGAAAAACAACATACAATGAAAGTAATGAAAGTATCACAAAAATACATATGGAACAGTTGACACTGATTTCACAAAAATATTGAAGCTAGTACATGGTAAGGATCACAAAGTGGCTCAGGTCTGCCATAAAACAGCTCACACGGCCAACTAAATAATAACAAAACAACTGGCCCAGGCAGGGTTTAGTTACAACAGCCGTGCGATCATCCACTAAATAACTATGATACGTAAGCATCGCAAAGTGGCTCAGGTCTGCCATAAAACAGCTCACACGGCCAACTACATAATAACAAACAGTTGGCCCAAGCAGGGTTTAATTACAACAGCCATGCGATCATGCACCAAATAACTATAATGCATCTGACTTGTATTTACACAAAAAATGCTCACAAGAACAAAGTACACAAAATTTACTTCCCATGCTTAACCATACCTTAAATCTTAACAAAACCAAAGAAACGTCTCCATTCGGGGCAGATGCCCATCCCGAGCCTCTGCTCGTAGAGATGCCAGAAAATTGGCGAGGTAGAAAACCAAAAAGCCACTGACTAAGGTCAAATGATAACCTCATAAAGAAACCTCGGTGTACCCCCACGCCTATACTCCTCTGTGACAAGGGGCCAATGACGCTGACAATAGCCCTTCCCCAAGGACAGGGGAAAGGAAGGGAGGGAAAACGGTCAGTAAACATCGGAAGGCAAGGTCGCCTTCTGACCTTGAGCAGAACGGCTCAGGATTCATGACCTCTGAATTAATAATATACTACAAGAAGATCTGCAGGACAATGATAAGGCCGATAGTGACCTATGCATGTGAAACCTGGACACTGTCTATAAGGGACATAAATAAATTTTCCGATTTTGAAAGACAAATTTTAAGGAAGATAATTGGACCAACTGGGTCTAAGGAAGGATGAACAGTAAGAAGTAATAATGAATTCCAAAACTTGAGAAAAGGAGAGGATATTGTTAAATATATAAAAGCACAAAGAATAAAATGGTGGGGACATCTTAACAGAATTGAAGATATCGAACTAGTGAAGAAGATTACTGACTGGAACCCCATAGGAATAAGAAACAAAGGACGACCAAAGAATAGATGGAGATATGAAGTAATAAATGATTTAGAAGAAGGTAAAACTGAGAAGTTGGATCCAGCTCGTTACAGGGGGAAAAGCCTGGAATGATCTGGTGCAAAAGACCAAAACTCATGTAGGGTTGTAGTGTCAGAAGAAGAAGAAGACACTTAAATGTTGATACTTTTACTACACTTTCACTTCTAAACAGGTTAAAGTACAAAGGTAAAGTTGCCCTTGTCCAGGCCATGAAGGCATGTAGGTGAGTAGATGTATAGGATCCCCCAGTTCTTAGCCTTGATACAAGATGGAAGTTAATGGTTAACTTCACATTCTGACTGCTTTACCCCCAAGAAAGAACTGCAGTACCCATTGAACAGGGGGCTGAGTGGGCCTCAGAGCCAAAAATCTCTTGCCCCTACTGTGATTCAAAACCTCTCCATCCACCCCGTAGCCTGGTCACTATACTTACTACATCATCCCGACTCCACTTTTAAACAATAATGTTCAATTATATATCAAATACATTTTTCTTTTCGCAGTAACAGTTGAAACAAACATTTTAAATACTATTATATGCTTATTTCTTTACTTGTATATGTGTAGTACTTCTTCCCTTCACTGCTGCACATCCGCCACAATAAGTAAAATAGCAAACCGCATGTTTATACTACAGATACATTTACTTTCAGAAATAGTAACACTACTATTTGTAGCTTTCAAAGAGAAGGCAACAAATGAGGACCCATTTTTCAAGTGCATTGGTCCAGATGTAAATACCATCCATATTAAGAGAAAATTTACAATCAAACCTGGAATAAAACCACCTTTCCAATACAGTACTGTTCATGTGTTAACCACAGAAGAAAATTCTTGAGAGAAGGATAAATTCATTAAATTTATACCCATACTATATCTTGACCTGGATATATAGGCTAACTTCAGGTAATATGCACAAATGCAAAGATATCTACTATTACCTGATGACTCAGAACAAGATTCCAAAATATATTTCTGCAACCAAATAAGATGCTGGACAATTTCCAAAATGTTGTCACTTCAATAGAACACCTTTATCACAAACTTTCATACTTGCCAAACAAAATTCTATTCTGAAAATCATCATCATCCTCGATGGATTAGGTCGTTTGACCTGTTCTGGCATCAATGCATTGCCATCTTTTCCTGGGGCATCCACGATCTGTTCATCCTCGGGGTTTGTAGTTGAGGGCGTGTTTCGGCAGTCTGTTGTTATCCATTCTTTCAAGGTGGTTGATCCAGTTTTGTTTGTATTTGGTTCTTACGTCTTGTATTCCAGGGCTCTCTAGTTCTTTTCTTATGATTTCATTTCTTATTTTGTATTGCTTAACACTTCTTAGAAAGTGCATCTCTGTCGCTTCTAGGTGAGTCATGTCTTGCTTCGTGGTTACCCATGTTTCACTACCACAAAGTAGTGTTGGTCTAGCTACAACTTTATAAAATTTCAATTGGGTGTCTGTACGAGTTTCCTTTAAATGTTTTCTGATAGTGCCGCATATTCTCTGGAATCTGGCTATTTTTTTTTGTCAAAATCTGGGTCACTGTCTAAACTCAATTCGCATCCAAAATAATTAATTTTTTTTTTGCCACAATCTGGGTCACTGTCTAAACTCAATTCGCATCCCAAATAACTAAACTGTTTCACTTGTTCTAATACTTATCCATCTATTTCTATTTTAGAGTGCATTAAGTGTTTTCCTTTAAAAGCCAGAATTTTTGTTTTGTCCATGGATATTTTAAGGTTATAGTCTTTGCTCATTTGATTTAACACACAGACAGATTTCTGGAGTTTGTCTTCAGAGTCTTGCATAATTACTTGTTCGTCTGCGAAGAGTAATGTGTTGAGGTAGAAGTTTCTTTTAAGCACTATACCAGTGTCAACTTTGTGTTTCCAGTTTCTTAGGAGGTCGTCTATATAAATAATAAAAAGAGCCGGTGATGGATTACACCCTTGTCGTACTCCTTGATTAATACATATTTCTTTCAAGAATTGTCTTTCCTGTATCAATTGTACACTGGTATTTTTATATAGGATTTTAATTACATCAATTAAATGATAAGGTATACCTCTTCTATTAAGAATTTGCCATAGTTGGTTTCGATCTACTCTATCAGAAGCTTTTTCTAGGTCCAAGAAGGCCATGTGAGTTGTTAAGTTAAATTTTCTCCTTTTTTCCATTATTTGTTTAATGATAAATACATTATCAATACATGGTCTGCCTATCCTGAATCCATTTTGTTCTTCAAGTAATATTGTTTCTGATACTGTTTTAAAGCACTGTGTAATTATCTTGGCATATGTCTTGTAACCACTACTTAAAAGAGTGATGCCTCTGTAATTCAAACAGTTTTCACATTTGCTATTCTGAAAATAAAAACTATTTACTTCTTGTTTTATTCTTTCTTTTGGGTGATTCCTGGTGTTTGAATTTTGTGTGCCAAAGTTTTGGAACAATATGTCAGTTCCATCTTCATTGGTGGTGTAAGCAGGAGGATTTACTTCTTGATATATGTATGGTAAAATAACAAATATCTTTCCTTGGATATGAAATACATACTATGACTAGTAATTTACAACCACTCAGCAGTTCATTGCTTCAGATTAATTTTAAGAGATGTGCAAATAAGAACAGGCACAAAGGATAGCACCCAACTTTTATCGTCCCCTTCAAGTCACACAATACAGATGCTGTCAACATTCATTTCTCATTACGTTACGGTGAAGTGTATGAGAACTGTACCTTAGTTTCCAAGGTGATTGAAGGCTATGTTGCTTTACCTTATACTCCATATCTAGATTACCTTATTTTTATTTTTCCTGGCATACTTCCATGGTTTAACTTTACAGATTAATACTCATTAGTCATGGCATAGGAAAAGTTATAGCCACATAAAACACCTGAGAATGTGAAATAAATACATGACTAATAATGTATCTGGAGTATTACTACCTACATTATTCGTACTACCCTGAAGTCTTTTGCACACTGTGCAACACACAAAACTGACAATGTCATTCAGTAAGATATGGCACACCTATCACATGACTGTTATTGTATGCTGCTCATTATTATTATTATAAATGAGAATAAATTACGTTTTGGTGACGTCATATATAAACTTGTGCAGAAAATTCAAAAGAATTTGTGTTTGTGATAGACTAATTAGGCTGCAAACTCACAGTTTATATGAGAAACACAACACACAAACCTCTGCAGTACAGCAATCTTACATCACACATTGGTATGTAGGTCCGATGTTTACAATAGGCAACAAAAAAAAACTATACCTGTATGCAGCATTTTAGTTGCCTCTTTTCACTAGGTTTATTTCACTCAACTTCTGAAATGGAATGCAAGGTAACTCCAACTCTGACATTTCTGTAATAAAATTGGTATTCCCACATTTCTGGATATTGTCCATTGCCCAGTATTCTGAGCAGAACACATCATTTTGAAAACTGTATCTCCTTCAAGAAGGCCTTATTCCAATACAGAACATTCACAGTATAGAAAGATGCAACGTGCATGGCCATCTGCTTGAAACTCAAGCTTAACACATTTAAAATGTGCTGGAATTATCAACTCACGGTACAGACATGCTGTTATGAGGAACGCATAATTGAAGTGAAGCATGTAGACTGTCTGCTGTGCTAATAAAACTACATTTAATAGAGATACAAAGAAAAATGTGTCCAAAAGCTATTTTGTTGCACCGATGTTCCCATGTCTTTACAGTAGGTTCCCAACTCATTACACGATGGATGGTTCAGAGATTGAATTCCGGTGGGGCAGGATTTTCTGCACTCAACCAGACCAGCCCTGGGGCCCACACAGCCTCCTGTATGATGGGTAACAGGTCTCTCTCTTGGAGGTAAGGCAGTGGGGCATGGTACTGACCACCAACCCCCATCTAGCACTGACGTTAAAGGAAGAGTAGAGCCATACCTCTACTCCCCTTCAGGATCTTCATGGCCTGTTCTAGGGTGAACTTTATTTTATTTTACTTGACTGTCACATCCAGTGACACTTAATAGATCTTTCTAATGGCAGGTGGTACCCCACATTTTCAGCTGTGGTTAGAAAAAGATACAGTTTGTGGAATAGTATGTTCTGTTCAGGCTATCAAATGATGGACACATCCCAGACACCCTGTAATCCACACCCCCCC
>Ga0209755_10005997_pt1 | contig 13606 bp, 15 predicted proteins | sample TergutCo191P1_FD_187301 | JGI IMG/M metagenome (GOLD analysis project Ga0209755, IMG submission 187301) | Cornitermes sp. P1 segment gut microbial communities from Petit-Saut dam, French Guiana - Co191P1 (SPAdes) (version 2) | ecosystem: Host-associated > Arthropoda: Insects > Digestive system... | reverse complement strand
ATAGGTGCCGTCGGTGTTCCCTATCCCGACGCAGTTTATCCGCCTTTCGCGTCCCAGGTCCACGTCCATGTAATCGAAAATATATGTTACCTCGGACAGGGCCGGGCTTTTCAGCGCGTCCGGGGCGTTGCTGTCCTGAATTATGTCATTAAGTAAAATATGCATTCCGTCCTCCCTTAAAAATTGGCCGCCGGTTCGAAAACACTGATATCTCCGGACCTTCCGCCCTTGTTCACTATGTCAAAAATTACCTGTTCGCCGATTTTAAAAATATATTGTGATATTTCGCCTCCGGTCATTCCGCGGGGTGTTACTTCGACGGTTTCGCCTTCGTTTACCCTCATTATTGAGTTGTCTACGCCCCTTGACGGCGGCACTATGAATCTTCCTCCTGTTTCGGCGCTTGGAATAATGGAACTTGCTATCTTCGCCGTCGCGGCCGCGCCCTTCAAGCCGACGCCTATCGCCTTTATGATTCCGCCCGTTGAAAGCGCCTTTGTCACCGCCAGCTTCGTGTTTATGACGGACTGCACGAGCGCCATTGCCCTTGACGCCACAAAGAAACGCCTGTTTTCCCTTCCCGCGACCCCGAGCATCTTGCCAAGGCCCCCGAAAAACACGGAATATGATTTTAGCATGTTCCGGGTGGCTTCCCTTGCGGACCTGACCCTTTCCTCTCGCAGTGCCTCGATTTTATTGTGTAATTCCTGTTCTATTAAATATCTCTCGTCGGCGGAAAACTGCTCGTATTCTTTAATAACCTGTAGTTTCTCTTTCAGGAAAGCGTACCTTTCATCCCAGTCCTTGGATTCAAGCTGCAACCTTTGGGCCAGGAAGGATTGTATGGTGTTAATCTGGTAGTTATTTATCTGGTTTTCGGTTTTTTTGATGCCCTCCAGTCTTTCCCTTAAAAGGCCGTCTAACGCGCTGGTCTGTAGCTCGCGGATGGCTCTTTGGTGCGCCTCCTCAAGGGCCTCCTGTTCGCTGGCCAATACATGCCCGTTATCCAGAAGGTATTGTTTCTGTTTGTCAAGAAACGCCTTTCTCTCTTCCCAGCTGTCCGCCTCAAGCCTCGCCCGTTCGACCAGGAATCTTTGCAGTATGTTTATATTGTTGTTCTTTTCCTGGTTGGCCGAATCTCTTACCATGTCGAGCCTTTGCCTTAAGGCCTTATCATAGGCACTCAAAGTGGCTTCAATGGCCGCTCCGCCCCAGGATAATTTTGTAAGGGCCACGTCCAGGTCGGCTATGCTTTCGGCTACAAAATTAAAATCGGGGAATTCAATATCTTCAAAGACCTTATTAAACTCCATAGCTTCGTTGGCTGCATTTCTAAGGGCGTTTCTAATCCCAATGAATGCACAGACTAAAGCCGCTCCGCCCGCAATTATAGCCGGAACAGCCGCCTTTCCTAATGACTTGACTTTGACATATACTTTATGAGCTGCGGCCGCAATTAATGTGGCTACTTTTGTGGCCTTCATAGCGTTTCTTAAAGCGTTAAGCTTGTTTATAAAAACGGTTATATATCCTACAGCCTTCATTGTGCCTACAAAGGCCGTAACGCCTGCGGTTAATCCAGCAACGACAGGTACTACTGTTGTTACTACACCTCTTAAACCCTCTAGCCTTGCTCTAAATTCGCCAGCCCTTTGAATCGTGTTCGTTACTCTTACCACAACGTTTGTTAATGCCGGTAATAATTTAACCGTCAATTCTTGGGTCATATTTTGCACGGACGTTCTAAGCCTGAACATCGCGTCATTGAACGCCATTGCAGCCTGTGCGTTTTCGTTGGACACCACGCCAAGCTGCCGGGCTTCCTCCCTTAATGCGTTCATACCTTCGGCACCGTTCTGGGCGACCAGAACCATCTGCGCCCCGTTCCTGCCGAAAGCCGCCATGGCCAACTCGGCCGCCGCGAATTCGTTGGGTGCCCTGTGTATGGCGTCCATTAATAGCGTGAAAGCCTCTTCGTTATTCTCGACCGCCTGTAGCTGCGCAAGTAATTCGTTGTAGTTGTTTTCAAGAAACTTTGTCAAAGTTCCCGTCTCGTTTCTAACATCGATAACGGAACGAGCCAAACGATTCAACATATAATCGCCGTTTTCGATACCGTTCATTCTCATGGCGTAATCCAATTCCTGATAGGCTTCCGTCGTCAATCCGACCACGCGGGCCGAGTTAGCAAGGCCATTTGCGAGATTGGCGTTTCTTTTCGTAAGGGCTATTACACCGGTAACAACGCCGGCTATGGCGACGGCGGATGCTTTCAAAGCCTTTTTAGCCGCCTTCAGCGCCTTGGTCTTCCTTTCCTTGGCCTTTCTGCTTGCGTCCACCTCCTTCTGGAGCCTCTGCTGTTCCCTCGTCAGCTCACGGACAGCGGTGCTGTTCGGGTCGAAACCCTGTCTGATTAGTTGCTCTATCTGTCTTTGGTAGTTTCTGCTGGATTGCTCCAACGCGGCGGTCTCTCCGCGGGTGCCCCTCATCGAATCCTGGATTCGTTTTTGCTTGCGGTTGAACTCCTCAAGTTCGGACGCGGTCAGTGACTCGGCGAACTTTTCCATTTGTTCCCGGGTTTCCTCGCTGGATTCCGCCAGGTCGCTGAACGCCTTTCTGGCCTGGGAAAAGTCCCCGCGGATTTTTAGGGTAATATCTCCCATTTTAAGCCACCCTCCTTTTTAATCTACCTGAAACAAAACCATCTGGGCATTCAAAATCATATACATTTTTAACACCATCATTATACCAGTGTTTCCCAGAGTTATGATTTTTTTCGCCTTTAAATCCTTTATTCCATGCAGCTTGAACACCTTTTAACCCTTTATTCCAAGGTACTTGTCCTTTATGTGATTCACTTTGTTTTCTTTTAAATTTTTCCGTTTTATAAATAGCAATCCTTTCGGGTAAACTACAGTAGCATTTTTTACAGTAACCACTAACATTATTTGCTACATATCTTTTTATTTCTTTTTTACAAAGTTTGCAATATCTTTTAGGGTATTTTGATTTGCCATACATACGATGGATACCAGAACCACCTTTTGTAAGATTATATTCAGGGTTATAATGTTTAATATAATCTATTTCTAGCTGATTTAATTCATCTTTATCATAGCACCATGATAACAAAGAACATTTAAAATTTTCTATACCGTATCTTTTAACAGCTAATTTTATCAATGTTCCACTTCCGAAATATTTGTAGTTCCATTCTTTAGATTTATGCTGACCAATATATTTTTCTCCAGTTATTTGATTGGTAGTACAATAAATATATCCATATTTGTTCATAACAATTAGTCATAAAATTAACCGCTATTATTTTGCCTGTTTATTTGATACACTTCATATTCTTTCTCAATTAATTTGAACATTTTGTACATATCTAATAACCATGCAGGCGCAGAAAGCCAATTGTCATAGGGAAGCCCAAAGTTACAAATATTTTCATAAATATTTATATAATAAAAAACATCATCGGTTAAATATTTGCCGATTTTTTTTTCTGAAATAGGTCGTTCGACCCCGAAGACACTTACTGGATGCGGCTCGTTTATTGCGTAGGCATTATTGGCCTTGTTTTGGCTTATAGGTTTGGCATCCGCTTCTTCGACCCTGCGATAACCCATAAGCCACAACTTAAAACCTAATTTTATTTTTTTTTATCAGAACTTGCAATAAACTGGTCCGCCTCTTTCGCGTAGGCATAGGCTTCCTGGGCTATCGTAAAGGATGCCTCGTCGGGAAGATGCCTGAAAAAATCGTCCGCGGATTTTATGTCGTGCCCATCGTAAACCAGGTCCTCTATTTTTTCCACGCATTCATTGAAGAACCTTTCGTAGTCGATTCTGTTGTTTGCGATGTTCGAAATCATATTCTCGATGATGTGGTCCACCAATGATTCCCTTGATTCCGGGCTATCGTCGAGTGTCCTGAACGCGCCGGAATCCAACACGGATTTTTGGTTGCCGGCGGGAAAGTTCTCGTCGGGCAGCGGGAACCTTGAAAAAATTATTTTAGCCGGGTTGTCCGATTCCATGTTGTCGAAACTTTTGAAAATGAAGTTCCTGCTCTTTTGCTTTAGGCTTTTGAGTACCATCTTGTTTCTCCTTATATAATATTAGTTTTAAAATAAAAAAAGGGTACAAAAAGTACCCTTTGGGAATCAATTTAGCTTACGCTTGGCACCCTGTAGATTATGGGTGACCCATGGCCAAGATTAAAGGAAATGTCCTTGCTCTGGGGGTCGGCGTGGCCGAAGCTCATGCTCATGCTGTTTATGACAATCGGGGCGAAAATGTAATTTTCAAACTGCCCGCTCTTCGCGCCGCTGTTGAGCTGCGTAAGTATGTAAACCTGCGCGTCATCCTTAGGATGGACCTCGTAAGTGCCCTCACCGTCGTCATGGACCACGGTCATGAACTTGTTCAAAATATCCTGGATGATATTCTCGAATTCGTCCGTTACCGGGTCGTACCTGAACAAACCGGATAATGAGCCTGAAAATGTGGTTATTCCACTTGCAATAGTTGAAGCGGGGTGGCAATCGTCGCCGACGTCCACGGCGTCCTGTCCAAGCTCGAAAGAGGCCGAGGTCTTGCAGAACCTTTCCTCGTTGATGTGGTAAATCCTGTCGCCGTCGACGAGCGCAATCTGCGGGTTTGTTCTCGGCGCCTGGAAAATCATCCCGGCAGGCACCGGAATGGCGCTGTCCCCGCCCTTGTCCATTACGAAATATTTTTGACCGGCTATCGTGGAACCGGAAGAAACCACCTCGTTGTTCCCGCTGTCAATCCAAACGTGGGCCTTCTGGCCCGTATATTTTGATACCATTATTCCTTGTCTCCTTTCATGTCATTTTTAATATTAGTAATATCATTAATGTTTATTACTTCCGCTTTTATCTCGCACGACGGGCAGTCCTTCTTGCGCTTAATCGCTTTGGGCTGTTTTTCGTGTCTTCGTTTCGCCTCGTCGGAGACGTGTACCGTGTAACCTTCTTTCATTTTTGTTTCCTCTTTATTTAGTATTATTAAAACCCGATATCGAACTCAATTGAAAACTTGGAAGCCACAAGATTTTTATTTCCTTCGACGTATCTGAAAAAATTAACGTCCTGTACCGTTATTCCATGTGCTATATTTATTCTTTCATTTCTGAAAAGTCTGTATAATGCAGAAGAGGCGTTCATTAATTTCTCGTTAAGAATATTAGTTGGTTTGTTGCGAAACACGAGATAAATATCGGCAGATACTTTTGCTATGCTTACACAGTCATCCTCATAATTTGATGTAAAAGTTACAGTGTTAAAATCTATAAACAAACAAAACCCATGCTTAAAAGCATCAAAATCAATGTGTTCATCTGTAATAAAAGGTAATTCAATATTAAAAGTTTCCAAATATGCCGGATAACTTTCTTCTATAAATATTTTTATTGCATCAAACTTATCTTTAAAATCCATTATATTACCCTAATTCCTCTCTCATTTTACGCTGTAGCTCGTTCGCCAATTCACGGTATGCCCTGGCGTTTTTACCGCCAAACCAATTGCGCCATACGGGTAACGCGAACGGCTGGGGATTGGTCCTGTTGTTGTGTACGGCCCAGGCGTAAGGCAGTGTATTCTTGCCGAATCTTTCACGGGTGGTTAAGGCGGCAAACCTGCCCCTCATTAAAAAGCCTATGGAGTCCCTTAATTGTCCGGTATCGGTGGGTGCCCTGCTTCTTGCTTCGTCCGCTATTCTGTCGCCAACGTCTCTCATTAGGCTGGCGTAGAAACTTCCAAGGCCGGCGCTGAAAACCGCGAGTTTGCTCTCGAAGGCTTTTGAATCAAAAACTATATTGACCATTTATATTCTCTTTAAACGATATCTCGATATGGGAAACAAATATTTTTGGAGCGAAGTAAAATTGACAAAAGTTCTTGAACCCGATTCCGCGAATTGCTTGCTCGTAACCCCGATGTTCTGGTTGGATTCCGATTCCAGCAAGGCCGCAATCCTTAATATGGTTATAATAATTTCCGACGGAATAGTTGTCGCACCCGATTCAAGCAAGGCGTTTCCGCCGTCCAGTATGGGTGAAACGGTTGACGCATCGGCGTTCCCAATATAATCGTCGGAATCGTTTGTTGCATCACCGCCGTCATACAAATCATTGTCGGGAATATCCATATCGGTATCGAAACCGGCATTATATACGACAATAATATTTCGCCTTCCTTCTGGGAATATACCGTTTTTGTAATATATATATTCGTTCACCGTCTCAAAATGACTTGTCGGTACCGGTTCGTCGTTTATAAAGACACTTAATATTTCCCTTACCGGCCTGGCCTCAAGCTGCACGTCCTCCCTGCCGTTTCCGTTGGCGGTGGTCACGTATTTCCTTGTGCCGAGTTCATAGCCTAAATAATTCATAACCATGCCTTCGGCGGCGTCAATAAAGGATTGCAGCTTTTCGGGGTTGTCGTGGACGCCCGTGTATTGGCTGAATTGCTCAAGGGAAACGTGGCTCATTATAACACCTCTACCTCGTCTTTGAACAAATAATATAGGCCGTTCCCTAAATCGTATTCCTTGCCAGCATAAAAAATACCGTGGCGACCGATATAGGATTTTTTGAACTTTACCTTGACATATTTTTTTTCAGCTTTTTGAGCAGCCTTCCCGCCAGCTTCCTCAATAATCTCTTTATCTTGTTTTTCATTTTTCCTAGCCATAATTGTTTCCTTTGAATAAAAGCAGGGTCGCCGTTTTAATAACAACCCTGCCATATTTGTCTAGATGGTTTGGAGCGCCCAGAAGTTGGTATCCAAAATCCTGCGTCCATTACCAAACACCATGGCCTGGAAGAATGTCTGCGTGGAACCAAGCACTTTGATTGGCTCGATTTGTATTTCGGATGCCAAGCCAAAGGCATAGTCCCTGGCTCTGAAAGCGACGGCTACAGCGGAACCGGATACAACAGAGTTAGGCGCGAAACCTGTTAAGAGAACCCTTACGCCTTCAACGGTTTTTGTGCGGATAAGTTCCTCTTTGTACATTTCCGCCACGCCTGTGGTTGTGTCGCCCATTATTCCGCTGTAAACACTTGGGTGCATTACGATAATCGCATCGTCCGTGTGGTCTTTTACAGTTAAGGCTAGGCTTACTAAGTCCATGACCCTTGGGGGGCCGGCCATTGCACAATTAACGGTGTTGGTGTTTCCGGTGAAAATGCCCTGGAAGTTTAGTCCGGTGCCGTTTCCTGTTAATACTTGGCTTGCGAACCCTTCCGCGAATGCCTCGGCGAAAATTGCTGGTAATTCACTCTCAAAATTGACGCTTCCCAGCTGTAAAGTTTCGGCGCTTACGGGTAAGATAGAGACGAAAGCATGGGGTGTCAATTGTCTTACGCCAAGTGCGGCCTGTGTGTCATTGGGGATGCCTGTCGCGCCCTCGGCAAAAGCCCCGGGTGTAGCAAGGGATGGGCTTAATACAGGGATGTTGGTGCCGGCATTTGGGCCGTAAAAATAAGTAACATGATTAAGTATTTCCCTTTTTCTGGAAAGCTCTTTTGCAAGCTCGGTAATTTGGTTGATTGCGCCGGTGCCGTTTAGTGTAATGGCCCTCTTTTCAACCATGGCGTTTCTGACGTCGGCCAATGCCACGCTTCTTTCCTCTTTGTCGATTGGGGCGTTGGCCTGGGCTATTGATTGCTCTATTTCCCTCTTTTGTACCTTGAGTGCTTCAAGTTGGTTTTTTGCATCCTCGGCTTTTAGGGAACCGTCCGCCACCTTTTCTGAGAGGCTGCGAAGTTCGATATTGATTTTCATAAGTTGTTCGTTCATAATTTTAATACTCCTTGATAAATTAGTTTAGGCCGAGATAGCGGCCTCTATTTCCAATAAAATGCTTTCGTTGTTCTCGGCCGGAGTGTTGTTTTCGTCATGAGTGGTTTCACCCGGCTCATTTGCAACGGCTTCGATACCTGCAATATCCGAAAGTATGTCTATCGTGTTTTTTATGATTAATTTGTCATTATCGTTCAATTCGTCTTTATCGAGCGTTTCATTTAACTGCTCTATATCGATTTTGCGTTTCGCGAACCCCCTTGTAAGGGCGATTGAATTGGTCTCGGGGTATGCCGGAAAACAGACGCCCATCGAGACCTCGATAAGTTTGGCCTCTTTTATGGTGCGTGTATTGTTTTCGTAATCGTCTGTACATTTTACCGGAGTGAACCCAAAAGACATGGTTCTGACGTCGCCCCTTTCGATAAGATTGTAGAGGTCCACCGCATAGGTGGTCTCGGGTATTTCGCACCTGCAGATTAACCCCTCGTCGGATTGCGTCAAAGCCAGGGTGCCCGAATCCGTGGAACCCAGCACCTTGTTTTCGTCGTGGTTCACGAGACAGAACACGTTGGAATTATCCGCCAGGGTTTTCTTGAACGCGGTCCTGCTTATAATTTCGGTAACGCCCCACATAGGCAGGCTCTTGCTGTCGTAGGGGATTATGCCGCAGATATATTTTTTCTTGGTTTCCTCGTCGAATATGGAGCGAACCTCCATGTTCTTAAACGACAGGTTCCTCTTTTCGGTTTTATTTTTCATATTATCCTATCCTTATATTTAGTTTTTATCTATCAAAAAAGATAACTTTTCCTCGATGCGGACCTGCGTTTGCAGCATCGTGTTGATTTGGTTTTTCATTTCCTCTATTAGGATTTCGTGTTTCGACACGTATTTGTCCAGCCTTGTATTGGCCGCCTTTATGGCGTCCTCGTTCCTGCATATCCTGGTTGTTAGCACCGCCATCCTCCACACGAAGCCCAGTATGGCTATTACTATCGCGGCTATAGCCGCGATTCCCTCTAATCCTATTTCCATAAATACCTCCTTAGTTATTTGAGCGCGTATATTCGAATATCAGATTAAACTGGCTGTTTTCCCATGAAGTACGCCTTAATAATCTGATTGCGAAAATCTGCATCGTCAGGGTTCCCTCGCCCCTTAATGTGATTGTGGCCGAGTCAAGGAATTGCCTTCCCGCCGTCCATTCCCTCGTATCAATGAGATGCTGGAAAGTGCCGCTGCCACTCATAGTTTGGTTTACAACACGGCTTGCGTTTCCATGGACGCTGTTCGCCATCGAGATTGTGTTGTTGTTAATGCTGACCTGGAAAGCACCGGCTCCCGAGGCCCCGCCGAAATCCACCTCCAGAAGCGTCGGCATGGTAAAGTCCAGAACGCCCGCAATCCTCATGGATGGCGTTGTCTCGGTTGTTCCAGACGGGGATACCGCACCGATTGTGAAGCGGTTGCCACCCATCGCGAAGCCCGCCGGCCCCCACGCTATTCCGCCCATAGCACCGCCCAGACGTCCGACGTTTAATCCATTGATATTATTATGGGAACCCGTGGCCGCAAAGTTTATGGTCGGTGAGCCGACGTTCCACCAGTTCCAAACGGGCGTGTTTATTACGCCGCCTTCGGGCCAGTGGCCTCTTAATTCGCCGGTCTGGAAGTTTATATCCACGGTCGTAATATTGTCGATAAAATATGGATTGATTACATGGCCCCTGACGTCAACGAAGGAACCCAGATTTTCAATAAAACCGAAAGTCGTAGGCGAGTTGGTTCCCGTTTCCCCGGTCAAAACCTTTCTGAATATCGGCTGCCCGTCAATCCAGGAGGTGCCCGTATATACCTCGTCGGGGCTGAAGGAATTTTCCTCCCTCATTTGCTCCATGGCCCGGTATACCGCGTCGCTTGTTATAAGGTTGTTGCTTCCCTCTGTCGCTTCGATATCAATCGCCATGCTTTCGCCGAAAGTTCCGGGTGTCGCGCCGCCCGTCAATACAAGCCCAGAGTCAACGGCTCCGGTTTGGGCCTGAAAATCGTCCCTGTTTATGGGTATCGGGTTTCCCCATACCAGCTCTATCGTAGGGGGTGGTGGGGGGAAAGGTATCATCCCGTATGCGTCCCCTTCATATGGAATCTCTACTATGTCTGTGACGTACCAGATAACCCTTAAATCGTCGTGCGTCTCGTCATTCAAAACGAACGCATGGTCGTCTATGCGGGGCATCCTCCCGAAAATGGCGGCCGCAGTGTCGGCGTTTATTGGTAAATCCGCAAAAGTTGGCACGCTTCCCAAAAGGGTAGGTTTCAGGTCGCTCATGTGCGATATCGATTTTGTCATTACCCGTATCGTCGCGCTGTCAACGTTCCCTATGAAAACGCCCTGTGTACCATTATCGTCAAATACCAGTGTTTTTCCTGCCTGAAAATTGCTGAAAGACCCGAACAAATGGATTGGAACATCGGTGGCGCCGCCTAATTCGCGGGTTAAATACGCGCCGTGCAATGACGTGGTTCTTACCCCGTCCAATACCTGGTTGGTGGCCTGAATCTGCCCGTTAAGCTCCGAGAGGCCGTTCTGCACGGCGTTGTTCACCTCGTTTATTTGCGATTCGCGGGCTTGCGCCTCAGCTGTTATTGCGGTTGTTATCTGCTGGTTTCTTAAAATGGCCTCGTTTTCCAAGGCTTGGTTTACCTGGTCAAACTGGTTTTGTATGCCACTGGACGTATTCTGCAGGGCTTGGTTTACTTGGTCAATCTGCGATTGCCTTGTATTGGCCTCATTTTCGATTGTCGCTGAAAGTTCGATTATCTGGATTTGCCTGGTTTCAGCTTCGTTTGCTATGGCTTCCCTTACGTCCCTAAAACCGGCGTTGTTTTGCGTGACGAGGTTTTCAAAATCGGTTCTTAAAGTGTTTATATACCCGCCCTGCTGGTTTTGGGTATTTAGTATTTGGTCCGTCAGCCACTTTAGGTCGGTAACGCTTGTGTTCAGACCGGATATTTCGGATTCGGCGCCTGTAAGTCTTTGGTTGGCCGCGTCCCTGAAATCGCCGAATTGCTGCATGATTGTTATGTCAAACAGCTCAAGGTCCCCAAGGCGATTCGTTATATTCGCAATATTCCCGTTTATGGAGCCGATTGAGGTAATGTTGTTGGATACCTTGGTTTCAAGCACCGAGCTTCTGTATTCAAGGTCGGACACTCCATTCTCAAGATTGTTTACTCGCTGGATAGTGTTTTGCAAAGAGACCAAATCGGTGTTTTGCCTTATGTCTTCAATGTCGATTTTTATCGCCTCAATATCGGCGGCCTGTATGGAATTGATTACTTCCATGTCATTCACTCTACCTGTGAGCCCGTTTATTGCGGAATTGGCGTTGTTATTGTTTTGGGTTACTGTGTTGCTTAAATCGGTGAATGCGCCGTCCATTATATTTCGCCAGACTTCCAAAGCGGAGGTTCTGTTGCCCAAAGTGTTTATGCTGTTGTCTACCGTATTAAAATTATTTTCGTTGTTCTGCCTGTCCCGGTTTGCCGTGTTTTCCAAGGCTGATATGTTATCGGTGTTTTGTGATATGCTGTTTTCGGCATCGGTTATTCTGTTGATTAGGTTGGTATCGACCTGCGTCAGGTTGTTAATGCTGTTTTGTATCAGGGTAATATCGCCGTTTATGGCGTTGGTTATGTTCTCGATATCGTGGGCGTCCAGGTCCGTAAGGTGGTCCGTGAATTCCTCCACGCTTATGTAAGAGTAGTTTAATTCGTTCCATGCAGTGATTCCGTCGCCGGTCTTTATCCTGCGGTTGCCGTTTTCCTGTATCTCGACGCCGAATTCGCCTCGGCTTAAAACAGGGTTCACCAATTCCCAGTTCTGGGTTGTATCACGGCGCATGATTATGCGGACTGTATTCGTACTCATGTTTTATCCTCTCTATTTAGTTTTCTAACTTTTATCATCGCCCATGGGCAAATGGTCCCCGTCCATTCCGGGCATCGATTCGTTCAAAGCCTGCTCGTACTGTAATTGCGTGAGTTTGGCCTTGCTCATATAGCTGTCCCGAATTTCCGGGGTTACGGGCATCATGTTTGTGCTTATCCAATGGGTGTCTCCCGCTTCTATCGGGGTTAGGTTCTCTTTCGCCCTAATCTCGTTTATCGACAGGATACCTATCTGCATCTGTCTTGCGTAAGCCGCTATCCTGTCGTTGAGGCTGGTTTTCATCAGGCTGTTATAGCTGTACTCAAAATACAGCCTGCTTCTTTGGTGGGAAAATATTAATCTGTTTATAGCCTGCTCGAATTGCGTGGCCAATGGCCTGATTGCCGATTCAATGTACAAGGTATATATGGTTTCCACGTTGGAGGTTTCGGAGCCGTTTAGCAAGGTCAACGGGATACCGAACAACTTCGCTATCTCCTTTTCCTGGTGCTGGCGATTCTCCATCAATTGGCTCGCCTGGTTGGTGGGCGTTTTGGTTTCAATATTGGAATACTCTATTCCGTTATGCTTTACCAATGGCCTGCCTGCGTTTTTTATGCCCGTGTAATTCTGCATGAAGTCGGCCTTGATATCCCGGATATCCTCTTTCGATGCATCGTCTATAAACTTACTTATGTCGATGATTAAACGGTTTCCAATATTGTTGCTGAAGCTGTTGTTCACGAAATCGTCAAGCTCGTTGCTCAGTCTGAATATATTGTCGCACTCGGAAAATATGCTCTTGCCTTTTAATCCGTCGTAGCCGTGCCTTGAAGGTATGTGAAGGATTTTGTCGCTCTTGTACTCATTACCGTTATAGGTGAATACCTTCTGGTTCATGCCGTTTCTTTTTAAGGTTACCTTGGTCGGGTCCATTCTGAATAGGGAAGTTATTATGCCGTCTTCATTGGTGTATTTGTACCAGAAGACGTTCCCCTCATTAAAGTAGTCCACTACGCTGCCGTACATGAATTGGAACCTGGTCTCGTCCGCGTTTGGATATTCCAGCAAGTCATGCAGAGTGTGGTTGCTGGGCAGGGCTTGCCTGGTTCTCCTGTTATAAAAATTACCCGTAAGATTCGCCATGCTCGACGCTATCATGTCTATCGCCGCCCAGGAAGTCGCGTCCTGGCCAAGCCTATTGGGGAAATTAGTATTGGTAAATACGGCCGCCAGATTATTGGCTGTTCGCTTTTCCACTTCCTTTTCAATTCTATGCTTAAATATTTTATTGATAAGATTCATCATATACTCTCCCTATTTAGTCAAATTAATTACTGAAACAGCGCTCGCAACTGCTCTATAGAGCCTTTTTTCTTGGTTGTGCTTCCACCGCTTACCCTGCATCTGTCGAGGCTCATTATCGAGGTTATTACGCCATCGATTCTTTTGTTTGAACTCTTGTATTCCTTCAAGGGCTTGTAATTCCCGTTCACGTCTATTTTTATTATGGCGTTCGATACCATCCACTTCATCACGGGATTAGGGTCAACGATTTTATCCTCCAAAACAAGCCGCTCAAACTCTTTCGATGGGTTCGATATTTTTTCCAGCCTCTGCGAGTATTCGGCTAGTATGGTTTTTGGGACCAGGCTTTCGAGGTTGTTTATCAGTTTGTTGCTTTGCCAGATATCGTATGCCATTTCCTGAATGACAAACCTCCCATAATCGTCTTTAATGTCTTTTATGATATAGTCGTAATCAATGGTGGCCCCCGGCGTTGCGGTTACAAGGCCGTTGTCAACCCAATTCTTGATATTTATATTTTCCAC
>Ga0209755_10005996_pt1 | contig 13607 bp, 4 predicted proteins | sample TergutCo191P1_FD_187301 | JGI IMG/M metagenome (GOLD analysis project Ga0209755, IMG submission 187301) | Cornitermes sp. P1 segment gut microbial communities from Petit-Saut dam, French Guiana - Co191P1 (SPAdes) (version 2) | ecosystem: Host-associated > Arthropoda: Insects > Digestive system >... | reverse complement strand
ACTAAACTCAATGAGAATATTATACAAGACCTCCCTCCTAACTGAATAAAGGCTTTCTTGAAGGCTATAAACAGCTGACGCAGCCTTTCATTGTGTCCCCATTCTTTCTCGAGTATTTGACGCATGTAAAAAATAATTCGTCTATACTTCCGGCACATTCCTTTCGTCCAGGGATGCTAAGGGACTGTCCATTTATTTTGCTCGGAATATCTCCATAGTGATCTGGAGGGGAATGTGCGAGTCGTGGCTTGTTTCAAGGTAATACGCCAGATGAAGGTTTAATAGACTAACAAAAAGCAGAAAAGACCAATCCTGGAGCCTAAGTACTGTGTCAATACGTGCCTGTCCGAAGCGCTGCCGCTAAATCAGACTGCTACGGACAATATTAAGCCATTTAGTGTTATATTTACAAAATTGTCACGTCTGTAAAATAGTTAAAGAAAACTGGTGTAAAAGTCCGAACTGTTGATGGTGTGCAATGAGAAAATGAGCCGTTGGGATACAATTTTAAGGCACCTATGCCAGACAAACATTTCCTTTTAAGGTGCCGTGACTTTGAAAACTACAGGCTATGGTGTGTTTTGGCTTAACGCATTCTACATATTTTTTTTCGTACAAATTACTATATACAAAACATACCTACACTGAACAGGTTTATTTATGACATGCTAAATACATTACCACACCATTCACATACCAACAACTTGAAGGAGATTTTCTTTGTATTTCAAGAACATGTTCAAAGGGCAAAATCCGCATATGTCATTCCATTGGAAATAATTGCATCCAAGTTGAAGAAACATGACGGAGACACCAAGCACAGTCGTGAAAGAAACTCCAACAAACTCTACTGTTCTTAAGTACATTTTATTACATTTGTTATTAAGTAAACTTAAATTTAAAAATAAAGTGAAGAATAAAAACCAACTAGATGCCACTTATTGTTTTATTGTACTTCTTATAGGCTTAGCATGTTTCGGGGACTACTATGCCCATCATCAGGAGCTCGCGACCATAATGTTAATTACCACATTGGTCGTTTCGTTGTTGGTTTGCTGCAAGTTGGAGGTTAGGTGCGGTTAGGCTGGAGTAGTGTTAGGGCTGCAGGCTAAAGCTTTAGCCTGCAGCCCGGACACTACAACAGCCTAACCGCACCTAACCTCCAACACACAGAAAACCAAGAATGAAACGATCAATGTGGTAATCAGCATTATAGTCGCGAGCTCCTGATGTTGGGCATAGTAGTGCTCGAAACATGTTGAAACTATAAGAAGTACAATAAAATAATAAGGGGCATCTAGTTGGTTTATATTCTTCAGTTATCACAGTGATGCACGGTCCAACAAACATCAAATTAAAAATAAAGGTACAGCTGTCCCGTCACATGTGTAGCAGGCATAGATGGGTGGTGGAGGTGCAGGCCTACCCATGATCGACTCCGGAGTTAAAAGTGGGTGGATGGTCAACTTCATGCCCCGGTCGCTTTACCCCAGAAAAAGAGACCTGATACTCATTTTACAGGAGGTTAGGTGGGTCTCGGGGCCGGTCTGGAAGGTTCCGGAAAATTTCACCCCCACCAGAGTTCGAACCCCGAAACATCCAACACGTAGCGGGTTGCTAGCCGACTGCGCTATAAATTTAAATTTACATGCACTATATATAAAGCAAAAGACTGATGATAAAAAAGCCAACAAAGACGGACACTTGGAGGCAAAGTAAACTACTACATAAGCAGCACACCAATTCCACACAACAGATTCCTGCTTGATAAACTAACAGGTGTTAAGTTTTTCAAAGAATTTCTGCCTTTTATAGGACCAGAATCTTCATGTCTGTTCACAAGAATTCATAGCTGGATGTTGTAAAGAATCTGAATAATATCGTCCCAGCCTCTTTTCTCTTAGGATTAATTTTAACATTCATAGATTTATCTAAGCCCAGGTCTCCAAACGGACCTCTTCCCTTCAGCATTTCTGGCTAAAACATTAGGAGTTCCCCATCTGTTCAATGTGCCTGTATCTTCTGATCACGTCAGCCTATGCTTGTTGGGCTTTTACTAGTCCAGATAACAGTCATGTGGGTTTCGGTAGCGTGTATGTTGATACCTAATTTCGAAGGCACATACTGCCCTCGATTTCAAATTTGAAATAATTGCATCCATCTACACTTTTAAGTGAATGTGTGACCAACCAATCAAGAAAAACAAAACGCTACGGTATTCGTAAAATCTAATTCTCGTGATTCGTTTATCCACTCCTGCACAAAAAAAAAAAAATTTGGGCTGTGACATGGAAACCGTTACCTACAATGGAGATCGTTCTTAGTATAACGGATTTCCACTCTCGGCTGAGACCCTGATTTGGTCGTACTAAGGAATTCTACTACAATTGGCAATACATCCTTTAGAAGGAGTTGAAAAAGTTTGGTTGGATGGATGTTTGGAATTTGGGCTTAGAGTGGGTCGATCGTGAGAGAAGTTGGTCGATTTTGTGGGAGGTTTCCCTGGAAATTGTCCAGTCATAGCGACGGTAACAGGCAAAAGGATAGATTTTGACCCGGGCCAATAAAAAACATCCTCTTCCAAAACGTCTGCTTTAACCTGAAAATCTGCACTGTATCGGAAAACAGACCATTTCATGTCGCGGAAAAATAGCTTGTATAGAAATCTAAACACATATGTTGACTCTAGTTAATGAAGACTAAAAATTATGAGATATATTTCATAATTTTCTCCAGGCTCTCATTACTGCCACTATTTTAAGTCCAGACATTCTCCGCAGTACTGTGTTCTTATATAAACTTCAACTGAATTGTTCCATTACAATCAGAAGCCACGTTCCACAACAATACAATAACAGGCAAAATCATATTTTCTATGTACATCATACTGTTTATGTTTTCAAACACAAGCCAGGAGGACAAACAATTATGAACTGAGCGGTAATTACCACTTCCAGAATTTAATCTACCCGTAACTTAGTTCTGGTTTATAAGGCACATATAGGAATAAAAAATATAAAAATTAAAATTTCGCAGAAACAAATGAAGTAAAGAAATTAAGTTCAGTACAGTATTAAGTTTTCCGCACACAACGTGACATTAACAAAGCAGTACGATGGAGAGGACTGCGCGACGATGTAACTTGCAAATAAAAGGTTAACCTCATTTACTGAAATCGATGAACCGCCTACCTGTCACGACAGTCCATACTTAATGAGAGTGACTCCGGGATTTGACTAGGCGTGGAGCACTGATTATTTTGGCAGAAGCATTTAAAGTGTAGCATTGATCATATCAGGATTTCCCTCATTTGATTACAACAGACTTCGCACACTGAAAAGTGTATTAACAATGTAACAAACGTACGCACTTTATTTTACATATTCGAAAAGTTCCAGAGCATAATTTGCACACTTAGCCAAATATAATTAGAGAAAGCAACTCGAGAAGGATAAGACAAGAGGGAATGTCATAAGAGTAAGAGGGATGGATAATGCATACGCAATTTTAGTCGGATGGTTTTAAAGGACGAGACAGCATTGGAGATACAGGCATTAGTGAGAGAGTAATACTAAAACGGATATGAAAGAGACAAGATGTTTAAGGAAAGGTGGACTGCATTCATGTGGTTCATAAAATAGTCCAATGCGAACTCCTGCAAACTCGGTCATGAAACTGCAAGGTCTATTAAAGGTGGGAAACTGTTCGAAACGGGAAACTAGTAGCTTACCAAGCAGGACTTCGTACAACGAAGTTTGTTGGTCACAGCATGATAACTAAAAATGTAGATTTCTTTAGTATTTTATGGCAGGCATTTTTAAAACATCTCAACTATTACGGAAAGTTTTGGCACAATGAGCAATAATAAACACTGAAGTAAATTTTATACATAGTTGTTTAAAGACGCTGTACAAATACATTAGGCTAGATTTTTCACTTTTATGATATGTCATAAACGGCAATGGTTAAAATATGAAAGCTGGCACGTACACAAATTACAAATGAATTTAAAGGTTTCATATGCAGCGGCATGCTGTCATTACTAATAATATAAAGGTTACCACTACGGATATAAAAGTCATGAAGTTCTCGGTACAATGGATCTGGCCTATCTGCTTTTCTGGTTTGTTAATATATCCATTGTATTGCTACCAATATGTCCGATAAATTTAAGACCTTCATTGGTTCATGTAACAATGCAAAATTTCCTAAAGAAAAGTAGGGTGCGAGGGGCCTAAGCGTCAGGTAATTTGACACAGTTTTCCCAACCTTCACAAGCCTCAAAGTGGAATCCTGTTTCAAACGTGACGCATCTATATGTTTTCTGTATCATCATTACGTAACAATTCGTTTCGTCTACTTCATTTCCTACATGCATTAATTTAGCGAAAGCGGAGAGCCTGCAAAATTCACACAAAGAATTCTGTCGTTCAAAAGTAGATTCTACACATATACGGCAAAACTATACTTTTGACACAACACACATCTGTTGTTCGTTTTCTAACAGTGTTGCAGAAACATGCACATATTTATATCCCTTCCAGTCCTCTTACAGAATTTAACAAATAAAGGATAATGGGAAACGCAATAGGTCCTACACAGTTTTGCAAATTTATAAGCCTACTGCAAATTACCCTGATTCGAATCCTTTGCAGGAATTTGGTAAAAGGTGATTAGATACTTAATTTGAGCACATCGATTACTAGGATAAATAAACGAAATAATTTTTACACAGAATTCAGGCACACGAGTCCTTAAAAATTAAGTGTAAGGTGCCCTCTTTCTTCACTGTGCTTACAATCAAGCAGAATCTAGCATCACAATGGCAGAGCAGGCCTTTCCCTTTAAATGAGGTATTAATGTTTGGAGTTGAATTTCAGAAGGTTTACTGCAAACGCAGTTTTGGCCGTCTTATATTTTTCAATGCTGAGTGCAAATTTCCATTCTTGTTTCTTTGTAAGCGTTACACAGAATAACAACTATCCTAAAGGACAATGTGTCCCAATATTCTCACATGGATTATGAGGATAGCAGAACGGATATGTGCTCTGATACTTTCTTTGTTAATCAACCAACCCATCTACGGACCGACTAATTATATAAGCATGCAACCTACCAACTAACCAACCAACAAACAAACAAACTCCAAACAGAAGAGACCTTCTTTGGAAGTTAACAGTCCTTCAACTAGTCAAAAACTCCCAGCATCGTACGGAAACCTAATGTTTACAAAAATGTCCACATCGGCCTGTCAGTCCACGCCTCCCTATCTTAATTCTGCAAAACCCATTTTAATTCTGTCCTTCCATACACTTCTCAGTATTCCAAGTGGCTTCTTTCTTTCAGTACTTTAATTGAATTCACATTTACTGAGTGCTTGATGTCAGTCTGAATTCTACCAAAAACATGCGTTTCCGCAAAACAACACTCTTCATAAAATCTCCACATGTTTCGAGCCATTAATAAACTATCTTCAGTTTTTACACAAATATTCACAAGCATCAGGACAAGTCGGATTCATACAAAACCTACCGTTGTAGAAATACGTGCTTTGGAGGAACATACAACTGACTAGCTCTGTTTTCAGTTTTCCCCCACGAAAATCCTCTTTGCCTCTGCAATTTTTGAACACTCACTGATCATTAAAAAATGCCTCAAATGTAAGACAACAAGCCCTAATTAAATCTGTTCTTGAGAAACATTGAGAAATCTTCGCTCTGCTGGGTTGTTGCGAACTGTAAATTGATTTAATATAGACTATTCGGGGCAGTATATAGGTCGGTTCTTGAAGGGTCATTATTTCTTGACCCATAAGCATGGGATAACTACACAGTGCCGATATGCAATAACAAACCAACTGACGATGTACGAAAGCCCAGAAGAGCGAAGACGTCAACTGTCCCGTGGCGAAAACATGAAATTTTGCTAACATTAAGGAGTTCGAACCGTGTTTATGCAAAGTAAGGGACGGGTCCGGCAAGAACGAACACGGTAACTGACAATAAAGGTCTTCGTTACAAATTTCATAGAAATGTGGTCGGTATCAGAAAGACTTGATGACAGACCCGACGACGACGGCGCCTTGTGTTCGTTTTACACACTACATACCGAGAACATACTCGTATTGCAACATGCACGCCCACCTCTGTCCAATCATAAACGATTTGTACTTCGCATCACGTCTATTTTCATTCGCAATAACAAAGCTTGTATTTACAATTATAACAGACAACTAATCTGAAACAAATATCATCACATTATTTAAATAATTGATGGGTTACGTATAAGATTATTTTTTCAGGATGGCGGTTACGGACGAAGGAGCAAACACACATTACTTTTCAGCCTTCGTTGAATATAGCATGTGGGTCTACATGTAAAAAATAAATATGCATTGTATGTGCAAACTTCATAATATCAGATCATTCGGAGTGGTTGTACATTTAGAATAACTGCTTAATCGTACCGCGCTTGTCATCAGTCTCTCATAAGTATTTAAAATTTCAGATGCTTTCGCTTCGCCTATTAACACAACTCTGTCTGTCCGTCCGCACGCATCTAACACGCTAAAAGGCTTACCAGATTTTCAAACAGATTTATATTAGGCTATTCTACAACAATAATTTTGGTGTATTGTCCATTATGTTTAAAACGCGACAAAGCTGTATAAAATAGCACGACAGTAATGATAATTTATCAAATCCGAAGGGGAAAGTCACGCACGCACGCACACTCACTCGCTCACACACAAATATTCACTGCGATAATGATGTAAACCGATCTCTTACTCTAGCAATAACTTTATTGCAGATATATACAAAAAAGGTACTAAGAGCTGCAGACACCTCAGTGTAGTTAGTGCCTTTGATTTTCCATTTGAACTTGTAATGACGCAAATTTAAAAGTTTGTCATTAGAATTCCTTTTTACTTTCATTCGACTGCAGCTAAATGCTTTTCTACTCATGTAGTATACGTGAATATTTCCTTGTGTTAAAATTGAAAGTGTTCTATTTTTTCGCATTATCAGTTCGTTTTTGGAAACAATGAATCGACCGTGCCGTGGCTGTGGTCGTTAGTCACCGGCTTCAATCCCAGGGTAGTCTCTGTGGGATTTGTGGTGGATAAAGTGTCCCCACAACAGGATTTTCCAAAATATTTCTTTTTTCATCTGTCAGTACCACTTCACAAAACACCCATATACATTAAGGCCTTCGTCCTGTAAAGTTCGTAGAGTAGTTTGGTAATTGGACACTGACGTTTCGGAACCACTTACGTGTATCTGTCCCATCTCGAGGGCAAAGCAGTAGTTGCTTCATCCCTTAAGATGGGAGCGATAGGGTATCCCGAATCGACGGTACGCAGCTACTGACGGACCCTACCTAACATCTCTGAAACGCGCAGGACCCACTTGTACCGCACAGCAAACTTTAAATCTCGATACCTACATATTTATTCATTCATCGCAGGCGTTATATAACCTTATAAAATTAAAAAAAAATCTTTAAAGTCTGAAGGTTCAGGGTTTAATTCAATGTATTTTCTAATTAAAAATTCAGTTATGTGTGGTATGTATAATACACTACTAAAACGCAGTCTAAACAACCATATTAATCAAATATGCCTAATTAGAGTAAACAGAGACATGTTTAAACATTAATAACCCATTATCAGGCCGTTTTTTATGTGCAATGTAAACACTGAATTCATTTCATATGTAAATGACGAACGTTGACATTATCGGATATGAAGATGTGAAAATAATTACGGGGGACAAAATATTTTAATTCTTAAATCCTAGCCACGTCTACATGCGACCAAGCACACAAAGACATAAACGTGCCCTATACCACAGTAAAAAAAATATTCAGACATGTCTAAATATGAAAGAGTCATGGAATATTTTCATTCTTACATACCGATTCTTACTTTGTTTGAGGGCGCTGTTGCAACTGCAAATGATACAAAGTGTCGAATAGCATGAGAAGATGAGGACCCGAAAGAATGCTACGAAGGGTATTTTAATATATTAACCCGAAATTCGCGAGCTTATCTGAGAGAAACCACAAATATTTCAATTAATTTAGAGAGTAATCCGGACAAGATTCGAAGCCGATACCTTCTACCAATCGTTACCTTTACACCAACCTGCTCGGTAGCATATTTTGTGCTGTAACAAATGTGACAAACTTTCAATCTACATCGACATGTTGCTTATTTGATAGTAACTTGGATGCAACTAATTATGTACCTACTGTCCACAGACCACGAGAAGAAGCCTGCTAGGAAGAAGATAGACGCGCATGCGCAGGATTTTGTGGAAAAAAAAAAACGAATTGCTACTACGCATCCTGAATGCGTTTGCACGGTGCACTTGTTCACTGCACGCTACTCGAAATGCTTGACCTTTTGGCTACATGGGTAACAGTAGAAAGGTCTGTCAACCTACCAACAGCAACCGAGTAGTCCCACGCACTTCGCCAGACACGCCTACAACCCCGATAGGTGATCTGTGGTCTATATGTGCATGTCAATCCAACTCCATTGTAAGAAAACCTTATGCTCACTTCTACAGTCTGTTTTCACCGCTGTAAGAAAAAATATGTTACAAACAAAAGAAAGTAAGCTCACCTTTTCCTGACCCTCTCCACAACAGCTTTCCATCGGGTCGACATAGTTGTGGTGTCATGTTAAGCGTTTATCACACCAGACACACTTGCTTCTCTCTTGCAATCACTGTCCACACTAAGATCTTGTACCACCACTTCGTTCACTTGTTCGATAAACATGTACAATTACCAGGCATCTCAGCTGTATACACCAAAGATAGTAAAGTCAAATACAAATATATTACCAGTATCAGCCGTAAATTAAAAAGCCGCGAATATTATAGTCCTTCAGTGAGTCCTGTCTGAAACAGCTAAATCCAAATGTACTTCTTGACATCATAAATATTAAGCATAATTCTGAATATATACAGTTTTTCATCCCCCGAACGAATGCTTTGTAAAGGGATTCCACATTATTCTTTATGAAATTATTAACCATATATCCGAGAAAGTATGAATCATGGAGGGGTGACATCCTTCTCTCAATGGCCCGATACAAGGCGTCTTTCCTCCATCCCCTCAACTAGCTATGACTGGCCAAGATTCCTATGGGGCTCGAAACCAAACATGGATCGACTAAACACGAGACTAGCAACAAAGTACTGTAGTGTTCTGCTCTGTTCTGTACACTTAGCGCATCTTATTGTCCCAGTAACTTCACAGTCTACCTGAAATTCACTCAGTCACCCTGAAAATGGTGGCAGTAAGCTCCTCCGAAAGGTCGGAACGAAATACATTACGGATTGTAAAAACACAAAAGACAACCACAATTATAACTACAACTCGACGAAATCTAAAAATGTTTACTCTCAGTAAATTGTAATCTCACTGTTTATTCTTCTTTCCCCACCCCAACGATATTTTAGGGCCAGCGACATTCTCGTTACGCAATATTCATTACTCCTCACTATGTTATAGAAGCGGTTCTTCTGACTAGGTAACTAATTACTTTGCTGCGACACACGCCACAAATAACACTATGTTCAAAATAAGTGGTAAGCTCTTGTAAGTGGATTAAGAACGTGACTATTAGCCTTAAAGTCTTTTAGAAACCTATCAAAATATTGTCATTCAAATTAAGGTAGACAGGTCGCACTCACATTGTAATGCAATACAGCTGACTATTTTATGTCATTCACCTTGTGGTACACAGGTCGCACTCACATTCCAAGGCAAAATTCTAGATTCTATTTTATGTTATTCGCCTTGTGGTAGGCCAGTTTCAGTCACATTCTAATGAAATATACTCCACTTCGTTTTATGTCATTCACATTACGGTAGACCGGTTTCATTTAATCTGACATGCAAAATAATCGACTGTATTTAACCGCACTTTTACTCTCAAATTAAAGAAAAATTAACTTACAAATCTAATGCTACAAATGCCGCGTCTACCAAATCAGAATTATCACCTGAGTCCTCCACGACGTTTTGAGAAAACCCCTGTGATTTTTATATGAACAAAATTGCCAATATAACCCAGAGGAATAGAAATATAAGAAAAGAGACGAAAGCAATCAGTTCCTTAAATTTATTCGTCCTTTATACCTATCACTGTCGCGTATTCCTTCTTCAGATGTGTTTCACATCGTATTTAAATTTGAGGGCAATGGTGTATTATTATTATTATTATTATTATTATTATACAAAATAGAATTAACTTTGTTTGGACATTACTTTACTGCAAAGTCAAACAAGTTTCCGCGTAAACCCACAGAATAAACACTGCATAAAAACATCATCGTGTTGACAGCAGTATTAGGCAGTGCACGGAAGTGATGGAAGTGTAAGATTCTCCATGATATGTTTTGTTAATTAACAGGTGTTATCCCAAATACTTTTATTGGTGCAACAATATCACGTGCAATAAATGGTTCCAACGCCTCCCCGTAAAGGCAGGGTTTAGTACTAGTGATGTTGAACATTCGGGTTTTATTGCCAAGGAGACAGTTAATGTAGTCTCAATAAAAAAAAAAGGCTGGATCGGCCTTGTGACGAAGAAATTTCCAAACACTATATCGTTGTAGAACATTAAGAGGAAATGATTTTGTCTCAGAACATCCCTCCTGCTCTATTTATAATGTGGATATTTCTGACGCTATCTGTTGGACATTTTAAATGTCCGGCCTTGTTTATATTCATTTTCATTTCTACTTGGCGTGTCTGGATTCAAGTTAAATATGCACACACTTTGCTTAACTTACTTCCTTAAAAGAAACAAACATTAAAAGGCGCTAAGCACTGCAGAGCAAACAAAGTTCCGGAGATAAACATGTGCACCTGTGGTAATTTGTTTTTTCTGTAACATCACAAATGTGATGCAAAATGTACCTCAAATCTGAAACGTTACCAACATTCAGCACACGCGCTCAGGGAGAAGCATTCCAAAGTCAGGTACGTGCCCTTTAATGCCGATCATGTCGGATGATTCGTGGTGTGCATCAAGTGCCTTGAACCGGGTTTGACACCCGTTCCAGGAACACGTAACATGGTCTGTACCGTATTGCGCTGTGTAGTTTTTTAATGTGACATGCGGATCAGACATCCCAAGAACTTCACCAAACGTTTAAAACAGCCAGCGTATAGAATGTGTCTAAAATGCTTGGACAAACTTGTGAATGAGTTCCCCAGACCAAAGCAAAGAGAAATGTTCTTATCAATGTACACAAGCAGACAGTTCTTGAGTTACATCCAACACATTCTTTCAACCTTAGTCCTCTAGGGGACACTAAAAGACTCCAGTTTATTAAGCTCGAATTGAAAATAAAGAGACCTTACTTAAACGCATTTTTGATTTCTGTAAGACCATTCTCAACCGGCCATGGACCTTTAAATGTGTGCGAAAATCCCTGAGCAGACATATCCATTCGTCTACTCAGTGAGGTGGCTGATATTTTCAGCATTTGTTTTGAGATGTGACTTGACAACAATAAGAGACCAACATTCATAATATTAGGAACGTGTATTATAAATGTATCATGTCAGTTGCAAGTAAAGTATTAACTAGTGAAAGATATTTATTATTCAATGTAATCTTCCGATCAAATTCCAATACCACTCATTTCTGGACTTAAGTTTAGGTGGACTTTTTTCTGTATGTGAAATCTCACTGTTGAAGCCTCTGGATGCATTTTAGATACGCGCAGTATACAACCGCTCGTAACGCTGAGACGAAGCTGTGTGCAGCACGTAGCCGTAAAGGAAAGAACAATGAAATGAAATTCGATTGTTGGCCTGGTTTTGTCAGCGCTTTCCTGTGCATGTGCAAACTGTGATCTTCTGCTCCATGAAAAGCATAATGTTCATTGTGAAACTAAGAGGCTAGGCAGTATTTGAATGAAAGCTTAAACTTTCTATTTTAAATGGCGTCATGCTTATATGCCAACAAAAATCAAAGTTTAGGAGACACGCTGCGAGAAGTGTTTGGTCGCTACAAACACTGGAATTTCTGAATCCTACGTTCAAAATCCCACCACTTCCGGGATTACTTCTAGATGCAAAATTCTTCGCCGCTTATTCATTACATAAATGAACAATTCGAATTCCATATTTCTACACTATAAGTATGAATAAGAATTTCTATTTCTAAAGTAGGAATTTTGTTTTAGCAAGTACGATAACAGAAATGTGGACCTATGTTGCGATTAAGTGTGATTTAATATTACATTGCCACTGGAAAATTAAATTTTGTGGCTAAATATTTTCTACAACACTACTTTCCAATAGACAACGCCAACCTATCAAAATTAATTGAAACCTCGAATTTATGTTACTCATGATTTGAATGTTATAAACAACTGAAATTGTATTCGTCTCACTTTCTCTGCAGATAATATGCGGTTTTAATAACGACACATTTTTCCAGAGCTTACATGCGAGTTGTAAAAGTGTAACTGGATTTGCCATGTGTATAATTTATTAGTGAGTTTGGCCCTAGGGGTATCGCCTGTGGATTATGTTTCAGTGTGATGCAAATTGTTTGTTTGTTTGTTTAGTGTGGCAACATGGACATTGATATTTGTGCAGGACCGACGTGTGATTTGAAGAGTTTCTCGAACAAACTGCCTAATTTAAATTACATTAGCAGTAAAGTATTTACTGCCCCTTCATACTGGAAAATATTTCTCTTCAGTCAAAATAGCGTGAAGGCACAATTAATTCTACGTGTAAGGATCAGGAGATTAAAACAATACAATTTTAAGAAATTTTTTTGTAAGGTCTTATTTTGAAATAAACAAAATTTGAAATATAATTTCTCTTGTAAATTGATGTTAGATCTGAATTCACATCCTGGACACCTCGACCTTCATCACGACTCAGCATATAAGAATATAGAATAATAAATTATTGCAGCTAAGATACTAAGTAACGATCTTACATTATTTCTGTCAGAGGGAAACTAGGACCTCCATATTCCGGAAAAATTTGTAAATACAGGCTGCTACAGATTTCGATTTCGTGCAGATTTTCAGTGTCGGAAATATGGCAATTTAAGGTCCTGTCGGCTCCACCACAACGATGATAATTCATCTACACACACGATTTCAGACTTTAGACTGGTCTTTCCTTTACTCTCATGAAAGGAGATAGAGAAAATTAAAAAAATCGAAACTTCATGATAAATAAGTATTCACCGGATATATTAACAGGATGGGCAGGTAACCGATTCAGTCCAAGTTAAAAAGTGCAATGCAGCTGGAAGGCGTGCAAGAGTGTGGATTGCTGAGAATAACCGAACCCACGGATTGTCTAGTTCTTGATAATTAAAAAACATTGCAGCTAATACTGACATATTTCAAGAATTAGGATATTCACCAACTGTAAGAACCCTCCGTCACTTAGTTTGCACTCTTTCTGAGAAGCATAACAATACAATGTTCACAAATAACTGGAGTTAACAGGCCATTTTAGGGTGAGGATATTAATGACACCCCATTCGTAATGCAGCTCGGTGTTAACAGAAGCTACGGTCATTTAGCATTGCATTGAGAGACGATTTT
>Ga0209755_10005995_pt1 | contig 13607 bp, 10 predicted proteins | sample TergutCo191P1_FD_187301 | JGI IMG/M metagenome (GOLD analysis project Ga0209755, IMG submission 187301) | Cornitermes sp. P1 segment gut microbial communities from Petit-Saut dam, French Guiana - Co191P1 (SPAdes) (version 2) | ecosystem: Host-associated > Arthropoda: Insects > Digestive system... | reverse complement strand
GGAGTGCCTTATTCGCCTGATACTATCGAAAAATATAGATGCAAATTTGATGTTCATTTAAAAAACGATCCTTTTATGAATAATAAAATGTCAGAGATAGAGGTAGATGAAATGCTGGTTTTTCTCGGCAGAATTGGAAATAATTATTTGGCATTGAGAGCAACCCAGCCAAAGAAGAAAATCGCAGGTACTCGGACATATGAAACGATTTTTTCATTTCTAAGAATGGCATTTAATGTATATGAAGCAAATAATCATGGATGGTTTAATCCTTTTAGGAATATCAAGTCTCCAAAGGGAAGAAAGCCGATTAAGCGTGATGCGATTATCGAAAAAGAATTACTTAAGCTATTCGAGCCCGGCGTGTTGACCGATCCCCTTCAAAAAGCTGTCTGTTCAGCGATGTTCTATGCCGGATTAAGACAATCTGAAATATTCGCCTTACGCCCATGCGATCTGGATTGGCAGGCACCAAGAATTAAAGTAGTAAGCGCATGGAAGCGATTTGCTTCAAAAGAGAAAGAGCTAGGCGATCCTAAGTGTCATAAATTCAGAGAGACCATCTTTCCATTACAGTTACAAAAAGCAATAAAGGAGTTATGGCAAGCATACGGAAAGCATGAATTTGTTTTTTGCAGGAAGGATGGATCGTGTCCTGCGTCCGGATACTTACAATACTGGGTTCCAAGATGGCTTAAAAGAGCAGGAATTGACACAGAAGGCAGAAACATTGTACCTCACAGTTCGCGGCACAGCTTGGCTTCAATTTTAGAAGCCGATGGAGTACCTTTAAGATATATTCAGGATATGCTTGGACATTCTGCTTTGAAAACAACACTTGGGTATCTACACGCTCCTGCGGATACTATGAATAAAATTAGCAAGAAATTAAGCGAGAAATCCGGGGATGTGGAGGATGATAAGAACATTGAATTTAGAGCCGGATAATCTAATTTAGATTAATATGTGTCCAACAAATAACATTTCCAATAACCTGTAAACATTTTTTTTCATCGCTTGACAATGTTTTTGGTGTATATTTTTCATTTTCTGAGAATATCTTTATTCCGCCACCAATTATATCTATTTCTATTCGTCTTACATAAAGCTTATCTTCAATACGTATAACATTTAATCCATCACGATAATTTTCAGAAAGCACAAAATATACTAAATCACCTGAATGTATCTGGATATTTTTCATTGAGTCGCCAAAAACTTCCATTACCCTAATCTTTTGAGGATGGTGTTTTCCAATTAAATGTCGAGGTAAAGGAATACCGTCATCAAAAAGATTATAGATAGAGTTATCGTAACCCAAACCTGCTAAATTATTATTTTTATCTTTATAAAAATGAATATTTACGAAATTTTTATCTGGATTTTCAGTAAACGAATCTAAATCACGATAAAAGCCCAATTTATAACCAGTTCGTTCTCCGCCTTTAAGTAAATACTCTAAAGAAACATTGAAATAACTGGCAATGTTCATAACGGCTAATGCATTTGGTTGAGAACCATTTTTCCAGCCTGAGATTGAAGGTTGTGTAACTCCTGCTATTTTGCTTAAATTCTTTTGGGTTATACCTTTTTCTTTTAAAAGCTCAGTTAACCTTTCCCAAAAACTCATACTTATGATTATTATATATTTTACCTAATAAATCAAGCGATTCTATAAATAATTAGTAATACTAAATATTAATTAAGAATACCTATTGACAAAAATTAAATATACCTATATATTAATATTATAGAATTGTTAATTCAACGTCAACGAACTAGATGAAATTGACAATAAAGGTGTTTTTGTCATATAGGGGAATGAAGTGAAAGATAACGAAGAGATGATAGGGATTAAGGAAATGGCAAATCTCAGAGGTATAGGCCTTTCAACTATGTACCGTGAAATTGAAAAAGGTAATTGTCCGTGGCCATTATATCAGGTCGCTCCAACTAAAAAAGTAGCACGAAAAAGTGATGTTCTGGAATGGCTAGAAAAAATAAAAATCCCAGCCGGATGTCGGCAAAAGGAGGTTTATGAAGCAGGATAGCGGCGAATGGAGGTCTGAGAACCCAAACTTCCTCCATCGCCGTGAATCCTTTTTATGTTTTTATGCGGATTTTATGCCGCTTATACATTTTAGAAAATAATTATTAAGGAGTAATAGTTTATGGAAAAAAATGAAATTTCTAATGTTGCTGTAGAAAACAATTTTATTTTGCTAAAAATAGAGCTGATTGAACTTGATCCAGAATTTGCAAAATCATTTTCAATAGATAACGATGTACTTGACAAAATAAAAAAATCAATGATTGAAAATGGATATGATAAAAGCCAACCTGTTGTCGTATGGCAATATGAAAAAGAAAAGTATTTATTGGTAGATGGACATACAAGGAGAAAAGCAGCATTAGAATTGGGAATGGATGAAATTCCTGTTTTTGTAAAACAATTTAAAAGTCGTCAAGATGCTTTATTTTATATGTATAAGCGACAAGTTGAACGGCGTAATTTATCTCAAAAAGAATTAATGAAAGCAATTGAATTACAACCAAAAAAAATAGCTCGTGATGGTTCAGGGCGTTCTGATGAAAAAATAGCAAAAGAGTTAGGTGTGTCAGGCTCTACAGTAACACATATAAAGTATGTGATAAAAAAGGCAAGTAAAGATGATATTGAAGCTATAGAGAGAGAAGAAAAAACTATAAATCAGGTTTATAATGAAACAAAGAATATTAAAAAGAAAAATATTAATGTAATTGAAATTGAAGAAAATGAAAAAATAAAAAATAAACAAATTATGGAAGAGCAAAAGAAAATAGCATCTAAAAAAACTAATAAAAATAAAATAACAGTTGACGAAATAGTTTCACTTCTTATAGATCATAAGGAAAATAAGTCTTTGGAGCTTATAAAAGAAAAGTTTACTGATAGATTAAATAATAAATTGATAAATGAATATTTTGAAAAAGTAGAAGATATAAAAAATAAAAACTAACGTAGTAGTATTACTACATTAATTTCTATTAATAAATGTATTTGCATGGGTTGGTTTTAGGAAGGGATACCCTTCCTAATTAGAAATTAAACTAACGGAGTTTCCGTTAGTTTAATTTCGATGCTCGTGAGGGCGAGTTTCCGATCAACCTCGAAGGGGTTGCCGCACGCAAGGGGTTTACCCCCTTGCTTAGTGCGGTACTAAACAATACTTATCAGTATTGTATTGGAAGGTAAAACAAAAATTTGAAGGAGAAATATATGGAAAGAGGACAATTTTATCATTATGAAACTTATGGAAGAAAAGAATCAGATGCAAAAAAAAAGAAAAACTGTAGTCTATATTCAATTTTAGGAGAAGCATTTCGTGAGAAAGAATATTCTAGTCATGTAGATATAAATGAAACAATAAAGTATCCGCCTAAAATACTATTTACTGATATTGTATATGATGAAAATATAAATAATAAAAAATTAGAAATTCAAAATGAGTATCTGAAGAACTTAGCAGAAAAATATGCCAAAGCGAAACAATTAAAAATGAAAGATGGATGTATATTGGCTGGAGTAGTATCATATCCGCCTGAAACAACATTTGAAATGATGAATAATATTCAAAAAACGTTAGTATTGCCATTTTTGAAAAGAAAGTGGGGTAAAAATTTACGATGTGTTTTATCTCATAGTGATGAATATTTTTGGGATGATGAAAAAAAAATTAAAATACCGCATTATCAGGATCATTTTTACGTTATTCCTGATGCTGATGATGAAATAAGGTTAACTATGCTGCACGCCGGTATGGCAGCAAAACGAAAAGCTATTGCTGGAAAAGCTGATGAAAAAGGAAAAAAACACAGTGATAAAGCATATAGGGAGGCAATGATCGGAGAGCAAAATGAATTTTTCAATGAAGTAGGAGAGAGAGCTGGATGGAAAAGAAAAACTGTTAATGGCGTGCGATATAAACGAGAAGAAATAAAAAGTTGGAAAAGGAATCAACTAGAAAACGAGTTAATAATCAATGAGGCTGAAATAAAAAGAGAAGAATTAATTAATAATGGTAATGTAGAAGCTGATAGATTAAAACAGAAAGCCTTAAATGAGGCTAGAAAAGAATGTAGTAATATTACTACAAAGGCGATAGAAGAAAAAGTTAAAGCAATAGAAGAAGCAAAAGATATTTTAAGAAAAGCAAATATTAATGCTGAAAAAATACATGAAAGTGCTAAAAAAGAAGCCTCTATAATGTATAAAAAAATAAAAATTATTATTAAAGATTTGATAAGAAAATTCATTATACCATCAGAAAAAAATAAAGTAATTAAATGGGTAAATGCTCGTGTACAATCAATTGTTAACCCTAAAAAAACAATTACTGATAAAAATTATAACTTTAAAAAAAGAATTTGAGGGAACGGGACTGGAAGCTCCTAGATTTATATACGAGTTTTAGGCAAAATGATACAAATGAGTAGTGAGATAGGAAAACATATTAACAATGCGCTGAAAGAAAAATTGGCTGATTTTTCAGTTGTCGCAAAATTTGCGGCAACTGCCGCAGACGGTAAGACAATTCAGTATATCACATAGGGGCTTCCATTAAAGACTTAGGAAAAAATTATTTGCGTTTTCAAAAATAAAAAATAAATTATAAAGAACTGCTTTACATTATTTTAATTTTTTCAGAAGGCGGCGATGTAAAAGAGAAAACAGTATTATTATTTCCATTAAAAAGTTGAAAATCCCCTAAAGAAATAATATCCATACCAAGAATAACATTAATATTTTGAGAAAAATCACAAACAGCCATTTTGATATTTTGCCTTAAAATACCGTCAGGCAACTGAATAGCAGCTAAAATAAATTCAACATCAAGAGCGCCAGAAATACCGCTAATAGACATAGTTCCTGCCGGAATAAACCCAAGATCATTTACAAGTTTCGGCGTAACAGCGGAAATAGTTGCACCAGTATCCCATAAAGCATTTTCCGTTGAGCGTTTATATTTATCAATAAATATATTAACAATATTAATCGGCGTAATAATCCGCTTTTGAATACCAGAGAATTTATAATAAAGCATTTCAGATTTTGTATCAGGCATGAGCTGCCAGAAAAGGTGATAAATATTGTACTTCGTCTTCAATGTTTTCTGGTATCTCTCTTATCATAAATGAACCCGGCGGTATCTTTTTTGAAGTATCGGTATACGCCGTTCCAGCGTCATTATAAACCCCAATTACTTGATCATCAGATATTACAATATGTTTACCCAGATATTTTTCACGAAACTGCTCTTTGTGTGAATTATAATACTGGAGTTCCTTTTCAAACATACCCGCCCCTTAATAAGAATTTACTGCAATAATATTTTTTTGTCAAATAAAAAAAGCCCCGAAGGCATCATGCAAATAATTCCTTTGTTTTAATCACATCAGATAGGAGAAGCAAGCGGAAATTGCCCCCAATAAATTAACAAAAATACAACCCACAGTGTACAAATAGCATTGTTTTTTAAAATATGTGTGTTATATTAGGGTCAGGAGGGTTTTACCCTTCTAAAACAATAAAAACAGCTTTAAATATTCAAATAGCTAAAAAGGAGCATTGAATGTACAGGAAAGGAACTCTGGGGTTAATAGCCGTAATAATGGCGGTTTTTACGGTAATTTTCGCATTTACTACTTGCGAAACAGAAACAAAACCCGAACCTATCTTAGAAAAAGGAAAAGCCGCAACCCCGGTAGCATACCCGCCTGCCGGAACCTACTCCGGCACTCAGCTTGTAATGCTGACCAGCGAAACAGAAGAAGCGTCAATTTACTATACAACTGACGGCAGTACGCCCACCGTAAGCAGTAATTTATATTCGGGTACTATTGCAATCAGTGATACCGCAACACCGACAACCCTCAGAGCCATTGCCGTAAAAAGCGGTATGACAAACAGCGATGTACTGACGGCGATATACACGATTACAAAATCAAGCATGGGTCCATTGACAGAAGTAAAATGGCTGGAAATTTTACAGGGTATTGAATCTAACAGCTCATTTAATGGTGCGCTTGATCTTTCCGACTATGATCGTTCTGCCAGTGCAACCGGCGGCGGATTGCGTTCCGATGGAATATTCGATCCGCTCAGTAACATTTCTATAGGAAAAAGAAAAATCACATCTATCATTCTGCCCGCTTCAACAACAGGGATATTTAACGGTACAAGCGCTTCCCCAACATTTAGACACTTTAATAATCTTGAAACATTTAATGGTAATTTGCTCTCTACAATTGGTGATTTCTCTTTCGCCGGATGTACAAAACTTAATCTGACTGAGCTTCCGGCATGGCTTACTTCCATCGGTAACAATGCTTTTCAGGGCTGTATCGGATTAACTGCTATCACAATACCCAACAGTGTAGTGAATATCGGCAGTAACGCCTTCGCGGACTGTACCGCTCTTACCAGTGTAACCTTCATGGGTACTCTCACTGCAAGCGATTTTCCCTCCGCTAACTCATTTCCGGGTGATTTGAGAGCAAAATATTTAGCACCGGACGGAGGCACAGGAACATATACCCGTCCTAACGGAACTTCCGAGTATTGGACTAAAACTACACATAGCCCGATTACCACTGTATTGATTACCGATGTAATAGTCCCTGTAAACGGAGAAGCGCCGAGTACAGCGTCATCTTCTACAGGTAATTTTACCAGAGGCAATGTAATGTGGTCGCCGACACATAACACATTTACAGGCGGGCAAACATACACCGCCGGTATCACTCTAACGGCAAACAACGAACATACCTTTACGGGGTTAGTATCTGCGGCAATAAATGAAAGCCTTGCGGAAATTAGCAACAACACCGGTAAAACTGTAACAATTTCGCTTGCGTTTCCTGAAACAGGTTACTTAATAGACTTTGTATACGAAGGTACAGGCACCGCGTCATCTGATCCTGTTCAGCCTTTAGCCGGAACAACGGCTGCAATTTCCGCATTGCCGGGTTACGGCTATCGGTTTGTACGCTGGGAAACTGTTAGCGGCGGCATCCCTTCTTTCTCTCCTAATGCGGCAACAAACCCGGCATCCTTCACCATGCCGCCTAATAATGTGTCAATTAAAGCTGTATTTGAATATGTAACAAGCGCCGAACTTACCGTATCGCACACGGTCTTTGACCATGTTAATTTTGGTTACACACAGCCTGCGGCTCACAATGTAACAATTAGTAATACCGGCATGACTGCGGCGGCTGTAACAAACATTGCTCTGGGCGGAACAGACGCGGCTTCGTTTACATTGGGTAATACTAACATAACAAATATCGCGCCCGGAAGCAGCGCTGACTTTACAGTAAGACCCAACGCGAATTTAAGCGTAGGAACATACAACGCGGCAATGACGGTAACCTATGACGGAGGAAGAACCGCGTTCAATAATGTTCAATTTGTGGTTAATTCCGCTCCCATCACAAGCGCAGATATAACTGTAACTGCGCCTGTAACCGGAGCAACGCCAAGCACAGCGTCAAGCGGTTCAGGTAACTTTACCCGAGGTAATGTAACATGGTCGCCGACACATAGCCCGTTCCAAGGGGGACAGGTATACACCGCCAGTATTACGCTGACTGCTAATAACGGCTACACCTTTACAGGGCTGACAACGGCAAACATTAACGGAAGCACTGCGGCTGTAAGCAATAACACAGGCGAGGCGGTTACATTGACTCATGCGTTCCAGCCGACAGCACTTGCTCCCATCACCAGCACAGACATTACCATAACTGCGCCTGTAACCGGAGCAACACCGAGTACAGCGTCAAGCGGCACGGGTAACTTTACCCGAGGTAATGTAACGTGGTCGCCGGCACATAGCCCGTTCCAAGGGGGACAGGTATACACCGCAAGTATTACGCTGACTGCAAACAGCGGCTATACCTTTACGGGGCTGACAACGGCAAACATTAACGGAAGCGCTGCAGTTATTAGCAATAACACCGGTACTACGGTTACGTTAACTCATGCGTTCCCTGAGACTGCTACATCTATTATCAGCGCAAATATTACAGTAACTGCGCCAGTTACCGGAGCAACACCGAGTACAGAGTCAAGCGGTTCAGGCAATTTTACCCGAGGTAATGTAACGTGGTCGCCGGCACATAGTCCGTTCCAAGGAGGACAGGTATACACCGCCAGTATTATGCTGACTGCAAATAACGGCTATACCTTTACGGGACTGACAACTGCAAACATTAACGGAAGCGCTGCGATAATCAGTAATGATACAGGTGAGACAGTTACACTGACGCATTCATTTCCGGAAACTGCTCTTGCTCCCATCACCAGTGCCGCCATTACTTTAACCGCACCTGTAACCGGAGCAACACCGAGTACAGCGTCAAGCGGCACGGGTAACTTTACCCGAGGAAATGTAACGTGGTCGCCGACACATAGCCCGTTCCAAGGAGGACAGGTATACACCGCCAGTATTACGCTGACGGCAAATAGCGGCTACACTTTTACGGGACTGACAACTGCAAACATTAACGGAAGCGCTGCGACTGTAAACAATAACATTGGCACTACGGTTACACTGACTCATGCGTTCTCGGAGACTGCACTTACTCCCATCACCACTCCAATCGGCATAGAAATAGTATGGATAAATCCCGGCACCTTCACAATGGGCAGTTCAGACGACAGTCAGGATTATGGTGCAAGCCCGCCGCATCAAGTAACGATAAGCAAAGGTTTTTGGATGGGGAAATATGAGGTAACACAGGAGCTGTATCAGGCAGTAACAGGTGTAAATCCAAGTTATTTCCACGGAGGAAGCGGAAGAGAACCTGCTGTAGGAGAAGTACAGGGCAGACGACCTGTAGAACGAATAACATGGTATGACGCGGTAGAGTTTTGTAATAAACTGAGCGCGATGGAAGGGTTAACATCGGTATATACGATAACAGGAAGGAGTCCAGCAACAGGATATCCGATAACAAGCGCAACAGTAACTGTAAATTGGAGCGCAAGCGGTTATCGTTTGCCGACTGAGGCGGAATGGGAATATGCCTGTAGAGCAGGAACAACAACAGCGTACAACACAGGGAATACAATAAGCGACAACACAGGCTGGTATTTATCTAACAGTAATAGCAGAACCCATGAGGTAGGGAAAAAACCAGCCAACGCATGGGGGTTATATGACATGCACGGAAATGTATATGAATGGTGTTGGGACTGGTACGGAACTTATGCAAGCGGAGCGCAGACAGATCCCGTTGGAGCGGCTTCCGGCTCCGTCCGCGTGATACGCGGCGGCAGTTGGGGCAGCAATGGGCAGAACCTTCGTTCAGCGGACCGGGGCAGCTACTACCCCAGCAGCGGGAGCTACAATGTCGGCTTCCGTCTCCTCCGCCCCTGAGTTCATAAGGGCTCATTCCAGCGGAATGCCCGTACTGAAGCGACCTGAAAGGGAGCGTAGGTCGGGCATGGAGCAGGAATGAGCCAATGGATTGGAGTGATATTTATGGGAGGCGCAATAGAGCCTGACACCGAAATCCCCTAGTGTCATCATTACACCTAATGACCACATATATAGCGTAGTCATAGAAAAGTAGTTTCATAGGTTACGTTATTATTAGGCAATGGCAATGGGTGGGCTTGTAGTTTATTTGGAATCACGGTATTATCCTATTGAAAGGTAAAGGAGTAAAGAGCGTGTCAGTATTCCATGGTGAATTAATCAATAGGCTACCTTCAGATTCATTTGTTCCGCAGCTGCTTGCAAATGTTGAGAAAATAATAGACGGTATGCATTACTTTCCTGAATATACATTACATGACGAGTATCACATCAACGAAGTACTTCGATTAGCATATGAATTAATTCCCCACGACACCATGAGCAAACTAAACGGACAATCAATAAATATACTTATTTCCGCAATTGCGATTCATGATTTAGGCATGTTCATTATGAAAGACGGTTTAGAAAAACTTCTTTTCGGTGAGCATAAGGATTGTAAAACCCGTAATTTGGATCATAAATCATGGTCTGAACAATGGCATGATTTTTATCGTAAAGCACGGCGTTGGGACGGAAGAAAGCTCCTTGAAATTTTCGGTAATGACGACAGCAGCGCAATTAAAGAAGAAAGAACTTTATATGTAGAAACAGGCTTAGATAATCACATACCTAAAGAAGACACAATAAATCAACGATTGCTTTACGGTGAATTCCTGCGCCAGAATCATGCCAGATTGGCATTTGACATCACGCAGTTCAAATTTCCCGGCAGTGAAAATATTGATATATTTGAAAACTGCGAATGCGACCACAACATAAAAGACATGATTGGTCTTGTGGCGCGTAGTCATGGCTTTAATCTCCGCGATAAATGTACAAATCAATATTTAAAAAATCACACTTGCAAGCCTCATATGTTAGATATCCAAATTTTTTACCTGATGGCAATATTGCGTATGGCTGATTATCTTCACATTGGCAAAGAAAGAGCGAATGAAGCCCGCCGCATGAAAAGTGAGTTAAAATCTACTATATCTAACAGAGAATTCGAATTAAATCAAGCTGTGTATAATTTGAGGATAAATCCTAAAAAGAGATTGGTCTACATTGAGCTTGACGGGGATTTAAAGAAAGGTTCAATTTATATCCAGTTCAAAGAAACTTTGCATAAAATACAAAAAGAACTTGACATGTGCTGGGCGGTATTGGCTGATAAATATCCTGATTATGCGCTTTCGGTTCAACGAGTAACATCCAATATTCATGATAAAGGTGCAAGAAAACAATTCAATGAAAGATTTATAACTAAAAAGGTTGAATTAAAAGGAAGCTTCGATATGATGCCCCTTTTAGTTAAGCCTTTTTACAGCGGTGATCCGACTTTCGGAGTGAGAGAGTTAATCCAGAATTCTGTGGATGCCTGTAATGAACGAAAAATACAGGAAAAGGATAGTGGGTTTATCGGTCAAATTGATGTGCATGTTGATACTGAAAAAATGACGTTTGAGATTTCTGATAATGGGATCGGAATGAATGAGGATGTTTTAATAAATTATTTCCTAATCGCAGGTTCATCATATCGTTACAGCGAAGCATGGCAGGATAAATATACAGACGCTGATGGGAACGCAAAATTTGCACGTAATGGTCGGTTTGGTGTAGGCTCATTAGCCAGTTTCCTTATAGGTGATGATATTACTGTTACAACCAGGCATAAAGATGATTTAATAGGATTTTGTTTTACTTATGCAATAGAGCCCGGGGCTTTGAATGTAACACGCATAAACGCAGAAATTGGAACAAAGATTACAATTAAGTTAAATGAAGAAGCAAAACGCTTTCTAAGGAAATATGATTATAACTCATTGAGTAAATCCGATACGCCGCCTTGGTATCACTGGTATTATTCTTCTACGCCAAAGATAAATTATTTCTTGAATGAAGAACAAATTGGAGAAAATGACAATTTCCTTCCTCAGAAAAAAGCAGAAAAAAATAACTGGTATGATATAGATAAAACCGGATTTACAAGCATGAAATTTACTGTCAGCAAAAATTATAATTATGTATTTATATTAAACGGAATTATTATAAACGACGCGAAAATTCACTATCCGGTTATCGATGGATATGGATTTAAATTAGATTTTCCCAGCGGAATTTCTATTGAAGATACAAATAATAAATTAAACACAAATCTTATAAGAACGCATATAATTAACTTCCCTGAACATGAACTGCAGCTTATTCGCAAGGAAACATATAAATATTATTTAGCGCAATTACTTGCTTTTAATGAAACTGATAAATTTGAAATTATTACTAAACATAAATTTTTCGACAAATATTTTGCTGTATGCAATCAAGGATTTACCGTATGCAGCCCTTCTTTTATATACCATACAGAAAAAAAAGAAATATTTCTTCTTTTTAGTAACAATCCTTTTTATACTCTTAGACGAAAGCTCCCGTTACATAAGCCATTAGTAATAATTAATAATAAAGAGTACGGCAAAAAAGAAGTAATTGATATTGACGGAGATACTATTTTACATAAGAACTATGAAAAAATAAATGAATATCAGGATAATGACACAACAGATTATGAAGATTATGATGATTATGATGATTATGATGACAGTATGTCAGATTATAACGATATGCCAAGATATTATGACAACGATGATTATGATGTAGATATATCAGATTTGGATGATGACGTAGTTGCTGTATATGATATTTCTGGTTCCGGATGTAAAAAGTTTTGGGCAGCTTCAAATATTGATAACGGCGAATTAAAATCGCCGCCATTTGGTTTAGATTTAACTAAAGAAATTGATCTTATTGTGCAATATGCTCCGGAAAATCCATGTAATTCTATTGAGAAAAATTTAATGTTGGAAGTACTCCGTGAGTATCTTCCTGTCGAAAAAAATAAAGGTTGGATTCCATTTGACAAAAAAGAACGTATAAATACTTATCGTAAAGCTTTTTCAGAATTAAAGAAATATATGCCAGAAGATTTCTTTAATGCTCAAGAGTGACTAAGTACGCGCATATGATGCCTGACACCCGAATTCCCTAGTGTCGTTAGGTGCAACAAGTACACCATATCTAGCGTAGTCAAATACTATTGACCATGTTTGCGGTCTTATCTTGTATAAACAGGTAAGATACCAAACAAGGAGCCCATAATATTTTTCATTTGCGTGTTATACATATATGTAGTATGTTTATAATATAACAATTGAAAAATAGTTATGCTACGGTGTCAGTATCTACTTTTGCCTAGTATAGTTTTAACGGTAACAGTTTTTATCTTTCTATAAAACAAATTCCATCCCATTCAACAATAACCTCTTTTTTATCATCAACATATACTGTAATCTTTTCATCTTTACAACTAACATCATAATTACCAATTAATTTCCAGTTCAAATTGTTGTTAACTAAATAGCCATAATTCCATATTTCACCAGGCTTTAAAGTCTTAGTTTCTTCACTACCGCTTTGGTATTTTATTGAAAACAAATTAGTTTCAGATGACGCATTAATAACATTTAATCCTGCAACATAATCTGAACAAGAATAGATCAAAAAAGTAGTGATAAAAAATAGGGAAAAATACTTAATTAACATTTTCATAATTATCTCCTGAATAATATGTATATTACAAATATATGAAATTCTTTTTGATTTGGCAATTAAATTCAATCACCAAAAAGCTACGTGATATTTGCAGATATAGCAGTTAGTCAATTAAACTAATCTAACTAAACAAAATCATAAGAGGAACCGTTTTTCCCTAGTGTAATCAAGTACAACAGGTACACCATATCTAACGTAATCAAATACTATTGACCTTGTTTGCGGTCTTATCTTGTATAAACAGGTAAGATACCATACAAGATCATTTTTCATTGCTCATTCCTCACTTCTCATTGCTACCTGCAAATTGTTCTCTGTTCTTTACTCATTGCTCATTCCTCACTTCTCACTTGACACCTATACAAACATATAGTATAATAGAATTATGACAATGGAAAAGAAAGCGAGTAGCAAAGCGACAGGCTTCGC
>Ga0209755_10005994_pt1 | contig 13609 bp, 11 predicted proteins | sample TergutCo191P1_FD_187301 | JGI IMG/M metagenome (GOLD analysis project Ga0209755, IMG submission 187301) | Cornitermes sp. P1 segment gut microbial communities from Petit-Saut dam, French Guiana - Co191P1 (SPAdes) (version 2) | ecosystem: Host-associated > Arthropoda: Insects > Digestive system... | reverse complement strand
AAGGTTTTTTCCTTGGACAAGCCCCACAGGGCGGTTTACCTTCCCACAATGATATGGAAGGAAATGTATGATTTTTCGGAGGATTCAATTTTGCTTGTGCTTTCGGGCAATTACTATGACAAAGGCGAGTATATATCAGATTTTGACGAGTTTTTAAGAAGTGGTAAATCATGAGTAAGCTGTCGATAATTATCCCGGTTTATTACAGTGAGGATACGCTCATGGATTGCTACAATGACCTGAAAGACACGGTTTTGGGTCAAATAGACGACTATGAATTGATTTTGGTTGATGATGGCTCGGGGGATAACTCATATGAGGTTTGCCGTGAAATAGGGCGTATTGATAAAAAAGTCCGTGTTATACGACTTTCCCGCAATTTTGGTTCCCATGCAGCGTGTTTTGCGGGTATGGCGGTGTGTACGGGGGATTGTTGTACAATAAAAGCGGCTGATTTGCAGGAACCAAGCCGATTAATCCTTGATATGTATGAAAGCTGGAAGCAGGGAAACCGCGTTGTTCTGGCGGTACGGGAGGACAGGGAAGAAGGGCTTTCCCAAAAACTTTTCGCGGGCTTGTACTATGGGCTGGTGCGTCGTTTTGTTAGTGTAAAAATGCCGCCATCGGGGTTTGACTGTTATCTTTTGGACAGGCGGGTAATTGAGGCGTTGAAGCTGCTGGACGAGCGCAATTCCGCCATTACCTTGCAAATTTTGTGGGCGGGGTTTAAGACATCAACGGTTTATTACACAAGGCTTGCGCGGCAAAAAGGGCGCTCTCGTTGGACATTGGCGAAAAAAATCAAACTTGTTGTAGATTCATTCGTAAGTTTTTCGCCCGCCCCCGTTCGTTTTGTGGAGGCGCTGGGGGTGCTTTTTGCGGTTGGCGCGGGCATTTGGGGGATTGTGCTGATTATCCTGCGGTTTGCGGGGGTGATTGACGTTGACGGATGGGTCACGTTGATGGTGGTTATTTTATTTTCATCCGGGCTTATAATGCTTACGCTGGGGGTTTTGGGTGAATATATTTGGCGTATACTGGACGTGGCGCAGAACCGCCCGGTATACTTTGTAGAGGAAGATTCGGTTGATGGGGATATTGACGAGGTTGTGGGAGTGGACAAAGAGTAATTTTTTGCGCAAGGAATTTGGGCTTTTTATCATTATCGGCGGAATAAACACAGTTAACGGCACAGTTTTGGCGTTCTTATTTTCCCGCTTTTTTCAGGCTAACTTGGCTTTTATAATGGGGTATGTGAGCGCGCTGGTTATCGCGTTTTTCCTGAACACATTTTTTATTTTTAAGGTAAAACCGGAATTTTCGCGGTTTTTGAAGTTTGCGCTGTCATATGTGCCGAATTTCATCATTCAAAACGCCGTGGTCGCCGTGGTTTATAACGTTATGAGATGGCATGAGTTAATTGCCTTTGTACTTGCCGCCGCAATCGGCATTCCTGTTACGTTTTTGCTTTTGAAGGGGTTTGCGTTTAAGTCGAAACCTTAGGTTCCCGCAAAAAGAACTTGCGCCATGGAACAAACAGGAATAGGACGGACGCAAGCAACGTCACTGTTGTAATAATTATCCCTATTGTGAGGGTGGGGGAGGTGAATCGGAATTCAATATCCGATGTCCCCGCAGGTACTTCTATGCCCATTATCAAGGAGTTGACCATGTGCAGGGGGACTCTTTGGTTATTTACATATGCGCGCCAACCGGGGAAGTAGTTTTGGGAAAAATTTATGAAGGAAGGGGCGGACGAGGCCACCGTTGCGGTTATGCCGTTGTTTGTGAATGAGCGGACTTGGATTGTTGTCTCCACTTCGCTTAAATCCATGTTTCGGAAATTTTCAATGTAGCTGCCGTTTGACAGATGAAAGCCTTCCGGGTGAAAAAAGATGTCCTCTCTGTTGTGGATTGATTGGGTATACGTTGGGGCGAATAAAACATCCCTTGCGTTTAGGTTCTCAAATATGCGGACATGGCCGTTGACTATAAACGGGATATAGGTTTCGCTTTCTTCCGGGATAAGATTATCCGGGTCTATGATGAATTTTACACCAAGCATTGATAAGAGGTCGTTGCGGTTTGCAATTATATGCTGAATGTTGGGAAACAAAAGAAGCGCTTCGGAATAGTTAAGTTGCGGTGGTGAGCCCTCTGAAAATGAACGAAACAGGTTAGGATTATTGAATGGTTTATACGCATTAATTATAGGTATGCCTGCGAGCATATTACTGTTGTAAGGGATTATTAATGAGCCGTGAGTCCACAAAGAATGTATTGTTGCCGACGCGTTTAACAGACTGCCGCGTCCAATGTTGTTGCGTATTAAACGCACATTTTCATTTTCGATAAGAGAGTTAACATTTGTTGGGTGCGTCTGTGTTGTGAACGGGTGTGTCTCAAGTACAGTAACGCCGACAATTAATGCGCATATAACGGCTGGTGTCCACTTTTGAAATTCGGGCTTAATTTTATTTTTAATTAGCGGTAAAATAAAAGTAACCAACAGGAACAAAATCGCGATAGTGGCGGCTTGGGAAAATGTATTGCCAATATGTGTTATTACGGCAGAAACGTGGGTTTGAGGAATTTCTGAGTATGCAACCGATTCAAACGCAATGGCGGAAATTGCGGAAGGGGTTAAAACGGCGATAAAAACAAGTAATGCGATTGCGTATTTTTTCGCAAAACGAAAGAACTTAACTCTTTCGTTTTCATCGGCTAAAGTAGAGAGTGTGTGGGCAAACAACACATAGATGAAGAAGATAAAAATAAACAAAACCCTTGACGGAGCGCGGAAGCCGTTGATAACAGGAATGCGGAACAGGAGTTCACTTAGAAACGGCACTTGGGCATGGGATGAGAAAACAAAGGTCAACAACACAATAACAGCCGCCATTTTTATTCTTACTTTTGACCGTATATATATCACGGCGTAAATTGCCAACGGCAGAATCATTGTACCGAGGAATAATTCAATATCCATTCCCGAGCCGGCAAAAGCAAGGGGGGCGTGAACGTTGTGCATTCCCCAAAACCCCGGAAAAAACATGGACATAAGGTTTATGGGGTGGGTGCTTAACATTTGGAAAAAAGCTATGTTTGTATCGGACAGGGAACCCCACCCAAGGTAGGTATTTTGTAAAAACAGCATTGGTATAAGAAGTGCCGCCGACAGTCCTGCAAAAACCCCGCCAAGTATGGCGGCATCAATGAAGAATTGAGAAATTTTCATGGTTTTTCTTTGGATGATTGCCAGAGTTAGGGCATAGAAAAATATCACAATAAACGTGTACACTACGCTTTGTATAAAACCCGAGTATAATTGGAGCGCCATTGCAAACGATATGCAAAGGAGATGTTTCTTACATCGTGTTTTAAAGTATCGTTCAACAAAATATAAAATCACAGGCAGATATATTATTGTGATGATTATTATAATATGAGATTTTCTTAATCCCCCAATGTGAATAGACAGAAGATATATTAAAGCCGTTGATACAGATGCAAGCTTGCTGCACCCGATTTCTTTTAGGTATAGATAGAAAAAAAACGCACCTGCTGCGATATGAAATACATAATAAATATACATATGTTCCAGCATCGGCAGAGGCAGAAGAGATAATAGAATTCCTATGGGATATAAGGCAGCATTATTGATATCTGCGGCAAAAGGCGCACCGTTTCCCAAATACCTGTTCCACAGTGGAAGGACATCGTTTGACATACTGGGCAGAAGGCGTGTGGACGCCGCGGCGACTCCATCGCCGGAAAAAAGCCAGTAGCCAGTTAAATATAGGTTGCGATAAAGAACAAAAGGGATTGCAAAAAAAAGCGTGAAAAGAAATGGATTGAACCATTTGCTTTGCGGGAATGAGATAATTAATTTATACACCGGTAAAACTCCTTGAGTTAAACAGCCGCTCAATTTCGGCCGATAGAGTTTTAAGAATCGGCATTTCGGGTTTTACATTTATTTTGTTCAACTCTTCACCAATGAGGTCTGTTAAGGAATACATCGGTTTCAAAAAGTCAATATGACAGATAAATTCATATAGACTTTTGCCATAGGTTATTGTTGAAAATGCTTGCTCTGCGTAAAGCTTTGCGTTATAACCATAATCCTTGTATTGAGTTATATTTTTCATGATTTTACTTAAAATATTTTTCAACGATTCTTCCTCATTGTATGGGTCGGTTTTTAATACACAGTCGTTCGGTACTTCGCTATAAAACCCGGTATCAGAAACAATCGCGGTTTTCCCCGCAAGCATTTGCTCCACCAGCGACGCGGAGGCGCCATCATATGGCGGATATCGCAGATTTAATATTATGTCAGCGTTTTTATAGTAATTTGCCAAAACGTCATGTTCGACATATCCGAGCAGCTTAACCGTTTCTTCAAGACCTAAATCAATTATCTGTTGCCTTAACTGATTTATATATTCTTCATTATCCAGTGAGCCAATACAAGTAAAGTTAAAGTTTGCTCGAAAGTCTACGTCGCTTCCGATTGCACTGATTACCGAGTGAATGCGTTTATTTGGATTTATCATCCCTACGGTCAGTAAGTTGATTTTTGACGTATCGTATCCTTTAAAGTCGGATATTTCCGACCATTCCTCCCACTCACTGCCATAAACTAAAGGAATTTGCTTCACCGGCCCAAAATATCCCGATTGGACGAATCCGGCGTGATGCATTGAATGAACAGCAATTCCGAGGCTATGGGGGTATAATAATTCAGACATGTGGTAATTTAATAAATTGAGCTTCGCCCATGCGTCAGCGGCCAGTGCGGATTGTAATATATTATCCGTATTTGCTTGACCGTATAAATTAACCATAGTGTCTACGTATATATCAGGTTTTTCTAAATAGTGCAAATAATATTCACGAAAAAAGTTGTGAAGGCATACGTCATGGACTATCACTATACCTTTGTGTTGCTGCATTACATCATATATTTGCGAATGAAAGCCGGAATAGTCGCCTATGTTATATACGCAGTAGTCGTAATCACCTAACAGTGTCAGTATATTGTCTGACTGATAATACACCTTATGCAAATCAGTATCGTGTAAATCATCGAAGTCTGTAAGCAACAGGTCAACATCTGCGTGATAAGACAGTGCTTTTGCGGCGTATTTACTGTATCGCCCGATAGCGCTTTTTTTGCTGAAGGGTGTAAACCACGCTATCTTCATTGGGTCAGCCTCCTTATCACGTTTTCCCATGAAATTCCAAGATTTAACAGCAGGTCCATTCCGTTTTTGCCCAAAGTGGCCGCCTTTTTTTTGTTTTTATAAAGCCTATCCATTGCTTCCGCTATAGCCCTAGGGTTTGATTCTGTAACATAGCCGGTTTCACCATTTTTTACAACGACATCAGTGCCACCGGAATCAAAGCAGGTTATTACCGGTTTTTCGGAATGAATGCACTCAAGAGTCACATAACCATAAGAATCTTCATCATAGGGAATGTATATTCCGCCAAGACAATTGCTAAAATAGCTTGCTTTTTCTTGTTGCGTAATAAATCTATTAATATATGTGACTTTATGACTTAGGTTCATTCGGTCGATTTGTGAAAATATTATATTTTCATCCTCTTTTGAATCGCCTTTTCCGGCAAGCAACAGTTTCACCTTGCTTTTTACATATTGCATAGCCTCCACTGCCAAGTGCTGCCGCTTTGTATGATTAACGCGGCTTGGGTAAAAAATATAGTCGCCCATTTCGCCGAATCGAAACATTTCCGCGTCCATCAACGGAGGGAAAAGCACTTCAGATTTTATACCGTTAAACTTCATTAATCTGTTGCTAACTATAAAGGAGTTTGTAAAAATATTTCCTTCGAGGGGTTTTAAGTATGTGTTGTCAGATTTTATTACGACTTTTCTGATAGATTGGTCCATTTTGTTGCTCGGCTCAAATATATCATATTCTGTGCCGCTAAAATCATAAGCTTGCCTTAATTGATGAAGAAGCCAGAGTTTTTTATTCCCGTGGGGTATAAGATATGCCGGAAATTTGAGCCCAATCATTAAATCAGTGTTAACAAGACGTGTCAGTCTCGCCGCCAATATCCCGTTTAGAAGGTTTTTTACCGGATACCATGAAAATGGAAAGCGGATTACTTGTGCTTCATGCCCGTATTCAATCAACTTGTCTTTTAAGCTGTCCGCAAGGAATTCCGCCCCGCCGTACACAAAGGGTTGCATGGAATTCACTATGGCGATTTTCATTCGGTAAACCTCCTTATTACATTGTCCCATGAGATGTCAAGCGTTTTGATGCGCTCCAAGCCTTTGGCGCCGTATTTTTCCGCAATTTGTTTGTTTTCATAAAGCATGTCAAAACATTCCGCAAGGGCTTCGGGGTTTGGTTCAAGTATCAAGCCGTTTTCATTATGGATAATTAATTCATCCGTGCCGCCGCTGTCTGTACATGTGATAACCGCTTTGTTACTGTGGTGTGCCTCCAATGTCGGATATCCGTATGAATCCTCGTCAAACGGGATATAAATTGCGGCAAGGCATTCGGCCAGATGTTTTATTTTTTGTTCTTCCGTAATCCATTTATTAATTATTGTGACTTTGTCGTCAAGCCGATTTTCATTGATACAGTCGGTGATTTCTTTTGTGTATGCGGGGTCTTCGGCTTTTCCCGTCAACAACAGCTTTACATCTGTTTTTGTGTGTTTCATGGCTTGCACGGCGAGAAGTTGGCGTTTTGTTCTGTTTATTCGGCTTGCGTAGTAAATATAATCCCCGTATCCTCCGTTACGAAACCGCTCGGGTTTAAGTATGGGTGGATAAAGGGGTTCGGAATGAACCGCGTTAAATTTTAACAGTCTGCTTGACATGATTTTTGAGTTGGTGTAGATTTTTTTTGCTTCAGAGAAAGCATGGTCGTCCGAACGCATTATTAATTCTCGAATTGCAAGGGTTTCGGAATTCTTGGGAAGATAATCATACTCTGTTTCCCAAAGGTCGTATATTTCGCGAAAGTGGGCAATGAACCAAAGGTATTTATTCGGGTGCGGGATTTGATAAGCGGGTCTTCTGATACATATAAGGCGGTCACACATGTCTTCGAGGTTATAAAGGCGCAGGGCGGTTATTTGCGAGAGGGTTTCTTTGTAATCGGGTGAAAAAGGTATTTTAACCGTGTCAACCTGATGTCCGTATTCACGCAATTGCTGCTCCAACCAGTCAACAATAAAAGTGCCGCCGCCTTCAATAAAAGGAACTATCGTGCTGGCTATGATAATTTTCACGATGATTTCACCCTATCATGTATTGCTTTATTTTTTCACATACAAAAAGCACATCGTCTCTTGTCAGCTTTGCGTGGGTTGGTAGGTTCAGCCCTTTTAAGGCGATTTGTTCACTTATGGGACATGCGGCGTTTTTATCAAGGTATGGGGGCATTATGTGCATCGGGTAAAAGAGGGGTCTTGTTTCAATGCTGTCTTTTAGCAATTTTTCCGCCAGTTCGTCCCTGTTAATGCGGGATTTTTCGGGCAGCAGGATTGAAAACATCCACCATACGTTTTCTGAATTTGGCGTTATTTTTTGAAGAATGATTTGCCCGTTTTCCACCAAGGGCGCAAGGAATTCCTTGTACCAATCCGCGACTTGCCCGCGGTTTTTTATGTGTTCATTTATATTTTCCAGTTGTGCCAAGCCTATTGCGGCTTCTATGTTTGTCATGCGATAGTTGTATCCGACTATGTTGAACCAGTAGCGGCGGTTTGGGTCCATGCCCTGACCTTTTAATAAGCGCATTTTGTTTGCAAGTTCGTCGTTATCCGTGATTATCATGCCGCCTTCGCCCGTTGTAATAATCTTGTTGCCGAAAAAGCTGAAAATGCCTATGTCGCCTATTGCCCCGGTTGTTTTGCCGTTATGTTTTGCGCCGTGGCTTTCTGCTGTGTCCTCAAGTACAAAAAGGTCGTGTTTTTTCGCGATTGCCATGATTTCGTCCATCTCGCAGGGGTTGCCGTAAAGGTGGACGGGGATAATCCCCTTTGTGTTCGGGGTTATTTTCTTTTTTATATCAAGGGGGTCTATGTTCCATGTATCGGGCAGGCAGTCGGCGAATACGGGCGTGGCACCGCAGTATTTAACGGCGTTTGCTGTTGAAATAAAGGTCAGGGAAGGTACAATAACTTCGTCCCCGGGTTTTATGTCGAAGGCAAGCAATGCCAAGTGGAGCGCGACGGTGCCGTTACAACAGCTTACGGCGTGTTTTGCGCCTGTGAATTGCGCAAAATTTTCTTCGAAACGTTTTATATATGTGCCGTTTGAGGAAATCCATGATGTATCTATACAATCGTTTACATATTTTTTTTCGTTGCCGGATAAATCCGGGGCAGAGACTTGAATGAATCGCGACATATATTTCTCCTTTTTAACGGGGTTTGGCGGGGACTCCGTAGTACATGTTGTTTGGTGCCAGGTCTTTTATTACCAGCGAACCTGCGCCTATTACACAGTTTTCGCCTATTGTCAGTTTGTCTTTTACCGAGGTTCCCGTGCCGAGCAAGGTGTATTTACCTATGTTTACGTATCCCGAAACGGTTGCGCCCGGTGCAATATGGCAACTTTCGGAAACGCGGCAGTCGTGGTCAATCGAGGCACGGGTGTTTATTATGCAGTTATTTTCTATTATTGTATTTGTGTTGATAACGGCACCCGCCATTACGCAAATGCCGCTTCCAAGCTTTGCTCTCGGGGAGATAATGGCGTGTTTGCTGATGATGTTTATTGTTTCGTAACCGTGCCGAATGATTTCATTAAATAATTTGTGTCGGAGTTTGTTTTCGCCGAGCGCGACAAACGCGTATTTAAAACCACGGGAGATTAAATCGGGCAAGTCCGCGTCTGTCCCAATTATCGGGACTTCTTTCATGCCTTCCACGTGTTTTGACTTCGGATAAGAAGGGTCTACGCAGGTTATATTTGAATACTCGTCATTTTGTAGGGCTATATCAAGGACACTTCGGGCGTGACCGCCTGCGCCTATTATAAGTAACGGCGCTTTCATGGTTGTTTTGTCAGGAATAGATTATTGCTTGGGGCTTCGATTATCTCGTCGTTTGTTTTTTTTATGAGTTCTCCTGTAAAATCATCAATTGCATATATTTCAAAGCCCATTTCGGCAATGTCCGACAGTAATTTGTCGGGGTCAAGGTTTGCCCTTTTTAAGTGGCCCGCCGCGTATTCCATGATTATTTTTATGTTCGGATTTTCTGCAATTATTCGCTTCATCCCGTTTAAAACCAGCCATTCCGCGCCCTCTACGTCTATTTTTACAACGTCAATGGGGGTGCCTTGCGGCAGGTGGGAGTCAAGGCTGACTACTTTGACAGTTATTTTTTTACCGTCTTTGTTGTTCGGGAACATTGTGTTGTGTCCGCTTACGTCATCGTATACAACAAATGTGGCTTCTCCGTCTTTTTCACCCACGGCGACATTGTGTGATTTTACCTTGTTGCTTTCCGCAAAACCGTTTAATTGGATATTTTCTTTCAGAATTTTGAATATATCGGGGGTTGGTTCATATGAATAAACATTGCAGCCCGCTTTTGCGGCATGTAGTGTAAAAATGCCCAAGTTTGCGCCTATATCCAAGACGTTCATGTCTTTTTTAAGAAGGGATTTGAAAAGTGTTTCCGTGCCTAGTTCAAAATAGCCAAAGGCGGAAAGGTATGAGGCAAGCCGCCATTCCTCCGAAGGGACGCCCATAAGGAAATCCGTTGTTTGAACAACAATGACCCCACCGGGGTGACTTGTGACGACGGGGCGAATTATATTTGTATTATGTTTGTTTTCCAGCGCTGTTAAATGGTCAATTTTTTCGGATATATTAAAGTTTATTCGTTGCAATGTGTAGTTTTCCGTATGCAGTCGGTTAAGTAGAGAGCTTGATTGATTAACGGCATTGTTCAGGCTTCGTTGAACTGTTCGACTGGTTTCAAGACTATTAAGAACAGACACATCAAGTTCCGTAAACCTTTTCGCAACAAAAGCTTCAACTGCCTCCAACCGGGCGTTAAGCGCATTCTCTCGCTCAGCACTGCGCACATTCATCATTCTAAACTCGGCAAGTAACTCAGGCAAACGCCTGAGCCATATAAACCAACCGATAACGGGTATTCTGCGTATAAACAGTTTTATACGGAACCGCTTATACGCCCTCGCATACCCCTCCAAGCCAACAACCCGAAACCTATTCGCAAACTCCGGTGTCGTCGTCATTGAATACGCAACCGCCTCGCGGGAAGCCCCTTTGAATATAAGTTCCATATAGTTCATATAGCCCGTGTCGTCGGGTTCGCGGTACAAAAGCGCTCGGTACAATTCGGTTATAAAAGCCCCGAGTTCAAGGGACATCAGAGCGGAAATATCTTTTTCAACGGGGTATTCCTCAGGTGCTGTCGGGGCAGGCGGCGCTTCAATATCCTCGCCCTCGCTGTCGCTTTCCAAAATCATTTGAAGCCGCTTTAACGCGTATTCTTCCGAAAATCCCGGGTTATTAAGGCGTTTTAAATCGGACATGGTTATTAACTCCTTCGCGCGCTAAATCAGCTCGCTTCTGTTCAGTGTTCTCAGGTCTTCAAGTACGCCCTTGATATCTTGTGTCGCGTCTTTAGCGCAAACCAAAACGGCATCGTGTGTATCTATTATCACGATGTCACTAAGCCCAACGGCGGCGACCAATTTACTGCCGCCCCAAATTATGGAGTCGCGGGTGCCGATGGTTATAACATCCCCCCGCTCTATATTCCCTGCTTCGTTTGTTTTGTTTATCCGCCCCAAAGCCAACCAACTGCCAACGTCATCCCAGCCAAAGTTGCCGGGAATTGTGTAAATATTCTCGGTTTTTTCCATTATGCCGTAATCTATTGAAACGGGCTTAAATGATGAGTAAATATCTTCGAGAACCTGCCCGTAAGCCTCGGTGCCGATTGCGTCCCTTATTTGAGTCAAACCTCGATATATATCGGGAAGCAGTGCCTTAAACCTTTCCAAAATAGTGGACATTTTCCACGCAAACATTCCGCTGTTCCACAGGTACTTGCCTGATGTCAGGTATCCTTTGGCGGTTTCCGCGTCGGGTTTTTCCACAAAACGCTTGACCGCGTACACGCCGCGCTTAGGATAGTCGCCGTCTTTGCCAAAGTTAATATAGCCATAACCGGTTTCGGGATATGTAGGCGTTATTCCTATGGTGACGAGACTGCCGGATTCGTTTGCAATATTAACGGCTTCGGACATTGTGTCTATATATAATTCCTCAAATTTAATAAGATGGTCGGAGGGTAATACCAACATGACGGCATCGCTGTGTTTTTGGGAAATGGCGACGGCGGCGTATCCCACGCAGGGCGCGGTGTTGCGGGCGCAGGGTTCGGCAAGGATGTTTTCCGGCGGGATTTCGGGTAGTTGTTGTTGCGCGAGTCCTACATAGTCTTTGCTTGTTACGACATATATGTCATCATGCGGAATAAGCGGGAGCAGGCGTTTTACGGTCAGTTGAATCATTGTATTGCCGTTGTCGCTGAGGGATAAAAACTGTTTCGGCAGGTTGGAACGGCTGACGGGCCAGAATCTTTCGCCTTTGCCCCCCGCCATGATTACAGCCACAGTTTTCATTAAACCGCTCCTTCTTGCTGAAAATAAAATGCCGTTTACACGTACAATGTCACATATTTTATGCGTAAAGTCAAGAATTATTTGTTGATGGGGGTTTGTTTAAGTGTTATTATAAACGCGGAGGCTGATATGGATAAACATAACATAATTGACCTTATGCTGAAAGCCGCAATGAAGATGAAACCTATTTTAAGAAGGTTTTTACCCATGAATGTACTGCGCGGTATCAAAAGGCGTATTATTGACGCGTCAATTGCAAAAATGAACGCGCGTCCGTTAAAACTCAGATTTATCCGTTCGGCTAATCCCGACGGCATAAATTTAATCGGGTATATAAAAGCGGAAATGGGTTTGGGGCAAAGCTGCCGCCTTGTTGCCGGAGGATTGGAAACCGCGGGGATTCCGTTTACCGTATACAATTATGAGCAAGCAAGTATTATGAGGTACAACGACCAAACATGGGCACATAAAATCACAAATACAACCCCGTACAACATAAATCTCTTTCATCTTAACCCGTATGAAATGCCGTCGGCTTTTCTCAACATCGGCAGGGGTGTGTGGAGGAAACGTTATAACATAGCGTTTTGGTTGTGGGAACTTGAGGAGTTTCCCGCCGAGTGGGAGGAAGCGTTTAAGCTGGTTGACGAGGTGTGGGCGCCGTCGGAATTTACAAGCAATTGTGTACGAAAAGTGACCGACAAACCCGTGCATACCATGCCTTACGCCCTTCGCGCCCCTGAATGTGGTGAGTATCGCCGCAGACATTTCGAGCTTCCCGAAAATCTGACGCTTTTTTTATGTATGTACGACTGCAATTCCACAATGGCGCGAAAAAACCCGATTGGCGCTGTTAAGGCGTTTAAAAAAGCGTTCGGCAGGGATAACGTGAATGTCGGGATAATTGTGAAGGTAAACAATGCAAAGGACAGCGATATTGTGCAGATAAAAACCGAACTTGACGGTTATCCGGGTGTGTATATATTTTCGGAAGTTATGGATAAGGTTAAGGTGAACGGGCTTATTGCCTGCGCGGATGTGTTGATTTCGTTGCACCGCGCGGAGGGTTTTGGTCTGGTTCCCGCGGAGGCTATGTTTCTCGGTACTCCCGTTGTCTCCACAAACTGGTCGTCTACAACCGAGTTTATGAACCATGATGTTACCTGCCTTGTTGATTATGAATTTGTTGAAATTAAGGAAAGCGACGGGCCTTATCCGTCAGGTTCGCGCTGGGCAGAGCCGAACATAAACCAAGCCGCCGATTATCTTAAAAAGCTGTATGACGATGAAGAATACCGCAATAATCTGGCAAAAAAAGCCAAGCAGTACATAGAGGGCAAATTTGCCCCGGAGAGTATGGCTTTGTTACTGAGCAAGAGGATAGCGGAAATTTATGACACGGTTGCTTCATCCTGACGCCGCGGCGTTTTTTATAAGGAGCCCTGCATGAAACAAAACCTTTTTTCCGCCCTGCTGAAAATCGCGGGCAAGGCAAAGCCGCTGCTGGTTCGGATATTGCCAATTAATATGTTGAGGGGTATAAAGAAACTTTTTGTAAACTCCGCAATGTCCGCGATAAGGAAGGGCGCGGAGGTTATCCCCTTCAACCGATACGCCAACCGCGACGGGGTAAATTTGATTGGGCATATCAAGGGTGAAACGGGGCTTGGACAAAGTTGCCGTTTGGTGGCGGACGCACTTTCCGTTTCGGCCGCTGATTTTTCAATCTGTAACTATTCCCCCGCGGGCGCGGCACGCAGTACGGACAATACTTGGGCGCATAAAATATCCGAGCAATTGCCCTATAATGTGAATATATTCCATATAAACCCACATGAACTGTCGTTGGCATACATAAATATCGGCAAGCAGGCATGGGATTGTCGGTATAATATAGCGTTTTGGTTATGGGAACTTGAAACATTCCCACACGAATGGCTG
>Ga0209755_10005993_pt1 | contig 13610 bp, 11 predicted proteins | sample TergutCo191P1_FD_187301 | JGI IMG/M metagenome (GOLD analysis project Ga0209755, IMG submission 187301) | Cornitermes sp. P1 segment gut microbial communities from Petit-Saut dam, French Guiana - Co191P1 (SPAdes) (version 2) | ecosystem: Host-associated > Arthropoda: Insects > Digestive system... | reverse complement strand
ATATTCGCTGCTACCATGTTCTTGCCCATATCCATGCCGATATCTTTGAGCAGAGCTTGTATTCCGGCTAGGTTTGTAGGCAACTGTTTTACGCAACCTACGGTTAAGCCCACATCCATTACTTTGTCATCAGGACCCGGACTCATAAACCCTCCCAATTTTGCTTTACCCACGGATGTTACCAGCTCCTTTGGAAAATTTGACATGTTAAAATCTTTTTTTGTATTCGGCAAATCGATAATTTCCTGACGGCAGTTATCGGAAACGGTGGCAAAAGCCATTGAAGAAGAGACGGCTATTGCTATCATGGAAATTTTCATGGGATTAATGCTTTTTTTCATATTGTTCTCCTATTTTAAAAACCATAACCAAAGGTAATTCCCAGCGAACGCTCATATCCTAATACCTCATCTTCGTAGCGGCTGGAGGTCTCCAACACGTTGGTTAAGCCATGGCTGTAGTTCACGCCTATGTAAAACGACTGAATTTCAACGCCTCCGCCAACAGCAATGCCGGCATAAAAGCTCTTGCCGTTTAACATTCTACGTTTATTGCTTGGGTAAATGTCTTCGCTGCTGCTATTGGAATCGTAATCACATTGGTTCATATAACAATATTCCGATTCACTTTCCGTTTTAAACTCTCCGGAAAAAGCGAAGCCTATATATGGACCTGCGCCAGCTCTTAAGAATAAACCATCTGAAAGGGGAGCTTTAAGCGAAAGCATAAGCGGAATTTCAATGGAATATGCGCTAATTGAGATTGTCGATTTATAGTATTCGTAACTGTAATATGTGTCGCTGCCAGATTCATATTCATCTTCGTCATTAATCTCTGCGCCCTTTGAGGTTAGCATTACGCCCGGTTGCAGGTAAAGGAAGTTATTTATGCCAATGTCTGCTACTATTCCTACATGAAACCCCATCTTGGAATCAAGGAGCATTTCTGGCGCGCTTTCTTCAAACCTTAGCGTGCCGTAATTCATATTTAGGCCGGCTCTAAGCCATGCGCTCTTTTGTTCCTGAGCGTAGGCTGAACTCATTGTTGCTAAAGCAATGAATAATAATATAGCTATCTTAGTCATAAAGGTCTCCATAAAACTTGCGTAATATAGTAATTTTTATGATATGAAAATTTGCACTGCGCCCTTCTTTCGCTCAAAACGTGCTCTTCCCAGCCTAAACCTGAAAGAATCTTTTTTTTGCAGTTTTTCGTAAAGCTTTGAATCCTCGTTTGTCTCTTCCCAGCTTATTCCTTTGCTCCCAAGCCATAGCCTGAACAACTCGCCATAACCTTGCACGGGGGGTAAATAGAAATGCCTTAAAACTATACGGTTCTCCGTAGAAATAAGAAACGGATTGAAATAGGAATCTAGCATTTTCAGCACTTTTGGGTAAACCCTTTGCGAAAGCTCTGCTATGTGCGCAAGAATGTTTATTGTGCCGCTTTCCATTTGCGGCAAGATTTGCAAACGTGCTTTGTTTCTAAAATGCCCTAAGTTTTTGTTCGTAGAGTCTTCTCTCCATTCTATATGATTTTTTTTTGCGTATGCCAGCAAATCCTGTTTTGTGAACTCCAGCATCGGGCGAATAACCCCGTCTTGCCGCTGTGGCAAAATGCCTCTAAGCCCTTTTAAGCCTGCGCCTCTGGCTATACGTAAAAATACGGTTTCTGCTTGGTCATCTTTATGGTGCGCTGTGGCCACCCATTCTGCGCCCAATTTATTTTTCAATTCAAATAAGGCATTATATCTGGCTTCTCTTGCTATGGCTTCAATGTTGCTCTCAAAGATTTTCGGATCTATAAAAAGCTCGTGAAACTGCACTCCGTATTCTTCGCATTTTTTTTTAATCAGTTTTGAATCTTCGTTTGTGTCTTGCCTGATTCCGTGGTTTACGTATGCGGCATATACGTTGTTGCGAGCGAAGCTATGCAACATGCACATGCTGTCCAGACCGCCGGAGATTGCGAGCAATATGGGTTTATTCCAAGGAGGCATCCCAATCTTTCCACACAGGGTCATAGCCGTTTTGCCGGATTTTCCGCTCTATTTCCGCAGGGCTTCTGGAATCGTTCACCTCCCATTGCGGGAGTTCGGTTTGGGAAATAGCATAACCGCCAGGGTCTGTGCGGCTGCCTGCGCTCATGGTGGTTAGTCCGAGCATCATCGCGCGGTTTCTGAAATCTGCGGATTCTCTTGTGCTTAAGGAAACTTCCACATCCGGGAAGCATATTCTGTATGCGCACATAAGCTGGACAAGTTCTCTATCGGTTGGAGCATGCAATTCAAAAGTTTGCCCTTCAAAGGGCCTGAGCCTAGGAAAAGATACCGAGAATTTGCTTTGCCAGTATGTATTTTGCAAATAGCTCAAATGCAGCGCCGCAAAAAAACTGTCCACCCTCCAGTTCTCAAGGCCCAGCAATGCGCCTATTCCGATTTTCCTCACCTCTGCCATTCCAACTCTGTCCGGGCAACGCAGGCGTTCTTCAAAAATACTTTTTTTGCCGTTAGGGTGATGCAGTTTGTAGGTTTCTTCTCTGTAAGTTTCTTGGTAAATATAAACTGCGGTTACTCCGCTTTGGGCTAGTTCTGCGTATTCTTCTGTGCCCAAAGGCTGAACCTCTATTGAAATTGCGGAAAAATGCTCGTGGCAAAGTTTTACCGCATTCAAAATATATTCAAAGCCTGCATTTTTTGGGCTTTCGCCGGTTACCAAAAGTATGTGCTCAAATGGGCCCGCTTTTTTGATTGCGGCAATTTCTGCGCAAATTTCGCTTGCAGTGAGGACTTTTCTTTCAATATGGTTCTTTTGATTAAATCCGCAGTACACGCAGGAATTTGTACAGTCGTTAGAGAGGTAAAGCGGTATGTATAATTGGATTATTTTGCCAAAGCGGCGCAAGGTTAGCTCTCTGCTTTTTTTTGCCATCGCTTCCAGATAAGGCGTGGCGGCGGAGGAAATTAAGGCGGCAAAATCTTCTATGTTTAAATTATCTTTTTTCATCAGCGCACGTTCAACGGCTTGCAGAGAAGTAGTTGCTATTTGCTTTTCCACCTCTTGCCATGTGACTTTTGAGAAAGTTTCGGAGAACATTTTTTTCACCCCTTCGCTAACAGATTGCCGCTGTAATCTTTGAAAAATTCGCTTAAAAGAACATCGCACTGAACAAAGTTTGAGATAACTTCTGCTATCGGCTTTCCGCTTTTGTAAAGCTCACGGTAGTTTTTTTCTAAAAGCGCGATTCTCTCCTCGGAAAAATTGTATTTACGCAATGCGTGCAAGTTTAAACCTGCAAAGCGAGCCGGGTTTCCCAGCGCGCGGCATGCAGGCGGCACATCCCTGTCTATTTTTAGCGTTCCTCCTGCAAACGAATATGCTCCTATTTTTGCGAACTGCTGCACATAAGTCCCTCCGCCAATTGTGGCAAATTCACCAACTCCAACATGACCGCCGAGCTGCACGCCATTGGAGATAACTGCCCCCTGCTCCAAAACGCAGTCGTGGCCAACATGAGCGTAAGCCATAATCAAAATATTATTTGCGATTTTAGTGGCGCAGTTTTCCCCGCAGCCTCTGTTCAGGGTTGCGTATTCTCTTATAATGCAATTTTCGCCTATTTCCAAAAAAGTCTGCTCTCCTTTATATTTAAGCGCTTGTGGGTCTCCGCCAACAACCGCTCCGTCAAAAATACGAGTGCCGGCTCCAACGCTTGTATTTCCAAAAACATGAACTCTTGCGTCTAAAACCACATTTTCCGCAATTTTCGCCCCATCTTCAACTATGCACCAAGGCCCAACGCTTGCATTTTCGTGGACATCTGCTTTTGGAGAAACTAGTGCGGACGGGTGAATCACGATGTGTAAATTAGAAAACAAAGCCGCCTTCTGAAAGAGTCAAAGTCTTACAACGGCATATTATTTATCTATATTACACCAAAATATGGACACCGCATTCATTGCAATAGAAGGGCCTATAGGCGTGGGGAAGACTGCGCTTATAGAGGCTCTTGAAAAAGAGTATGGCAAGCAAGCTCTGCGTTCGTTTAGGGAGGAGCTGGAGCCAAACCCTTTTTTAGAGCAATTTTATCTGGATAAACAGAAATACGCATTCCAAACTCAAATAGCGTTTATGCTCTCTCGCTATAAACAATATGAAATTCTGCAAAAAAACCTGAGGCAACCGGATCTATTTGATGAATGCAAGGTTTATGTGTCGGATTTCATATTTGAAAAAAATGATATTTTCGCAGAATTGACCATAGAAGATGAACAGGAATGGAAACTCTACCAAAAAATTAGGGATATCCTTTGGGAATCGGCAAAACGAATCACAAAACCGAAGTTTGTCGTTTATTTAAGAGCCGGAGAAGAAACCCTCTATCCCAGAGTTAACAATAAAAACATAACAAAAGATTACCTGGGTAGATTAACAACGCTGTACGATCGCTACTTCTTCCATTACAAAGCAAGCCCGGTTTTAATAATAGACGTAAATAATGTTGATTTTGTGCGAGAACCTCAACCTGTGGCAACTATTATAAACTCCATAAAAAAAGCCATAGAAACTCCACCAATGCAGAATACATATATTAAACTTGATGATTTATGATAAACTACTCCGCAGTTCCATCGCCTTGTTATGTCCTAGAAGAGAATAGGCTTATATACAATCTGGAGCTTTTGAATAGAGTGCAAAAAAAAGGGAACGTCAAAATTATATGCGCATTAAAGGGATTCGGCTTTTGGAAAACATTTCCGCTGATTGCCAAGTATTTGAGTGGAGCTACAGCCAGCAGCTTAAATGAAGTTCTGCTTGCCAACCAAAAAATGCGCAAAGAAGTGCATGTATGCGCGCCCGCATACAGAAAAGATGAAATTCAGCAGATTTTAGATCATGCCAGCCATATAACTTTCAACAGTTTTTCACAGTGGGAATTGTTTAAAAAAGAAACCCAGAAAAAAAAGGTTAGCGCCGGAATAAGAATAAATCCGGAGTTTTCAACCGTTGGCGTGGATTTATACAATCCGTCCGGTCGCTATAGCCGGCTTGGAGTTACGGAAAAAGAATTTAATCCTGAACTTCTTGATGGCATTGAAGGTTTGCACTTTCATGCGCTTTGCGAACAGAATGCAGATGCCTTGGAAGCCGTGCTGGAAAAGGTAGAAGCGAAATTTGGAGAATGGATCCCCAAAATGAAATGGATGAACTTTGGTGGCGGACACCATATAACCAGAGCGGATTACGATGTTCAAAAACTCATAGGCATTCTGAGCAAGTTTCACAAAAAATATCCGGGAATTGAGATTATCTTGGAACCTGGCGAAGCCATTGGCTGGCAAACCGGCGAATTGGTATCCACTGTTTTAGACATTGTGCGCAACGAAATAAATATTGCTATCTTAGACGTATCCATAGCAGCGCATATGCCGGATTGCTTGGAAATGCCTTACCGCCCAATGGTAGTTGACAGCGCCATGCTGGGCATTAAAAAATACGCTTATCGTTTAGCCGGCAATTCTTGCCTGGCAGGGGATATTGCCGGAGATTATTCCTTTGACGAACCGTTGCAAGTTGGCTCTAAAATAATTTTTACGGATATGATTCACTATACAATGGTAAAAACAACCTTCTTCAACGGCGTAAAACATCCGTCAATAGGAATTTGGAAGGCCGGCAAGTTTAACCTTGTTAGAAAGTTTGGCTATGAGAGTTTTAGAGATAAACTCAGCTAAGGCCTGAATATGCATCTGAATCCGGTATGCGTTCCCCAATAGCGCGCGTCTTCTTCTTCTCGTCCTTCAATACTTAAGTCTTCTGCTGTGGATTTCCAGCTTCCGCCTTTAAGGTATTTGTATTTGCCAAACCAAAAACCGTCATCTTTAACCCATTCGGCAACATTGCCTAACATATCATAAATTCCCCATCCGTTTGGTTTTTTGCTGCCTGTGGCAGCAGGCCCTTTGCCACTGAATACAGCGTAATCTTTTGGCTTTGCGGCACTCGGCCATGCGTATTTTAGCGGCGAGCCTGCTTTTGCGGCGTATTCCCATTCAGCTTCCGTTGGAAGTTTGCCTCCAAGAGCCTTGCAACAATTGTCGGCTTCTTTCCAGGTTACGCTATGGGCCGGCAGCGAGTCTCCTTTGAAGTTGCCAAAATCTTTTTTTGCGCATTTGACTTTGTACATGCCTTGGTCTATTGGGGTAACGGTTATGTTAAAGGGGCTTATTTGCGTTTCTTTGTCTCTGTACCTCAATCTGCCGGCGGGTACTTTTGCAAGGAACGCTTTGCCTCTAACAACAGGAATTTCAACAATAAGCTCAGGTTTGGGCAAAGAATCTTGAGGCGCGGCTTTTGCAAGCCATTCCGGCAAAAAGAAACCGCCTTTCATCGGAAGTATCCAACCATTCCAAGATATGCTAAGGTCGTGGTATTTGTAAAAATGCCTTGAATAACCGCCTTCAATTGGAAACCATAGAGTTTGATTTTGAGCTGTTAAAAAAATCAGAGCAGAGGTTACATCTGCGGTTAAGGCTTTTACCAGAGCATCGCCTGTTAAAAAATCATGTTCCCAAGTGCCTTTCCAAACTACATCCGCCCGGCTGTCCGGCGTACGGAGATGAAGTTCCAGGTTTCCCTTTAATCCATTGCTTGCGGTTGGTTCGAATTTTGCGCTTGAAACGGGGACAAAGCCACTCTGCCGCCTTGCTCCGAGTTCGTTTATGCGCATTAAAATCGCATGCAGGGTTTGCCCGGGGCCAGTGCAGTTTACATACCATTCGTTAAAGGAATTCTGCCTTTCGTCCATGTAAATCTTGTAGTAGTTGCGATATTCTTCGGAAGCTTCGCTTAAGGGGCTTGGCGCAGAAAGCGGCGAAGGATAATCCGCTACGAAAACGGCTATGCAAACGGAATCAGAAATTGGAACCGGAGTTTCCTTAGACAGGCTGTCGTACAGATTCTCCAAAACTCTTAAATCGTTTATGCGCGATATATCGGGAATATCGCTTGGAGGCAATCTGTGCTTTTTTAATTGAACATCCTGTGAAATTTTCCCATTGTTTTCAACATTTGAAATGAAAACCTCTGTCCAGTATCCTGGGGTACGTACGGAGTAAATAGTCCAACCTGGAGGGACTTCCATTAAAAACGGCGTACTGCCTACTGCTTGCCCGTTAAGCCACACTCCAGCAGGCGCAGAACTTTGCACAGATAAAATTCCATTATCTTGCGCAAAGCATAAAGTAGAGAGCAATGCTATGGCAAGTGTAAAAACTGTTCTTTTTTGCATGGCATAGCGTAATTTAGAAAACGGACAATTTATCACGAATTTTAATAAGCCTTTCATACCCTTCATCCGGAATAATTGGACCGATAACCTGTATTACTTCCGAGGCTGTCGCAGAGGCAAGCTCAGCGCATTTTTCCAAAGGCCAGCCGTTTGAATATCCGTATAAAAATCCTGCGGCCCACAAATCTCCGGCGCCTGTGGTGTCCATAGCCTTGACCGCTGGTGTGCCGACTTTTAAAATGTTGCCGTTTCCGCAAATGATGGAGCCTTTTTTGCCGATTTTTACAACGGAGATTTTAGCCATTTTAGCCATTTCCATGCATGCAAGGTCTTCTTCTACGCTTGTCAGCATGCGCGCTTCGTCTTCATTTGCTATTAAAATGTCAACGCTGTCATCTTCTACCAGCTTGTCTATTATAAAGCGGCAGTCCTGTATAACCCCAAAGGAACCGCAGTCCAAAACCACTTCAAGGCCACTGTTCTTTGCCGTGTGAATGCAATGCAGGAGCACCGAAGGATTGTATGCCAGATAGCCTTCCAGATAAATGATGTCTGTTCCAAGAAGGGGCTTGTCGCTGATTTCCGTGGGCAGAAGCTCGGATGAAGCTCCCATATAAGTGTACATGGTGCGCTGGGCATCAGGCGTTACGGCAGAGACCACGCGCCCTGTTGGAGTTGAGCTTTTGCGTATGTAGCCCTCTACTCCGTTGCGGTAAAGATTTAGCGAATAAGTATCGCCTAAATCGTCATTGCCGACCTTGCATATAAAGCGTGACAGGCCGCCAAGCCTGGATAAACCGATCATGGTATTGCTTGCCGATCCGCCGGGGATTATGGCAAGGTTTTCAACATTGCCAAGGATGCGCCCCATTTCGCCCCAGTTCATGAGGTGCATGCCGCCTTTGGGCTTTTTTTGCCGCCCAATCCATTCTTCGCTAACCGAAGCTACCAAGTCCACTAAAGCTGCGCCAACGCCAACTACTTTTTTCATTTTAACTTCTCCTTTTGTTTTGTTGCCCAAACCATTGGAGGTAGTTTCTTTCCTCCTGGCTTAGTGATTGCAAACCGCTACGGTTTATTTTCTCCAAAATCTCATTTAACTTGTCTTCTTTCGCATTGAAAGACCCCGTGTGGAGTTCGCCCTCCAAAGGGGGATTCTGTTCGTATCGTTGAGCTTTTTCTCTGAAAAACTCCTTTGAATATGTTTTTTGCTGCTGCCTTGGCCTAGACCATGCCAGCATAAACAGGAAGCCGGAAAGCACACCGCCGAGATGGGTGTAGTGCGCTATGTTATCGCCGCTGTTGGCCATGAACAAGTCTATGGCTATGAATATCCATATTGCGTACTTTATTTTCATGGGTATTATGAAGAACATCAGTATGGTACGTTCCGGGAACAAGAATGCGTAAGCAGCCATAACCCCGAAGAGTGCCCCTGAGGCTCCTATTATGGGGTGTGGGCCCATTATGCCGATTGAGTAGAAGAATAGGCTGAACACGCCGGCAAATGCGGCAGATATTAAATATAGCGCAGTGAAACTTCTTTCGCCGAGCGTTTTGCAGACATCCGTTGCGAACATCCAGAACATAAGCATATTAAAGAGGATGTGCATAAAGTTCACATGGACAAATGCGTAGCTGACAAATCGCCAGAGTTCGTGGGAGAGGCTTGGGAAAAAAGCTCCATACCAAAGCAGAGACCCAGGGTTGGCAAATGACAGCAGGAAAACAACTGCGTTTATCAGCAGGATTGCTTGCATTGGCCTAGGCAATAGTTTTAGTGGAGTGAGTCCTAGCATTGTTAAGAAATGTAGAAAAATGGAGCTAAGGAGATTCGAACTCCTGACCCTCACGCTGCCAGCGTGATGCTCTACCAACTGAGCTATAACCCCAAGGGTAGGGTAAATTTAGCAAATTTTTGCCTTATTGTCAAGGGTGCAGGGCGCAAAGTATCCCTAATATCTCTCCCTAATCTTCAAATCCGCAGTGTGTTTAAGCATATTTCCGTCGTTTACCACAAATACACGCTCTCCTAGGGAAGCGTTGATGCTGAGCAGTTCCATTTTAATATTTTGCGCTCTGGCAGCGGCAAGTGAGTGCAATTCATTCGGATTCAATTCCTGGCGAATTTGCGACTCGCTCCAAATTTTGCGAGCGGTTTGAGCAAGCGATTCTTCCGTGCCGGCACCGGCAGGATCAATGCTCTGCAACACTGCTTTCCAGTCCTTTTTTTCTACCCGCTGATAATAGGCAAACAGGGTGTCTCGCAAAGGGGGCTTTTCGGTAGAGGCTGGAGTCCATTTCACGGAAGTTGGCATATTGCGTGTAAGCGTTCTCAAAAGCTTCGCATCTCTTATGGCGTTGCCATCCTGCGTAGAATCTGCGTTTCCGTGTATATCCAATTGCAGTTGCGGACGCAGCATCAAAGCCTGTGACAATTGCCTTAAAACATCTTGCTGCGCTTTATCCGGCAGCTCGGAACCCGGAACGAATGTGATAACTTCGGGGTCTGAATTGGAACCGATTAAAGCCATCAAACTTCTGAAAGGCGCTGCTGCCGCCTTGCCGAGCAAATTCTTTATCACTTTCCATATCAAACTGCCAACGCTGAATTCAGGGTCATCCAAATCGCCAGACACAGCAACATCCAAATCTATAACGCCGTTTTTATCGCTTAACAGGGCGGCAGCCAAACGCACAGGCAAATTAGTGGCTTCCTCGCTTTTCACCGCTTCCCCAAAAATCAAATCTTGTATTACAATATTGTTGTTGGAATTCATTTTATTGTTTTCTATATCGCAGTCCACTTTCAAGGCTACCTGTCCCTTGGAAATGCGGTAGCCTGCGTATTTTCCCGAATAGGGCGAGAAAATAACCAAATCCTGGTTAGCTGCTTCCAAATGAAATTTGGATTTAGGATGCTTTCCGTATAAGTTAAGAAAGCCTTTTATGGAAAACGGCGCATAACCGCCCATTTTGCCTTGCACGGATAAATCCGCATTGCGTTTTTGGCTGGAAAGATTCCGCAAACTGCCCTGTATTGCGTTTATATGGTAAGAAAATGGCGTGGAAGGATCTTCATCCCTTATATGCAAAGCTCCTCTGTTAAAATTAATTTGATTGATTAAAAACGGAAATGGCTTGTCCTTTGAATTTTTCTTTGGCTTAGCATTCTGCTTTTTTCCTGACCAGGCAAAATACGCAACCGGCGATTGAAAATTGACATTGGCCACTTGCAAGCTTGAGCTTGGCATAAACGTAATATTTAACCCATTAATAGCTGCTTGTTGCGTTTTAATATATTCCCGATTATTCCCTTGCAAAAATAAAGTGTCTATTTCCGCTTTTCCTGTAAAAAGCAAGGAATCCTTATGCCAAAGCATATTCAAATGAGCGGTTAATTGCCCTTGCTGCAAATCAAGCTCATTTTCCAGATTCAAATAATTTTTCAATGAGGGCAATGGGAATTTTTTTATATCTAAATTTCCAAAAGCCTGCAATGGGAATAAATTAATAGTGCCGCTTAAACTCAATTCCCCGGAGTTGAGCAAAGCCGAGCCGCCAAAGCCAAGGGTCTCGGAAGTATTATTGGTAATATTCGTAAAAGATAATTGCATAGCATTCAAGCTATGCTCGGTAGCAGGCGTTGACATTGAATCAACGATCTCCATTTTTGCATGCTTGGTTTGCATTGAATCTATCTTAATTTTCCAATGTGGCAGGTTCTTGGCTTTTTTCAAAAACTTGCCGAACATATTCGCATTTGCAGGAATGGAGTCCAACGTATTGGCATTATAACCTATAAACTCAAACATATAGTGGTCGGGTTTTGGAAATTCGTGCAAAACATAGCGCGCGCTGGCTGAGTCTAATGCTACATTGCCAACGGAAAGGGTGCGATTAATGGTGGATAACTGCATGGAATTTGCCTGCATGGCTGCAGCTCGCATTGAAAACCTTGAGCTGTCTGCGAGCAGAGAAGGCCTGTTTAAAACCAAATTCGTATTTTCCAGCTCAAAACCAAATTCGGGATTTTCAACGACTTTATAGTTAGTGCGTAAATCCAGCACGGCGCTTTGAAAAATAAAAGGCAAATATTCCTGATAAAAATCGCGCAACTGAAGAACATCCAAGCCGCGAATTTCCATTTCTCCTTCGGAAACAAACGGCGACCATTGCAAACTTCCGTTCCAGCGGAAAAATCCCCCGTTTAAACCCGTAAACTGCAAATTGTAATTGTTGCCTTGCCCGGCAGAATATTGCGTGGAAAAGTTTTCCAATGAAAGAGAAATGGGATTTATGCTGAACCGTTTTTCATTTTCAGTTCGCTTATCCAGAATTTCCACCTCTCCGTTCTGTATAACAAAACGCTCAATATTCACGGGCTTATTCGTCAGCGATAGAAAAAACTCCGTAAAAAACTGTGCCATCGAAAATTCATCTTCTTTTTTTTGCCGCAAGGTGTAAGTAAAATGCGAATTGTGAATGCGCAACTCATCCAGAGAAATGCTTCGCGTGGGTATGGAACGCAACTGCATATTGAAGTAAAGAGAGTCATAGGTTAATTTAGCCGTGTTATTTGCCGCAAAAAAGTCCCGCACTGTGAGCGCAAGCTTAAAAGGACGAACCTCTATCGTGCCAATGCGCGCTTCTCCGCCAATCATTTCCCCTGCCGTTCTTTCTAAATAAGGCTTGAGTATAGTAGGCAAGGCATAAATCATAAAAACGACGTAAAGAATTATGCTTAAAAGAATAAATGCTAAGGCGAATGCGGCACGAGCTCCCCCGGTACGAAATATTGATGCTGGTTTCATTAGCGTAAAATAGAATTTTTCAACTCCATCCGTTCTGTTTTTCTATATTCTCCACATGCCCATAACAGACATCAAACCTGAAATCCTCTTTGAAATAAAAGGCAAATTTGCTGAAGACGTTTTGCTTTCCAAAAATGCTACAAAAAATTCTGAAGCTATATGGTATGTTCAGGAAAACCGCGAAAAAGAAATAAGGCCGCCGTTCTTTCACGATACTGACCGCATTGTACATTCAACAGCTTATACCAAGTATATTGACAAAACACAGGTTTTTTATCTGTGCGAAAATGATAGCTTAACACATAGAGTGCTGCATGTTCAGCTTGTCGCCAAAATTGCGAGAACAATCGGGCGAATTTTGAGATGCAATGAAGATTTAATAGAGGCTATAGCTCTGGGGCACGACGTAGGGCACACGCCATTCGGGCATACGGGGGAAAGATTTGTCTCTGCCTTTTTGAAGGAAAAAAATGAGGGCTGTTTTTGCCACAACGTGCAAAGTTTTAGAATACTGAAACCCATAAATCTTTGCGTTCAGACTTTAGACGGAATTCTTTGCCACAACGGAGAATGGCTTGTTGAGGAATATAAAAGCTATCCAGAAAAAACAAAGGAAATGCTTTTTGAAGAATATCAAAAATGCCTTAAAGACGAATCGCATATAAAAAATCTGCGCTCAATGACCTTGGAAGGCTGCATAGTGCGGGTTTCCGATGTTATAGCCTATATAGGCAGAGACATAGAAGATGCAATCTCGGTGCGCTTGATAAACAAAGAGGATATTCCAGCCGATATTTGTGAAATTCTCGGAAGCACAAACAAAGAAATTGTAAATTCTCTTGTTTTAGACGTGATAAACAACAGCTATGGCAAAAATTCCATCGCATTTTCAAAAGAAACTTTTAAGGCTCTGGACAACCTGAAAAAATGGAATTACGATCATATTTACAACAGTCCAAAAAAAATGTCCGAAGACTATAAAATACAGGCAATGTTCAACTATGTGATGAACGCTCTTTTAACCGAAAGCTTAACCGGGGATGTCAAGATCGATTATGAAAAGTGGAAAAGCCAGCAAACCAAGGAATACTTTAAGGAAACCGGCCCAGCCCGCATTGCTGCGGATTACTTCTCCGGCATGACCGATGACTTTTTGATGAGTTCCTATAAAGAGCTTGTTGTGCCAAAGTCATTCGGGTTTAGCTTCAATTAGCCAAATACACTATATTTTAAACCTATTTACAATGTCATTCAATTCTTCTGCCATTCCAGACAAATCAGAGGCTGAGGAATTCACCAAACCGGCACCCTGAGCAGAACCTTTTGCCGCACCACTCATTGAATGAAGATCTTTGGAAGCATCGCTTACGCCATGCGCCGCCTCGTCTGCATGCGCAGAAACATCTCCTGCCCCTTTTGCAACTCCGCTTATTGCGCTTGCCACACGCTTTGCGCTGGCGTTCGCCTGAGTGACATTGCTGGCTATATCGTTGCTGGCTTTGGTTT
>Ga0209755_10005992_pt1 | contig 13610 bp, 11 predicted proteins | sample TergutCo191P1_FD_187301 | JGI IMG/M metagenome (GOLD analysis project Ga0209755, IMG submission 187301) | Cornitermes sp. P1 segment gut microbial communities from Petit-Saut dam, French Guiana - Co191P1 (SPAdes) (version 2) | ecosystem: Host-associated > Arthropoda: Insects > Digestive system... | reverse complement strand
CACTCCAGAGCATTACCCATGTGGCAGAAAACCAACTCTCAGAAAAATACAGCGATGTGGAATTTTCATACATTTTCAATTTCGCAATAGGCGGCGGATTTAACTTCATCAAAACATGGATAAACAAGGAAAACCGCGAACCGCCCGAAGAAGTCGCAAAACTGCTCAGTGAAATAGTTGTAAAGCTAATGCAACCATAAAAATGCAACCGTAGAAATAAAAGCCACTTGACAAAACCACACTCCCATGATAATATAAGTATGAAATCAAAATAATATCATATTTATATGGAGGGCAAAGATATGAATAACGTAGCAAACGAAATGAAAACAACAGGCAGAGAGAAATTGCTCGAAGCAAGAAGTGGGATGAGTTGCATGATACTGAATATCTTAGCTATGTTGGTCAGTATAGGCATATTTGTCCTCGCCGTAATACTGCTCGCGACCGGGGCAGAAGTCAACACCGCACTTATGGTAGTCATTATAATTATATGCTCCCTTTATTTCAGTGCAGTCGGGCCGATTCTGTTTTGCGGACTGAAAATACTTCGCCCCAACGAAGCTTATGTATTCACGTTGTTCGGACGTTACTACGGTACGCTAAAAGGCGAAGGATTCTACTGGGTGAATCCATTCTGCACAGCTGTCAACCCGGCAGCAGGTGTCACGGAAACCACAACCGGAGCGGTAAAATCATCAGGCGAAGCAGCAGACGTAGTCGCAGCGGCAATGCTTGGTTCCATGGGTGCAAACAAGAAAGTTTCACTCAAAGCCATGACTCTAAGCAACGACAGACAAAAAATAAACGACCAACTCGGCAACCCGATAATTATCGGAATAGTAGTCATCTGGAAAGTCGTCAACACAGCAAAGGCAGTATTTGATGTGGATAATTTCAAGGAATTTCTATCAATCCAGTGCGACTCGGCACTACGCAACATCGTTAGGCTCTACCCTTACGACTCAGTAGGTCTGGACAATGAATCCTCACTTCGCGGAAGCAGCATGGAAGTTGCTGAGAAACTCCGTGACGAGATTCAAACAAAGGTAGATGTTGCAGGACTTGAAATCATCGAAGCACGTATTACGCACCTGAGCTACGCCGAAGAAATAGCCGCAGTCATGCTTCAAAGGCAACAAGCCTCAGCCATTATCGACGCAAAGAGCATGATAGTTGAAGCAGGTGTGAGCATGGTTGAAATGGCACTTAATAAGTTGGGCGAGAAAAACATAGTAGAGCTTGATGAAGAACGCAAGGCGGCAATGGTCAGCAATCTCCTGGTAGTGCTGTGCGGCGGCAAAGACGCCCAGCCTGTAGTAAACAGCGGTTCGATTTACTAACAGGGTATCTGCGATAGGGACAATGTTACAAGAGGTAAGCTTATGGAGAGCACGGCTTTAATTATCACGGCAATCATAACGGGACTCATAGCTCTGTGGTGCTTCTTTATTGCAGTTCGTCAGCACATGGAGAAGGGTATGGTTTTCACCAATGCGTGGATTTACTTACCGAAAGCGGAGCGCGCTAAAATGAACCCTGTAAAAAAGAAACTGGAGTACCGCTTTGCTCGAAATGTGTTTTTCCTAATTGGAGTTATGTTTGTAATACTAACATTGGCTATTGTATTATCAGTTTCTTGGTTATTCATTGTTTTGAATGTGCTGATGGTGGGTTTGTGCATTTATGCGATTGTGCAGTGGGTGCTAAACGAGCGGGTATATAAAGCTTTGGGAATAAAGTAGGTAGAAATCTATGAGTGAAAAAGAAAAAGACCAAGCAAAAAAACAAGTCCCCCTGCGCCTTTCAGCTTCGCTTTGGAAGGACTTGGTAGTATGGGCGGAGGAGGATTTCCGCTCGCTAAACGGTCAAATAGAATACCTACTTCACGAAGCAGTCAAGAAGCGAAAGAAACAGTAAAAAATGCCATTAAGTGAACAGTTGCGGCTGTTGCAAATCATGCGGACGCACAATGCGCACCTCTAAATATCGTATAAAAAATGCATATATTAGGCATACGTAGGGGCGGTCATTGACCGCCCGCTTATTTTGCTACACCCGCGACTTCTCCTCATAAACTTAATTACAGCCCGTCGGGGAAACTCGTGAACTGACGCTTCGCTTCCGGTTCAGGCGGAGCGTTGCCGCTTTTAATGTTTTTCAGTAGCCACGCCATATTACGGCCGAGGGTACGCATAATTTGCAAACCCTCTAAATCTTTGCGCACATCGTCAGCCTCATGACCGTGAACCGCGTTCCAATACTGCGATGAAACAACAGGCATCTCAGAAATTGTAAAGTATTTATTGAGCCTGTCAAACGCAGCCGATGCGCCACCTCTGCGGCAACTGACCACACAAGCGGCGGGCTTATGTTTAAAGCTTCTCGAAGCCGAGTAAAACACCCTGTCAAGCAGCGCGCAAAGCGCACCGTTCGGGCCGGAATAATAAACAGGTGAACCAACAACAAGCCCATCAGCCTCAGCGATTTTCGCAGAAAGCTCATTGCAGACATCGTCTGTGAAAATGCACTTATTATTGCGATGTTCAAAACATTTACCGCAAGCTGTGCAACCACGCACAGGCTTCACCCCGATGTGGAAAATCTCGGACTCAACACCCTCACCCTTTAGTGCGGAAGCGACCTCACTAAGAGCTGTAAAAGTACAACCATCCTTATTTGGACTACCATTAACAAGTAAAACTTTCATACGACCCTCCGATTATTAAAATTATAGGCTCAATAATAACACAAACAGGCAAACAACTGCAACCAATTTCGCCTTTCAGAAATCCGGTTGCAGAAATCCGGCGGCTGAGCTATACTGGCACTATAACTACAAAAACACAATGATTAACGTGAAAGCAAGAGGGATACAATGAAAACACTTAAAGTAATACTTATCGGAGCAGGACTTAGAGGAAACGTATATTCAGACTGGGCTGCAAAAGCCGCCGGAGAAGTGCAAATTGTCGGAGTTGCAGAGCCTGATGAAAGACGAAGAAAAGATTTTCAGAAAAAGTTTAACCTGACAGACGAGGTCTGCCTTGACACATGGCAAGAAGTATTCTCAAAAGAAAAATGGGCTGATGTTGTAATGATATGTACGCAGGATAATATGCACTACGAACCTACAATTGCTGCTATAGAAAAAGGCTACGACATACTCCTCGAAAAACCCATAGCACCAACGGCAAAAGAATGCCGGGATATAGAAAAAGCAGCAAACAAAAAAGGCGTAAAAATCGTTGTCTGCCATGTGCTTCGTTACACACCGCTGTTTAGGGAAATCAAAAGGATTTTGGAAAATGGCGAAATAGGCGAGATAGTACAAATGGTACACAACGAAAATGTAGGCAACACCCACCATGCCCATAGTTTTGTTCGCGGAAACTGGGGAATTACGTCAAAGAGCAGCCCTATGATACTTGCAAAATCCTGTCACGACCTCGATATAATGCAGTGGCTGATAGACAAAAAGTGTCTGCGACTCTCATCGTTTGGAAGCCTTAAACATTTTAATAAAGAAAACTGCCCGGAAAATGCGCCTATGCGCTGCACAGACGGCTGCGAAGAGGTGGATTGCCCTTATGACACTCGTCAGTTATATTACGGAGGTGACCTCGGCTGGTTCCGAAAAGCGGCAGTGGGCACCTCTGAGGAGCCAACAGATGAAGATGTTGACAATGCCTTGAAAACAGGGCCATACGGCAGATGTGTTTATCAATGTGATAACGATGTCGTAGACCACCAGGTCGTTTCAATGGAGTTTGAAGATGGAGTGACCGCAATATTCTCCATGTCGTCATTCACCCCGGATATTAGCAGAAGCTTAAAAATCATGGGAACAAAAGGGCAGATAAAAGCCCATCAAGACAGTGACACAATAATCGTCTCAGACTTTATAAGCCGCAAAGACAAGGAAATAAAAGTCACGGCGGAAGGCGGCCACGGTGGTGGCGATAAAGGTATCGCCGAAGCAATAATCCGCTACTTCAAAGGAGGTACAGGCGTGCCGGGCGTGTCAGAAATCAGCATTTCGGCAGATAACCATATGCTCAGCTTCGCTGCAGAAAAATCCCGCCTAAGTGGCGGAAAAGTGGTAGAAATGTCAGTATTTGAAGGGTAAAACAGCAGCTGGGTCAGAGACTCTCTGACCTGAAAACCCGCTCTTAAACGCCCATAAAGCTTACAACTTCCTCTAGCGCATCTTGGGCAATGTCTGAATCTCCCAGACCGTTTAAAAATGCGTGAAACGCACCATTATATATGATACATCTTGACTCACCACCAAGCTCATCTATATGCTTTGCGTAGAGAACACCGTCATCAAGAAGCCCGTCTCTTTCGGCTTGCAGAATCAGAGCGGGTGTTGGGTTCGGGTCGTCCGATTTCTTACTCAAAAGAGGCGAAAAGTAAGGCTCGGCATAGTTTGTTTTTTTCGAGGCGTAGAGCTTTCTGCAAATTTTAATGAATTTTAGCATTCTGCTGTTTTCAGACCCCGACCGATTATAGCTGGGGGTGCTAATATTCAGCATTTCTGTCACGGGATAAAAGAGAACCTGACCTTTTGGAGCAAAACTATGCTCTTTTTTTAAGCACAAAGTCGCCGCAGCTGCGAGATTTCCGCCCGCGCTATCCCCTGCAATAAAAACGCTGTTTTCGTCAATGTACACTCCTGTTTCTTCGTTTTCTATAAGCGATAGCACACCTTTGACACATTCATTTAGTGCGTATGGGTAACGCACTTCCGGCGCGAGGTGATAGTCGATGGCAGCGCAGACGACATCATATTTATCGACAAGACTTTTCAGAAAATTGTCACACGAGAAATGTGTTCCTCCGATGAATCCACCGCCATGTATAAAATAAAGCAGCGGCATCTTTTTTGCGCCACTTTCAATTAAAGCCGCCCGCTTGTAGAAAAAGACATCTACATCGCTTTTTCCCGCATCTACAGTGTGCAGCGATTTGACTATCTCGTTTTCAAGCGTCACCGTCGGTAACTTTATTTTGAAGGTTGCTTTTCTCATTGACTTAATAGCTATGCGAAGAAATGCTTCAAAAAGCAGAGGCGGCACTTTGTCGAGACGAGTATTATTTGCTGATGCCGTAGCCTCATCAAGCTCTCTTTGTGTGAGCGGAATGTCCTTAGTTATAATTTCACAAGCCACTTTAAAGTCACCCTCACTTTTGATTTTCTTTACAGTAAAAAACGGAGACACTCTTAAAAGGATAACCCTCTGCACTCTCTCTGTATTGCAGTACAGGCGCAAAATTGGGAAAATCCGTGACTCGGCTCTCATTAACAGAGGCTCTGTCAAGAAAATCCGCTAAATAAGAGATAAATGAAATAGGTATTGCATCTTTTGAATGTGAACCTCTTATCCACTTTAAATTACCCATTTCGGCAAGCTTACTATTTAATTCGCGTAGCCTTAGCGCGTAATCTTTAAGCGAAGGACAGTCGCGGAAAAATAAAAACAGCCCGGGATTTATAGCATCTCCTGCGTATAAAGTCTCGGTTACTTCATCAATTAACAGCGTGCTGCCCGGAGAGTGCCCGGGAAAGAAAACAGCTTTGATCTCTCGCCCGCCGAGTGAAAAGATATGTCCGTCCGCAAGAGGCATAACCTCAATATCCTTATGCTGAGGCAATTTCTTTTCCAGTGCGTTTAGGAAAAGACGCGTTATAGGATATTTTTCCCGAGCATATCCCCACATTAAATCACGCTGCGCCTTTTGCCATGCTTCCTCAAGCATATGTATGTCAGCCTCATGGATAAACACTTCCCCAAATCTGCTGTTGCCGCCCACATGGTCTGAATGTCCGTGTGTATTCATTAATATTAAAGGCTTATTGCATATTTTTGACAGCGGCTTTGTAATGTCGCGAAAACCGTTTCCGGTGTCAGAAAGCAGAGCTTTATCCTTACCGATAAAGAGATAGGAGCCAACACCGAGAATTTCCCTCACATACCATGTGTCGGGGGCAATTTGAATGTTTTTGTAATACATCTGCAAACCACCTCAGTTTCCTCATACATCTGCTCATTAAAAGTGTAGCGTATTGTAAAGTTTAATTATATAATTATTTTTAGAAAACTATAAATAAAGTTTGGCTATTTCACATTGCGAAACGTCCTCAGGCGGTATTCTCTGGGCGTTTCGCCTGTTTCTGTCACAAAGATATGTGAAAAGTAACTTTGTGTGCAATATGAGAGAAGATTTGCAATCTGTGCGATAGGCATATCGGTGTTTGACAAGAGTGCTTTTGCTTCTTCCAGCTTTTTATTCGATATATGTTTTGAAATGGGTATACCAACTTCTTTTTTAAACAAAGTTGAAAGATAGGACGTATTTCTTCCCGTGTAATCTGATAGCTGTTGCATGGATATAGTGCTGTGAAGATTACTCTCAATATACTCAAAACACTGCAAAACGGGTTTTGGCAATTGGTGCTTTCGTTTGTTTGTACGCACTAAATAAGCAAAATGCTGCGGAGCTTCTCTGATTAAGGAGATTACTTCACCCGTATCTTTTGCGACATCAGCGGCATTAATATATGCGTCGGCAAGGTCATACGCAGTTTCAACATCAAGCCCGCCCTCTACAGCCCATCGGGTAATTAAAGTCACAATAGCAACCAGCTCATATTGTCTTTGACGTATCTCGTCGCTCGATAAGTGATTTCGCAGGTCAAAATCCCCATATCTGTTCCGCAGCCCCTCGACATCGCCTTTTTTTACCATACTCAAAAGAATCAGCTCTTGTTCATATGGTACGTGTTGCCAAGGTTCTTCCCTTTTTTTATGTCTGATAGATTTTAAGACAGAGTCAACCAAAAAGCCATCGCGCATAATGAACACCTCCACGAATGTATTATTGCTTCAATTTTAGCAAATTTGACAAAACAAAGCAATAATAATGATAAAATTACAACAATAATTATATAAATGACGCTTAACATGAGAATATAATAATGTTAATTGGCTCTTAGTGTGGATAAAAGCAAAGTTTTTATAATGGAGGAAGGTATGAAACTATATACTAAAGCGACAGAGAGTAATAAGGTGACAGCGCGGGAGGCTGAAAACCGAGAGGTTGCATACAGGGCTGCAACTGAAAGTATCGTCCTTCTTAAAAACGACGGAACATTACCGATAGCGGGGGGAAAGCTCGCACTCTACGGAGCAGGTGCGGCACACACAATCAAGGGTGGCACGGGAAGCGGTGAGGTCAATGAGCGACACAGCGTAAGTATCCTTGAAGGGCTGGAAAAAGGCGGTTTTGAGATTACGACCTCAAAGTGGATTTCCGACTATGATGAAGATGTCAAAAAAGCACAGGAGGAACACGCCAAAGTTGTGGCGCAGCGATTACGCCGCTTTGATTGGATTTCCATAGTAAATCCACTGCCGTTTCGGTTTCCGTTTGGGCGCAAAATCAATGAAACGGATATTAAAGAGAGCAACACCGAAACTTGTATATATGTTGTAGCAAGATTATCGGGGGAATGTACGGACAGAAACCCGGCAAAACATGACTACAGCCTCGCCGAGAGCGAGATTGAAAATATAAAGACTGTGACAAAACACTATAAAAAAACTATTGTTGTTATAAACACAGGTTCTTCCATGAATATGGATTTTCTCGATGAGATAGAAGGAATAAATGCCGTTATCTATTTTTGCAAACAAGGCTGTGAGGGCGGTACGGCACTTGCGGACTTGCTTACGGGTAAAGTGTCGCCGTCAGGCAGACTCTCCGAAACTTGGGCGAAAAACTACAGCGACATACCGTTTGCAGATGAATATTCGATTATAAGCGGAAACCGCAAATATGCGGACTACAAGGAGGGTATATATGTCGGGTATCGTTACTGCGACAGCTTTGATGTAAAGCCTCGCTATCCTTTTGGTTACGGACTCGGATACACAGAATTTTCTATTGAATATTTAAGCATGAAGCTTGACGGCCCGTCTGTAAATGTCGGAGTAAAGGTGACAAACACAGGGCCTGAGCACAGCGGTAAAGAAGTGGCTCAACTATATCTCCATTGCCCGGGCAAAAAACTCTTACGTGAATGGCAGAGCCTTGCCGCTTTCGCAAAATCCAAAGTACTCGCACCGGGAGAATTTCAGGAACTTACGCTGAATTTTGACCTGCGTACCATGGCTGCATATGATGAGGAGAAAGCGCAGTTCATACTTGAAGCGGGCGATTATACTCTCCGTTTGGGAAAACATTCACGAGACGCGACAGCTTGCGCTGTTTTGGAGCTTGGAAGTGAGATAGTAGTATCACAGCACCAAAATATTTGCCCGATGAAAACGCCCATTGATGAGCTAAAAGGCAAAAGCTTCTCGCATACGCAGGAAAACCAAAACTTACCTCGGCAGAGCATATCCGCCGAAGCCATAGTGACAGAAACAATTGACTACACACCGCCGAAAATAACCGACGATAAGAAGGTTACAGACATTTTAGATAAACTGAGTGCTGATGATATGGTTGAGTTATGTGTCGGCATAGGCATGTTTGGTGGCGAGAAATATTTGACAGTACCCGGTGCCGGAGGGTATACGACCTCAATGCTACTCGATAAAGGGCTCAGCAACATGGTTTTGAGTGACGGCCCTGCCGGAGTCAGGCTGCAAAAAACTTCGGCAATAACAAAAAAAGAAAAAGTGAAGATGGTTGACGCGCAACTCGGAGCTATGGAGTACCTTCCAAAAATCATCAAGAAGTTTCTTTTCGGCAATCCACAAAAGGATAAGCTCCTCTACCAATTTACAACGGCTTTCCCCGTAGGAAATGCCATGGCACAGACATGGAACATAGAGCTACTCGAAGAAATAGGAAAAGCGGCAGGGCGTGAGATGGTCGAGTACGGCGTTTCGGTCTGGCTTGCACCCGGCATGAACATTCACCGCAATCCGCTTTGCGGCCGCAACTACGAATATTTCAGCGAAGACCCGCTGCTCACAGGAAAACTCGCAGCCGCAATTACCCGTGGCGCGCAGAGCCATGAGGGCTGCTTCGTTACAATAAAACATTTTGTCTGCAATGAGCAAGAAGAAGCAAGACAACGCATGAGCAGTAATGTAAGCGAAAGAACACTCAGGGAAATATATCTTCGCGGGTTTGAAATTGCAGTAAAAGAGGGCAATGCAGGGTGTGTAATGACCAGTTATAACCGTGTAAACGGTGAATATGCGCCAAACAGCTACGATTTGTGTACAAAGGTTTTGCGCAATGAGTGGGGCTTTGACGGCCTTGTTATGACAGACTGGTTTGCCACTTGGGAAAAACGAGAGCTTGCAAACAACGCAGCAGCCATAAAAAGCGGAAACGACCTGATTATGCCCGGAGGGAAAAGCTTTAAAAAGAATGTTCGCGAAGCGTTGAGCGACGGAAGTTTAAGTACTCAAGAACTAAGGCTTGCAAGCTCAAATGTAATACGAACAATACTGGCAAGCCACACTCAAAAAGAGTTTGAGCAAAAACGCTGAGTTTCCGAAAATATCAAAATTTTTTCACACTGCGTATTAGCACAAGGAGCAAAATGTATTATGGATTTTGTGATAGATAAAAACACCCCACTGAAAACATTCAACAAACACTGGCAGTTTTGCGTCGGCAGCGGCCGTGCTGAACTTTCTCTGCGCACTGACTACTGCAAACAACTAAGGCGCATACACGACGAACTGGGTATAAATCGTGTGAGATTTCACGGAATATTCCACGACGATATGCACACGCTTCACAGCTTAAAAGATGTATTGCCGATTCCGGGGGCAAGCCGCTTTACTGAGCAAAGCTTCCGTTTTTGCGGGCTTGCATATGATAATCTGATGGACTGCGGTATGCAGCCATTTGTGGAGCTTAGCTTCATGCCATCAATGCTCGCATCAAAGAATAAGCGCGGACTCTTTTTCTACAAACCCAACATATCCATGCCAAAAAACGATGCGCAGTGGGAAGCCTATATCAAGGATTTTATAAGATTTTTGCTGCGCAGATATGGTAAGCAAACGGTGAAAAGCTGGTTTTTTGAGATTTGGAACGAGCCGGACTTAAAAATTGCATTTTTTGCAGGAAAACAGGCTGATTATTTCCATCTGTACGAAATAACAGCCAAGGCGATAAGAAGTGTTGATGCTGACTTGATGGTGGGCGGGCCTGCCACATCAGGGAGCCGCTGGATTGCTGAGTTCACAGACCACTGTAAAAAACGCGGACTTCCGCTTGATTTTGTAACTACACATCAGTACGCAGGCGACCCGCTGGGTGGTGTTGAGGAACAAGGCGATTCAAATGAATCAATAGGCATAAAGCGTTTACTGAGGCTTGTGAGTGTTTTAAAGGATAAACCAAACGGCACTGTGCTGGAAGGTCTGCGCCATGTAATGAGAGATAAAAGCGAAACAGAAGATATTGCAGCAGACACATTTGCAAAAGCGGCACCCATAGTAAAAGCACAGGCGGGAGGGCTTCCGGTCTACTATACGGAGTGGAACTGCAATGCGATATTCTCAGCGTATACAAACGACACGCGCAAGGTTGCGGCATATGATGTAAAAACAGCATTGGCAATTGAAGACTATGTCGAGGGCTCATCAATTTGGTGTTTTTCCGATATATTTGAGGAGCTGCACCCATTTCCGGAGGAGTTTCACGGAGGGTTTGGTATGCTAAGTCAAAACGGGATTCCAAAGCCTCATTTTCACGCACTGAAACTGCTCGGACAGGTAGGCGAAAAAAGATATGTTCTGCCCGAAGCACTTGATGGCGAAATCGGCATGGCGGCATTTAAAAGCGATAACGGTACACAAGTTGCACTTTTCAGACAGAAGATGAAAAACCTTGATTTACCTGCACAAAAAGCGAATGTAACGCTTGAGCTTGATAAACCGCCAATATCCGTGACAATGTACCGCATAGACGAGGAACACGGAAATCCCTTGAAAATATGGGAAAGCATGGGGTCAACACTCGACTTGACTCCGGAAGAAGCGGCGGATATTGCGTCGCAGTCAGAAGTGAACCCTGAGCCACTTGAGCATAAATACGAAAATGGCAAACTCAGCTTTGAAGCAACACTAAATGTAAACGACTTGTGGTTTATATTTGTGGAATAATGTGCAAATGGAAGAAGGTAGTTTATGAAAAGGCAAAAAAGAGCATATCCTGAGGATTTTAGGACAAGTTTTGGATTTTCGACTATGACATGGCCGGTGGCAGCCTCAACCATACTGATAACAAACTTTTTTATGCTTTATCTGACGGACTTTTCAGGTATTGACCAGGCTATGGGCAGAGTAGGTTTTGCCGCGGCATTTGGTACGGTCCTGCTTTTGGTTGCCAGAGTCGTGGATATTATCAACGACCCGTTTCAAGCATGGATTGTTGATAGTGCAAAAGAAGGGCGGCTGGGTAAATACAGAAAATTTGCCTTTTTGAATATTATACTTGTGACACTTGCGGTAATCTGTATTTTCAGTATACCCATGGTTGTAAAATCAAATGCGTGGCTGCTACCTATCTGGGTGGGATTTTTTTACTTGCTGTACGAATTCGGAGTAGCTTTCAACACATCAATGCCTTTGCTGCAAAAAACAAGCTATTCCACGAAACTCCGCACAAAATGGACATTGCTAATGCGCATATGGGTTATAATAATTCTTGTGCCTGTGTTCTTCTTCATTCCCATTGTTACGATTATCAATCAAGGTATTGGCAATATCGGAAGGAGTTTTTCTCTAACAACGGTTGTGACAATGCTGATACTGGGTGTAGTAGCTTTTATCGGAGTTTCGGTTATGCGGGAGAAAAAAGGTGTTACTCCGGACACGCAGCCTGTTGAGGAAAAGATTAAGTTCAAAGAGATACTGCGTATGTTTCGCAAAAACAAACCGCTCATGGTTCATGGCGGTGCGATGTTTGCGGGTAATATGGTTTTTGGGCTGACTTCGGTTGTTGCATTATACTTTTTGAGGTGGTTTTATGCGGCAGACATCACAACAGGGGTTTCCGATGAAATAAGATTTGCGGAGGTTTATGCACTATTTGCAATTTCAGGTCTGGTGCCAAATTTTATCTCGCCGTTTCTCGCGCCTAAACTGATAAAAAAAGTAGGAAGTTACGTCGGTACTGTAAGACTATGCCTTCTCGCCTGCGTGGGTGTTTACATTTGCATGGCGATAGCCTTTTATACAGGGATTCTTGCTTTCAGCCCCATTATCTTTGTGGCAATAAACTTCTTTGCCGGCATGGCTCTCGGCACAGCAGTTATTCCGCAGCAATTGCTTTGGGTAGAATGTGCGGACTATGCCGAATATACAACAGGTAAAAAAATGAGCGCACTGGTCAACTCTTTTGCCAGTATGCTCGGAAAAGCACAAGGCGCACTTTCCACAGTTGTTATAGGCGGCGTGCTGATTGCCATAGGTTACAGCGTTGACAGCGAAACGGGCAACTTCGTTGGCGAGGTGGCAAATCTGCCCGTGATGATTAGTTGGTTTGGTGTTCTCCTCACGTTTGTGCCTATTGTGGTAATGACTATTGCATATCTGCTTTACAAGTTCCTGTATCCGATTACACCGGAAATGCAACAAGAGATGATAGAAACCCTGTCTGTTAGACGCGGAGAGGAGAGCAATAGCAATGAAAGTGTTTAAGTATACGCAAAACCTGTGATTTAGGAGTTAAGATACTACCAGTCTTCTCAAAAAATTGCACTCGCGTTCTAAGTGTTCTTCTACAGCGCAAGCTTCAATAGCCGTTAAATCGTCGAATAAGTACTCCCTGTAAAACTCCTCAATATCCTCAATGTGCCGCCTGATTTGATAAAATTTCAAAACATTTTCATTTGTGGCATAGTTCGGTCGATATCTCTGATAAACCGGCAGAAAAATATCCCAATAGCTGCCCCAATTTGAGTCTCCCCAATACCAATCACCCCAGAAAGTGTATAAATCAGCCTCGGCAGGCGCAAGCTTGATACTCTCCCAATCAATCAAAATGAGCCTATCGCTTTGTAATAAATTCCAGCCATGTATATCAGTATGACAAAGAACCAACGGCAAATCCATAGAGCGGACACTCTCTGCCATGGAGTGCGCCAAATCCAGGGCGCGCATGAGCATATCGTAGTGCCGGTAGATACACAGCGAGTCAGAAGAATTACTCGGTAATTTCATAAGCTCACTGCACGGGATTTCATAAGTTTCCCGAACGTCGGAAAAATCGAAAGGCAGATTATCACCATATTGATGAAGTACGCCAACAATCTCAGCGATCTCAACTTGCTGAGATGTGGTGAGCGGCGTTGTTTGCGGCGTAATGCCATCTATAAACGAAAACAGAAAATAAGCATAATCCTCAGTATCAACACGGATATTGCCTTGCTTTGTCAAAAGCGGGGCATTTATTTTGCCTCGCAGTTCAGTATTACTGCTCAGCCATGAGGAGACACCCATACTGAGGTCGGATTTGCCTAAAAGACTTGCCGTTATGTTTTTCCTTTTTTCATAAACCTTTAGAAAATATACGCCATGGAAACTATCGACCCTAAAGGCTAAAGCTGCAAGTCCGCCGGAAAGAGG
>Ga0209755_10005991_pt1 | contig 13614 bp, 11 predicted proteins | sample TergutCo191P1_FD_187301 | JGI IMG/M metagenome (GOLD analysis project Ga0209755, IMG submission 187301) | Cornitermes sp. P1 segment gut microbial communities from Petit-Saut dam, French Guiana - Co191P1 (SPAdes) (version 2) | ecosystem: Host-associated > Arthropoda: Insects > Digestive system... | reverse complement strand
GGATGAGCCAGCAGCCACATCACCGCCCGCAGCGCAGCAGAGCTCACGCCGCCCATATAGTTCAGCCGCCCGCGCAGCCCATATTCCGCGCCCAGCAGCCGCAGCGCGCCGCCGTCATCAAGCAGCGCCAAGTCAGCAATCTTACACAGCCGCTTAGCCTTAACGTCAAAGATTTCTTTGTTGAGTAGGTCGCGCGTCACCATAATTTCATCCGTGCGCACCCCCCGGGGACGTAACTTATCCTGATCGCAGTTCAGCTTGACGTAACCTTCGTCACTTAGCTCAAAGCTATCAACGCAGTCCTCCCAGGACAAAACGGTGGGCGCTTCCGCACCGGCCGCGTCGCCAGCACCTGCGCCGCCGTTGCTGTCCGCAGCACTCGCAGCAGCACCCTCGGGACCAAAGTCATCAGCCCCATAAGAAAGCGCAACAACACGGGGAAAAGCATCCCCCGACTTGATAACCAAATCATGAACCCGCCCAATAATCTTCCCGCTTTTATCCTGGACTGGACGGTACAAAAACTCAGATAGGTACAGCATATCTCCTCGAAAACATCAATCGTATACTTGTCTGCAGCCCCGCAAGACCAAAGCCTGCAAATCCGCAGTACAGCAAGTCCCGCAGACGCCGCAAAGCGACCCTACAATTTGCTAGCAAGTATAGCACGCACCAGTTGTGCCCATCCCTCGCCCTGCGCACCGTCGGTCACATAGGCATTGGGTACTGCCTCAATAGTTGCCGCCATCTGCGGTGCCTTCAGCGAGTTCGCCAACATAAAAACGGCAGCAACCTCAGGCGCACACTCTAGGTCTGCTAGCCCGTCACCAACCATTAGTGCCTCATCGCGCCCAATGCCGCGTCGCTTTAAGTCAGCCCGAATCGCCTCACCCTTTGTCGCCCCCGTAGGTGCAAGGTGGTAGGCACGAACAGGCTCCCCGTCATCAATCAAGCTGTGGCCAGACGGCGAAATCACGCCATTTTCAACCAGAGTAATGGGCACAGCAAGGTCAACAAACAGCTCATTGGCCGCACCCGGGTCAACGCGCCCGCGCAAAACATTAGTCGCCCGGCGGTCCACATTCCAGGGGCTGTGATACTCAATCTGTCCCGGAAACGCCGCAAACAGCCGCTCCATCGCACCGCTGGCGTTAATCACGTCTAGTGGCGTATTATCATCGGACAAAGTCGCACACAAATCCGCAGACCAGCCTGGCGTATCGTAGACGTTCTCGCGATAGCCTGCATCCGCGTGCCAGTACGAACGAACCGCGCCCGCCTCTCCAATAAAATCGTCCCACCCGCACAGACGCGAAATCTCAATCAGCTGAGTCACACTGCGCCCCGTACACGGCACAATCTCGAGCCCCGCAAACAGATTCGCCTCGACAATCGCCGCCGCCGTATCCGCACTAGGATTATTACTGCCGTCAACCAGCAAACACCCACGTTTGCCCAGCACCGTCCCATCAATGTCAGTATAAAGAACCTTAACCTTGCGGAGCAGGTCGTGCATTGCAGTATCTGTAACTTCGAAGCGTTTCACCGTATGTATCCTTTCAGTCAAGCTTCAATTATAGGCGATGGCGCGGACCTTGCTGCGAGGGTGGTATTATAGAGACAAGGTATTGATATCTGTTTTGTCGTGTGTCAGCTGGCTCATTGCGGTAGTCGGTTCGGGCAGTTAGCGTGCGGCAGATGAATGAAAGGGAACTTCATGATTTTTGACCCTACTTTTATTGCCATCATGATTGTTGGTGCAATACTAGGTGGTCTTACGCAGTGGCACATTAAGAGCACTTTTAAGAAGTACAGCAAAGCAGACCTTGCACGTCCTGCAAGTGGTGTTCAAGTTGCCGAACGTACTCTACGCAGCGTGAACTTGCCGGTTGCTAATGAAAGTGGTGCCGTTAGTGGTGCTAATGCTTTTGGCAAAAAACCGGTAAGCATTATGCGTACTGCAGGAAAATTGTCTGATCACTTTGACCCGCGCAGCAACACAGTAGCGCTGTCAGAGGTTGTCTATGACAGAAGCAATGTTGCAGCTGCGGCAGTTGCTGCCCACGAAGTAGGCCACGCCATTCAAACGGCAGAAGCTTACCTGCCGGGGCGCATTCGCAGTGCATTAGTGCCTGTTGCTAATGTTGGTTCATCGCTTTCAATCTGGCTAATCATCGGTGGTTTTTTCCTGGCAAGCACAAATGCCATGTTGGGCGGAAACCTAATGTGGGCAGGCATCATCCTTTTTGGTGCCGCTGTACTGTTCCAGGTCGTCACCCTGCCGGTAGAGTTCGACGCAAGCCGCCGCGCCATGGTACTGCTGCGCGAGACAGGAACCCTGTCCCAGGCAGAACTTCCACAGGCACGTAAGGTGTTGACAGCGGCAGCACTCACCTATGTTGCTGCAGCCTTAATCGCCGTAGCACAGCTACTCTACTGGATTGGTCTTGCGCGCGACTAGTACGCAGCTAAGCAAAACACATCACCCTGCACAGCTTTGAGTGCAGGGAAACCAAAGAGCATGGGCACAACAATGCACCCATGCTCTTTTTTGTTTCGAGTTTGTTCATTAAGTCCAATCACACGAGTTAAATTAAAAGGGGGACAGCATCGACTGTGATGCTGTCCCCACCTTACACAATTTAAGAATTGAACACGCCTAGGCTGTTTGGAGCTCTTCTACTTCCTCGACGCTTAGTCCAGTCCCTTCAGCCACCTGTTTAACAGACAGCCCCATGCCCAATAATCTTTCAGCCGTATCACGTACGCCCTCGGCGATACCTTCACGCCTGGCATGCGCCATTCTTGTAGCAAAAACATGCTTTCCCATTTCGATATCTCTTTTGCGCTGCATTTCAATTTCATCAGCAGTCAGTTCCTTGAAGACGCTCACGACTTTTTCAACCTCCTCGTTCTGTGTGGCTGCAGCTTCTAAATCCTCTAAAGTGCGCGACTTAAAATAAGACAGCCAAGGCCATAAGGGATTTCCATCATCACACGCAGGCAATTTCGTAAGTTCAAGCGTATGAACCTCTATTTTATCACTTAGGCATACCTCGGCAGCAGTATCCCAAAATTGAAAAACAGAGTGATAGCTATCGTTGTCCTTATACATGGTGTGGTCGACAATACAGATACAAATCGATTTGTTTAACTTTTCAAAAGACTCTCCTGATGCAAGCTGGCGCGAAACCATATCCGATAAATAATAAACAACTCTTGAAGTAAATCCAGGGTCAGGGGCAACTTGCACCTCAAGGTCAATCATGACCCCTTTCGCGGTGCGCACTTTAACATCAAGTATGCCAAATTTGTCATCAGGGTAGTCTTTTGTCGTATAGGGGTTAAGTATTTGAACATCCTGAAGCTCATCTTCGTTAAGCCCAAGTGCTGCCGCAAGCAATCCTTTCAAGCAATCAATATGGTGCTCGTCCCCAAAGATGCGCTTGAAAAGCCAGTCATCAATAGGTCGGTTGGTAAGTTTTGTTGTCATAACAGTTCCTTTCACATCGAGATAGTTAAGGCAAGCATCATAACGAACACTGCTTAAAGAACGCTTAAAGAATTATTAAAAAATGATTAAAGAATGATTAAAGAATCCTTAAAAAATTATTAAAGATTTATTAAAGCTGCAGCTCATGAGGGGTATTTTGCGGATCAGGATGTAGTTTTTACTGAAGAAAATATTTGCATTTTTATTCGCTGTATTGAGTGCTTTGCTCGCTGCATGGAGCAATCTAGAAACTAGGGACAATTCCTGCAGTAGTATAATTTTCTTATGGAATCGCTTTTTGATGAACAGGCGGCAGCCAATAAAAAGAAAGTAGCGCCCTTAGCAGTGCGGATGCGTCCGCGCAGTCTTGATGAGTTTGTGGGGCAAGAACACATTGTAGGGACAGATAGCTATCTGCGCCGCATGATCGAGGCTGATGCGCTCACATCACTTATTTTGTTTGGACCAGCAGGTACAGGCAAGACCACCCTTGCGCGCATTATTGCAGGCAGCACAAAGGCCTACTTTGAAGAAGTCTCTGCGGTTACAGGGACGGTCAAAGACCTGCGCACTGCCATCAAGAATGCAGGCGACAGACTAACCTTGCAGGAGCAACGCACGATACTGTTCATTGATGAAATCCACCGCTTTTCAAAGTCACAGCAAGACGCATTGCTTCACGCAGTAGAAGACCGCATTGTAGTACTAGTTGGGGCAACAACAGAAAACCCTTACTTCGAGGTCAACTCTCCCCTAGTCAGCCGCTCACGAGTCCTAGAGCTGCGAGCGCTTTCAGATGAGGATATCAACGCCCTGCTCCGCCGCGCGATTACAGATGAACGGGGGCTTGCGGGCAAGGTCACTGTTGATGACGACGCCCTCGATGCCCTAGCGATCACCGCAGGGGGAGACGCGCGCGTCGCGCTAACTTCGCTGGAGCTCGCCGCACAACTTGCTGAATACGCGACGAGTCGCGATGCGGAACACGCGACCAGCGGCGACGCAGCCTGCCCGCAAAGCTCGCAGCACATCACGCTGCAGCTGGTGCAAGATGTCATGCCCTCGCGCATGCTGCCCTATGATAAGGGCGGTGACATGCACTACGATGTCATCAGTGCTTTCATCAAGTCAATGCGTGGCAGCGACCCAGATGCGGCACTCTACTGGCTTGCGCGTATGCTCCACGGGGGAGAAGACCCTAAATTCATCGCGCGCCGCATCCTGGTATTTGCTTCTGAGGACATCGGCAATGCTGACCCGCAAGCACTACTGGTCGCAGACGCAGCCTTCCGCTCAGCTGAAATCATCGGCATGCCCGAATGCCGCATCAACCTAGCACAAGCTGCCGTTTACATGGCGCTTGCCCCAAAAAGCAACGCGTCCTACCTAGGAATCGATGCCGCCCTGGCAGAGGTTCGCGACGGCAAAATGCGCCCCGTGCCCGACCACCTGCGCGACCGCACACGCCCCGGCAGCGACGACTACGGTCCCTACCTTTACCCGCACAGCTACCCCAATCAGTGGGTGCAGCAACAATACTTGCCTGATGGCCTAAAGCGCGGGGATTTCTACACGCCCGGCCGCGTTGGCTGGCAACTGCGCGCCGCAACACGACTCGACGAAATTATGAGCAAGCAGTCAGATTAGCTATTCACCCGCAGGTTCATAGTCCTCCCCGTAATACGAATCTGCCGGCTCACCGGAAGCACCGTTTTTCTCAACATAATCAGCCTCAACTCCGGCTTCAGCTTCGGCTTCAACCTCGACCTCAACTCCCGCCGCAGCCTCGTCGCCGTACAGCCAGTTTAGGGTCATGGCCATGCACCCCGTAGTGGAAAAAGCAAGCACAAGCCCCAGACAAACCGTCAGGGCCGAAAGAGCAACGGTCCCCAATGCGCGCATGTAAACTCCTGTCGAATCCTCAAAGACAGCCGCAAGGCAAGCAAGCCTCGCAGCGATAGTTCTATAATAGCAGGGCAGACACAAGGCACAGAGAGGGCGACCATGAACCAAGTCACCAAAAACGGCGTCACCTACTACATATTCAACAATTTATCGGCGGAGAGGGACGTAGCTCAAGCCAACAACAAGCCTGGTGCTAACCCGAGCAGTGTCGGCGTGCGCCACCTGTTCTCGACAAGGCTTGGTGGGGTGTCGACAGGCTACCACGAATCAATGAATCTGAGCTTCATTAACGGTGACGACCCCGAAGCAGTAAGCGAAAACTTCAGGCGAATTGAATCGCTGGGCTTTCCTGTGGCAAGCATGGTGTTTTCTCAACAGACTCACAAATGCGAGGTACGTGTAGTTACAGAGGCTGACTGCGGTAAGGGAATACAGCGAGACCGTGACTACACAGACATTGACGCCCTAGTAACTAATGTACCAGGCATAACGCTAGCAACATTTTACGCAGACTGCGTGCCGCTGTACTTCTACGACCCTGTGCAATCAGCCATAGGTCTAGCCCATGCAGGCTGGCGCGGTACCGTAGGTGAAATAGGTGTTTGTACCCTAGAAGCAATGATTGACAACTACGGTACCAACCCAAGCGATGTCCTCGTAGGAATAGGCCCGTCCATCTGCAAAGACTGCTTCGAAGTAGGAAATGAGGTAGCAGAGGAGTTCTGCGCAAAGCTAGATTTTGCAAAGGACTACATTAAGCCCTGCGCTGATTTGCCAAATAAGTCCTACATAGACCTGCAAGGGATAAATCGCCAATCGCTCATCAACGCAGGCATCCCCAGTGCCAATATCGAGCTGCCAGGTATCTGCACTAAAGAAAACCCCAACACTTTCTTTTCCCACAGAATAATGGGAACAAAAAGAGGAATCCAAACAGCCCTCCTAAGCCTAGAAAACTAACTATTAGGCAAATCTATTAAAGTGTGTGAGTTTGGTGAGTGCAGTAGTGGTGAGGATGACTGCGCTGCGTGCTGCGCCACGTAAGCAGGCATCCGAGCCGCTAATGCGCCACCAAAATGGTGCCCCCGGGACGATTCGAACGTCCGACACCAGCTTTAGGAGAGCTGTGCTCTATCCCCTGAGCTACGGAGGCACGGATTGGCACATAACACGAAACGATAAGAGCGTGTGCGTTTTGCACACGCTCTCCTGTTGTTGTAAGGCTAAGGGGTATCTCCCGGTAAGAGGTCTCCGCTGCCGTCGTCTACCCCAGAACCAATGGTGATTGTTACATTGCTTCCTGGGGCTACGCGCTGGCCAGATGATGGGTCTTGGGCGATTACTATGCCAAAGTCGCCTTCTGCGTGGGCAACGCGCGGACGTAGTCCGGCATTAGTCAGCGTGTTTATTGCTTGTTCTTCGCCCATGTTGATAACATTTGGCACCTGAACCAGTTCCTGTCCGCGACTTACGGTAATCTCTACCGTGCTGCCGTGTGCAAGAGCGGCACCCTCGCGTGGATTCTGGTCGATGACAACACCTTCTGCGACGTCATTGCTAAAGACTTCCGTGACGTTTACGCGAAAGCCTAGATTAGTTAGGGTCGTATTGGCTTGCTGCCTGGTCATGGTGCGTACATTGGGTACGTTGATACTCTCGACACCACCTGATACGATAACGCGCACACGGGACCCACCTGGCAGCTCTTCGCCGGCATCAGGGTTTTGGCTGATGATTTGACCCTCGGGGATGGTGTTGTGGTCTTCAACTGTTGACTCTAGGTCAAAGTCACCTTCGGCTAAAGCCTCACGCGCCTCATCAAGGGTCATGCCCGTCAGGTCGGGTATCTCAAACATTCTCTCGCCCAAACTTACAGTCAGGGTCACTGCTGTGTTAGCAGGGTCAGCAAGTTCAGCATCTTCTACAGGGTCTTGCCTAATAACATAGCCAGCCTGCAGGGTAGGGTGGTGTTCCTCGATAATGGTAATCAAGTCTTCATTGGGTTCGGCAGGGGTCAGTGCGTCGGCAATCGCGCCAGCAGCACCGCCTGCACCTGTACCTGCACCGTTTTCGCCGTCAAGCACACCAGGCTCTGTCTCTGCTGGCACAATCACGGCAACGCCTGCTTCAATCAGGCGCGCACGGGCGACTTCTAAAGTTACGTCAGTTACCGCAGGCATAAGCACAACTTCAGGCTCTGGCGGGGGCGCGTCAAACAGCCCTAGCTGCCACGCGATTATCGCACCAGCAGCAATCAAGGCTAGTACAATACCAATCCAGATCCAGATTTTTTTCTTGTTCGATTCAGGTTCCGGCGGAACTGTGCGCCCACCAATCGGCGCGCTTGACGCCGCTGCGTTGGAATCACCAACAGCAGGCATAACCGTTGTGGTGCCCGCATCTGCAGGGCCGCCACCAGGACCTGCGCCCAAAGGCACGACACCGGGCATGACCGTAGTTGCCGCATCATCGCCACTGCCGTGAGCCCCTACAATGGGCTCGCCGCGAGCAACGTGTAACAGGTCGCGGCGCATAGCATCAGCCGTAGCGTAGCGCGCACGCGGATCTTTTGCCATCGCAAAGCCAATGACCTGCTCCAACTGCGGATCCATCTGCGGATTCAAAGATGTCGGACGCACGGCCTGTTCCTGCACCTGCTTCAAAGCAGTTGCCACAGGTGAATCCCCGTCAAAGGGCATCTTGCCCGTTCCTGCCTCATACAGCACCACGCCCAAAGAATACAGGTCGCTAGCCGCCGCTAAATCGCGACCCTGTGCCTGCTCTGGCGAAACGTAGTGCGCAGAGCCCAAAACGCTTCCCGTCTGGGTCATCTGCGTATTGCCCGCCCGCGCGATGCCAAAGTCCATGACTTTCACGCTGCCATCAGGCAAGACCATAATGTTGTGGGGCTTAATGTCGCGGTGAATAATGTCGTAGCCATGCGCGACCTTCAGCGCTGCACACACCATCGAACCAATCTCGGCAACTTTTGCGCTGGGAAGCGCACCCGTTCTGCGGATGATAGACTTAAGGTCTTCTCCGCGAACGTATTCCATGACTATGTAGTACAGCAAGCTCCCGTCGCTTACCGCCTCCGAGCCCCAGTCGTAAATATTGACGATATAGGGACTTTGCAGATTCGCAGCCGCCTTCGCCTCCTGCTGGAAACGCGCCGTAAAGCTGGGGTCTTGCGCCAGCTGCGCATGCATCAACTTGACGGCAACCGTCCGCCCGAGCGTCTCGTCGACGGCCTTATACACGTCCGCCATCCCGCCGGCCCCGATTTTCTCAACCAAACGATAGCGCTTGCCAACTAGTACATTTTGCACAGTGTTCTCCTAAAAATAACGATAAAACTGACCATCAAAAAGCGCCGGAGCCACCCCCGCACCTCAAACAGCCAAATATCCCTGCTATTGTAACTCAAAATCACGCATTTTCTTACTTACCGTTTCCTGCGCGTACCCCTGCGATTACCGTTGCGTAACTTTGCCTTGCGCAAGGTCAAAAACTAGGGCAAAAACAGGGGGAGTAACCCGCAGCCCCTGCCACTAAAAACCGTGCGCATCTCCCACAGGTTTTGTTAGTCCTGAACGCGCAGTGCCGCTTCGATGACTTCGCGTGCCGCTGGTGCTGCGTAGCGCCCACCCTGACCTGCGCCTTCTAGCATGACAGCGATTGCCACAGTGGGGTTTTCTGCCGGTGCAAAGGCAACGAACCAGGCGTTACTGTCAAGTCCGCGACCGACCTCTGCCGTTCCTGTTTTGCCTGCGACCTGTACGTCGGGCAGTGCTGCACGCCTGCCTGTGCCCTCGTTGACTGTTTGAATCATCGAATCGGTCACTAGGCGTGCGGTCTGTCTATCAACAGCGCGTGAGAACTGCGCAGGTCTGGTTTGGGTCAGCAGTGAGCGAGCACCGCTTGATGCTTGAATGTGGTCAATCACGAAGGGGCGCATGATAACGCCGTCGTTTGCAATACCGGCTGTGACCAGCGCCATTTGGAACACGGTTGTCTGCGGGCCAGGATTGTCGTCGGCGTGTTCTCCTACGGGCTGGCCAATACCTGCCCAAGCAGTTTCCCACACGGTCATGTTTTCAGGGCGCGGCATTAGCGAGTTGCGGATACTTAGGTCAAAAGGAACGCGGCGGTTAAAGCCAAAGTCTTCGCTGACCTGAACCAGGATTTCAGGACCCATGTCGTCTGCCAGCTGTCCAAACACCGTGTTAATGGACCGTGCCATTGCTGTTTGCAGATCGGTCGAAGCAAAATCGCTGCGTTCGAAATTGGTAACGGGCGCATTCCCAATATCCATTGCCCCAGGTGCGGGATAGACGGTACTTGGGCTTGCGATGTCGTGTTCATAGGCAGCAGCTAGGGTCACGACTTTGAAAGTCGACCCTGGTGCTGTCAGACTTTGGCGTCCGCGATCAAGTAGCGGCGCGCGGGGATCGTCGCGGTATTCATCCCACATCTCTGTGACGGTATTGGGGTCGTAAGTGGGGTAGGAGGCACTGGCAAGCAAGGCCCCTGTGCGCGGATCAAGCACCACAATAGCGCCACGGGTGTCTCCCAAGGCGTTTTGTGCCGCCCGCTGTATGGTGGAATCAAGGGTGAGTACGACGTCGTTTCCAGGTACGGGTCTGCCCAGTGCGGTGTCGAAGACGTCATTCCAGTCGCCAAAGCTGCGCTGCCCGGTTAGGGCGTCATTGGCGGCAGCCTCGATACCAGCGCGTCCAAACTGGGCACTGTGATAGCCGATGATATGAGCGGCAAGGTTGCCCTCTGGGTAGATGCGGCTATAAGTAATTGCCCGCCCAGAGCCCGCTTCGGGTGCGGCAGGCTTGCTGTTTGCCAGCACGACGCCATCTGAGGTTAGTATCGCCCCGCGGGGATTGCGCGCCTCTATCATTAGATTGCGGGTATTGAGGGGATGATTGTTAAGCTCGCGCGCATTGACAACTTGCAGCCAGGTCAGATTTCCAATCAGTGCAAGCATTAGCGCACTGAAAAACACGGTGAGTATGGTGAGTCTTTTGCCGAGTGCTACGCGACCCAAGATAGACAGCCCGCCGCCTGTTGATTTCATCTCGGTAGCGATACCTGTGGTTTCGTCTCCTGCGCGCAGCAGCAAAGCCAGCAAGATAAACATGGCAAGCAGCGACGTTCCACCACGCGAAATGAAGGGCAGGGTGATACCGGTCATGGGGATAAGACGTGTGACCCCGCCGATGATTACAAAGGTCTGAAAACCAATGGCTGCAACAATGCCGACTGCGGTAAAGGCGGCCATGTCAGTTTTTGCGCGCGCAGCAATCGACAGCCCGCGATAGATAAGTATGAGAAAACAGATAATGATAACTGCGCCACCTAACAAGCCCAGTTCCTCGCCAATAGCAGCAAAGATAAAGTCATCTTCGACCAGTGGAATGCGGTGGGGTAGTCCCTTGCCTGGCCCCAGACCAAATATGCCGCCTGCCGAAAAGGCGAACAGTGACTGGATAAGCTGGAAGCCCTGACCGCTGGGGTCGATAAAGGGGTCAATCCAGTTTTGCACACGGATTTGTACGTGCGAAAACTGTGTGAATGCGAAATACGCGCCGGCACCAAAAAGACCCAGTCCTGCTCCGACATAAATGAAGCGTCCTGTAGCTGCATAAAGCATGGCCAAAAAGACGCTGAAAAACAGCAGCGAAGCACCTAGGTCGCGTTGGAACACCATGATGAAAAATGAAATCGCCCACATGACAACTAGTGGCGCGAGCGTGCGCGGCTCTGGTACGGGGATGGTGCCTAGTAGGCGGCGGGTCGACACAGAGAGTAGCTCTCGGTTTTCCGCCAGGTAGCCTGCCAGGAATAAAATCAGCATAATCTGGGCGATTTCGCCTGGCTGGAATGAGAAGCCCGCAACATTTATCCAGCGCGTTGCGCCTTGATAAGTGACGCCCAGACCTGGGATGAAAGGCAGCACTTGTAGTATCACGCAGCCTAAAAACATGGTGTATTTGTAGTCAGAGAGTCGCTCGAGTTTTGGCACGGCAAACAGCACGAAAATCATCACGGAAATAGCAACAAACAGCAGCGTTACCTGCCACATGACTTCGTTTGGTGCCAGGCGCGTCAGTATGGCAAGTCCCGTGCCCGCCAGTATAAACACGGTGGGGAGCAAGACGGGGTCAGCGCCGGGTGCGCGCCACCTTAAAACGAGGTGCGTCACCGCAAATGACAGCAGCAGTGCTCCGGGGACTGCAAGGTATTCCCAGGAAAAGTCGCCCCCTGCCTGCGTGCCTACAAGCGCGAAAAGCAGCAGCACGGGAAGTGCCGCAGCTATAAGCAGCAGAAGTTCAGTATTGCGCCGGGCCCCCACTTATGGCGCCGCCTCACCATCTGTTGGCGCAGATTCAGGCGAGGCACCAGCGCCAGCGCTGCCACCACCAGTGCTGCCGGGCAGCCCGCTGCTTCCGCCGCGCGGAACTTGCACGTCAACATTGATAAGGCCGCGCTCGATTAGATATTCAGCCGTGTCAAAGTAGTCAGGGGACCTGCGTACCATAGTTTCAAGTTCGCTCAAGGCCTCGCCAACACTTTGAAAGCTGGGTTTCATCTCGATACGTGCCTGATATTCAGGGGCAAGCCTGTCCATCTCTACAAAGGTAGGACTGGTAGCCAGCGTTAAATGAAAGTTCAAGATAGCCCCAGGCAGTCCGCGGTGGATATAGACAATCCCGCTGTCGCCGGTACTTAGATAGGACCTCTCCTCAACGTAGCTCATGGTCGCGAAATAAATGCCCACTAGGACAGCTGCAACTAGCGCAAGCCACACTAAGGCCCACAGCCATAACTTTGATCGCGGTTTTTTGTGCTTCATAGCAGCCACTGCCGTAGCGCTTGCGCCCTGGTCTTCTGTTATGTCAATCACAATGACGCTAATGTTGTCATTGCCGCCAGCATCAAGTGCTGCCTGTACTAGTTTTTCAGCGGCATGGTTTGGGTCAAGACTAGTAGTCAAGATAGCTTCAATCTCGCTATCTTCGATCATGGTAGTTAGCCCGTCAGAACACAGCAGTAGGCGGTCTCCGCGCAGCACCGTCACATCATAGGTGTCAACATTTAGCCCCGGGTCACTGCCCAAAGCACGTGTAATGACGGCGCGCTGCGGGTGGCGCCGTGCTTCTTCTGCGGTAATCGACCCGCTGCGAAGCATCGCGCCGACCACTGAATGGTCTTCAGTAACCTGTGACAGTGACCGGTTGCGCAGCAAGTAGGCGCGCGAGTCCCCGACTTGTGCAAATACGGCATGACCAGGCGCGATCATAACTGCAGTCATGGTGGTGCCCATGCCCTCGCGCCCGACACCCTTTGCAATGCCGCCAATCACTGCCTGATTTGCAATTTGTACAGCGCGCGCTAGCCCTACAGCATCAGGCTGCTTTGGTGCTGCCTTGCGCAGCGCATCAATCGCTAGCGCACTGGCAACCTCGCCTGATTGGTGTCCGCCCAACCCGTCAGCAATCGCATACAGTGGCGGTAGCGCAAGCAGTGAATCCTCGTTTAAGGCACGAACACTGCCCACATGGGTCAGTGCTGCAAAAGGCACGGTATGACGGGCACGTTTTTTGCTCATTGACTTACCTGCCATCCACTTCTAGAACTAGCATGCCGACAGAAATTTTATCGCCGACTATCAAGTTTTCGGGAATAGTAACCGGCAACCCATTGAGCAAGGTGCCGTTCGTAGAGTTCAAGTCTTCCAAAACCGCCCCATCAGGCACCGGAGTAATGCGCGCATGTTTACCCGAAATCAAATCATCAGGCACATAAATATCGCTGCCCGGCGCACGCCCCACAATAATCGTTGACGTAATCGGCATAACGGTACCCAGCAGCGCACTCGGCCCCTGGGTAATCACTATCGACAGCTGCGATGACTTCTTAGAGCGACTGCCGCTGCGCACTAGCCCAACCCCCGCCTTAACCGCAAACAGCAAAAAAATGTAGAGCAGCGCAACCAGCAGGATACGCCCCGCAAACAGCAAGACATCAATCACGGGCTACCCGCTCCTATTGGCTTCATGAAAAATCAAAGTAGAAGTTCCCAGCGTAATCCGGTCGCCATTTATCAGGCTCGCCGCACCAACCAGCTTGCTCCCGTTGACCGCCGTCCCATTGGTCGAGCCCAAATCACGCACACTCCACGTACTGCCATCCCACGACAG
>Ga0209755_10005990_pt1 | contig 13614 bp, 8 predicted proteins | sample TergutCo191P1_FD_187301 | JGI IMG/M metagenome (GOLD analysis project Ga0209755, IMG submission 187301) | Cornitermes sp. P1 segment gut microbial communities from Petit-Saut dam, French Guiana - Co191P1 (SPAdes) (version 2) | ecosystem: Host-associated > Arthropoda: Insects > Digestive system >... | reverse complement strand
AACCCCACCTTCCTTATCAGACATTTTGGGATGTAATCATATCTCTATAGCTTCTTTTGCCATGCAATTCTCATAGCCTGCTAACTTATCTAATCTGCATGTGCTGTTGAGTTTCATGCTATGTCCAGTATCCATAATATGCTCTGCCAGCAAAGTTCAAAATTCAATTAGAACAGGACAAAATATTAATATTTCTGGCTGTACTCATTAAATATCAGTTCTTTGGTTCACTGGGTCATACTGTTAACAGAAAACTAACACATGTGGGTCTGTACCTACATATGTATTGTCCCATCTAGCATAAGCCCTACTGTCAGACCTGTTCATTATGGAAACCTGTGGACAGACTAACATGAAGAAGCAGAACGCTCAATGTAGACCTTCAGGAAAAATGGTAACTGTAATCAGGACATGAAGCATGGCCTGCACACCAGAAATGAGCCCAGGATAGGACTGAAAAACTCACAGGTACAGCTGTGTTTCCTTACCAACATCTAACTGCAAACAATATCAGCAGACTGCTTGCTAAACATATCAAGAATGTCCAGTACAGAAAACAAACATGCCCAGACCAATCAAGGACAACTTATGCATTAAAGCCTCCAGCATTTACCATATTCCACATGAATGTAGTAAGGAGTATACTGAAGCATCAGGCAGGATCACACAAACCAGATGCATGAAACATATTCCTTGAGGCACACGTACCTCGGCCAGCCAAGTAAGTTGGCTGTAGCAACATCAATTAGGGATAAAGGACACAGCAAAATGCCACAGCTCATGTACATTTGACAAGGCAGGGGGCTATATCACACGGTGAAAGGAGCTACTGGGACATGTTTACATTCCAACGTAAATTGGGATGGGAGCTTCATCGTAAGGTGAATATGGTAGCTGTGCTGAAATACACCAGATTCAACCCATGACAAGACTGGCTAATCCAAATGACTCATGACCGACTACAAAGCCAGCCTCATGCACGTATATAACCAGGGCAGACTGGGTGTTAAGACATATCAGAGCCCTGATGATGGGGGCAGAGCTGTTCTCTATTTGAACCACATTACGTTGTTCACAGGCATATTACTCTATTAGACTAAACATGCTTTTACACAGGTCACTGCCCTGTGAAGTCAGAAGTGGGACCAATGTGATGTGTAACACAGCTCAGGAGCAGTGCGAGCTGAATATGCAGCATTGGTGGAATAATGACTTCTATAAGAATACATAATGTATTTGCAATCTAATTTATTCTAGTGCTATGTTGACCATGACTTGTGCATAGACCAACCTGTGATTGAATTTAAGCCCGCAGGATTAGCAATTGGCCAAAAGTATTACACATTAATACATAAAAATTTACTTGAAATTTCATGTAGAGAGACTCTCAAGTCCCACATGCAACAGAATGGAAATAAAAACACTGCACATTAGGTTATATTATCCCTCCTCCAAAGTTCAAAAGTGAGTTTTGTTTAACATACTATAAAATGGCTTGTTTGAATTCAACTTATGTCTTACTAATATCTGTGCACTGTTCTATGAATTTCTAACACAACAGTACTTCACAACAACCTCGGCCTCAGTGGCATAACTAAAGTTTTGATGCAACAATGCATTTTAGAATGCAGTCTGCATCATCTTTCATATTTATGACAATAAATTCATGGAAAGATCACTTTTACTTCATTATATATTCATAATGCAGTAGATAGTTGATCTAATTCTAATTATTCTTTGTTAAGGGGATGTTCAAGACAATCCCAACATGATGTCTGGTAATTTCTTTGGGTTCTGCTGGTCCATATATTTTACAGCTTTAAACACATTACCTGTCTTATGTGCAAATACAGATACATGCTGAACAGAAAACACTCAAGTAGTATGACAATTTCAGACACACTTTTGAGTTACAATCGAATGATGATGAGCACTGATTACACGTCAAGTGTGTTCAAGAAATAGCTGATTAAGCATACGCTGCCCTAACCTGTGACCAACTTTACAGCCAACACATTTAAATGAAGTATACCATGTGACAAATGAATGGATGCAAGCAGAAATGTAATAAATGTGCAGTGATATATATATATCATGTACTTCATACCTTAATACTCTAATTTCATAAACGGGTATCTGGGCAGATTGATGACATATATCACACTACTTTCAAAATAGCATATCAAAAAAGGTTCTGCGTCTAAGAACCAAACCAAGGGGATGTAAAGATGATGAAGGTACAGCCACGAACATTCTTAAAACGTTTTGCTCTGCATATCAACCACAGTCTACACACAGTGTAAGGTTTAAAATACCAAGGCTGGCTAAAGTTGCTGCCAATAACATGCCCAGTAATAGTGGTCACTTAAATTCTCATCTTTTCAGAGTACCCCAGGCATTTAATTCTGGCATGAAAGGATTCATATCAGTGGTGCATGGCCAGCATCACAGTTTAGCCAGTTTATCCAAAGCGTAAGAACCCCAAGTATACGATTTCAAGTTATCATGTTGGTGACTATGAAGATGACTGTCTTCCAGAGACTGACACTATGCAAGCCTCTTTGCGATTTATGTTACTGCACTGTCATTGTCTCAGTTGATATAGCAACAATGGTAGGTTTACTAGTGACAATGAAATGGAAGGGATTTTGGAGGAAGACCTGGAATTTGCATGGGAGGACTGAAGAAAATCACAAAAAACCTCAGACGAGGTAGACAGGATCCCAGTTCAGATACAAACCAGGAACCTATCAAATACAAGTCTACGATGTTATTGCTTGAGCAGACTTTCTCAGTGATGCAATCTAACATCATAAATATTTACAAGGCAAATTGCAACTACGTCCCAGAAGACAGAAATTTTCTCATCCAATATCAGCAGACAGGAGATTGGTTGGCTCCAGAGCTGGTCTAAACAAGGTGTAAAGAATAAATACTTGTCCTTGCCAGAAATCAAATTGTACAGCTCAGGGCTAGTTACTCTGCTGCATGAATATGGTGCATTCATTTTTATAAAGTGGTTATTTTGCCTTCCATCATTTCCCAAATTTTTTCAACTGCAGGACCATTGTGGAATGTCATACCTTTCAATGGTCATGTGTTGCACTGTAATAGCACAGGTGCATGATCAAGATGACTGAGCACTGCATTTTTCAGCACTAACACTGGTAACCCCCAGCTACAACTCTGGCCACCAGCCCCATAATACTGGAGGACTTAAAACTGACTATTCCCAGATGGTAACATTTAAAATTTAATCAGGGAACTCCAAAAGAAGGGTGGCACATTCCACAAATAATCTTTTTAACACTTGAGGCTGGCACATAAAGTGTCCCACCATATTTACATGTGACACAGACACTTCAGTTGTCTTCATATTTTAAACCAAATCAAATTATTATTTCTTGCTTCATATGAAAACAGTTGTCAACAAGAGACATCCAAGAATGCGTTACATTTGTCTTCACTACTTCAACATAAGTCCTAAAAACGATGTCAATGACCCCATTTTTTCAGACAACTGACAGACTAGTTGAGACATTTAAGTTCAGCAATACAGACACACTTTGTTTCCCATGCACAAGAAATAACAGGTCAGTGTTTGCTCCATATCCAGTTTGCTTCTATTAGGTACCGCAGAACTGAGTAATGGCTGCATGGATTCCCTGCTGCCTCATGGCATAGTAAGTGGAAAAGAAGAAGGTCCTGTGCTAACCAAAATGCCACCAATAACTCCCCCACAGAGTGCTGGCGCCTGTTTTGTTCATCTACTTACTATTCAGCCCAATTATTTGACCTACCAACCTCTGCTTCTGTGAATCACTACTGCAGGAACACAATTCTGGCATGAAGATGAGATGAAAGCCGAGATGCACTAATGGGTGCAAACATTACACCCTTATTTCTTGCATGCAGGAACCCAACAGAGTGTATCACTGACACACATGTCTCAACTGCTCTGTAAACTACATGAAAAAATTGTAGGGTTGGTCTTTATTTCTTGTGTTGGACACCTCTTGGGAAGGAAGAAATATGAGTGTAACACATCCTCAGCCAAAATTCACTGCAAAGCACATGTACATGTAACAATCTGTTTTTTAAATTATAACCAAATACTACTCTGACAGCTGTGTGTGAACAATCTGAGAAGCCATATACTATTAAAGGCACTTTCAACAACTCTTGCACAGCATAGCCATGATGGATGTCAAAGTATGGATCATTTTTCAAGCAATACTATACTTTTTTGAAGTAGCATAATATCTATCAAATTACTTTCCATAAGCCAGCACAGGTTCCTTATATGAGAAGCAAATTATCACACACACACACACTTTTCATTAAACAACAAAATGATTTTCCACAAATGAAGTGACAATTCATTTCAGCGAAAATTGGCATTTGGCATGAAGTGACTATGATCTAATTTCACTCCTTAAAACTGCAATGATTTAATAACGTACAATTTTAGAATCTGTTACACTGAGTCACATGACATGGGTTGCCACGGGTTTTATGCTAGGAAAGGAATCCATTTTTAGCACAACAAAAAATTAGAATTTCAAGAAATAATACATGTCAGTTGGTTCTTGTCAAATCATATGGAATCAATGAAGCAATGGTAACAATAAAACAAATTAGTAATGAAAATATAATAATCTCCTGAGAACAGCATGTATTCTGACAACAAGGAAACATACTGCAAGCTCAATTCAGAGATGAAAATGTTTCTTGTAACATTCATGACCTGGTTTGTTTCATGCTTCTTACAATAGTTCATTCTTCTCAGACTTGTATTACACAGACTTTGTCATACTACGAACTTTGAAGGAGGTCTGTTTTCATTTGTGACTCAGATTCATTGGCTGCAAGAGACAGAAGTCTATCCAAGCCACAACAACACACCATACAGTACTTATGGCACAGTACAGATGTATACTATCCTGCAAAATACTGCAGGCTACAAACAGTAACATTTCATTGCAACTGAATATTCCTGTAAACTTATGGTCTAAAATTATCAATGTACAACTTACAATATGAAAGAAAATATCAACTACAATACACATACAACAGATAAAACTTCTATATTTACATTACAATCACTCATATACTGACAGTCATAAAAAAAACATACATTAGACAAATACAACAAGTAAATTCCATATAAATACAGTGCTACTTAAGACACATTTATCATTAATTGTAAGTATCATATTTGTTCATACACTGCCTTTTGTGACTGCTGGATTACTTCCTTTAAGTGTGCATGGCTTCATGGCAATGCATGGTATCTGCTTTCTAAATTATACTGTTTACTGCAGATGAACATTTAACTTCATAAAAGCCCTTCTTACATACAAGTGCTCAGAAATATGCGTGTATCTAAACATCTCCTACTGCTGTTGTTTCCATTCTAGCATAAGGCCTCTGAACATCAATGCCATCATAACTAGCATGGGGGAAGATTGTATCCTGCATCTACATTTGATTTCTTACCAGCCTGGAATAAATTAGTCCTATTTGGTAGTTAAATTCTACTATACTGGTGTGTGAAACTGCCACTACAGAAGAACATAGATCATCCTACCTTGCCACTCCCATTGTGAGCAGCAACTATTCCAAATTCCATTGAAGATAACAGGTACCGCCATGAAACCTCAAAGCATAATATAGTTGAACAATATCTGAGGAATGTAACAGGAGACATCACTGTTTACTCGAAGTATATTTTGTGACAAGGAGTTCAACACTATTCATTCCCAATGGAAGAAACAGAATGACTGGTGGGAAATAAGAGACGTGTGTTATCTACATGTCCCGCAAACTCTCTCGACTGACCGAATCTCTTGACAGCCCTGGTGCAGAGTCACGCCGTGCTGCAACTGCAGATCCACTTCCTGCTATCACATCCCGTCTGGTCACAGCAGCTAGGGGTCCTCCCACTGTCAGTTCCTTTTTATTGGCTACCTCCTTTATAGAACTCAATGTCTTATGCAACCATGGCGGCCATGAATTACGTGCAGCCTGCAACTCTGCCACGGCAGAGTGTAGCTGATGCACCAGATCCTAACACAGTCATAAGAAAGTAATGCCAACATACATATTAAACTTATTTCACTAGGAAGGAAGTGACCACTTTGGAGACCTAATAAAGATGTGAAAATAACGTTAATGTGAATCTTAGAGAGGATGTGAGGGTGCGAATTGGATTCATCAGACTCAGGACAGGTACCAGTGCTAGGCTCTTGTACATGTGGTAATGAACTTTCAAGTTCCATATAAGGCAGGAAATTTCACCACTAGTCCACCATTTTTTAAGACTCACTACCATGCATTAGGTGAGTCAGAAAATGGTAATTGGTGAGTTACAGATATATTAGAAGGCAAGTGGGAGAAAGCACATGTGGCATACTTCACTACATTTGCTGCCAAGCATGTCATCCACACTGTGAAAGACATGCATTCATTCATTCATTCATTTCATTAAGTACCCATTTCATATTAAATAACAGTAAAATGCAGTAAACATATTACAGTGTCAATAAGTAACTAAGCTGTTCATACAATTTAAATTTGACTTCCACTCAGAGCAAATGTGAATGCGCTCCTAATGAACTGAGTGTATATCATGGCTACTTAAGTTAATATCTGAGGAATTTCTCTGCAAGATGGTGAAATTTTATACAGGACATACAAAATTATAAGCATGACAATTAACAAATTGTCTTTCTTAGATAATAACAACAGTTATAATTTTAAAACACAAAATTATTTCAGGTAATGAAAGAACAAACCAGTGACTGATACTGCCCCCACACTTACTTGGTGGAACTAAAAACAACCTCAAACAGTGTCAACCAGAGCAGCCAGTCACCGGCCACATTTCCAGCTGGTATCTCACAAATAACTGTCAGGCACATTACTGTTACGCTAACAGGCTTGGCTTATAACAACATTGCTCATGTGCTGTGATGCTATTTGTAAAATATGCTGTTGAGGACATAACATAGAGGCTAAAACAACTCACATTTTTTAAACAAAATGCATGCATATGTGAAATGTTAAATAAAACTGAAAAACTGAGAAAATAATTTGTTCACATCCTGTAACTATTTGTGGACGTGGGAATAATTTAATTCTTACAACTGTATAACAAATGTTGTTTGGCTGAAGGAAATTATTATTGTAAAACAAAGTGTAATGGAGTTCATGTGATCAATTTTGGATACTACATAAGGAGGAACTGTTTATACAGGAAATTTAATAGAGTTAGGATCATAAAAACCAGAAGGTTACAATAACCTGGATATGAGGCAAAGACAGGAGAAATGCAAAATGCATACACAATTGCAGCAGCAAAGCCTGCTACTCTGTACCTACTTGGCAAACCAAGAGGGAGATTGGAGAATAATATTAAGATGAATGGTGGAGAAACAGACTGTGAGAATCAGAAGTGGATGGAACATAGCTTAAGACCAAGCCCAATGACGAATCTTGGTACTGTGGTTGTTGAACCATTGGATTCTGCTACCATAAGGTTTGTTTTTATAATTATTCAATGTACCACACCCAGATTCTCAAGAGCAATAAAGTAACACATAAAAATCAATATGCCAAAACATTACATTCCGAAAGGGTCTAACCTGATTGCGACACTCTGCCTCCACATGCGCCAGCTTGGTTTGTGCCAGTTCCAGTTCTAGTTCTCGAATACGCTCCTGTGCTCTCGTTAGTTGTGGATCAGTGCTCTTATTGGATGGGATAACTTGATCTCCATTCACTGCTATATTTCCATCTCCCAGTAATGTTCGACACATGTCACAGCCTGCCACCTGACTCTATGCAGTACAAAAACATATATTTCCAGAAAAACCTATATCTCTTGCTTTGCTAATTTTTAAAAAAGATAGACACAGGTTGCACACAAAGCCATTCAGATTGTATCTTGTTGTATGATGCCCCATTTTGAAGACTACAGATACAGGGTAAGGTCCCCACGCCCAATCAAGTACCAAGCCATGGAAATTGGGAGCTGCAGTATAGTGCCACATATTTCTAACTTATGCACCGGATGGAAGTGAATGGTTAGCCTCACATCCAGACTGCTTTAACTCTGAAAGAAATAACACTGGCATTCACTGGATGGTCCCCAGATGAATCTTGATAATCAAAGTAAGAAGAAATCATCTTGTCTCACCTGGGCAATGAAATCAAACTCCTTGCTAATACAACCTGCAGCCTAGTCATGAATCAGAATTAGCAACAAAAATTTGTATGATCCGAAACTCTTTAAGTGGTATGGATTGAAACTTGTGTAATATGTAGTCAGAGTAAACAGTTATGTAATGCAAAATCCTTATGCATTGGCTGTGAACTACCAGATGTCTGGTTCCTGAAATCTACAGTGCCTTAGATTTTTAACCAGTAACTTATACACTGTATGCTCACATCAATTCAATACATCAACAAACTTAATTTTATTGACATTGCACTGTTAATTTCAAAATATGTGATGATAAAATTAAATTTACAAAACCTTTTATGCACCTCAATAATTTTTAGTATATTTACAACATTTTGGAATTTAAAGATATCAACTGTTCTCTGTAACTTTACTTACAAGAAACAGCACCTCAACTCTTATAATGTTCCTTCAAAAGCTGCTTCTGCAAACATATGCTGTACTGACATATTGTGAGGACTTTGCCATAAACAGATTTGCTCCTTCACAATTCAAAAAGATGTGAACCTACTATTTCTTCCATTGCCCAATTTTATCATCTTGAATCACACACAAACTTTCCTTGCAGTTAGATTCTAAAAGGGTTCAGCATCTGCCAAGAAGTACCCCCAGTGACTGTTAAAAGAGTAATAATATCTAGGGTTTTTTTTTTTATTATACATTCTGTGCTTTAGAATTAAATTATTACAATTTGAACCAACGAATGCACACAATTTTATTAAACTCACAATAATATTACAACACACCAGCTTCTACATGTTTTGGGCCTTATTGCCCACCATCAGGGAGCATACACTTGTACAAAACAATTGCTTTAAATTCGCTGCATGTCACAGAGCTGCCAATAACTCCTGAATGTGTAACATACACATAGTATGCCAAACTGTGCACTGAAAACTACAAAACTTAAGATATGAGATTAGAAAAATTATTTAACAGTTACAAAATATTGGTCATTACATTTACTACATGTATAAATCCTGTTAAAATTAAAATAAAACTGTACAATATTTTATACCATTTGTATTTTTCATTTTAGCATGGTTCATGCCTCCTTTTATACAAGGAATAACTGCAATGACCAATATTTTATAACTTTTAAATAATTTCTGTAATTTCATGTTTTCAATTTTATAGTTTTCAGCACATAACTTGGTCTACTACATACATATAACACAATAAGGGGTTTTTGGAAGCTCTGCTACACACAGAAAATGTTAAGCGGCTGTTTTGTGGGATTGTGTGCACCTGTTGATGGGCCAGTAAGGCCCAAAACATGTAGAGGCTGGTTGGTGTGTTGTAATATTATTGTGATCTTAATAAAACTGTGTGCATTTGTTGGTTCAAACTGTAATAACACTTAGGGTATAAGAATGGGCTGGATACACAGCTCACATAGAAGAAACAAGAAATTCACACAGCAATTTGACATATGACACCTCCTGAAAAGCAATAACTTAGAAAAAAAAACCATATATCCCTAGAGAAATAGACTGCAAGGAAGGTGGAAAGACCATGATACATCATGCCTAATGACAAACTTTGGTACTAGCAATATTGAGCCTTTATGTCTTGTTAAAATAAATGTTCATATCAGAAAATTTCAAACCACTCATTTCCCACGCCACAACACAAAAATTTCAAATAAAGGGTTAAAACACAGTACTTACTCTGAGTTCATTCAGAGCTGCTTTAGCTGCAATCTGTTCATTATCAAGCCGTTGGCAAATCTGTAATAAAAATGTCTATTGATAGCATTCTGCATAGAACATGGAAGAAGTCATGTACAGAGATCAATCTAGTTCATAGACATACCCTGTACAAGATTTAGATCTGATATTGAAGATTTAATTTTTCTGTTGCATTTTGAGCACCAACAATATCCATCACAGCCAAACAAACAGGTACAATAACAAGGGATGCATTTTAAAAAAGACTGCTCCTTGCTCTTGATGTTTTTAGAGGGTGGGAGGAATACATAAAATTTCCCACTGACAGTCTCATACATCTGACCTTAACTCCCTCCATCCATCCAATATTCTTCTTAACATTCTTGGGTAAATTACCTGTTTATATTCAGTAATGATTGTTGTGTTCCGGTTGCTTTCATTTTCAGCTTTCTGTACTTCCCTCTTCAACATTTCCTTTACCTGCAATCAATATAATGACTACTATGTAGGCATAATAAATCATATTAGTACATACTTCACAAAAATAAGTGAATGAAGTATACACAGTGAATAAAAACAAGTATCTAACCTGAGTCACTTCATCTTCTAATCTCTTCTTCTCCTCCTCAGTTCTTAAAAGTGTTGATTTAAGTCTATCAAGCTCATTTGTGTACTGGTCAGCATTGTCTTGAGCCTCTAGATAAGTAAGAAATAAGGCTCAAATGACATCATACATTATACACTTTTCATGAACACTAAAATAATGTATTACAGATACTTTTAATGAAAAGAACAACAAACTTGGAGGACAATGAAATGAAGTTTAGAGTCAATAAAATTCTGAAAAGATAAGTATCAAACGAAAGCAACTGTCTAGTATTTGAAACTACAAACTTCAAAATGCTAACACAACATAGTCCCACTGCTTCAAACCATACGCCAGTTAAACTCTATCATCCTACAAGTCCAACTGCTGGTTTCTAAAATGTGATGGCAAATGGTCTAGCATGCCATATACTGATTTCCGTGCGTTTACTTAGTAGAAATTTAAATGGTCATGCTAAGCCAAAAAACTCAGGCCAACACTAGATACAACTGGCATTTAAATCTGTCTCCTACATAATTAAAACCTGTTTCTTTAGGAAATGAGTTTCTGCAAAACCAATACTTGAAAACCAGGAACCTGCAACTAGCTAGATGGGAAGATGATGTTGAGAATCATGTAAGACAGACGGGAATTTTTAACTGGAGCCAAGGAGCAAAGGATAGGGATGGATGGAGGAGAGCAACTAGGGAGGTTCTTATCCTTCATGGATAGTGCAGCTACTCAATAAGAACCTGCAAGTTATCAAAACTAAAATTTTGATAACCTACTGAAATCATTAATGACCATTTTCAATACTGTCAGCTTGACTCCCCTTACACCTGCACCAGAAATTTTGTAACAGAATCCAAACCTAGGGCATATCTGGTTATGGACTATACACCACATTTAATTTTACATAACTCAGACTTCTCCATTTACTTTTCACTAAATATACTGCATACCTTTCAGAGCAGCAAAATCTTGTTCATATTTCTTCAGTTTCTTAACCTTTAGGCCTGTGGCCAGCTTCATGAGTAGCTTAGCCACCTCTTCGTTACGGCACTTCTTCGGGAGAGTTACACGGAAATATTTGAGAATGCTTTCAAAATCCAGTTGCAGTAGATCCTTCTTGCACATCTGTCATCAGATTAAAACTTAATTGGTTCAGTTCCCATTGCACACACATTAAAATCACACTAAGCGTGGATACAGGTTAGCAACATTTCCTTATATGAAATACAAATCTTTCATTCAACATCACTGTCACAGAAACCAGCAGACATTTATTGCCAGTTCCTTAGTCAGCATAAACCCATATGATGGTACCACAAAGACATAAATTTTTCACTCACTAAAACTTTCCAACTTTGTACATAAACACAAGATGACATCCAGTCAGCTTTCATGAAAGATATACCTGTCATTTAATAAAAAACACTTCAGCAGTAATAATAAATTGATTAACAGATTATTTAATGGTGCAAGTTCTACTGCACAGGTAATATGGTGCTAAATGCCGAGGATGCCCATAAGTGGCAAACAGATAGGAACTGGTCAAGGTTGGTTTACTTACTTGGAGGTAAAAACAATTTCCATCGGGATAGTTGGTAATACAACAAAGATTTGAAGGGATATCTTCCAAATACAGACAGCATTACAGCTACACCAACTTGCTTGGAACAATTATGGATTATGAAAGGTCAAGTAATTTAAAAAATGAGATATGAATCGACTTGCCTACGCTTTCCTCTTGCACAGTCTGATACTTGCTACCATGTTGAGGAAATGTACACTATATACAACAATAAATATAAATACTGTGACTCATAAGCGAGCTGCATTTCACATATTTTACTAGACTCTCCTTTAAAGCACACCTTTAGGTGTCATAAACAACAATACTATTTACCATAAATTATTCTTTTGGACATCCACATTGCATAAAAGCACAACCTTACCCTCAGTAATGCAAGAGCCACTTGAAACAGTGTATCCACACCCTGAAGAAGGAACACATCAATGATGTGAAAAACAAAGTAAAGTGGAAATCGTGCAGTGAATAATGTGAGAAACCACTGAGATGCAAACATGTGTGACTCCACGCCCTTTTCTGAGAAATGTTGCCATAACTGGGGTAACTGTTCCTGTAGACAAATGAGACGGAAAAATAACTTTATGGCAGAAAATGACATACTTTCACACATACATGCTACAGAAGTAAATGTCTTCATGCTAGTCAATGATGTGAAATCAAAAACTTCATAGAAATTTGAAAAAGCTTGATTATTTCAATACATACCTCCATTAGCTTATTTAACTGGTAAAGTCGCATGTACAGGTTTTCAAAGCCATCTTTGTACAGGTCCCGCAAACCATAATCATACATTAATTTCACCAGTATGCAGAATGCTTGTTCTTCTGGCATCTGCAAAACAAGTTACACAATTCATTTAATTTATATTTACATTTTTGGAACAACTACCTTTACTTTCTTAGGATGAAACTAATTAACACAAAATATGGGTATTAAACAGCAAGACTAGCTTCAAAAAGTACTTTCTTAATAAAATTATCGCACCTACACACTACCCCCTTCTACAGATCTTCCATCAGAAGCTAAACATCACTGCATACAAGCCTTCCAGGCATTGAAACAATAATGTGATAGTACTTAAAGAAACTTCCTTCTTCTTAAATATTACAGACTTACAGCATGCCTATAATTTATTTGTAATTCGAAAGGAGTATGAAATATATTTCAATGCTATGTCATAAGGAACAGCTGGCAGACTAATGACGTTACTCAGCAAACACTGTAAAATGTAAAGGTCACCCCCACAACATGCCATGACTGGCACCAAGGAGGGAACCTCAGTGCTAGATGGAGGTGGGTGATCAACGCCATGTCCCAGCTACTTTATTCCTGGGAAAGAGCCCCAGTACCCATCATACAGGAAGATGGGTGGGCCTGAGTGCCAACCTGGATAGACATGTAGAAGAGAAAATCTTTTGCCCCATTGGGGTTCAAACACCAGGTTGTGCAGTTGGTGGCATCGCTATTCCAACTAAGACATCCCAGCCTCCATCACACATTGTACTTACATGTAAAAGTA
>Ga0209755_10005989_pt1 | contig 13614 bp, 19 predicted proteins | sample TergutCo191P1_FD_187301 | JGI IMG/M metagenome (GOLD analysis project Ga0209755, IMG submission 187301) | Cornitermes sp. P1 segment gut microbial communities from Petit-Saut dam, French Guiana - Co191P1 (SPAdes) (version 2) | ecosystem: Host-associated > Arthropoda: Insects > Digestive system... | reverse complement strand
ATGTCACGACCTACAGCGGCATGATGCAGCACCTGCTGGGCAAACGGTTGGGCATTGCCACGGAATGGCTGGTGGCGGCGTTCCTATTCTGCCTGTTCGTTGCCATGCTGGCGGGTGCAGGCGCAACGGCGTACCAGGCATTTAATATACCCTTCACCGTGGGCGCAGGCGTGGTAGGCGCGCTGGTATACTTTGTCCTGCTGTTCGGCCTGGACGGCATTGTTAAAATAAATTTAATTTTAGCCCCGCTAATGATAATTGGCGGTTTTTTTGTGGGCTTGTACTCGTTCCTTGCGGCTTCGCGCCCGGCGTTTATGCCCATTGGCGGCGCATCCACCGGGTGGATAATGGCTGCCGTCATCTACGCTTCGTACAATTTGGTTACGGGCATACCCGTGCTGGCCGCCACCTCGAAAATCGCCACTAAAAAATCCGACGCATGGAAGGGGGGGCTCATTGGCGGCGGCATTATTACGCTGCTGGGGCTTTCGCTGGCGCTGCCGTTGTTCCTATATTACACTGATGTGGTCAACATCGAAATTCCCCTGCTGACCATTGTCATGAATTACGGAACATTTTTTAGCCTGCTGTACCTGGGCGTGCTAATAAGCGCGCTGCTAACCACCGCGGCGTGCAATGGCTTCGCCGTTATGCAGTGGCTGACCACCCACCTGTCCGGCCCGCTGGCCGACAAGAAAAAATCGGCCGCCGCATTGTGCCTGTTCGGCATAGCCGCCGCGCATGTGGGCTTCTCGCGCATTGTGGCGTATGTATATCCCATTTTTGGGCTGATTGGCCTGTTCATGGTTTGCATTATTCTACTAAATGGCTTCGGCCGCGCAGAAAAAGCTTGACAACCCCCCGGCGCGTGCTATAATCCTTCTTGCGCAAATGCGCGTGTGCGAATAGCTCAGCTGGATAGAGCGTCTGGCTACGGACCAGAAGGTCGAGGGTTCAAATCCTTTTTCGCACATCTTACCAAAAAACCCCGCAATTCAGCCTCATTCTGACTTGCGGGGTTCTTTTATGTCCAGGTACGTTTGGTGCTTTCGCTTCTTTAGAAATTTATAATAATCCGCCAGTTGCACGTAGCCTTCGGTTATCTTTATATCACTGTGGCCAAGGATGCGGGATAGCTCGTAGACATCGCCCAGCTGGTGGATTAGGAAGTTGGTGGCGAAGGTGTGCCGCAGCAGGTGCGCGTGCAGTCGGGTTATGCCCGACTTTTCTTTCAGGCGCACTATCATCTTGGCGATGGCGTTGGCGGTCATCATGAATAGCGGGGTGTTACCGACATGCCGGCGGATGCACGGTTGAAGCAGCGCGCCGACCTGCTGACCGATGGGGACGATACGCGTTTTGCGGCCTTTGCCCGTCACCTTGATATAGTCCGATTCTTGGTTGATGTCCCCTACCCTAATGCCCGCCACTTCTGATAAGCGCAAGCCGCTGTCCAGCATCAGGCAGATGACTGCGCGGTTACGATGGGCGTGCGGTTCATCGCCGAAGCAGCCTAACAAGCGGGTTGCTTCCTCGTCGGTTAAAATTTCGATTAGTGGTTTTTCGGTGCGAGGCAGTTGCATTTGCAAATGAATTGCCCGGGGTAGCAATTCCTTGGCGAAACAGTAGGACAGAAACATGCGGATGTGGCTCATATAGGTACGCACCGTGCGCCGGGTTAGTAGCCTGGGCTTGTTATCGCACGGTCGGCTGCCCAGGTATAACTGGTACTGCTGGACATAATGCAAAGTGACTTCGCTGATGACGGTCACGCCCTGGGTGGTTAGCCAGGCAGTGAATAAATTCAAGAAACCGCGGAAACCGGATATTGTTTTTTCGGTACTGCCCCGTAACTGCTGGTCAAGCAGGAATAGGTCAACAGCTTGGGGGAGGGTCATATATTCCCAAGTCTCCTATCCTCTTTCTTGAAAATTTTGCAAACTTTTTTCGGTGATAAATTTAACTTAAGCGAAATCATCCAATTACTCCATCCTTGCGCCCTTAACGCCAGCACCCTTCTTGTCGTTTCCTTCGTAATAAAAATTCTTTCAAATAGTCTTAGCTCTTTATTTTGCATTGTTTTTCTCCTTCATTTTTAAATTACAGGCGCACCGTGCTGGTCAGGGTTAGCTGGTCGGTTAGTTGTTCATCCGGCGGGGGCATTTTGATGACCTTTTGCACGAAGCCTACGGATACCTTTTCGTTGTTGAAAGCTGATAATAACTGCACTATCTGCCGGATGCTACTGCCACCTTTGTGGTGCATCATGATATCGTGGTACATTTTTTTCGTGAGGATGGATTTGCGCCCGGTGCGGGTTTTGTGTTCATTAATTGATTTATGAACAGATAATTGCGCGGGGTGTTTATTTATTGATTTGTGAACGGGTGCAACGCGTGTGTTCCATCTTTTGTAAAGCTTTTTCTTAACTTCGTCTAAGTTACCGTCATTCGCATATTCTTGCCCGGATGATGCGAAACACTCTTTGCAATACACATAGCTATTATAAAAAGGTTGCCCCGGCTGATAGACATATTCCGGCTTGCCGCCGCAGAACGGGCAGGGTAATAATTCATCATATTTCCTCATGGGTAGCCACCTTTTGTTGTTTGATGCGGTTCTTTATACTCTTCTCTTGCCGGCGCTTGTCGTTACGGTAACTGGCCAGCATAGGATTTTTCAGTTTATCAATAACGGTACCGTCTGATTTATTCAATGTTAGATTATCAATTTTGTGTAATTGATTATCCGTTAGAAAAGCAGCATAGTACAAAAAATCTTCTAATTCACCGGTTTGGGTAAGGCCGTTCATCAGCGCGAAGCTGGATATTCTTTTTGCACCTTGGCGGGCTACTACCTCCCTGTCCATATTGTTGGCGTAATCGCGCAGCAACTTTTCATCGGCTTTTATGCCACCTACTTTGGTGTTGCGCAGCCGTTCCCACCAGGGCAGATAAATGGGTTTGCCATCGTCAGTTTTACCCTTTTGAAAGGAGAATCCATCGCCGTGCAAATAATCCAGCCATATCTCACGATTATCTAATACCTGATACATGCGGTTTAATATGGGTGGGCCTTCGCGCTCCAGCGTTTTTAATGTTTTGATAAATTTATCACTTCTACGGTAAAAATCGCGCATGGTTTGATATTCTACGTTCATTACCGGAGTAGTGGACGGCATAAATTCATCAGCCATTTTTTTGTACTCTTTTAGTGTTTTATTGGGATTCGCTAATGCTTCTTGGTATAGGCGGATACGTTCAGTATCTGCACCGTTTTCAATATAAAATTTTAGTCGAGCCTTGGCTATATAGTCTACATTTTGATGAAGATACGCATATTCATAGCAATACTTGTCATAGTGAGAAATTAGTCCGCCTTCATGCCATAGCTTGAAGAAGAAACTTTTATAACCAACTTCTATTACTTCTTTAACCTTGTCATAAAATTTAACTAACCAGCTATTGCTTCCGGGTGAACCCCAGCTATAGTAAAAGAAATTTAATTTTGTTCCTTCGGGTGTTTTTATCTTTTCATATTCACCGCGACCACCGGTTAGTGATGTTTCAATGAAGCGAGCATCTCCATCGCGCTCGAAAATTTTATCAACGCTGGTTTTTATATTGGTGTGATAACAATAGTCAATGCGGTTTTCCTGTACTTTGCTGACAGACAAGCCGTAGTCGGATAAAATTTCAACTGTTTTATTGTATGATTCGGTAAGTGTTTCGCGGTTCTCGCGTGTCCAAAGTCCTTCAGCGCGCAACTGCGTATGGATACGGTTCGTACTTTTATTGGGCAAATTGCCGGTTGAGAAGCATATATCGTATAAATCCGGGTTATTTAACCGTAACGGATAGCCGTATACGCCGCTGGGCATTACTTGTAAACCGTATAAGTAGGGAATGGGCTGCTTAATGCGCTGCGCTTCTTCTTTCATCATAGTTAGGCGTTCCAATAGTGGGGCTATCTGTTCTTGGGTGTCATCGTAGCCATCTAATTTAATGAATACGCTGTAGTAAATATTATCCTCGGTATGCATAAACTTTTTTTCTTTTAAATTAAAAAATATATGCCGGCTTTGTGGTGATAGCTCAGCGCAAAAACCACTTCGCCTTGCGTGGATAGGGATACCCATATTGCTCCTCCTAGTTTGTCCACAAAGGGGGGGTCTGTGGACAAATTTTTTCGTGGTTAAATCCTGTAGTTATGCGCCTTTGGGGGGGCTTTTTAACAAAAGTTCGTCGGACGTGATACAGGGCTGTCCCGCAAGCCTCCGGCGTGACGCGCGGCGGGCGGACGAGCCGCCGCGCCGCACTTCGCCGGGTTGGTGCGCAGGGCGACGGGCGACGGTGGCGGTTGGCTGGTGAAAAATTACTTAAAACCACGCGCTTTTTTGTGTTCGCTTCCCTCTACTCGTCCACGAACTCTTTGTTGAGTGGTAGGGTTTACAGGTTCTAAGCGATTACCTCTCGCAGGCACGATTTATAACGCGAGGTTATTGCTTGCGTGGTGAAATTCACTTTTTTCGTCACGTAGTAGTTTTCGGCACAGCGCCCGAGAAGCCACTTCTTCGGGTTATTACTGCAATTAAAAGGCACAGTTAAACGCATGGGGATGTTGTGCGGGCCTTCTCTGCACGTTTGCGGGGTGGCGGGCGGCGGTTATACCTTGTGTATAACAATGCTCTCGTTTGGGGGCGCATCCGGCACGCAGTGGGTACAGTCATTACACAATTCGAGGAGTGCGTAGGCGCGGGCTTCTTCTTCGCGGATTGCGCGTAATTCTTTGATTACTTTAATACCGACAAAAATCATCACGACAAAGGCGATGATAAATATGGCCAGGCCTATGTTGTAAATTACTGCTTGCATGGCTTCCTCCTAGTTTTTATTGCGCCATCGGCGTAGCCAACTGCGCGATGGATTTTTTACAGCGTCCATATTGGCGGGAGTGTTGCATTGCAGGGCGAGGATTTGCTCTTGGGTCATCATTTGGCCGTCTTTTACGGACTTGGTTAGGTTGCCCACGGTGGCGTAAGTGTCGTAAGCGTTATAATCAGCGTCCCGAACAAACCAGCAGGTACGGTATAAGGGTTTTAGTAGCATGGGGTTCGCGGCGTTTTCCATTTCCCAGGCGTCGTAGTAGAAAAGACGTTGGAAGCGCCATAGCTTGTTGCAGGACACTACGCTGGATGTGACTTGCCGCAGTAGCGCATCCACGTGGCGAAAACGCTGAGTGGTATAGAAAATGGATATGTGGTAGTGGCGGCAGGTCAGCAAAGTATTGAGGAACAGGGGGTCGATGTTCTTTTTAAAATCGCGGCTATTCATTTGAACACTAAATTCGTCGCCCAGTACCAGGGTTACGGTTTTAGTGCCGCCGGCCTCATCCTCTTTCCGGTTTCGTTCTGCGCAGGTGACGATTTGCTCCAGTGAGACGAGTTTTTCGTAGGGGATTTCCAGCTCGACGTTGGATAATATTTTGACGCGCTGCATGACAAACTTTTTTCGTTCTTTGCACCATACCTTGCGGTTGTTGCTTCGGTGGTATTCGGAGACTACCCGGTGGACGGCGGATAGGGTTTTACCCTTGCCGAACAAGCCGACGTAGGCCACCAACTCCCCGGTGGTGACATCGTTGAAGGCGTGGCAACGTATGTAGATGAATAAATCCTTGGCGGCGTAGAATAGGGTTTTGCCCAGGTTCATTACCACGCATCGAAACGTAACAGAAAAAATCATCAGCACCAGGGCGATGATTATCAGTATCCAAAACATAGCTTTCTCCTTTACAACCTTCGCATTCGTACCATTTCCAGCAGAATGGTAGTTATTATTTTTAGCGCGCCGCGGAAAATTAGTAATGCCAGGGCTACCGCCAACATGATTTCCTTCACATCTACCAGCGTTAGGGGCACGGTGCTGTAGGCTTGGTAGTAGTCATCCCAGTGGTAGCCGATGGGGATGTCAATACCAAATAATTCGATAAACATTTCTACGATTATGCCCATGCTGCCCCCTAGCGGCTCATCAATTCTTCTGCCAGGGCGCGCAGCATGTTGATGACGCCAACAAAAATGCCGATGGAGATTAGCAGGTATTGTTTGTTCATTAATACCATGCCCATGGCGGTGGTTTCGTAGGTGTACTCCGGCCGTTCTAATAGGAAGCTAACTATTTCGCGTAACATATCACCACAACCTTTCTTCGTTCGCAGTGGCAAGCTATACATACTTGGCAAATGCAAGTTTTTCTAAATACTCCATGTCAATACCTTCATCGCCCATGTAGTGCCACTTTCCATCAACTTTATATTCTTTTGTTTGTAGGTCATAGGAAATTACGCTATTACCTTCGGGTGTTAGCAAACCTCCGCTTCCATCATCGAAGTCACGCCACTTCCACCCATCAGGCAGATATTTCGCAGGGCGATACTTGGATTCGTACCATTCTTTAATATCACCACAACCTTACAAAAAATGTTTTTACTGCATTTATTACTAGTAGCAGAATGATGATGAACATGAGGCCTTCGGCGACGGTGTAGTCCTCCAAGCTCGTGGTCATGAAGGGGCGGTGTTCGACTACGGTGGTTATTCCTTGTACTTCGCCGTAGTCGTTGACACGAATGAAGGAGTTGGGGCTGGTGATTAAGGCCTCTTTAATGGCTTCGATTTTGGCGGGGAGTAGTGGCGTTTCGAGGACTGCGCCAGTGTCAGGGCAAATGTCTATGATGTCGAGGTTGCCGAAGATGGCCTCGGTGCGGCGGCCAGATTCTTGCTGGAGGATGCCGACGAGGATGCGCTCTAGGTGGGGGAGATATTCGCCGGGTACATTTTCGCCAAATATTTGGGTTACTACGTAGCGCAGTTGCTCGCGCACTATGTAGGTGATGATATACCGGGCCGCCTCGCCTATGATTACTTCATACATTGAAGATGCTCCTTATTACCCAGGCAATGATGCCGGCTACAATTAGCCACAAAAATATTTGCCAAAAGCTCATTTCAAAGCCCAGCAAATAAAAGGGGATATTAAACACTTCATACACCGCTTGAATGACCGTGCCAAAGTCTGCTACCGTGCCCATCGGCTCACCTACCTATTTATAATCATGCGAAAAATGGCTATTGCTATCATCATGCTAAAGCCAAAGAGAAATAACGCCATAAATTCTTCCGGGAAGAAGGGCAGCACTGCTGTGATAAAACCTGTAAAACCTTCTATGCGGTCGGGGATGATTTCAAAGATGGTGTTGGTTACGCCTTGGAACACGCGGCGACCGACGGCCAAGGCTTCGCTGTCTTCGATGTCGGAAATGTCGATGGGCGGGCGACCACCGCCGGGGAGTTCGATATTGATATTAATTTCGGGGATATTATGATTGTGTTCGTGCTGATGATAGTGGTGGTTTGAGCTTGTACCGTTGCCGGGAGATGGGGGTGAAGTAGGATTGGGATATGGAGTTGAGCCGGGAAATTGAAAATAACGATAATGTATTATTATAGTTTCAATGTTTTGTCCGAAAAAATCAAATAAATTATCGGGGAATAGGATATTAATGTAATCATCGTTTGTTGTTGCTCCGCTCAATTCGCGAATTAATATTTCTAGTTCATTTAAGCGGTTTAACAAATTATTATAGTGAATATAAAATTCAACGGAAGGGTCAAAATAAATAAACGGCAGATATGCTCCCTCAATTCTATATAAAACAAAATCAGCCATTTGCCAGTTCATACGCGTATCAAGCTCTGACGCTCTTCTAACGTAATACAAATAATCGCTTCCCTGATTAAAAACAAAACCGTTTTGACTTTCTCTGTTAATTGTGCCAACTGTAGGCCTTACATTTAATATAGTTATTGACCAATTCCCATTACTTATTCGTGCTGGCTGTCCGTTTATTAAAATTCGAATGTCATAATTGCTCTCCCCGCCTCGCTGCATTTGTTCCACTTCAAATACAGTCCCTCTTACCTCTATCCACGTTGGTAGATTGTGTTGTTTTATATTATTAAATAGCCTAACACTAGGATGAGATTGTTCCATTTGACAATAGATAAAACCCGAAGCAATACTATGAAAATAAAAACTAGGAACGCCACCTCGCGTTGTACTGGGAACTGACACTTGCCCTATATTTGACTGATTATTAACGCCTAACCAACTACCAATATGATTGCCAAATGCGCCCCATATTTGATTTAATTGACTGGCAGTCCAATGAATAACATTATTTCGATATGCCGCATACGTTAAAACCCGTGCTTTTTGTGTTAGCATCACATATATGGGATTATCATCTCCTGCCAAAATTTGCCCGACTACTTCACGATAACTGCGTTCATCTTCAAATGTAATTCCCCCTGCGGTTAATGCACCTAGCAATATACGGTCAACATATGAACACGTTATAACTTCGGATGTAGCTTGCGTGCGATGGGGGGCGGCGGTGCTTAAAACAATTGTAAAAACTAGGGCGAGCGTTATGCATTTTTTCAGCAGTTGCTTGTACATGGCGGCCACCCCTTGGTTAAAGTTTTATGGAACGATGCATTTGTTTGAATACGCCCCAGGCGGCGGCGATGATGAACAGGATTATTACTAGGCGCAGCAGGTAGATATCCCATGCGGTGGCCATGGTTGCGTAGATAATGCCCAGGATGTTTTCTATATCTTCCATTGTGCTAACCCCTTTTGCCTTGCGATATGTAGGCGGCGGGTTGGTTGCGCCCGCCTTGGTGCATTGCGCTAACGGCCTACGGTGCGCCGTATCCGGCCAAACAATCCGACCCCTGCGCCTAGCAGAGAAAAAATAAGCATCAGCAATAAAAACGGATTACCGAAGATGATGTCCATCACATTGCTTAATACCGTTATGCCATGCTGGGTATGCTCGACCATCCGGCCCATTACCGAGCCATCATCCGTACCCCAAAGATTACTCCACCATCTTCCTACGGCTTCTACCGGCGCGCTTGCGGCTTGTACGTTCATTGCGCCCAGCGGGGTAAGAATGAACATGCCCATCGTCAAGATGGCAATTACCAACAGCTTTTTCTTCATGCGCTTCTCCTTTCTGCGCTAACGTACCACGCGAATTATATGTGCTTTGGCCAAAGCGTTTATACTCAAGGCGTTTCTTTTACCGGCGGGACATCTTCAAACCACTGCCCGGTTCGATAAATGTAATAGGCGCGAAGCAACACCAGCAGCGCGAACGAAATGGCAAGGAATAATAGAAAGGCAATAATTCGCGCCATAGGGTCGGCGTCATAGGATGCAATATCCAGCGCAGAAAAAAACGCGCCCCATAAAACGCCATATACGAAAGAAAATATGGCAACACTTTTTGTAAATTCAGTCTTTGCCATTGATATACAAGTTTTTCTGATTTGCTTTGGGGTCATGGGCGCACACCTTCTTTAGGGGAGTTGTTATATGTAAATGGCCGGGTTAGTCGCCCGGCCGGGGGATTATTTATTTTTGTTCAACTTTTCTAATATTGGTAAATCTATTGCGCCGATATAATCGACATCAATTATTTGAAGCGATGGTATATCTTGTTGCCTGCCGCCTACTATGACGCTTTTTGTTATCATTTTTACAGTGCATTCATACATGGCGGGCGCGGCTTTGATTTTTTCCATTGCCGTGATAGGCAATGACATTTTGTTGGGCTTCATGCCGAAAATTGATTGACCGCGTTGGGCAGCTTCTTGGTCAACCTTTGGGGCTAAATTATCAGTCATTAAAAAGTGGCAAGTTACGCCCTCGTTCTTTGTGCCGTTTGGATTTTCAATTGCATACGGCGATGCGAACAGCATCAGATAACTCTGTTTAAAGCTTTGCATTTGTAATGCTCCTCTCTGGGTTGAATTGGGTTAGGTTGATTGGATATGGGGTGGATTGTTAATGCCGGGGTTAGCTGTGGAATGCCCGCCACAGCTCGGGGTTCTTTTTGTCCCTTTTCCTTTCGACATTCTGTTTGCCTTGCTATGGCGTATATTATAAGCATAACTTTATACATTTTTGAATTGTCACGTTATACAAAATTGAATACTCATTTTTGTGCATATTTACCATACTCAAACTGAAATTAGGGAGGTTGCCCTATGTATAGTGAAGTTTTTCCTTCCCGCCTTAAAGGAGTTAGAGAATCTCACGGCTTTACGCAACTTGAGGTATCAAAGGAATTAAATATAAATAATGCAAGCATCTCACACTATGAAAAAGGCATTCGGCAACCCGATATTGAAACACTTTCCCAATTTGCAGACTTTTATGGAGCATCCGTTGATTGGCTTATTGGGGTTCGTGCCTTCCCGGGTAAAAGAGAGCATTTTCTTGACCCTGAATCAAAATGGGATGGCATGAAGATACGAAGCACTAACTTTCCTACCAAAATGAAGATTGCCCGTACTGACATGCGGCTTTCACAAATAAAGGCTGCCGCCGGATTGAAAATTCCGCAAAGTACCCTCGCCAAATATGAATTAGGAAAATTGCAACCTAACCTTGAAGTCTTAGCGCGGATTACTATTTTTTATAATGTCTCTGCGGATTGGTTGCTGGGCATTTCAGATGTTTCTTCACCGCTTCTTTATGAACAACGCGTTGTTTGATGATACTAATGTTAAATGTTTGTCGGCCTTGTTAAGGGGGACATAGAAAATGGAAACTGTAAAACCGGATGCACCCAAAGTAGAAACACCTCCGGCGGTTAAAATTGCAAAAGTTGTGCCGGATGACACGAGACCCGTAACACCCGCCAGCAGAATGCCAAACAAAAAAATCTTGTATTGCACTTTTGCATTTGCCATTATTCTTTTGACAATAGTCATCATTTCGGTAACGGCAAGAAGTTACGACATCTTGGGTATCTTTGACAGCGAATGCGGAAGTTTTACAGTAAGCTTTGCGGAGCGCGACCGTGTAACATGGCAAGAGCGGGGCAATGTTTTCCGCGGTTCATTTCAACAAGAAGGGAATAGAATTTATTTTACAGTTTCCGGACATGGTTCATGGGGTAATAGTTCAAACTTTGTAGCTGACATAGATGGACGCGAATTAATGATTTATGGCCCGCCCGTCCGTAACGTGTGGTTCTCACGACGAACATAGTGTAATGCTTGCATCTTTTGCGGACATTGCCGTATAATAAAAACAGAGAGAACGTTGTCGCGTCCTCTCTGATGTTCACAACGCTTGGCGGTGTAAAGGCTGTCACCCCAAGTTAATTACCTTGTGGTATTGAAACAAGCCGTCACATTTGCCGTGGGCGGCTTATTTCTTTGTGTTTCTCGTGGTCATTGCTTTCCACGTCACGTATATCAATATTGCAGTTAGAATGATTTGTATCAATTCTGCCAGCGTTAAAGGTATACATATCATACCGGCCTCCCTTCCGGGATTCCAGCAGAAACACCGCCCTGCATTGCTTACGGATATTATAGCGGGTTTACATGACCGGGACAATCCTGCCCGGCGCGCCGATGGGCGACGCAGGTGCGAGACGCTGGCTACGGACCAGAAGGTCGAGGGTTCAAATCCTTTTTCGCACAATCGCCGCAAAACCCCCGTTCTACGGGGGTTTTTGTAAATAAAAAGGAGATGATTTTATGACACTAACAAAAAACATTCTCGATTGGTTGGAAAAAAAATATTTAAAACCTACACTTCAGCTCGCAGAAGAAGCCGATGACAATAATTATCAAGAAAAATTAACCGAAATTGAAACCATTTTAAAAGACGCCTTGGACTATGTGCAAACATTTAAAAGATAATATTCACTTCACCTTGAACCCCGCAAATCAACTTTCTGACTTGCGGGGTTTTTCTTGTCGCCCATCAAACCACACCAGCAAAAAGCCCAGCGCGGCTACCACCACCAATAAAATGCCGAACCATACAAAGGTCATGGCCCAGCCAATTTCCGGATGGTTCATGAAAAAATAGGGGAAATAGTCAATGACTTCGCCGATGGATACAAAAACAATCCAATAAATAAACGGGAAAACCATCCCCGCGGCGATGTGTTTGCGCGTAAATGTCCCCTTCTTCTCGAACACAAAGTAGCCGATTAGCGCCAGCACCATGGACAGAAAATGTGTCGAAAAGTTGGGAAAATCCGAAGTAATGGGCAATGCATACGGCGTGGTCGGCACAAGCAGCAAGTTGTACACCAGCCCCGTAATGCTGATACTAATTATCACGCTAAAATGCACATGACTTCGCAGTTTGGCGCGGAAGCCGTTGCTGTCATACAGCACCACCATCAGCACAAAGCCCAGCGCCGTCAGCAAATTACTTTGCACGGTGAAGGATTGGAAACCCTGCGGGTCGAAGCGTTCGCCCATGTTCATGATAAGTAGTGCCCCGGCGGTGATAACGGCCGCGCTGATTAATAAAAATATTTTGTGGATGTTCTCTTTTTGGTACATCATATCCCTCCGTTTTAAAATAAGTCTGTTAATGGGTAGATGCGTTGCAGCGGCGTTTCGCAGCCAAACATGGTGGGGTGGGCAAAGAAGTTGCTGCGACCATAAACGGGGTGAGAATGGTGAGAATACCACGCTTCCGATGAATGACTACTCGGGTTTATCATCATGACCACGTCCAGCCCGCCATCGGGAAATCGCAGCGAGTAATACCCGTACATGCCGTTGTACCCATTATCGCAAACTAAAATTATTTCCCCACGCGGGTCAATGAAAAGCCCCAAATAATCGCCAATATGCCCCACTTCCCGAAATTCCCCGTCTACATACCGCAGCATAACCGCAAAAGGAAACCCCGAAAAAGCAGCAGACATCGTATACCAAAAATAGATAATCACCTCGGGGATGCCATCGCCGTCCAAATCGTAGAAAGTAAACCCACTCGCCACCGAACGAGACGACGGCCCACCGGCGCGCAAAAACGGTGCTTCGTCAATAAAATGTCCGTTGTAATCAAAAAAGCTGTGCCCATCATGCTCAAACACCCTGTCCAACCAGTAATACCACATTGCGTATTCCTCGTCTTGCTGCGTGCCGCCAAAAAACAGCCGCCGCACCCCATCTGCCCCCGCATACGCCAGCGGCTCACCCGCCCAGGTAAAAAACTGCCCCGTTTCCAAGCACGCCCAGCCCCAAGACACCGAAGCCCCCCACCAATCCTGCACAAACTGCGCCGTCACCTGCCGCCCATGTTCGCTAATCACCTGGGCGGGCAAAATGGAAGGCGGCACCACCTGCACAAACTCCTCAATCTCCAGCGGCGGCAACGCCGCGCCCGCACCCAGCGAAAAATAACGCCGCACACCCCATTCATCCACAAAACTAATGCCCATCTTCACCCCGTCCGGCTGCCACGGCAACACCAGCGGCTCACCCGCCTGCACTACCGCACGCGCCGCCAATATTTCCCCGGGGAAAAAGCCACCCTCCCCCCGCTCCAACCGAAAATACCGAAAATGAAGCAAATCCGCCGCCGCCCCAATCGCTACCCAGCCATTAAATTGAGGCCAACGAATCTCCACCGCCACATACGACTCAAACTGCGACAAAAACGCATCCCGCTGAAACGACACCTGCCCCCACATGGCTACCAGCTCAATCGATTCGCT
>Ga0209755_10005988_pt1 | contig 13616 bp, 8 predicted proteins | sample TergutCo191P1_FD_187301 | JGI IMG/M metagenome (GOLD analysis project Ga0209755, IMG submission 187301) | Cornitermes sp. P1 segment gut microbial communities from Petit-Saut dam, French Guiana - Co191P1 (SPAdes) (version 2) | ecosystem: Host-associated > Arthropoda: Insects > Digestive system >... | reverse complement strand
GCAGTACTGAAAAAAAATGGCATTATTTACATCTATGACTTCCCACTAAAGTGCATTAATATATTATTATTAACCTTGTTATCACCTTTATGCAGGGTATTTGCAATTATATACCTGAAAAAAAAACATTTTTCTAGGTTATACAGTGTTGCGGCTGTTCTCTATTTACAATTTGTGCTACATGTAATGTTATTTTGCCCATGCAATACGTTTTGTACTTTTACATTTGCATTTTTTGTAGTATGTGTTTAGTTTCCAATATGGCTGTTTTTTTTGTTAGTTCCGTAATTACATGTTTTCCTGGTGTGTTGCTCAGGTACTGTCTGAGTGATTTTGGAATGGTTCCAGTCACCCCTATTATTACTGGTGTCACTTTTGCTTTCACATTCCACATGCGCTGAATTTCAGTTAGAAGTTCTTTATATTTTAGAATCTTCCCAGCTTCCTGCTTGATCATATTTCTGTCCACAGAAATTGCAACATCTATTAATATGCATTATTATTATTATTATTATATTCTCACCATTAGTTAATAGGTGGCGGTCTTTTGGTAAGTTAGATCTCAACAATAGATCGAAGCAGCTTACCCCAGCGGTGTGCATTAGTGTGATCATAGTTCTGTGGCTGACAAGTGACCAGGGAGCAAATGGTCATTCTGATCTAATCTGTTTCTAATTGTTCTTAATATCCCACTTAAATCTGACAATTTTTGTCCTCACTTTTCACATCCTGCTAACCTTGATTTCCAGGTCTTTGTACTTGTTTAGTTCAATTTGTTTTGTGTTTACATTTAAATCATCTTGTATGGCTGTATCTATCTGTAGGCAAGTCTTCTGTTTTTTTATCATGCAGTAGCAGATCAGGTCGGTTTGCTAGTATTGTTTGATCTGTGATAACATGTATGTCCCATATAATAGTGGTACCATTGACATTTATTACCTTTTCAGGTATATGTTCATATTAATTATCAGTAACTTGTAACCCTTATGCTTACATCTCATCTAGTGGATGTAACCAGCCATGCTATTGTGTATATTAGTGTATTGAGATGGTGCAGATAGTTATTGTTTGCTGCTGCTTTTGTTGTTGTTATTCTTATAATTAATAATCAATTTCGAATGGTATAGCCTATAAGTGGTTTGAAAAAAGTAAACGGTTTAAAAGAACAGATCACCAAGAGGACCGGTCATGAATGAACCGGATCTTTTTGAAGACCCAGTTTGCCCATTTGGAGTGCACATGTTTTTCCCCGGGAACTGAGCTGATGGTTTGGGTTATCCAAGACGAAACTACCTACTACGCCATCAGACCGGACAGTAGATAGGACTACATACTAGAGAATATAGAACATATGCTCCTTGGTCGAGAGTGATCTCGACATTTCCCGTGCCATTAGCAGTTGCGTGCAGAGGCAGGAATATTTGCATTAGTTGCTTTGCTTTTTCCTTCGCTATGTACAAGCATGTCATGGATACCAAATTGCTATATGGAAGAAAAAACCTTTCTGACAATATAGCGATGAGATGAGAACACACGATCTAGGCAAAGAACCGCAAACATGATTATGAACTTGCTTTTTCTTTATTTGTGTTGTTACCATACAAGCGTAGGGTTGAATTTTGACTCCAATTCTGTACATTCAAACTTTCATGGTATCTATGACTATAATCTTTGTCGGTACTGAAAGACCTTACTGTTAACTGTGTTCTGAAGCAACGGTTATTGCCAAGGGCTCTATTAGCATACCTGCCAATGAATGTAAACAATTTCTGTACCCGCTGCCACCTGTGGAAAAGTTTGACAGTTGTGTGTAATAACCGAGTGGTTAGGTTGCTAATTTACTACGAAATTGTGCTTTCATATTCAGTTGCTGCGTATTTTAGAACTGCGTTTTTCATAAATATGTAACAGGCGTGTGTAATACGTGGGTAACCCTTGAATATGTAATCCATGGGAGTTCGTACGCCCGTCGCTGGGACTGGAGTATGTGGAAGAAACAAGAATTGAATTGTTGAGTGGAAAATCGATTAATATTACGAAGATGCATAGATTAGTTTGTTAGTTCATACCTGTTTTCATGCAATGAACAAAAATGTCAGGACATGCAGTGGTGGTTTGGGAATGGGAAAATCGACAAGGACGATGGCGCCCTTATAGCCCAGAAGTATCACAGCTCCTCGAGAGGGCACATTGTAAGAAGCTAACACGGGTTATTTTAAGTGATGCAGATCCATTATTGGAGAAGTACTACATTAATCTCAAGACTAAAACACAGTGCTCGGAAGATGACAGTAAGTAACAGCAGATTGTATTAGTCATAAAGTGATGTAAGGCTCTGCACTCCCAATTTACTTACTTTACGCTAATGTAAATGTGTAGCGTAGCAAATTTTTGTGAGTTAGTAACATGCTTTCCTTGTCTTGTTCTTTTATCCCGCATTTATACAGTGTTCATAACTGAAACCCAAGTGACTGTTACCTTATGTATCACTAGGGTAACCAAGGTTATAGTTGGGTTTGCATATGTAGACCATAGTTTGGGGTGTGGGTTTATGATTATATAACCCAAGGTTAGACTTTGTTTTATGTATATATGTTGTCAGCCATCACATTAATTACTGTTACTAAGCATGTTGGTGAAATATACTTCCAAGATGGTGTCAGTTACATAAGACATGAGCAGCAGGGCTCAAAGTAATGGGTGTATTGTGGTTGTATTGTCATGTTCAGCCATTCTTTACCAAGTATATCCTGTCCAACTTTAGCTGTTGATGTGATATTTATATACTTCAGGGTAGCTGGTGTTCATGCATCTGCCTGTTCTAAGATTATCGACATTTATGACATTGTGACAGTGACATCTCTGAATTGTATTGGTTAGATTGGTAGTGTACCTCTATTTTAGCTCTTACCCAGCTTACCCATTTTTTTTTAATGCATATTTTTGATCTAAATTTCACATGAAAATGCTTTGGGAGGGGAAATGAATGGATGGAGATTGATGAAGGGGAGTTAGGTTGGAAGGTAAGTGGGATACTGATTCGTAAGTTTTCCTGGAATATCTTGTATCTCACAATTATCTGACATCACCTCTTCTTGACACTGCTGTACGTGTAACTTAAGTCTGATTATTCTAAATAGAAACAGTAGCTTATTAGTCCAGGTACTCCACCCACTTCTTTTTCTTGTTGTGTGAAACTGTGTACCAGTGAACAAGAACTAGTGCCTCAAAAGTGTTGTTATTGAAAGCAATACAACATTTGTAGCTGAACATATTAATGCAGTTCTATGTACATCTGATATAATAGAATTGAAGATGACTTTCAAGGAATGTCAGACATTAGCATTGTGGGATTGCCACTGTTAATAGTGACTGTAAGATCCCTGACAAGTTAACAAATGGAAGGGTCCAGGCTGTCGGGCATGAAACAGTAATTTGAAGAAGAAAAATAGCTATCAGTGAAATGAATTCAGAGAGCTTAAAGTTTACGTCATTAAAATGAAACAGCTGTCAGTTATGAAACAGTGATTTGAAGAAGAAAAATAGCTATATGTGAAATTAATTCAGAGAGCCTACATTTTATGTCATTAAAATAAAACATCAGTTGCTAACCTGCTGGAGTGTTTGTCAATGGAAGTAAACCATGCAAACATAACTTTTGTTTTGTAATTATTTTTGCTGATCTCTGTTTGTAACAATATAACAAAACATGAAACCCTACAATTTCTGTCACCAAAGTGAAAATTCATGCCCAAATCATAGATTTCTTTTGTCATCATAATGCTTGTTACAAAATAACTTGTCACATATTTTTTAATGGATTAGATATTGTTCTTCAAACCAATTACAGTAAAAGTTTGTGAATCCAGCACCCACAGATCTGGGTGGATGCCAAATTTTCACCATCATGCAGTGTCTGTACTGACTTAAGTTCTTAGAGGTAATTTTTTGTTACTGCTCCTATACTTGGGCTGTACAACTAATCAGAGGAGTATTACTCATGTATATCCTATTCATCTGGTGGTTCAGCTTTATCAGGGTCCTTTGATCTGTTTTCTGGAATCTTTGTGGCAGATGAAGTTGTTGGAGTAGAAGACATGGGCTAGGAGATAAACATAACAGTTGACATACAGGCGCTTGTGGAGGTCTTTTTGAACATGTAGCTGAATCTGCCAGCTTCAATGATGAAGCTTTTTTTTCTGTTGAAAAGCAGAACTGCTGGTCTTGGATTATTGTTTTGAAATGCTGGATTATCAGGGGATGGATTAAAGGAATTTTAGTGTGTAACTACCTTACTGTGAAGTGTCTTTCTGCAATGGTCTTCATTTCGCAACTCTGATCTAGCATTATATGAATGTGTGTGAGATGCCAGTAGGATTGAAGACAGTGAAGAACATGTACCTTAGTACACATACGGTATATTTTCATTAAAATGTATTACTGTAAGTAACAAGTAATAGCATTTGAAGGCATTAGTGAATAAATTGTTGCAATAAGTTACATCTGAAATGGCTAATAACTGGGTAGCAATTTGGGAATGAAGCACAAAAATAGTTCACTGGATCATCAGTTACTGTGATATTACAGGTCTGTGCTGATAGTTGTCTGGCATATTTTGGACTGCATTAGTCCAGTATACAATACGTACATATTGTGCAGGACATTGCAACTTGATATATGTGGTGTATGTAAAATGAAAAAGACCCACTTAATTTGACTATGTCATATGATATCAGTAAGTGTGACTGATGGATCTTTGCCTCTAACAAATGAATATATCTATTAAATACTTGGAAAATATGTTTGCTTTGTACTGCAGTACGTGTTTCCATTATTATTAAACTGATGTGAAACATATATGCACCTGTTAGGTGTACCACACAATGTGCGAAGAAAATGCTACCTACCAGACTCACCTGCTGGCAAAGGGGCTAAATGGGAATGGGCAGGAGATGCACCAGGAGAATGGCATACATATGATATGGAGATTCAGTGTCTTATTGAGGAAGCATGGGCAAGGGTGAGTAATTGACTGTGTTGGGCCATTATAATGTAGTTCAAATATGATATGTTACCTGGATAAGGGTCCAGACAACTGTGTAAGTTTTGCACACTTCAGCAGTAAAGCATAAGTTGTCTGCTGTAGCCTTATCACCACGTGCTTGACAACAAGTTTCAAAAAGCAAACTTTTAATTTTTTAACTTCATGATTAAATTTTAACATAGCAAATTTTTCTATAGATTCTATTTAGAACAGGAAAATGTATTTAGTTACTGGCACTTTGTATTACTTGTGCTGTTCATATATCATGCAAGCAAATATGTGACTTAACAGGTAACAAAATATACTGGAATTAATAGCTCCTTTTTATATCAACAGTTCAAGAATGGTTATGTGGTAAGGGTAAACAACTGTTTTCACTTACATTTTAAGAACAGACACCAAATATATTAGTGACCATCATGTACTTTGTGGAAACCCCTGACCCACAGGTAAGCTGTTAATAATATGGTTTTCATTTGAACTTTTTAGCTTAAAAGTATATTAAATACAACTTACATTATGACCAGATGCAGAACTTTATATTTAAAGGCTGTGGCTGTGAGTAAGGTGGTTGAATTTAGAAGACAGTATAGTATAGGTTAATAGCTAAATGAATCTTATTGTTTCATATAAAGTATTAGTATATTACAGTGATAGAATCTTTAGACATTTCTATCCATGTGTGCAGATGATAAAACATAATGATTGCTATGTTTTCATTGTAGTATTTGTTTACCACATCAAGAAACTTCGGCCTTACCGCATTCTCATGGGCATACCTGTGAAGACCCAGGAGATGCATCTCATATTTTACCAAATCACAATAAATGTTCTAGACTGCTCTCCTATAAGTTACTTTGTGACAAATTTAGGGTAATATGTTCGGCATCACAACACACAGTAGATACATATAGCATCCTATTTATTGATGTTGTGTTCAGCCTCAGTTTCTAAATTGTGATTTGCATGTTTATTTTCTTCCACTCATATTCATGTACTGTGTATTGTTTATTACAAGTGTAAAGAAAGTATGGTCATTGTTTACTGTACACTTGTCACCTCCACTTGTTTTCATATTGAAATGTAACACACTTAATATGCTGAAAAGTGAAAAGCAGGCACAAAGAAATGTTGCAAAGTTATTAAACCTAACAAAATGTAACCTAACCTAATGTAACCTATCCCAGCCACACCTAACCTAACCTACATTTTTAATGACTTATATGGCTCATATATGTGAATTATATCATATTGAATCTTGTCAGCTTTCACAATTGCTACCTTCAGTTACTTTACCTCAGGTTACATTTTGTTAGGTTTAATGACTTTGCAACATTTCTGTGTGCCTGCTTGTTACTTTTCAGTATGTAAAGTGTGTTAGTATTTCAGTATGAAAACAATTGGAGGTGGAAAGTCTATGGTAGACAATTACCAAAAGCATTTGGGTTTGGAAAAGAGCAAGTGGCTTTGTTAGTTTGCTATTTTAGGTATCCGTGTTATATTTTGTGTAACATTTCCATGTATGATTATATGCAGGGGGATCAAACAACTGATGTGAGTAAGACAAACACAGCTTTTCCATACATAATCAACTTCTGCAACTTGACCCAAGTACGTAACAGCACAGGCTATGTGCGCAGTATACGCCGTGTTCAGCAAGCACCTTATCCCCTCATTAAGGTGCAACCTGAAGAATTACAGAGTGTTGTAGCAGGTATTTTAATAGCTACATAATGGTAGTATCTCTTCCTAAACAGAGCTAAATTTGTAGTTCTTCTTTTGTAGTGCTGTCTTTAGTGACGTGGGTAATGACTAAATAAGGTTGTAGGATGTTTTTGGGAGATGAAGAAAGCCAGGAAATGAACTGCTGTATGGGGCAGTAAACTTCAGGAGTTTCTGTACAAACCCAAAATTGTATTTTGCTTGTGATCGCTAATGTGTGTTAAATATAGTAAATGTTAACCACCTTAGTTGCTCAGGGATATCCTGTTTATATGTTTTAGAGAACCTACCACTTCAGTTTAAATGATTCAGTCTTTGTATGTGAACGATGAAAGAATGAGTCATGTGAGAAACAAATACATGCCTGTTGCTGTGCATTTTAACTTCCATGAACAATTAAACATGTAAGGAAATGAAAAATATCAATTAATACATATAGCTGAAACTTGCCTAGCTCATTCTTTTTCAGTGTAGGTTTTTGTTCGTATTTTTTAACAAATTTCATACACACAACCCCATATATTTAGTTGTGCTTTATTACTGTGACCGGATGATCTGAAGCCTCCAGCTCTCTGATTGCACCTCTTGATCAGCAGTAAAGACTGTATCAGGGGAATAAAAATTATTGTTTGAGCACTCTGAGTGAATGTACAGCAGAATGGATTAGCATGGAAAACTAGTTTCTTTTGCAAAACAAACAGTTCATAATCAAGATTTTCATGGAACAGTTGCTTTAAGTTCCTTCACAATAGCAGCACAGCCAAATGACACTGCCAGCTGTATGGACAGGCAACTGTCCCTGACAACATTGCTGCTATTTTGGCAGCTTCCCTTTGTGAGAACATGTCCAAATAAATTATTGAATCACTCATAAGTGCTTATTATTGTCATTGTCCAGTAACCACTTGTGAAAACAAGCCATACATATATGTTAATTGGTGTTTGAATGCAACCTTCATCATCTACTAGCTTGTGGCTTTGCTTTCTGTGTGTCTGTAATATTTCTGCTGCTTCATTTATGATGTAGGCCGCAGATCAGTACAGCATCCAGGAGCTAAGGGTAGCTCTTGGCACCATCATAAAGGACCTAATGCACAGCTACCTCCAACTGGTCTGTCAGGAGGCAGTAAGAAATTCAGCAGTACAGGTGGAACTAAGAAAGTCAGTAACAAGAAGGCATCTAAGAACTTATCAAGTAATGGAGATAGTAATGGTAACAGTAATACTGCTGCAGGAAACATTGCTCGAACCATACTCAGTAACCTTAATATATTTGGTGAGTACTACGTAGATTTTCAAAACGCTGGGTCTTTTTTGAAGAGCTTCTAATTGTTCATCTGATCAAGAAGTGTATGTTCTTTGAGGAACTTGAATTATTATTGTCATGTTGACAAAGGCCTGCATTTAGACTTTATCTTGATATCATCCATAATTATGCCTTGTTTAAGTCTTACTACTGATGGACACAGTTTTCACCTGTTCTTAATTTTACACCTCCTACAGGGATGGGCACGAAGTTTACTAATTTTGACAGGTGGGGTGGGTGAGAAATTAAGGTACTCAGCTTAGGTCAGATAAGACATTGATTAACAGGGGTTGTGATTCAGTGAACAGGAAAGTATATGTTTTTTGAACATTAATAAATTCATATGACATTACTGCAGTGAAACCTTCATCCATCATTATGAAGGGACTGCTGAGAACAAGTGATAGATGTGGTAAAGTGACAGTTGTGGGTAAAGCATTACATGTGTCAGAAGTATGAGAAAACAAAAATGAAGATTTACATTTTGCTTTTAGGCCTACAAAAGATGAATGAAAGGTTACCTTAATTCATGCCTGTAAGTACCTTCTTTGCAGACTGTTTAGTTTGGAACCTTGTGTGTCTGACAGGACAGAGCTAATTCCAAGATCAAAGTGTTCTGTTTGTCACAGCTGCCTGTACTGTGCATGTAACAAATTATTTCACAGTTTCATAAGCAGTGTAGGCTTCAGGAAAACTCATTATTGGTTCAAGGTCATGTTTGTCTATCATATACTCCTCTCCCCCTACTCCTGCCACCCTTATGATTGTTGCACCTGTCTATGCTGGAAACACCACATGTGGCAAGCTCATTATGTATAGATGTGTAAGAATGGAAGTTGACATCTGTCACAGAATCTAACAATGTCAGTACATGTGTACATTAACCAACTTGAAGGGTTAATGGTTAAGATAATGTAAATGCCATTGTTGAAGTAGTTCTGTCATGTGGGTGTCCTTATGATAGCCCACAATAAATAAAGGCATCTGATCATTCACTTCACCTTGATTAATAGTTGTTTATCATGCATTAAATAGCAGCACTCTGAAATAAAAGCAAAATATTGCATCACCATGTGTGCATACATTACAAAGTTTATATTTTAGTGGCAATGTAGGCCCCCAAGGATGATATGTTTTTCATGAAACATTATCTCAGGAAAGTTAATGTTAGCCATTATGTCAACAATCAATTTATGGTGTGCTTTGTCACTCCTATAGCAGAACTATATACAAAGTACAAGTTCCCTTTTATGGTGTCTCTGAACATGACACTTTGCGTGTGATGTCCCAGCAGATGCAGAATTCCTGTGCAGTACAGCTCTCATGCTCAGGGACATGATAAGAGGAACCTCTTGTAATGTAACAACCCAAAACAGTCATGTCAGCATATCATTTTCTTATAATGGAATTCTCATAGCTACAACCTCTATATTCTATGGCAAAGTAACTGTGGGATGTATGCAGTCTGTAATCTCTGTCTGTCTGCTACTCATGTATTATACTTGAGATCATTGCGCTATCTTATTCTAAGATACAGTGTAAAGAGAAGTTCAGTACATAAGATAGGGGATGGTTTGGTTGGAAAATCATTTTCTCCTTTTTCAGCTTCTTGTTGTACTCTTTCTTAATCAACAGTAATTTCCATAGAGCAGTAGTAGTCAGCTGATGGTATAAAGAAAACCACAGAAGGTTTATTCACTAGTTAGGAAGATGGCCTAGAAGTAAATGCTGAGAAAGTTTAAGTATGCATTCATGTCTTATGGGTCGAATTTAGGGCAAAATCTAAGCATAAAGATATCTAACACTACTGTGTGAAAATGTGGCAGAGTTAAAATTTTTGTGGTTGACACTGACAAGTTAAAATTATATGTATGAAGGAATTAAGAGTAGACTAAATAATGGGGAATTCTTGCCACCACCCAATTCAGAATCTATTATCATCCCATAAATTGTCTAAAAATTTAAAGTTTACAATATACAGAGCTGTAAGTCTGTCTAGTGTTTTACATGGATGTGAAACTTGGTACCTGACTTAGTGGGAAGAATGTAGACAGTAGGTGTTTGAGGAAATGGTGTTAAGGGAAAGAAGGAGGAAGTAGCAGAAGGTTGGAGAAATGTGCATATTGAGAAGTTTGATTATTGTACTGCTTGCTGTATATTATAATTAATATATTAATTAGCAATGGTAAGCATTTGGCCACAGATATAATAGTGGTTGATGTGTCTTGAAAATGTAACTGATGAAAATTTGATGGTTTCTTTAACTTGAAAATTGTCAGGTATGATATACCAATGCAGATTATTTTATGTATTTCTACAGGCAATAAAGGGAGTAATAACACTAGTAATGCCAGTAGTGGTGGAGTGCCTCCTGCTCCAATGCCAGCACCACGTGTTTTAGTAGCAGCAGTACCAAAAACAACTGGCACCACAGTAAAACACAGTGGGGCCTGTGATTCTGTGTTAGATGCAGATTCTAGCAGTACCAAGAGTGGTCGCAGGCCTAGTGTTGATACAGTTTCTACGTATCTTAGTCATGAATCCAAGGACAGTGAGCTACGAGCTTCACAGGTAATTTGAATATGCTTTAAAGCTGCACCTCCTGCCCTTAACTGTCATGTGCCTCATACAGGATTTGGGGTTCTCTTGGTGGTGACTGTGAAGTTTACCATCTGTAGGATGTGCTTGTTAGAACTTGCTGACATTTTGGAAGAATGTAGTTTCTCCATCTTTAGGGAAGAAGATGGAAACAGGACTTTTATCCAGAATGTTTGTAGATTTCTGCCAGAGACCACGCCGTCTCTTTATCTTAGTCATAGTTGTCCAACTGGTGTATGTAGCACCATCCTGGCTGTTAGGGCTGTTACTGTAATGATTCATTATCTCACAGTGCAAAATTTAGTTTGGAAGGTTGGTTGTTATTCAGCTGATTAAGAAATTCACACTTTTTTTTTTATTTTAAGATTCAATCATGTTTACAGAATTGTGACATTGCATCGTCATCTGAACCAGTTTTAGTCAGACTAAACCTTTACATCCAGTTTATTTATGATCCACATTATCAGCATCTTTACATCTACTGCCTGTGTCTCCCACATTGTCTTTTGTCGTCATGTTCTATGACTGATATTTATATATGCTTTTTTTTTCCATCACTTATGATACAGGCATGCTGGCTTTGCCCATGATTTAGTCTCTGTAATAGTGTATGATGATTATACTGGGGCTTGAAATTTTGTGGAGGTGTGTGTTTTCAGTTAGTGATGAATTTTTTGTCATCATTAGAAGCTACACAGTTTTACTTTAATCATATTCCGGTTTTTGTACGCTAGAAATTCAAACTCCTGGACTGGAACAGCAGTAAACCTACTTTGTGTTATAGGACTAGTTGATATTAAGTTATGAAACACTAATGCTGGTTACCAGGATCACCATGTGGGAGATACCTTTGAAGACAGGGATTTTCTTTTGGATGGTTGCCTACTTGCAGTATGTGACATCAGAGATTATTTTGGTTAAAATCTACTACACTATACCATTAGAATTATAACTGTGTAACTCTTACATGTATCACAAACATTTTTATTTGTTCACAGTTACCAATAACTTTAAGGCATACTTCTTATGTTGTGTCATAATCTCATTAAGATACTGTGCAATATGTATTCAGTCACTTGATTAAAATTTACAATATCTGATTTTCTCACTTGTACATGTTGCAAGCCTTACTGTTTTGTGTTACTGTAGTCTGTGTTTTCTTTGTTGTCCACTATATTTTTGTGAATATTCCCTTCAGTAGTACATATGAATGATAAAAAAATTGACGTTAGGAAGTTGGGGTGTGTTAGTAATAAATAAGGCTTCCGTATATAATCATCTGAATGACGTACAGTTGCAAAGTTGTAATTATAAACTCATGATGCATGTATTGTTGATTTATGATGATAATGTGTTAGAAATTTCCGTTAAAAGTGAGAAGTACCACTACAATAACGTGCTATAATAGAACTAAATTTTACAGCATTAAAAGAACAATAAAGGTGGTTCAGTACGGCTGAAATTGAATTTTAAACGTGTTGACAAAGCTGTAATAAAAGCAGTTGAAAATATTTACTAACCGTACTTTTGAAACTAGACAGTATGAAAGAAAATATTATAATTTGGTGAGGATTTACAATGTTCTTTGTCTAGGATTATGATACATGGAATACACTGTTTAATGGTATCTCTGTGTACAGGGTGACTTGCTGGATTGTAGTGGAAGCAGTGAAGATGTGTTTGAGCCACCACCTCGTGGTGATAACAGTACATCAGGAGGCACAAGGAAACCTATAAGCAAGTGTTACAGCATGACAATGCCACAGCACTCTGTGTCATGTGGCTCTATTGTGGGAGTTGATGCAGCCAGTGCTGGTATATCACGATTTGTTTTAGTTGTAGCAGCATCAGATATGAACTGTGATTCTCGGTGCCCAATATGCCTCCAAGATATGAATCCAGGTTCTCCCATGGTGGTTGCTCTGACACGTTGCTTACATCAACTTCACTTAGACTGCCTGAATGCCATGTTGTCTAGCCAGCCTGCAACTAACAAGGTAAGTAATGTGAAGGTGAAAGAGAGCTCTTGATGTAATTTGGCACATCTGTATACAATACTTGCTAATTTAAAATTTAAGGATGTTTCTTTCATTTGTGGATATTTAGTGCACAGATGTTTCTGGAATGACAAGGTGATTGTATTGTTGCCATTTCATTTGATGTGTGATGTTAGCTAACCAAGTACAAGTACGCCCATTACTTTTTTCTGAAACATCTACAGGTTGTGTATTGTTTAATGTTAGTAAAATAGAATAGTATTTGGGTTCAAGCCCTTGCGGGCCTGATGCACCTAGGCCTTATAACAGTCCCTTTGTGTCCCATACTCTGATACTAGGTTAAACGAGCCCTGTTCCTTTACCAAAGTTCCAAATGGCCCCTATACTTAGATTTGTAACATCATCAGGGTCCAAAAAGAAGGAGCCCAGATATGCATGTCTGAGTGAGGCGAAGGAACCCAGATATGCACGTCTGAGTGAGGCCAAGTCCTCACACTCACACAAAACATGGACTGAGGTTTCCTCCTCAGTACCACACTTCCTACAAGTGGGGTTGCTTCTCAGCCCCATATTGCTTAATGTTAGTGGTACAGAATTTAAATTCACTACATGTTTGTATGGCCTTAATTTGGCTATCAGAAGTAATAAGTGAAGTTTATTATGGAATAAACTTTCTTGTTATGTTCTTCAAACTGGAAACCTCAGACACAAATGACTTTATAAAAATAAGGTTTCAAGCACACTGCTGCCAAAAACTTTCTTAATTTGATGTATATGTAACAAACACTTGGGTAGCAGATGGTAAGTGTGAGACCTCCTTGTTTTCACCATTGACATTTAAGCATTTGTCCCACAATGGCACCAAGGCTTGTATTTTGACATGGAAGAAATCGATGTTAAATGTCTATAGCTAGAAGGAGACAGCTTGATTCACAGTAGCATCTGTTGT
>Ga0209755_10005987_pt1 | contig 13618 bp, 15 predicted proteins | sample TergutCo191P1_FD_187301 | JGI IMG/M metagenome (GOLD analysis project Ga0209755, IMG submission 187301) | Cornitermes sp. P1 segment gut microbial communities from Petit-Saut dam, French Guiana - Co191P1 (SPAdes) (version 2) | ecosystem: Host-associated > Arthropoda: Insects > Digestive system... | reverse complement strand
GATCTAGGATAAGTATGACATCGGCTTGTTCGAATGCGGCGGAAAACTCGTCAAGCAGGCTTTGGGTACGGCTGTACATGTGCGGTTGGAAAGCGCAGACTATGCGCTTGCTTGCGCCGTTTGCCGCGGCCGACAGCGCCGCCTTTACCTCCGTTGGGTGATGCGCGTAGTCGTCCACTATGCTTACCGCGCCCCACATGCCCTTGTGTTCGAAACGGCGCTTTGTCCCCGATGCTTGTGATATGCCATCTGCGGGTATGCCGTAGAAGGAAGCCACAGCCGCGGCAGCAAGCGCGTTGTCGATATTATGCTTGCCGCGCAGTTTCAGTTTGATGTGCGTGATTTCTTTTTCCGCTTGCATTATATAGAAGGAAGGCAGTCCATTTTCGTCGTACCGCACATCCCTCGCCCAGAAGGAATCTTCGTCGGCGTAGGTGATTACGCGGCATGTCAGCCCCGTTACTATCTCGTCAAAGCACTGCGAGTCCTTATGGATAATGAGCGCTCCGTCGGACGGAATGTTTTGGGCAAAAAGCCTGAAGGAGTCCACCAAGCGCTCAAACGTAACGAAATAATCCAGATGGTCGGCATCGATATTCAAAATAATCCCAACATGCGGGAAGAAGCGCAGGAAATCGTCGTAGTACTCGTTGGCTTCAAGCACCATGTACGGCGAATCCCCAATCCGGAAGTTGCTGCCAATCGACTCCATGAACCCGCCGATGGAAATAGTTGGGTCAAGCTTTGCCGCGAGCAACATTTCGGATATAATAGCAGTGGTACTGGTCTTACCGTGGACACCAGCCACGGCTATGGAATACTCGTAGCCCTTCATGATAATACCGAGCAGGCTCGCGCGGTCTATGCATGGGATTTTCTTCGCCTGTGCCGCCATAAACTCGGGGTTATTGGGCTTCACTGCTACGGTGTAGACTATCAGGTCTATGTCGTCTGTGATGTGTGCGGCGTCGTTTCCGAGCATTATCTCTATTCCTTTTTCGGAAAGCTGGCGGGTTATGTCTGAGGCGAACCAGTCGGAACCGGAGACGGTATAGCCGTCCCTTTGCAGGATTTCGGCAAGGCCGCTCATGCTTATCCCGCCGATTCCGATAAAATGTACATGTTTTATACCATTTTGCAGCTGAAATTTGTTCTTCATTCGAGTCTCCTTGGATAATATTGGAATCTTATTGTACTATTTTTAAGATAAAAATGCAAATCCCTTGTAAGTTTTCTTGCAGGTGTGCTATAATATTACAAATTAACAACAATTACATGTACTTGGGGGTGGTGTTTATGCGGAAAAAGGAAATGATTGCCATGCTGCTTGCCGGCGGACAGGGCAACAGACTTGGCGTGCTTACGGCTAATAAAGCCAAGCCCGCGGTTCCTTTTGGCGGCAAGTATAGGGTTATCGACTTCCCTATGAGCAACTGCATCAACTCGGGGGTAGATACGGTCGGCGTCCTGACCCAGTATCAGCCTTTGCAGCTGAACAGACACATCGGAATAGGAATCCATTGGGATTTGGACAGGAAAAATGGCGGCGTCACAATCTTAGCCCCCCACATGAAAGGCGAAGCCGGTGAATGGTATTCCGGCACAGCCGACGCTATTTTCCAGAACATCGCATTCATAGACGACTACAATCCCGACTATGTTCTGGTTCTCGGAACTGACCATATCTACAAAATGGACTATTCCGCAATGCTTTCGTTCCACAAAAGAAATAAGGCGGATGTCACAATCGCCGTGCAGGAAGTCACGATGGACGAAGCCTCGCGTATGGGCATCCTAAACGCGGACGAGAACGACCAGGTATACGAGTTTGAGGAAAAACCGCCGCAGCCGAAAAGTAATCTCGCCTCAATGGGCAACTACCTTTTCAGCTGGCCGATTCTTCGGGAGGTCTTGGAGGAAGCTAACCGTTTGTATTCCGACAGCGACTTCGGCAAGCACATCATTCCTATGGTGCTTGAACGGAAAAACAAGCTTTTTGCGTACCGCTTCAACCAGTACTGGAAGGACGTCGGCACCATAGAGGCGTATTGGATGGCCAACATGGATTTGATTCAGACTGTGCCCGAGTTTAACCTCTACGAGGATTTCTGGAAAATCTACACAGACAGCGACCATCAGCCGCCGCTTTACACGGGGCCGAACGCGGAGGTGCGCACCAGCATCTTGTCTGAAGGCTGTGAGATTCTCGGCGGGGTGTATAACTCGGTGCTTGGGCCGGAAGTTATTGTGGAAGAAGGCGCTGTTGTTGAGTCTTCCATAATAATGAGCAAGACCGTGGTGAAACGCGGCGCGTTCCTGAACCGATGCATAGTGGACGGCTCATGCGTGATTGGTGAAAAGGTCGTAATCGGCAGCGGTGACAACGTGCCGAACGGCAATCAGCCGCACGTTTATGATTCGGGCATTTCTGTGCTAGCTGAAAATACCACTGTGCCCGACGGCGTGGAAATCGGCAAAAACTGCGTTGTGCTTGGCCAGACACTTCCGGAAGATTATCCGGACGGGCAGCTGCCTAGCGGAGAGAGCATTATCCGCGGAATGGAGGGAGAACTGTGAAGGGAATTGGCATAATTTTGGCAGGCGGCGGCGGAAACAAACGCCTTGGGAAACTGACAGAATCGCGGGCATCTTCTGCCATGCCGGTAGGAGGCTGCTACCGCTGCATAGACTTTAGCCTCAGTAACATGTCTAACTCCGGAATTAACAAAGTAGCGGTTATCACACAGTACAACGGGCGGTCGCTTCACGACCATCTGTCGTCCGCTAAGTGGTGGGACTTAGGCAGAAAGCAGGGCGGGCTGTTCATCTTCTCGCCGTATCAATCCGACGATAACCACAACTGGTACAGAGGTACCGCAGATTCGATTTACCAAAATATTACATACTTAAAGCGCAGCAACGAGCCGTATGTAATTATTTCGTCCGGCAACAGCATCCACAAGATGGACTATAACGAACTAATCGAGTACCACGTAAGCAAAGACGCAGATATAACAATCATGTATTCGGCAGTGAACGACGGCGACGATGTACGGCAGTACGGCGTTTTGGAAATAGACGAGAACAGCCGGGTGGTAGAGTTTGAGGAAAAACCGCTTGAGACGTTCTCTAACCTTGTGTCGCTCGGCGTTTATGTGCTTTCACGCACGCTTTTGATTAAGCTGCTTGAAACGCTCAACAACGAAGGGCGCTTCGAGCTTGCGCAGGACGTTTTCACGCGCTACCGCAGGCGGCTGCGCATTTTCGGATATCACCACGAGGGATATTGGCGTACGCTGAACAGCGTGCAGAACTATTTCGCGGGGAACATGGATTTCTTGAAACAGGAAGTCCGCGATTTATTTAACCGCCAGTTCCCGTACACAGAAACGAAACCCAAGGACGAGCCGCCCGCGAAGTACAACATCGGCGCGAATGTAGTGGATAGTCTGGTAGGCAGCGGTTCGATTCTTAACAGTAATGTCCGGCATTCTGTATTGTTCCGGAAAATTTACACGGGGGAGCATACGTCCATAACTAACTCTGTTGTGATGGATGGCTGTTATATTGGAAATAACTGCGTTGTGGAGAACGCGATTTTGGATAAGGAGGTTGTCTTATCCGATGGGAAGCAGATTATCGGCGCCGGGGATGAGCCGGTAATTGTTACTAAACGTACTGTTTTGTAAAGGGAAGGTCACATCGCCATAGTTGAAAAGGGAGGGGATAATCCCACATGGAAATCACAGACATTCGTATTCGCAAACTAAATCCGCCGGGAGAAAACACGGGAAAAATGAGAGCTATTGTATCGGTTACGTTTGACAACGAGTTTGTAGTACATGACATCAAGGTGATTCAGAATGATGATAAGTGCTTTATCGCTATGCCGAGCAGGCAGATTGAGGATGGGAGCTATAAGGATATAGCGCATCCGATTAGGGTTAGTCTTAGGAACAGGATTTCTGAGGCGGTGCTTGGGCGGTATGAGGATGCCCTTGGTGAGCTTGGCGGGGTACGGGTTGAGGAGGAGAAGGTTGAGAGTTCGGTTGGTTAGCGTGACTAGGCAACTGGATGCCGCCCGTGAGGGCGGTTTTTTTGTGGAAAAATCTCGACATATGGAGAATTTTCGGATATCATAGCGTAAAGCACAGAGCGGTAAGGGCGGTGCAAATTTTTTCTGCTTTAAGGGCTTTCTTCCGGGAGGGAGGGTAGTGATACCTGACTGAAAGGAGGTGAAGCGGTGTCAGTTTATGAAATAATGAAGGTGTTGGTGAGTATTTGCCGCCTGACTTATGACATCTGGCGCGAACTTAAGGCAAAAAAATAGTCAGCTCCTACTCGCAAAGGTGCGCCGACTATTTTTTGCCTTAGTGCAAAAATTATGAAGCAAGCCCGCCGCCTTTTCAGCGGCTGTGCCTAGGGGAGCGTTGTCCGACGTTCCCCGCTTTTTTATTAATACCCGTATTATACGATGTATATTCTGCTTTGTAAACTGCAAACTCCACAATATTTTACGCAATATTTTCCTTGAACATCCAACAATTTTCTGATATCTTAATACGAACTTCAAGCAAGGGGGATGACTAATGCAAATACCATCGTTTGACCCATCTCAAGGCTACACTGTTTCCATGCGCAACCATGACTTTGTGGAGCCGCCCGCGGACCCTTCCAAGGGCTACACCGTTTCCATGCGCAATCATGATTTTGTGGAACCTGTATCTCCGCCGCCTGCTCCGCCCGCTCCGCCTGTGCCTGCTGCTGACCCAAGCAGGAACTACAGCGTGCCTATGCGGAACCCCGACTTCATTCCCTACGAAACCTCTATGCGTAACCCAAACCCGCCGCCTCAGGTAAACTATGACTCGGCAGGGCAAGGCTACACTGTCTCGATGCGCAATCCGGAGTACGCTACCCTCTCCGACGCAATGCAGGGGATGGTCGCGCAGAAGCATAGCCATGCGTCTGTGCGTGCGGATTTGGATTTTCTTGACGTTTTGAATGGCTAAAATTCCGCTTATAATTTTACTTCTGTTTCTGGCGGCTTGTGGGGAAATCATCCCCCACGAGCCTGATTTGCGTGCGGACGAGCATGAAAGCTTGCAGCTTTGGCTCTGGGACGCCGCTATGGAGGACGCCGCGCGGGAGATTGCTGCGGGCTTTGATATGGAGGTCACTGTCATTCCTTGGGGGGAGTACTGGAGCAGCTTACAGACCGCGCTTAATGCGGGGACGGGGCCTGATATTTTTTGGATGAACCAGCCTAACGCCGCGGCGTTTATGCCGTCTGGGCTGATTATGGATTTGACGGAGTTTTCGCTTGATTTGACGGGCTTTGCGCCTGTGCAGTATGAGCCTTTTATGTATATGGGGCGCTTGTACGGGCTGCCGATGTTTTATGATATGGTGGCTTTGTTCTATAACCGTACGCTGTTTGATGAGGCAGGCATGGCGCATCCGCCGCGCAGGGGCTGGACTTGGGAAGAAATGCGCGAGGCCGCGCTTGCCCTGACTGCCTTCGCGGGTGACGAGGTTCGGCAGTTTGGGATAGGTGTCAGCCACGGTACGCAGGTGGGTACGGCCAATTTTATTTTTCAGGCGGGCGGGCATATGCTTTGTGAGACGGGGCGTGCGCTTGATATCGGTAACGCGGGGGCGATGGAGGCGCTTAGGTTCATGCATGATTTGATGCATGTGGACAGGGTTTCGCCCACGCCTGCACAGAATGATGAGATGAACGCGCTAGGCGGGCTGTTTGTCAGCGACATGATGGCTATGGAGATTGGCGGGCTTTGGCGGGCGGCTTTGTACTATGAATTCCTGGGCGGGCAGCTTGGGATTGCGCACTTGCCGGGGCGGGTGCGGGAGGCGAGCAGCTTTCATAATCTGGCGTACACCGTTTCGGCGCATACAAGGCAGCCCGAGGCGGTGGCGGCTTTTTTGGCTTACGCGGCTACCGCTGCGCATGGGGATATAGTTGCGGAAGTGTTTCTGCCCGCGCACAGCGGAAGCTTGCAGACTTGGCTCGAGCAGTCGCCCGAGGGCTTTGAGGTCTTTGCCGAGGCGCTAGAATATGCTGTGCCTTTGCAGCTTGCGGCCAGGAACGCGGGCCCTGCTTGGGACGCGCTTTCCCGGGAAATGAAGGCGCTGTTTTCTAGCGAGGATGCGATTACGGACGAAGCAGTAGCAGCAATCAACCGCGCCGTAACGGCGGTCATTAACTATCCTGTTCCGAATCATCCATAGCGCGCATAAAAATCTCGAACGCTTCAACGAGTTTTTACGCGCTTGTTTATGATTCGGAACAGGAACGAATAGTCCCGCCGCCCACCACTATATCGCCGTCGTACAAAACCACCGCCTGCCCCGCTGCGATTGCGCGCTGCGGCTCGTCGAACACGATATGCACTCTGCCGCCCTCCGCAAGCCGGACTGTTGCCGGCTGCTCTTTCTGATTATAACGGATTTTCGCCTTCACGCGGATTTCATTTTCCCCCAAATCATCAAACGTAATCCAGTTAAAATCCTCGGCGTACAGCTCGCGCGAGTACAGTTCGTCACCTTCGCAGAGTGTGACTGTGTTGGCGCTTGCGTTTTTTGCGCAGACGAACATGGGCTTGCCTAGCGCTATGGCCAAACCCTTGCGCTGTCCGATTGTGTAGCGGATATGCCCCTTGTGCCTACCGAGAACATTGCCCGCGGTGTCGATATAGTCGCCGTCCGGGCATTCCTCGCCGCTGTAGCGCGTGATAAACTCCGCGTAATCCCCGTTCGGCACGAAACAAATATCCTGACTGTCGGGCTTTTCCGCGTTCGAAAATCCGCGGCGGGCAGCAAGCGCACGCGCTTCCGCCTTTGTCATTCCCCCAAGCGGGAACAATGTGCGGGACAGCTGCTCCTGCGTCATAGCGTAAAGCACATAGCTCTGGTCTTTTGACGCGTCCGCGCCCTTTTTCAGCAGATAACGCCCGTTATAAAATTCCACCCTCGCATAATGTCCCGTAACGACATAATCCATCCCAAGCCGCACAGCCCGCTCAAACAGCCGCTCGAATTTTATAAAGCGGTTGCAGTCTATGCACGGGTTAGGCGTGGCGCCGCGCTGATATTCTTCCACAAAACGGCCGATTACCCGCTTACGGAAATCATCGCTGAAATTAAACACATAAAACGGTATGCCGAGACGGTTAGCTACGCGCTCGGCTTCTTCCGCGTCTTCAAGCGAACAGCATGTACGGCTTGATACCCCCGCGTCTTCGTTATCGAACAAGCGCATTGTTATGCCTACGCAGCCGTGCCCCTGCTCCTGCATAAGCAGGGCGGCTACCGCGCTATCCACCCCGCCGCTCATCGCGATTAAGACTTTGGTTTTATCCATAAATTGTCATATCTCTCCCTTTACCCCCATACAGTATAACATTAATATTTAGGGGGTTTCATAAAATGATTTTATCCCAAAGCAAACAAATCAAGTCACTATTTATCGGCGTACTGGTAGGCTATGCGATTACCGCGATTATCCTGCTCGGCTACTCCATGCTGATTACCTACACAACGGTAAGCGAGCAGAATCTGCCGATGGTGGTAGCGGTAGCGACACTGCTTTCCGTAATAGTAGCAGGCTACGACGCGGCAAAAGGCGCAGAAAACCGCGGATGGCTGTGGGGAATGGCAGCAGGGCTAATCTACATCCTAGTCCTGATTATCCTAATGATGAACGTGCTGGAACGCTTCGCGCCGGACACGCGTACGGTTACATCCATAGTTCTGGCCTTGGCAGGCGGCGGCATGGGCGGAATCCTTGGCATAAACATGCGCAAGCCCGCCCGCCAAGCTTGACACTCTTGATATACTAAAGTGAATTAATTCGAAATCAGTCTTGTCTGTCGCGGCAAACCCGCCTGAAAGCGCTTATTTCGCGCTTTCAGGTGCCACTCCGCCAAGACTGTTTCTCATTGAATTCACTATACCATAAAAGGAGCAGATTATGGAAATATGGCAGGCAGTCATCCTCGGACTAGTCCAAGGCATAGCGGAGTTTCTACCAATCAGCAGCTCGGGGCATCTGGTTATCTTACAGAATCTTTTCGGCATAAACCAGCCGGGCGTCACTTTCGATATTGTCCTGCATATCGGCTCGCTGTGCGCTGTGTTCGCGGTGTTTTGGCGGGATATCCTGCTGCTTGTTAAAAATCCGTTTCAGAAAATGACGCTTATGCTGATTATCGGTACTATTCCCGTGGTGGTGGTGGGCTACGCGCTGCGCGGCTACATCGAGCTTTTTCAGCAGAGCGTGTACCTTGCGGCGGCGTTCGTCTTCACAGGCATTTTGCTGCTGATGGCTGACCGCATCACACAAACGCACAAGACGGTAAAGGAAATGACCGTGCTTGACGCAGTAACCATCGGCTGTATGCAGGCGATTGCCCTGCCGCCTGGCATCTCCCGCTCGGGCGCTACGATTACGGGCGCGCTTGTAAGCGGGCTTACGCGGGAGACTGCCGCCCGCTTCTCCTTCCTTCTGTCCGTCATAGCCATCATAGGCGCGGGCGTGCTTGAGTTTACAGACGGCGGGCCGGGCGGCGTTTACGCGGGCGACATACCCGCCTACATGGTAGGCTTCGTGGCCGCCGCCGTCTCGGGCTATTTCTCCATCCGTCTTCTGCTCGAGCTGATAAAAAAATGCCAGCTGAAATATTTCGCATACTACGTCTTCGCCCTGGCCGGTTTTCTGCTCGTAATTAGACCTTGATATTTTCCTTCAAATGAAGTATAGTGCGCGTATACCACAATAATGAAGGAGATGATACAAATGGCAGCCCCACAAGCAGAAATTCTCGAATATGTATACCACCCCGAAACCGCACCGGAAGATTTTCAGACGGTAAAGCTAACGCTGCAATTCAGCGAGGATGAAGGTAAGCTTATGGTGAACCTTGACGCGGAAATCGAAATGACAGAGTTTGATGTCAAAGATATCCTGCTTTACTTAGAAAAATCCAAGCTGCGTCACAGGAAAATAAGCATCCTTGACGACTGCGTAATCGTACTGAAATCGCCGGAACAAAACGTCAAAGTGCAGCTGGAAAAAAGCTGGGCAATCAAACCGTTTAAGGCGTAAGCGTAGAAGGGGATATCCATGCCAACACATGTATCGCTGCAAACTATAGCCGAGGGATTCAATCTGCGCCTTCTGACCGAAAATGTCAACATCGAAGATAAAGTACTAACAGTATCAGAACTTAACCGGCCGGCTTTGCAGTTTGCCGGTTTCTTCGATTACTTCGATTCGGAACGCCTGCAAATCGTCGGAATTGTCGAATTTACCTACCTAGAGCGCCTAGACCCGGAATCAAGAAGGACAAACATACGCAAGACCTTCGAAAAGAAAATCCCGGGGCTGATAATGTGCCGGAACCTGCCGCTGCTTCCCGAAATGGAGGAATTTGCTAAAGAATTTGACGTACCCGTCTTCCAAAGCCACGAAAACACGACAGAGTTGTCCGGCGAATTGAGCAGTTGGCTGCGCACGCAGATGGCGCCCCGCACGCAGATTCACGGCGTATTTCTGGATGTATACGGGATAGGCGTACTGATAATCGGCGACAGCGGCGTAGGCAAGTCCGAAACAGCCCTGGAAATGATAAAACGCGGACACCGCTTCGTAGCGGACGATGCCGTGGAAATAAGGCGTGTTTCGCACCAAACGCTAGTCGGCTCCTGTCCTAAGAAAATCCAGTACTTTCTGGAGCTGCGCGGCATAGGCATAATAGATGTGCAGCGGATGTACGGCGTGGAGTCTGTCCGCGCAACCCAAGCCGTGGAGCTAATCATAAAGCTGGAAATGTGGGACGACCAAAAGCAGTACGACCGCATCGGCCTAACCTACGACGAAATGGAAATCTTAGGCAACAAAGTAACCTGCCACTCGGTACCAATCCGCCCGGGCAGAAATCTTGCGATTATCTGCGAAGCCGCGGCTCTGAACTTCCGTCAGCGCGGAATGGGCTACAACGCGGCAAGCGTGCTGACCGAAAGAATTATGCAAGGGCTCCAAGAGTAGGAGGATGTTTTGTACGAGATACTAAAACGCGTAGTTTCTGAAAACAGGATTTTTACCAAGGAGCCGCTTGCCGGCTATACTTCGTTCAAAATCGGCGGCGAGGCGGATGTCCTAGTGCAGCCGGCCTCGCGTGAGGAACTTTTGCAGATAATAGCGGAATGCCGCGGAAGCGGAGCCGCCTTCACAGTCTTGGGTCACGCGACGAACGTATTAGTCCCGGACGAAGGCTTGCGGGGCGTTGTTATCCAACTGTATCCGCATTTTTGCGGCTGCCGTATCGACGGGGATGCCCTTGTTGCGGACGCGGGCGCGCTGCTTTCCGCTAGCGCAAACGCCGCGCTTGACGCGGGGCTGACGGGCTTGGAGTTCGCGTCGGGGATTCCGGGCACCGTAGGCGGCGCCATAGTGATGAACGCAGGCGCGTACGGGCACGAAATGGCCGATGTCTGCACATCTGCCGACCTGCTTCTGCCAAACGGCGAAGTGGTAACACTGACAAAAGACGAAATGGCATTCGGCTACCGCACAAGCATCACCGATTCAAACGGCGGCATAGTCCTATCCGCGTCATTTAAGCTAAAACAGGGCAACCGTGAAGAAATCCAAGCCTACATGCGCGACCTGAACGGCCGCCGCCGCGAAAGCCAGCCGCTTGACTACCCAAGCGCCGGAAGCACATTCAAGCGCCCCGAAGGTCATTTCGCCGGAAAGCTAATCGAGGACTCCGGCCTAAAAGGCGCTGCAATAGGCGGCGCGATGGTTTCGGAAAAGCACGCGGGTTTCGTCATAAACACAGGAAACGCAACCGCTAAAGATGTAACGGAACTCATGACGAAAATCCGTGAAACGGTACAAGAACAATACGGAGTCACCCTCGAACCGGAGGTTAAAATACTATGCAATTCGAAATAGTAACAGGCATGTCGGGCGCGGGCAAAAGTGCGCTCCTGAATATCTTCGAAGATTTGGACTATTACTGCGTGGACAATCTGCCGCCGAGGCTGATACAGAATCTTGCCGATTTCTGCCAAGACGGCGCGGGCATTGAGCGTGTGGCGCTTGGCATAGACATCCGCAGCGCAAAGCGGTTCGATGACCTGTTCGTGGGTCTGTCGGTACTGGAAAACCGTCAGCTGCCCTACACAATAGTCTTTCTTGACGCGCGCGACGAGGTTCTTATGAACAGGTACAAGGAATCGCGCCGCAGCCATCCGCTAAGCAAGTCAATCACCGAAGGCATAGAGGAAGAACGCCGCCTTCTCGAACCGCTGATGCAAAGAGCGACACACGTAATCGACACGAGTATGCTGCTTGTGCGCCAGCTGCGCGAAAAAATCATAGAGACTTACATCGACAGGAAGGATTTCGGTATCATAGTAAACGTCCAGTCCTTCGGCTTCAAGTACGGGCTGCCGCCTATGGCAGACCTTGTTTTCGATGTACGGTTTCTGCCGAATCCGTTTTATATTCCGGAGCTGAAACCGCAAAGCGGATTGGACGAGCCTGTTTGGGAATACGTAATGAAGTACGAAGTCAGTCAAAAATTCCTGAAAGACCTGACAGATATGCTGCTCTTTTTGATTCCGCACTATATAAGTGAGGGAAAGAACCAGTTAGTAATCGCAGTGGGCTGTACGGGCGGTCAGCACCGCTCTGTTTCGATTGCGCGCAGCGTTCACGATGAACTGCAAAGCGCCGGACATTCCGTGATAATAAGCCACCGCGATATTCAAAAGAATCAGGGACATTAGTCGGAGGAATCCTAAAATGATTGAAAGAACAGTCACCATCGGTACATCATTCGATACGCGCTCGGCGGCGCTGTTAGTGCAGACCGCCAGTAAATTCTCCAGTAAAATATTAATCAAAGCGGACGAAAAAACCGCGAACGCAAAAAGCATAATGGGCATAATCTCGCTTGGCATAACCGACGGGCAGACCGTCAAGCTTATAGCCGAGGGCGACGACGAACGCCAAGCCATCCCCGCCATGGAGCAGTTTTTCCTATGGATAAGGTAAGCCCGCTCTGCTTCCGCGAATCCTACGAGGGATTACCCGAGGCAATGCGCGAAGCAGGGTTTTCTCATGATAAAAAGCGCCGGATGTGTATAGTTACGGACAGCAATGTAGCGGCGCTGTACCTTGACGCTGTGAAGGAAGTGACAGGCTGCAAGGATGCGTTTATCTTTGAGGCGGGCGAAGAACGGAAGCATTTGGGAACGCTTAGCGAAATATACGCAAAGTTCCTGGATTTGGGGCTTGACCGAAAATCGGTTGTGTTTGCCTTGGGCGGCGGTGTTACGGGCGACTTGGCGGGCTTTGCCGCGGCGACGTATATGCGCGGAACGGCGCTGGTACAGCTGCCGACAAGCTTGCTTGCGCAAGTAGACGCGGGGGTAGGCGGCAAGACGGCCGTTGACTTCGGAGGCGTGAAGAACCTAATAGGCGCGTTTTATCAGCCGAACTTGGTATATATGAACCTGCGGACGCTAGATACCCTGCCGCAGCAGGAATTTATCTCGGGCATGGGCGAGGTAGTGAAGCACGGATTAATCGGCGACGGCGAATACTATAAGTATCTCCGTGAGAATGCGGAGGCGATAAAAAGGCGTGAGCCCGAGGTAATGCGGGAAGTGGTAGCAGGTTCATGCCGAATAAAAGCCGCAGTAGTGGAGCAAGATGAAAAAGAGCAGGGCTTGCGCGAAACGCTTAACTTCGGCCACTGCGTAGGGCACGCGGTAGAGAGCCTATCGGATTATCAAATGCCGCACGGTCATTGCGTAGCGATAGGTATGGCAGCCGCGCTGAAAATCTCAAGGCAGCAGGGCAGCATAAGCGAGGCGGAAGAAGCCGAGGCGGTAGCTCTGATGCAAACCTTCGGCCTGCCGACGAATACGGACTACCCAACGGATGCCATACACGCAGTCATGCAAAAGGACAAAAAGAACCAAAACGGCAAGATGCGCGTGGTTCTTCTCGAGAAAATCGGTAAGGCATACACAGACGAAAGCATAGGGATGAAATGGAAAAGTTTAGATATATTTTAGCGCTCGCTGTATTTCTGATGGTGGCGCTTGACCAGATAGTGAAGGAATGGGCGCGGGTGTATTTGCTGCCTGTTGGCAGAGTCCCTGTTATTGACGGGCTGATAGGGTTCCGTTACGCGACTAACACAGGGGCGGCGTTTGGGATGCTTGCGGGCGGGCGCTGGTTTTTTGTTGCGCTTACTTTGGTTGTGTTTGCGGTGATTTTGGTGTATGAATTTAAGCTGCCGTATACTGTGCGGAATATGTGGGTGCGGATTCCGATGGCGTTTATTCTTGCCGGGGCTATTGGGAATTTTATTGACCGATTGTTGTTTGGCTATGTGGTGGATATGTTTGAGTTTTTGTTTGTGCGTTTTCCGATTTTTAATGTTGCGGATGTATTGCTTGTTTCGGGGACGATATTTTATGCTTTTGCCGCGCTTGTTGTTTTGAAGGATGAGCCGCTTGATGGATGATTTTGAGTTTGTGGCGGGGCAGGCGGACGAGGGGGCGCGGTTGGATGTTT